>ENA-OWOZ01001044-OWOZ01001044.1-bioreactor-metagenome-genome-assembly--contig:-NODE-1044-length-28353-cov-4.091067_pt1 | contig 28353 bp, 23 predicted proteins | sample MGYA00238140_ERZ651804 | MGnify/ENA primary metagenome ERZ651804 (study PRJEB26910, sample SAMN07631232) | bioreactor metagenome | isolation source: Switchgrass digestor | place: USA: Dartmouth... | reverse complement strand
GGAGAAGTTTTCTTTTATTTGTATCGTTCCTCCGGAAGGGGATGTTTAAGTAAAATCAAAAGGGCTCCCTTAATAACTAAGGGGGCCATTTTCTTTTATCTGGCCTTTTTCGTTTAATCTTAGTATCTTATCTACCTTTTCCAGACCTGTTAAGCGATGGGTGATGATTAGGGTGGTTTTTCCCCCTGTTATTTTGGCCAGCTCCTGCCAAAGCTCACGTTCTGTCACCGCATCTAATCCGTTAGTGGCTTCATCCAAAATAAGGAAAGGGGCGTCTTTCAGGAGCGCCCGGGCAATGGCTAGACGTTGTCGTTGACCGCCGGATAGTTTCAAGCCCTTTTCTCCTATATAAGTTTCGTATCCGCGGGGTAAAGTTTCGATAAAATCATGGAGGTGAGCTTTCTGACAAGCTGCAATTATTTCTTCCGGAGTAGCTGTAGGTTTGGCTAAGAGGAGATTTTCTTTAACCGTAGCATTAAAAAGATGTGTCTGCTGGCTGACTACACTGAAATAACTACGTACTAATTCGGGAGGAAGAGATTTTAAATCATAGCCGCCCAAATAGATTTTCCCTTTTTCATATTCCCAAAAACGTAGTAACAAATTTATTAATGTGCTTTTTCCGGCACCGCTGGGACTAATAATTGCCAGTCGTTCCCCCGGAAGTAATTCCAGATTAATATTTTGGAGTACCCAAGGCTCATTTTCATCATAACGAAAACTCAAGCCTTCTATCCTTAAACTTGCTTCTTGCAGTTGGCAGGTTGGATAAGCAAGGTCTTCTTGAACTTGAGGCTGGATAGCAGTTATTTGGATAAGGTTTTTCCCGGCAGCTAAACTTTCTTCCAAATTTTTAGTAATAAGGGGTAGGGGATAAATGGCCTCAAAACCGGAATAGGCTGTTAAGACCAGCATAGCCAGATATATACCCTCAAGTTCACCTTTTTCCACTAATGGGATAGCTAAAACAAGGAGGGTCCATAAAGTCAGATTGGCTAGAAGTCCTGTTAAAGTGTTAGCCAAGCCGGTGAGCCCCGCTTCATGTCCTTGCAAGCCTACTAATTTTTTCCCCAATTTTCTGGTTTCCTGTTCATATCTTTCCTTGTGGCCGAAAACAGTAAGCTCAGTCATTCCCTGAATACAATCTACTAAATGAGCATTAAGGGCTGTTGTTACCTTTACCAACTGTTGTCCCACTCCGCTAATTAGTATTTTTATGAGAATTGGAGTCCCAATACCCGCCAGCACATAAAAGAAGAAAAATGTTAAAGCCAGTTTAATCTCAAACCGGGCTAAAAAAGCAGAAGTAACCATGAGAATTACTAAAGCTGTAGCCGGTGGGGCTAATACCCGTAGGTAAAAATGTTTTAGTGTCTCTACATTATTGACTAAATTGCTTAGTAGCTCTCCCCTTCGATAACCGGATAAGGCAGCCGGGGCTAAAGGTTCCAGGCAGGAATAAAACCAGACTCGTATTTCCTTTAATATGCCAAAGGTTGTCTTATGGGAGATATAGCGTTCCAAGTAGCGAAAGACAGCCCGGGAGATGCCGAAAAAACGTACTCCCACAATCAGAGGCATTAAATAAAGAATAGGAGGGTGGAGGGCCGCCCTGGCGATTAATAGAGCTGATACGGCCAGTAATCCTATATTACTAGCGATGGTCAAAAATGAGAAAAAAGTGGCTAAAGCCATGGCCTTCCAGTTAGGTGCAACCAATTTCAACAGTTTAAATAATACCGGCATCTAAAGCACCTCCGTAAGCCGTAACCAGCCTGTAGTAAGCCCCTTTTTTGGTCATTAATTCCCTATGTGTTCCCGCTTCTACTATTCGGCCTTTTTCTAAAACCAGAATCCTGTCGGCTTTAAAGACTGTGGAGAGTCGGTGGGCAATAATCAGGATGGTACTGTTTTCCTTAAGAATATCTAGGGCCCTTTCAATTTCTTTTTCTGTTTCTTGATCGAGACCGGCGGTAGCTTCGTCCAAGATAAGGAGAGGGGCATTTTTTAAAAATGCTCTGGCCAGAGCAATCCTCTGAGCCTGACCGCCACTTAAACGTATACCTCCCTCACCGACAGGTGTGGCATACCCTTGAGGTAAACGGGAAATAAATTCATGGGCCTGAGCCATTTTAGCCGCTTTAATTACTTCTTCTCTTGTTGCTTTTGGCTTTCCCAGCAAAATGTTATCCAGGACGGTGCCGTAAAAAAGATAAGGGTGCTGGGAAACAAAAGAAACGTTCTGTAACCATTCCTCTAGGGGAATCTTTGTTAAAGGAATAGAATTAATGGTAATTTCACCTTCAGCGGGTTTTAGAAACCCTAAAAGGAGGTGGGCGACGGTGCTTTTACCGGAACCACTGGTGCCTACCAAGGCTATTTTTTCTCTTGGTAATAACCGGAAGCTTACTTTATCCAAGGCCAAACCTTTCCCTTCCGGGTAGGAGTAGCTTATTTCTTGAAATGTGACGGTAATTTCCTGTTGGTAAGGAAGATGTTCTTGGGCTGGGAAGGGCTTTTCCGGCAAGGGAAGAGCCAATAGTTCATAAATTCGCTTTGAAGCACTGATTCCTTCCATTCCTGCATGAAACTGGGTGCCTAATTGGCGTAAAGGCAAGTAGAATTCCGGTGCTAAAAGTAAAAGGAAGAAAGCTTCCTGGAAAGTTATCTGGTCATAAATAAGGCGTAGACCCAAAGAAACAGCTACCACCGCCGTACTAATGGTGGCTACCAGCTCCAGTACTAAGGCTGAAAGAAAAGCTACCCGTAAAACACCTAAGGTAGTTTGGCGAAATCGTTCGCTAATCTCGGCGATAACCTCTATTTGTTCCTTACTCCTGCCGAAGATTTTCAGAGTAGTAAGCCCGTGTAAAACATCTAGAAAGTGGGCGCTCATGCGGCTTAACTGTTCCCACTGTTTTTGGGTAAGATGTTGGGCCAGTTTCCCAATTAAAATCATAAAAATTGGGATTAAGGGTGCAGTAAACAGTAAGATTAGCCCTGAAACAACATCCAGGGGAAAAACAAAAAATAAAATCAGTAGAGGAATTAGGATTGCTAACAACAGTTGAGGTAAATAACGGCCGAAATATGTTTCCAAGGCCTCAACACCTTCTACTAGAACATTAACCAATTCTCCTGTTCTTTCTCCTCGGATGTGAATTGGCCCTAGTTGAAGGAGATGGGACAGAAGTTTTTGCCGAAAGTCCTCTTTTATTCGGGCAGCAATTTTGTGGGTCAGGAATTCCGTTCCTAGAGATAAAGTAAAACGAAAAAGAATAATTAAAAGGAGGAATAGGAGTAACACTCTAACTTGAGCTAAACCTTGCTTTTCAATAAAAACATTATTTATTATTTGGGCTAAAAAACTTGCTTGTAAAACAGTGAGGATTCCTGTAGCTAACCCTAACCCTACGTTTAAGGCCAGAAAATTATGAATCTTGTTAGTTTCCTGCAAAAGTCTTTTGTCAAGCAGCAACTCTATTCCTCCCTACACTGAACTTAATACTCTAAATGTTGGTCACCGGTAATTCTTTTTCTAAATACCCAGTAAGTCCAGGCTTGGTAAGCAAGAACCACAGGTACTAAAGTTAAAGCAACAATGGTCATAACCTTCAAGGTATAAGGGCTGGAAGAGGCGTTATAGATAGTCAGATTCCAGTCCGGGTTAAGGCTGGAAACCATCACTCTGGGGAAAAGTCCCCAGAAAATAGCTAAAGTTGCAAAGACGATGTTTAATCCACTAGTAAAGAAAGCCAGACCAAATTTTCCGGAACGTAATAAACCGTAAGTGGAGATGAGGGTAATTACGGCGATAATTAATGCTAAACCTGCTCCCATTTTGGTAAACAAATCAGTTTTAAAGTAACTTAGGATAACCAAAAGTAACAAAGATGGTATGGCTATACCGTTTGCTTTTAGAGCTACCCGGTGCGCCCGTTCTTTAAGAGGGCCTTGTATTTTTAAAGTTAGGAAAATAGCCCCGTGGAGGATGAAAAATAAAAGCCCTGTTAATCCTCCTACTAAGGTGTAAGGGGAAAGAAGAGTCCAAAAAGTTCCCGTATATTCCATGTTGACCCCAATAGGTAAACCTTGTAATAGGTTAGTTATGGCTACACCCCAGAGGAGAGCAGGAATAAAACTTCCCCCGAAAATTGCCCAGTCCCAAGCTTTACGCCAGGTAGGCTTTGGGTCTTTGCTACGAAATTCAAAGGCAACACCTCGGACAATCAGGGCAGCCAACATAAGAAAAAGAGCTAAGTAAAAACCGGAAAACATGGTAGCGTACCAGTTAGGAAAAGCAGCAAACATGGCCCCACCTGCCGTAAGCATCCATACTTCATTGCCATCCCAAAAAGGCCCGATACTGTTGATAATCATCCTTCGCTCTGTATCGTTTTTACCTAAGAAGGGTAACAGAATACCCACTCCATAGTCAAAGCCTTCCAAAAAGAAGAAACCTATAAAGAGTATGGTAACCAGGACAAACCATAAAACATTTAGGTCCATAAAGACACCTCCCCTTTTGGCTGGATTCTTTTTTCCCAGGGTACCTCCTCCGGACCTAGTTTGGCGTATTTACCCAGTAAGTACAAATCTACTACAGCCAGTACTCCATAGATTAAAGTAAAACCAACTAAGGTGGTTAATAAAGCACCTGCTGAAACATTTGGGGAAATACCTGCTTCCACGGTCATTAGTCCTTGGACAATCCAAGGTTGGCGACCGATTTCCGCCACCATCCAGCCGCTGATATTGGCTAAATAGGGTAGAGCAATAGCTAAGAGCATTATCTTCAGATAGAAAGTCTGACTGGAAAGTTTCCCAGTTTTCACTGCATAGAGACCGTAAAAGGCGAGTAAAATCATAAGTATCCCGGCTCCCACCATGAGGCGAAAACTCCAGAAAACAGGCGCAACAGGAGGGATATAATTGCCGGGACCATAGGTTGCTTCATACTGGGCCTGGATCTCTTTTATGCCCAGGACTTCTCCTTTAAACTGGTTATAAGTAAGGAAACTTAAAAGACCGGGAATCTCCAGGGAAAAAGTATTAGTCTGATTATCTTGGTCAATTGCCGCTACCAGAGCCAAAGGCGCCGGATCTGCACTTTCCCACAAAGCTTCTGCGGCAGCCATTTTCATAGGTTGAGCTTCAGTTAAATACTGTCCCTGTGCATGACCTATGCCGGCTACTAAGATTACGCTGATGATTCCGAAGGTTAGAGCGATTTTAAAAGATTTGGTAAAAAAGTCGGGATGGTTTTTCCGGATCAGGTGGTAGGCACTGATACCCATGACAAAGAAAGCAGCCGTACAGAAACCGCTTAAAACAGTATGGGGAAATTGATACCAGACATGAGGGTTACTTAATAGGGCAAAAAAGTCTGTCATCTCCGCCCGGTTATTTTTTAAGACATAACCTACCGGGTTTTGCATAAAAGAGTTAGCCGTCAAGATCCAAAAGGCAGAGAGATTGGTAGCAAAGGCGACCAGCCAGATAGTGATGGCATGTAGTTTTTTCGATAATCTATCCCAGCCAAAAATCCATAAGCCAATAAAGGTAGATTCCAGGAAAAAGGCAGCTAAAGCTTCTACGGCCAGAGGTGCACCGAAAATATCACCGACAAAGCGGGAATACTCTGACCAGTTCATACCGAATTGGAATTCCTGAACAATTCCTGTGACTACGCCCATGGCAAAATTGATCAGAAAAAGTTTTCCCCAAAACTTAGCCATTTTTTTGTAGGTTTCGTTTCCTGTTCTCACGTAAATTGTTTCCATAATGGCTACCAGAATCGAAAGACCCAGGGTAAGGGGGACAAATAAAAAATGGTATACTGTAGTAATGCCAAATTGCCATCTGGCCAGAATCAGTTCGTTCATAAAATTTTTCCTCCTTTCAGGTTAATAAATAAGGACTAACTATACTTAAATAGTATACTTTTAAACTATAAAAAACCTCCTTTCTTTTTGCTAAAAGGTTTTTTGGCAGGCATTAAATTTGGGTCAGGTGAGACTTTTTAGCAAGTTCTGCAAAGTTGTGATCGGCTAATTCCTGAATAAGGTTATTTTGGATTTTTTCTAAAATGTAATGGACAGGGCAGTGGGGTGCCCAGTGTTTGGTGCAGTAACTTTGATCAAGGAGACAGCGGTTGATACGTATGGGGCCTTCAATGGCTTCTATTACATCTAACAAGGTAATCTTTTCCGGAGGTTTGGTCAAGGCATAGCCTCCTTCCACACCGCGAAAAGATTTAATAATTTTGGCCTGAGTTAAAGAACGCATTATCTTCAGTAAAAAACGCATGGGTATTTCTTGAGCAGTAGCGATAGTTTGGGCGGTGACTTTTTCACCAGGGGGAAGGGCGGATAAGTGCAGTACTGCGCGAAAAGCGTAATCAGTCGCTTGATTTAGCTGCATTTTTCTTCTCCTTTATACTATACTATTCTGGTGTACTTTGTTAACTTTACTATAATTCCTTTTATTGTTTTCAGCAAGGCCTTTTTTTGTAATATTTTGTCGTTTTGGGTCGTTGATTTAGGGTCAATTCTGTTTATTGCCTGGTGTGTATATTTTTATTATAATTCAAAGTAGTTATTTTGATATTAAAAACACCATGGCTATAGAAGGAGTGTTGAAAAATTAAAGGTTTTTTACAGCAGAAAAGATTATTAGGACAAGTTCGGAGAGCCATTTCTGATTATAACATGATTGAAGAAGGTGACCGGATAGCTGTAGGAGTATCCGGTAAAGACAGTATTACTTTATTAATTGCTTTAAGACAACTTCAGAGTTTTTTCGACAAGAAATTTTCTTTGGAGGCTATCACTTTAACCTTAGGTTTTGATGGTACAGATTTATCTTTTACGGAAAAGCTTTGTCAAGATTTAGGTATAAATTATACAGTTTATGAAACACAAATCGGCAAAATCGTTTTTGAAGAAAGGAAAGAAGAAAACCCCTGTTCCTTGTGTGCCAATTTGAGGCGCGGTGCTTTAAATAGCGTGGCCAAGTCTTTAGGCTGTAATAAAGTGGCCTTAGGCCACCATCGGGATGACGTAATCGAGACCTTTTTGCTGAGTACCTTTTATGAAGGCAGATTGCATACTTTTGCTCCGGTTACTTATTTAAGCAGAACAGACTTATATGTTATCAGACCTTTAATCTATACAGAGGAAAGGGAGATTAAAGGTTTTGTCAACGCAAATGAGATACAGCCTATTGTAAACCCCTGTCTGGCAAATGGTCATACAAAACGTCAATATGTAAAGGACCTTTTATCCATGTTGAATAAAGAAAACCCGGAAACTAAAAATCGTATCTTCGGGGCTATTAAGCGAGCAGGTTTAAATGGTTGGTAGGAGGATTAAGAAAGGTAAAATATAAAAGAGGCTATCTTTGTTTTATGGCAAATAAAATAAGTTGTTTTTTAACAGTTGGTTGTTTTTACAGAACTTTCCACATATAATATTAATTATACTATAATATTATTTATACGAAACTTTCTGATATTTGTAATAAGGTTAGAAAGTTCACAAAAATGAATTCACAGGAGTCGGTGGGGCTATGTTTAAACCAATTAAACACTATAGTAATCTTTCAGAAGGAATTGTTAATCAGATTTTAGAAGCCATAAATAAAGGTAAACTCAAGTCAGGTGATAAATTACCTTCTGAAAGAGAAATGTGCATTATGTTTTCCGTAAGCAGAACAGTAATTCGTGATGCCTTAAAGACTTTAGCTGGGTTAGGAGTAGTTACTATTCGCCATGGGATGGGAACTTTTATTAACGAAGTAAACGGAGAAGAAGAAGATGTTTCTCGCTTGGCTTCTCTTTTGCAAATTTCCCAGGGAACCATTGAAGAACTGTATCAAATCAGGGAAATTTTGGAAAGTCAGGCGGTGATCTGGTGTACCCAGAAGGCTACTGTGAAGGATCTTAAAGAATTAGATGATATTATCAGCAAGGCGAAAAAAGCAATAGATACTTCTAAACTGCCTTTATTAGATGCGGAGTTTCATTTGAAAATTGCCGAAGCGTCAGGGAATAGAGTTTTAATGAGATTAATGGTGAATCTTTTAGATCTTTTAGGAGAAAGTCGTGCAAAAGCATTATTAGTACCAGGTCGTCAAAAATTATCTGTTTTGGAGCACGAAGCAATTCTGGAAGCCATTAAGAAAGGTAATGAAAAATTGGCCCAGGAAAGAATGCTCCTTCATCTAACAAATGTTTTTGCAGATATTCGAAAGCACACGAATATATCGCAAAATTAGGTTACAAGAAGGCTGAAGATCAGCCTTTTTTTTATTTTCCTAAACTATTGACAGAACTAATTATATAGTGTACTATATAACCAATACAGTAGTACTCCGGCGCAGGGGGGTGGTTAAGTGGAATTTGATAACAGTAGACCTATTTATCTACAGATTGTGGAGAAAATTAAAAAGGATATTATTTCAGGAAAACTAGAGCGAGGAGATAAGATGCCATCAGTAAGAGTAATGGCCTCAGAGTTGAAGGTCAATGTTAATACTGTCCAGCGGGTCTATCAGCAACTGGAACAAGAAGAAGTGATATTTACTCAAAGAGGTATCGGTTCTTTTGTAACTAGAGATGAACAGGTCGTAAAGAGAATTAAGCAGGAAATGTCCTATGAATTATTGGAAAACTTTGTGCAGGGAATGAAGGAATTAGGTTTTGATTCGTCCCAGATTTTAAAACTTTTAACAAAATATATGGAGGGGGAGCCAGGTGGAAGTATTAAAGGTAGATAACCTTAAGAAAAGGTATATAACTAAAACAGTAATAGATGATTTAAATTTTTCTTTAGATTAAGGTAAAATCTATGGCCTTTTAGGCCCAAACGGAAGTGGAAAAACTACCTTAATTAAATTAATTGCTGGAGTAACTCAGCCCAGTGCTGGAAATATCTTGGTTGCTGAACGAAAAATCGGTCCAGCAACTAAACAATTGGTTTCTTATTTGCCTACTATTAACCATCTACCTAAATGGATGACTGTAGACAAATGCTTGCAATTGTATAAGAATTTTTACCAGGATTTTGATGCCCAATTAGCCGAAGAAAGGGTAGATTTGGTGGGTCTAAAAGGAAATCAAAAGATAACCTCTCTTTCTACGGGAATGTTAGGTCGGTTGAAAATAGTGCTGGCTATGTCCCGCAAAGCTAAGTTGTATTTATTGGATGAACCTTTTAATGGTTTAGACCCAAATTCACGGGAAAAGGTTTTAAAGATGATTTTAGAATCCATACGTGAGGATTGTACGATTTTAATCTCAACTCATATTATTCATGAAGTTGAAAGTATATTGGACGAAGTATTGTTCCTTAATAACGGACAAATAGCTTTAAAGGGAAATGTAGATGATTTGCGTTTCCAAAAGAAGATGTCTATTGAGGAAATTTACAAGGAGGTCTATGAAAATGTTTAATTTTATTAAATTCGAATGGCAGAGGAGATGGAAGTTCTTTTTATCAGGTATTGTGGTTTTCATTTTAACCAACATAGATCTCTATAGCCGGATGCTAGCGAAAAAGCCACCGAATTTTATTTCTGTTCTTTTAATTTCAATTTTATTTGCTTTGTGTGCCAGCTTAGTTTTAGATCAAATGGGTAGGGTATACCGAACTTTATTTACAGATGAAGGGTACCTGGAACTGACTTTACCTTTAAGTGGGTATAAATTGTTAGGTGCTAAATTTTTAGCAGTAGTTTTAGAATGTATTGCAGTTGTATTAATAGTGGGTATGGTCCTCTACGTTGATTTGCTTTTCACAGCAAATACTTATCCAGAGATTTTCCATTTACCGCCTTTAAGTTGGGATGATGTTTTAATCCTGGTGCAGATTATTATGTTTATACTCTGTGGCTATTTCACTTTGTTACTAATGGTTTATTTATCTTTTGTCCTGGCCAAAAGCATATTCGCTTCTTTTAAGTATGGAAAATTAATTGCTGTTCTTTGTTTCCTCTTAATAGGGAAAATATTAGGAGTTATTACTGATTTGGTGCTGATAAATAGTAATTTTAGTTTCGGTGCTCCGGGAGTCCTGGTTCCTATTGGCGACTGGGCAAAGATTTTCGTTATAATAGGTTTATTGTTTATTAGTACAGCTTATCTTTTAGACAGGAAAGTAAATTTGTAATCTGAAGGATCCATATCCTAGTTCAAGCAATACTTTTTTATTTATAGTTGTGTTAATACTTGGAAATTAATTGTTTTAATAATGGAATAAATAGTAAGGAATGCTTATAATTTAGGGTGGGAGGTAGGGTTGTGCTATGAATATTCTGGTTACTTTAAATTCCAACTATCTTAAACCATTGAAGGTTATGCTTAAATCACTATTTTTGAATAATCCTGGGGAGTCATTTACCATTTATTTAATGCATTCAACAATCAAGGATAATGAAATCCAGGATTTAGAAAGATATATTGAAAAAAATGGGCATAAGCTCAGGGTAATTTATGTTGATGAAAATTGTTTTCAGGATGCTCCGGTGCTTTTACATTACACTAAAGAAATGTACTATCGGTTACTGGCTTTCAAGTTTCTGCCTCAGGAACTGGAAAGGATTCTGTATTTGGACCCGGATACTTTAATTATTAATCCTATTCGTGAGTTATACGAAACAGATATGGAAGGTTATTTGTTTGCAGCAGCTTATCATGATAAAATTTCTATTAAAGAGATTAACCGTATTCGGTTAAGACCTTACGATATTGTTGCCTATTTTAATTCCGGCATCCTTTTAATGAATTTAAACTTGCAGAGGCAAACCATAGACGAAAAGGAGATTTTCGATTTTGTAGAGAAAAATCGTTCAAAGTTGATTATGCCGGATCAAGATATACTAAATGCCTTATATTCTAAAAAAATTAAAAGTATAGATGAAAAGTTATATAATTACGACACAAGATTTTACGGTTATTATAAGATTTTGACCGGCGGAAAATGTGATATGGATTTTGTGATTAATAATACGGTGATTTTACATTTTTGCGGCAAAAAGAAACCCTGGAAAAAGGATTACCGGGGTAGGTTCCATGCACTGTACAAGCATTATGAAAAATTGGCTTTAAAGCAATAATTTGTAATTTTAAAATCAGTGGGGTGATTATATGGGTAAAATAGCCGCTTTTTATGCCCTGCCCCATCCTCCCATTATTATTCCTGAGGTAGGACAGGGTGAAGAGAGAAAAATTAAAGAAACGTCAGATGCTTGTGACCGGATTGCTGAGGAGATAGCGGAGATTGAACCGGATACTATTATTATGATTACTTCCCACGGTCCTATGTTTCGGGATGCCGTTTCTTTTTCCGGAGAAAGCACGATTGAGGGGAATCTGGGACGATTTAGGGCTCCTCAAGTAAGTTTTCGTTTGGATGTAAATCTGCCCTTGACGGAACAAATAATTAATTATGCCCAAAAAGAAGATATTCCATGTATTAAAATAACTAAAAATTCTGAGATTAGCTACAGATTAAAATATGAACTGGATCATGGCACCATGGTACCTTTATATTTCGTTAATCGAAAGTTTACAGGGTATAAACTTGTTCACATTACCTACGGTCTTTTACCTAAATTGGAGCTTTATCGATTGGGTATGTGCATTAAAAAAGCTGTAGAAGGAAGTGATACAAAAGCAGTACTGATAGCCAGCGGCGATTTATCCCACCGCTTGTTACCTGATGGACCCTATGAGTACAGTCCCTACGGGGAAAAATTTGATAAGGAGCTTATTTCCTTGTTAAAAAAGGGCGACGTTTTAGGGGTATTTAACATGAATCCCACTATGGTTGAAGAAGCAGGGGAATGTGGACTCCGTTCGTACTACATATTGTTAGGTGCTATGCATGGTTTTTCATTCCATGGAGAGCTTTTGGCTTATCAAGGGACATTTGGGGTAGGATATATGGTAATGAAATTCTCCTTACAGGAAAGTGAAAAGGATTATTGGCAGTTGTTGCTCCAAGAGGAAAATGAAAAATTTGAGAAAAAGTTGGCTGAAGAAGATATTTATGTCCGTCTGGCCCGGGACAGCTTAACCTATTACTTAAACAAAGGGAAGTATTTAAAGGTTCCTGATTATGTGGATGAGGACATGAAAAAAACCAGGAGAGGAGTTTTTGTTTCCCTGAAAAAGAACGGTCAATTACGGGGTTGTATTGGCACCATTTTCCCCACTACAGAAAACGTGGCTGAGGAGATTATCAGAAATGCAGTAGCGGCGGGAACTGAAGACCCCCGTTTTGAACCCGTTAGAAAAGAGGAACTGAAAAGTTTGGATATTTCGGTAGATGTACTGACAGAACCTGAAAAAGCAACCCGTCAGGAGTTGGACCCCAAAAAATACGGGGTAATTGTGCGGCGGGGTTTTCGGACAGGTGTACTGCTCCCTGATTTAGAGGGAGTGGATACGGTAGAAGAGCAACTGGAGATTGCTTTAAGGAAAGCAGGTATTAATCCGCAGGATGATTATACTATAGAAAAATTTGAGGTAGTTAGGCATAAATAATTTTATGTTTAAATAAACGTGGTGATAATTTTGTTGACGGAAGGTTATTTTTATGAAAAACAAGGTGAAAAAACAAGGTGTTTATTGTGTCCCCATCATTGTACTATTGCCCCTGACAAATTCGGTATTTGTTCGGTACGAACCAACACAGACGGCATTTTACAAACAATAAATTATGGGGAGGTAACTTCTTTAGCCCTAGACCCTATTGAGAAAAAGCCTCTTTATCATTTTCATCCGGGTAAAAATATTCTTTCCGTAGGCACCTTTGGGTGTAATTTTTCCTGTTCATTTTGCCAGAATTACACTATCGCTCATAAGCGGGCTCGGAGTGAAAGGCTATCACCCGAAAGGCTTATTGAGGTGTGCAGGAAGGCTGAGAATAACATAGGAATCGCCTTTACTTATAATGAGCCTACAATCTGGTATGAGTATGTTTATGAAACTGCAAGAAAACTAAAAGAACAATATCCGGAGTATAAAATTGTTTTGGTTACCAACGGGTATATTGCAAGAGAACCTTTAGTCCAGCTTTTGTCTTATGTGGATGGGATGAATATTGATTTAAAATCCTTTCAAAAGGATTATTATAAAAAAATCTGTGGGGGAGACTTAGAGGCTGTTTTGGAGACCATTTCTGAAGCTGTAGGAAAATGTCATGTGGAAATCACTACCCTTTTAGTAAATGGACTAAATGATTCTCCGAAAGAAATAGAAAAACTGGCACAATTCTTGGGAAGTCTAGATAAAAATATTCCTTTGCACTTGTCCCGGTATTTCCCTTCGTATAAACTTGCTCTTCCCCCTACGGAAGTGGAAAAAATGGTTACAGGAAAAGAGGTTGCCCAGAGGTATTTAAGCTATGTTTATTTAGGTAATGTGGCTAATTTTGATAACTCTACCTTTTGTCCTCAATGTGGTCGGCTTTTAATAAAGCGGAGAAGTTATTTTACCCAGATTTTCATGAGCAATCCTATTTGTCCTGATTGTGGTTTTGACGCGAAGATAGTGATTTAAGAGTTTATCAATGTTTTACAGCAGGTTCCTGTTTTCTAACCAAGCATTTCCTGGTGTCTTTCATTAATAAAGAAAGAAGAGCAGAGCCGAACAAAAATAAAGCTAAATAAAGAAAATCGTCGTTAACGGCCTGAACTGCGGCTACGGCGTAGCTGTATGTGCCTTCTATAATTTCTCCGGTGAAACCTGCTAATTTATAATAATTGCTAATGTTAATGCTTAATATAACAGTTAAGATATTGGTAGAAATTACGGTGGCCATTTGTTTACCCCAGTTGAACATAGAAGAAGCATGACCGGATAAAGAACTGGGTACATTACCCAAACCGTAATCAGTAAGGGGCATTTTAACCATGCCCATACCCAAAAATCGGAGGCTTAAGAAAATAATAATTAATCCTATTCCGGTGGTGAGTCCTACCTGGCTCATGCTGTAGTTACCCATACCTGCAATAATTAATCCGGTAAAAACCAATGTTTTACTGGGTACTTTGTCGAAAAAATGGTCAGAGACAATATTACCTATTATCATTGCAATAGAGGGGATGACCTGGATAAGACCTGCTTCAAAAGGGGTATAACCTAAAATTGTTTGTACATATACTGCTATCAAAATACCATTAATACCTAAAGTCATGGCCATAGTACAGTTTATCAGCAAAGCGATAACAAAAGGTGGATATTTAAGCACTGTGAAATTTAAAAGGGGTCGGACACTATTGTTTTCGCGGAGGATAAAGAACAGGATAAATAAAAAACCTGTGCAAAGGCAAAGCAGAAATTTAATGCTGCTTGCTCCCCAGACCTCTAAATTAGTAAAACCGAAGAGCACCAGCCCTGTGCCTAAGGAAACAATGAAAATTCCCGCAAAGTCTAAGGGTTCAGCTTTGCTACCTAAATCTTTAGGTATGCTGTGCCAAGCTAAGTAGAAGGCTAAAACCACTAAAGGGACATTAATTAAGAATAATATATGCCAGTTGAGAAATTGTAATAACATTCCGGCCAGGGAAGGTCCTATGGCTAAACCTAAGGAATGAGACATAACAGTAATGCCTAAATAGTGAGGCTGTTTTTCTTTAGGTATATGCTGATAAAGTAAAGTCATGGTGCAGGGAATAATTACGCCGGAAACTGCCCCTTTCAACATACGAAAAAAAATCAGACTATAAAGGTTCCAGGCAAAGGCACAGGCTAAAGAAAAGATTCCCAGCCCGGCTAGGGAAGTAATAAACAGTTTGCGGTAGCTGTACCGATCTCCGAAATAACCGGCCAGGGGCATGGCCATACCCAAAGTAAGCATATAGCCTACAACCACCCACTGAACTATACGGATATTCGTATTAAAAATTTTCATAAAACTAGGCAAAGCAATAGAAACTGTAGTGTTATTTAACATTGTGGTAATACCTGCAACGACAACAGAAGCTAACAGGGCACGCTGTTTTTGAACGTTCTGCAAAAAATCTGAGTCTTTCAAGGGTATTCCTCCCAATGTAATCTTTTTTTCTAAATTTGAAGGCACTATCAGTATTAATTATAGGATAATTTTTAAAAATATACAAAAAACTGCTGGTGTATAAAATTTATAAACATTCTCCAAAGAGTTGGAGAATTCTCCCTAAACTTTTTTCTTTAAAGATAAGAGATTAAAATAAGGTTTTGTGAATCTTCTAATATGAAAGAAAAGGGGTGATTTTGTTGAAAAATTCCTAGTAATTTAGTATAATTAAGGGACTATTTGAATTTTTAGGGGGAAAATTAATGGGTGGTGCAGATAGAATTCAGATTTTAATCGCCATGTGTGCATATATGATGGTGGTTATTGGAATTGGATTATATTTTGCCAAACGCTCAAATGAAAGCAGTGAGAATTATTTTATCGGAGGCAGAACATTAGGCCCCTGGATTACGGCAATGAGTGCCGAGGCTTCCGACATGAGCGGTTGGCTTTTAATGGGGCTGCCGGGTGTTGCTTATTGGTTCGGTTTAAGTGATGCTATTTGGACGGCTATTGGACTGGCTGTAGGTACTTATGTTAACTGGTTATTAGTAGCTAAAAGATTAAGAAATTACTCAATTGTTGCCGGGGATGCAATTACTATTCCCGATTTTTTAAGTAATAGGTTTAAAGAAGAACCTAAGATTATCATGACTATTTCGGCATTATTTATTTTAATCTTTTTCACTGTCTATGCGGCCAGTTGTTTTGTTACCGTAGGCAAACTGTTTAGTACTCTCTTTGCTTTGAAATATCAATATATGATGATTCTCGGGGCCTTATTTGTTATTTTTTATACGCTATTAGGTGGATTTTTAGCTGAAAGTACATCGGATTTTATTCAGGCTATTGTTATGATTTTTGCTTTAGTTTCTGTTTTTTCTATAGGTGTTATTAATGCCGGCGGTATCGGAGTTGTGCTGGAAAATATTAAACAGATACCGGGATTTTTCGAATTTTTTGGGATTGCCCAACCAGTAGTGGTAGACGGAGTACAACAGGTGGAAAATGGACGCCCCTTATTTGGGGAAGCAGGTAAGTATGGATTCTTAACAATTATTTCTACCCTCTCTTGGGGATTAGGTTATTTTGGGATTCCCCAGGTTTTAATCAGGTTTATGGCCATTAGAAAAACAGATGAGCTTACAAAATCCAGAAGAATCGCCATCATCTGGTGTGTTATTTCTCTTTTAGCTGCTGTTTCTATAGGCTTAGTAGGAAGAACTCTATATCCTACTGAATTGCTTACCCAGAGTACAGCAGAAAATATATTTATCTTAATATCTACTAATTTGTTACCGGCACTAATCGCCGGAGTAGTTATGGCCGGTATTTTGGCGGCTACTATCAGTTCCTCTGATTCTTATTTATTAATAGCGGCTTCTGCCGTTTCAAAGAATATTTTTCAGGGCATCTTTAAGAAGAATGCTACTGATAAAGAAGTTATGTTTGTAACCAGAGTAGTTTTACTATTAATAACACTTTTCGGTATTATTATCGCCCTTGACGAAAACAGCATTATCTTTTCTGTTGTTTCTTTTGCCTGGGCAGGATTTGGAGCTACCTTCGGACCTCTTATTTTGTTTTCTTTATTCTGGAAAAGAACTACCCGGGCAGGGGCTATTGCCGGGATGCTTTCCGGTGGGAGCATGGTCTTTTTCTGGAAACTTGTTCTTAAACCTTTGGGGGGAGTATGGGGAATCTATGAATTGCTCCCGGCTTTCTTAACCTCTTGTATTTTTATTGCGGTTGTTTCTCTGTTAACAAAAGAACCGGATCAAAAGATTTTGGATGAATTTGAAATGGTTAGAACATCTTCATAATTATTTTTCTTAATCTATACAATAAGAGCTTATTGCGTGGAGAAACGTTTTAAGTTCTTTTTTTTCTCAAAAAGGACTAACCTATCTTTTTTTAATATAATATAGTTATATGAGTGCCTTGATGGGAGTGGGCCAAGATGAAATTTATCAGGAATTTCTCCTATCACCGGATTTTATTTACTTTTATTGCCATAGCTGTTCAATTGTTCGTTTTTATAGCTGTAATTATAAAGTTCAATGAATATTTTGCTTTCTTTTATGGTGGTAGTTTATTCATTAGTATTATAGCCGTGCTCTGGATCGTCAATACCAAAACAAACCCTGTCTATAAGCTGGCTTGGATTATTCCTGTATTGATGTTTCCTATATTCGGAGTACTGTTTTATGCTTTTTTTGGTGGTAATAAATTAAGTAAGCGGGAAAAACGCAAGATGAAATATATAGGAGACAAGACAAGAGAATCTCTGGGAGAATTCCCGCAGTTAGTTTTGGATGAATTAAGCTCGCAAAATTTAGATGCTGCCAATCAGTCACGCTACATTTATAATTATTCCTATTATCCACCTTATAACCAAACCATCAGCGAGTATCTTCCCTCAGGGGAAATTAAGTTTGCCAGGTTAAAGGAAGAACTTAAAAAGGCCAAACACTACATTTTTTTAGAATATTTTATTATTGAAGAAGGTTATATGTGGGACAGTATTTTGGAGATTCTGGTGGAAAAAGCAAGAGAAGGTGTAGATGTAAGGGTCATTTTCGATGATATTGGCTGTTTATTAAAATTGCCTTATGGATATGATCAGGAATTGGAGAAAAAGGGTATTAAATGTAGTGTTTTTAATCCTCTGATTCCTCTTTTATCTCCGCGGCTAAATAATCGGGACCACCGCAAGATCGCTATAATTGACGGTTATGTTGGTTTCACAGGCGGGATAAATTTAGCTGATGAGTACATCAATAAAATTGAAAAGTATGGCCACTGGAAGGATACGGCTATTATGCTCAAAGGAGATGCGGTTTGGAGTTTAACGGTAATGTTTCTTTCCATGTGGGATTATATTCGGGGAATCGATGAGGACTTTAATCAATTTAAAAAATTAATCCCTGAAGAAAGCAAAGATTTTAACGATGGTTATGTGCAACCTTTTGCTGATAACCCTCTGGACGATGAACCTGTGGGGGAAATTGTTTATTTAAACCTGATTAATAAAGCCAGGAAGTATATCTATATAACCACTCCCTATTTAATAATTGATAGTGAAATGGTAACAGCATTAACATCTGCTGCAAAAGCAGGTGTCGACGTGCGAATAATAACACCTTATCGTGCAGACAAATGGTATGTGCACCAGGTAACTCGGTCTCATTACAAGGTTCTAATAGAAAATAAAGTAAAGGTTTATGAGTATACACCTGGTTTTATTCACTCTAAAACTTTTGTAGCAGATGATGAGTATGGTGTTGTAGGTACTATTAACATGGATTACCGAAGTTTATTTTTGCATTTTGAATGTGGTGTCTGGCTTTATAAGAGTAGTAGTGTAAAAAAGATGAAGGAGGACTTTGAACATACCTTAAAAATGTGTCAAGAGATCACTCTAAAAGACTTAAAAAACATAAAATGGTACCAAACCCTGATTGGTACCTTTTTGCGGATTTTTGCTCCTTTGATGTAGCTTTAAGCTTGCTTCATTGCTTTTTTTCTTCTTGTTCTTCAAAAGGTTCCAGGTGGATAATCACCTGGGCCTTTTCGTTTACTTCTTTTTGAATTTTTTCCTGAATATCATGAATTAACTTATGAGATTCCACAACATTTAAGTCTGGTTCAATCATAATATGCATGTCAATAAATAAATTAGTGCTGCTTCCGCGACTCCTGATTTTATGGGTGTCTTTAACCTGCTCGAAGCTTTGGGTGATGCTTTTTATTTGCTCTGTATCCACAACGGCCTTATCCAGGAGAACATCGCTATTGTCCTTATATATTTCGTATGCAGCCTGGATAATGAATACTGCTACAATTAGAGAAACTATAGGGTCAATAATGGGGGAGAACCCTAATTTAATACTAAGAAGAGTAATTAAAACGCCTAAGGAAATAAAAATATCACTTTTCGTATGGGCGGAATCAGAGATCAGGATTTGGCTGTTAAGTTTTCTGCCTTGTTTTGTTTCATAGAAACAAACGAAAATATTTATAAATAATGTAAGGAGTAGGGCTATAAGACTAACAGAGCTTATTTGAGGTACAATTGGGTTAAAAAATTTAAGGATGGCTTCAATTATTATTTTTCCGGACACCAAAAACAGTATACCGGAAATAAATAAGCCGGCTAGAGTTTCAAATTTTCCGTGGCCATAGGGGTGGTCTTCATCTACAGGCTGGGACGCAAAATGAATGCCGATTAATCCAATTATATTAGAAGATGCGTCGGATAATGAATGGAAACCGTCAGCAGTCATGCTGGTGCTGTTAATTAAATAGCCAAGGGCAATTTTGGTTAAAGAAACAGCAAGATTAGCAAAAAGAATTAGCAATAATACTTGTTGTACTTTTTTAAAGTTTTCCACAGCCATAAAAAACCAACCCTTTACTTAAAAAATCCATGAGGCAATCCTCTGCAAGATGCCCATGGATTTTAGTATCCACTGCTTTAAATTTTTATTCATTTTAATATATGCCGCTAACCTTGTCAATGTTAAAAAAATTAGATATAGATATTATTATATAAATTAGTATTGACCTTAAGTTGACAATATACTACACTTTATCTATATAAATTACAAAAATTTTAACTATTTTTACTCATTTTATCATTAATAGAGAGGTGAGACGCATGGCACTTAGTGTTTTTCGGAAAACACCATGTGGGGAAGCGGAACAAATTGTCCACTATGTGGAAGAGGTATCCAAGGGCAAAGAGATTAGTGCTCCCCAAGTAGAGTATCCTCTACATAAAACTGTATTGTCTCATTTTCAAAGGTTATTGAACAGTGAAAAGACAATGGCTGTTTCTGCACGGCAGATGTTGGATATTGTGAGTTCTTTAAGTAATTTTGATGTAGGCATGTCTCATATTTCTCAGCAACTGACAGATTTCGCCGAAGAAATGAGTACCTTGAGTCAATCTAACCTGGCAATTGTGGAGCAGACAACTGCCAGTATGAATCAAGTAAACGAAACGGTAAAAACAACTTCAGAAACATTAGATAATTTAGCTCAGGAATCAGAGGTGCTTGTGCAAAAAAACGACGAAAGCATTGAATTGCTGAAAGAAGTACAATTGCTTAAAGAAAATGTAGTAAAGGACACTCAGGTTATGAGTGAAAAGATTCAGCAATTAGTAGACTTGGCTACAGAGGTAGGTAAAATAGTTGACAGTGTGCAGGCCATAGCTGAGCAAACAAATCTTTTGGCTTTAAATGCGGCTATAGAAGCGGCACGAGCCGGTGAAAACGGGCGTGGCTTTGCTGTTGTGGCTCAAGAGATTAGAAAGCTGGCTGATGACACTAAAGAAAATCTGGAAGGTATGCGTCAGTTTGTAAATAGGATTCACGGTGCGGCTCAGGAAGGTAAGGACAGTTTGGACAGTACCCTGGAATCTACCGGAGAAATGAGTGAAAAAATAGAACTGGTATCGGCTACTGTGGGCCGTAATGTGGACATGCTTAAAAATGTAATTATAAATGTAGATACTATACATAAATATATGCAGGGTATTAAAAATTCTACTGATGAAATTAATCAAGCCATGGAGGCTTCTAGTAAAGATGCAGAAAGGCTAAGCTATATGACTGAGACTATACATAAGGAAGCCCAAGAAAGTGTTGAATTTGCCGGACAAATTTCCCAAATAGATGACCAGCTTTCTTTAATAGTTAAAGAAATGTTTGATGGCTTAAAAGGTGGAAGACATGCAGTTTCTGAAGAAGAATTGCAGGAGGTTATTCGCAAAGCTAAACAGGCCCATCGTAATTGGATAAAAGGATTAAAACAAATGGTAGAAGAAATGCGTATTTTTCCTCTACAAACCAATTCCCGTAAATGTGCTTTTGGACATTTCTATCAAGCCATAGAAATAGAACAACCTGAGATTAAAGATGAGTGGCAAAAAATTGATATCATTCATAACGAGTTTCATGGTTTGGGCGATAAAGTGATTAATGCGGTTAAACAAAATAATTACACTGCAGCAAACAGGTTATTCGGAGAAGCGGAGAAACTATCCCAGCAAATGTTATCTCTTTTGGACAGGGTTGAAAGCAAAATCAAACAATCTTCCCGAAAAGTAGGTTAAATTAAAATCCAAAAATTATAAAGTATTTTCGGTATTGTTATTATATTTTACATATTGCAAAGGAGGATAAAAATCGGTCATTTTGACCGGTTTTTATTTTTTAGGGCATCTTAAGAAATTCTTAAGAATTTTATTGAGGGTTTCATAAGATTTACCTGTTATGCTAACGGTAAAGAAAAACAAAGGATGTGATATAATTTTTACGATTTTATAAATCGAGGTGAAAGTTGTGAATATACTGGTTTGTGATGATGACAAAGAAATCCTAGAAGCAATTTCCATTTATTTGCAAAATGAAGGCTATCATGTATTTAAGGCCAGTAACGGCAAAGAAGCACTGGAAATCGTAGATGAAAAAGAAGTTCATTTAATAATTATGGATATTATGATGCCGGAAATGGACGGTCTAAGGGCTACTTTGAAAATACGGGAAGAAAAAAATATTCCTATTATTATGCTTTCGGCAAAAGCAGAGGATACGGACAAAATTCTTGGGCTAAATATTGGCGCTGATGACTATGTGACCAAGCCTTTTAATCCTTTAGAATTAATTGCCCGGGTCAAATCACAATTGCGCAGGTATACAACTTTAGGCAGTCTGGAAACCAGAGAAAATGTTTTTAAGACCGGGGGGCTGGTGGTTGATGATGAAAGTAAAATTGTAACTGTTGACGGAGAGGAGGTTAAACTTACTCCTGTTCAATATAAAATACTTAAGCTCTTAACTCAAAATGCCGGCAGGGTTTTTTCAATTGAGGAAATCTATGAAAGGGTTTGGCAGGAGGCCCCCTTTAACCCGGAAAACACAGTAGCCGTCCATATTCGTAAAATAAGAGAAAAGATCGAGATAAATCCTAAAGAACCTAAATATTTGAAGGTGGTGTGGGGAATTGGATACAAAGTTGAAAAACTATAGCCATTCATTGGCAACAAAAATAATTGTTTTTTTGATAGTAATTATTTCCTTTGCCGGTGCCATAACGGTATTTCTAAATCTAGGTGTCAATATTGACGGTGACTTTGAACTTGTTTTTGAGGACAGTTACTTTCAAAGTAGACGGTTTATCAATGACAGTGCGCAAGTAACTGGAAACTTAGTTAGATTAATGGATTATAAAAACGAAGAAAACATCTTAAATGGGGGGACTATTACTGAAGAAGAACTGTCCAGGAAAAAGGAAGAATTATTCTCTATATTTAGAGAAGAATCCAAAAATTATAACCCTAATTTAACTTATGAAGAAAATTATCATGTATTTGAGGAAATTTATGCAGAAAAAATCCAGGAGATGAGAAATGAATTAATCCAAGAGGATCTAAATAACTATAAGTATACTTTGCAAAGATTAGAGGAAATTAAAGGTGTTCTTTATTATGCCAGTGACGGTGTAAATGAAATAAGCAATACTTCTCAGAAGACTAAAGAATATTTTCAATCATTTCCCGTTTATTTTCTTTTAGAAAAAACAAGACAAGGGATATTTCCCGAAGAAATAAAGGCTAGTCGCTATTTTCACTGGCTTAGGTACGACATCAATTCTTTAGAGCCGGAAGAAAGTATGTATATTGCTTTTACCGATGAATTTCTTAATCCCAGAATGGAAGAATGGCAAAGAGATAAAGACATGCTTATAAATGCTTTTTACCAATTAACCGGGTTCATACTTACCTTTTTGGTAAGTTTTGTTTACTTGCTGGTAATAGTAGGCAGGAAATCATTTAAGGATGAAATTGTTCATCTAAACTTTGTGGATAAAATCTATACCGATTTTAATTTGGCAATGTGTTTTGCTCTTATTTGTTTGTGGATTGCTATAATGGTTGAAGTTATTTTCATAAAGGATATATATGAGATTGTTTTCCCGTTAACTTTTTTCATAGGTACTTTAGGGTTAATCCTGGTTCTGTCCTTGGTTAAACATTTTAAAAATAAAACTTTCATTAAGCACTCTTTAATCTATAAAGTACTTTACAAAATTATTAGCTTTATTCGAGATGTTTATAATAGTGGGAGTGTAGGAGTAAAGGCGGTTCTACTGGCAGTTGGCTATCCTTTGTTAGTTGCAGCTACCATCTTTATCTTTCCGATAACTATTGGTCTTGGAGTATGGTTTGCTTGGAAAAAAGCAAAAGAATTTAACATTATTAAGGAAGGGGTAGAGAAGGTCAAAGGAGGGGACATTCACCATACCATAAATCTGCCGGGAGAAGGTGAATTTGCCCAACTTGCGGCTAATATTAACAGCATTACCGACGGATTAAGCAAAGCGGTGGAAAATGAACTGAAAAGTGAAAGGTTAAAGACAGAGCTGATTACAAATGTTTCCCATGACCTGCGCACTCCTTTAACCTCAATTATTACTTATATAGATCTGCTTAAAAATGAACAAGATCCGCAAAAGTCAGCGGAGTATTTAGAGATTTTAGAACAGAAGGCCCAAAGATTAAAGATTTTAACTGATGATTTGTTTGATGCGGCTAAGGCTTCCAGTGGAAATATTCCTTTAAACTTGGATAAAATAGATTTGGTTTCTCTCATTAAACAAGGCTTAGGGGAATTAGACGATAAGGTCCAGGAGTCTCAACTCCAATTTAAGATTAATAATCAACACGAGAAGATGTATGTGACTGCCGACGGGAAATTACTGTGGCGGGCAATTGAAAATCTATTATCTAATATTTTCAAATATGCCTTAAAGGGATCCCGGGTATATATAGACATTATTGATTTAGGTACAGAAATAATGCTCACCCTGAAAAACATTTCTGCTTATGAACTAAACATTTCCCCAGAAGATTTAATGGAACGATTTGTGCGGGGAGATAAATCGCGAAGTACCCAGGGAAGCGGTTTAGGGTTATCCATAGCCAAGAGTTTGGTGGAATTACAAAAAGGAAAATTTATGATCCAAATCGACGGAGATTTATTTAAAGTGATAATAAAATTGTCGAAATAAAGTCTTTTGGGATGATTGGGATATAATTAGGAAGGGAGGTCTCTGACCTCTCTTAACTTTTATTGATGTATTGAATGCTTGTTATGTATTTTTTACAGCAATAATAAGACTAATTATGGTAGAATATTTTTTAAGGTTGAAATTGTTGAGCAAATCTTTAAAGGGTGATTTCTAATGAAATTTTGTATTCTAATGGCCAGTCCCAGGCCTCAGGGTAATACAGCTACAATCCTTGCTTCCTTTAGAGAAGAACTGGAGGAATGGGGAAGTTCAGTAGATTATATTTCATTATATAAGAAAAAAATAAAACCTTGTATTGGTTGCCGGGTATGCCAAAATATTTTTGATGGCTTCGGTTGTCCCCAAAATGATGATATGCAGAGTATTTTTAACCAGGTGTTACAGTCTGATTGTTTGGTTTTAGCCACTCCTATTTATTCCTGGTATTGCACACCACCTTTGAAAGCCGCTTTGGACAGGCTGGTCTTTGGGATGAACAAGTACTATGGTGAAAAGAAAGGTCCTAGTCTTTGGGCAAAGAAAAAATGTGCTCTTATAGTAACTTGTGGCTATAAAGTAGAGTATGGTGCCGACCTGTTTGAACAAGGTATGATCAGGTACTGTAAGCATTCCCAGTTGGATTATCTGGGTATGTTGGCGGTAAGGGATAAAGGGAAAGTCACTGCTGAGGATATTTCCCGGGCAAAAGAATTTGCCCGCAAATTAATACCTCTAACGAGATGCAGGGTACAGGAATAGTAGGTGATTGGAACCTCAGTATAAAGCTAACCCTTCGATAGGACGTTGTCCGGAGCCAAACTGGGTCAGGGACGGCCCATTGAGCAGGGTCAGCTTTTATTCTCTAGCAAGATTAAGATTATTTTGATTCGGAGTTTTTAGCCCAGCGAAAGTAAATATTTTCATGGCTATGACAAGGTTTTTTATTTACTGAGGAGGATACCGGTCTGTAAAAATTGCCATAAATAAAACGGCCATTAGAAAAATGGCCGTTTTTACATTTTAGAGCTTGTTGTTAATTCATTTTCAAAATAAATACTGGTGCTGGGGAGGGCGAACTTTACGCCGTGTTTCTCCATAATTTCCATGATTCTTAAGTTAATGTCTTCTTTAACCTCTAAAAATTTACCCCAGTTGGTAGTATTAGTAAAGAAATACATAAAGATTAGTAAACCGTTATCGCCAAAGGAATCGAGACGGACAAAAATCGTATCTTTATGGATTTCCGGGTCGTTCTCTAACATACTCCTGATGTCCCGGAGACAATCAACTATTCTTTCTCTAGGCGTATTGTACATAATGGGTAACTTAAAAGTAATCCTTCTTTTACCCATTTTACTCCAGTTGGTAATGGATTCATTGGCTAAAGTAGCGTTCGGAATGGTGACCAAGGCATCAGCAAAGGTGCGGATTTTTGTACTGCGGAAGTTAATATCTACTACAGTGCCTTCTACACTGGGAGTCATAATCCAATCACCGATACTAAAAGGTTTATCCGTAATAATTACTAAACCTCCGAAAATATTAGTAAGTGCGTCTTTAGCTGCTAAGGAAACGGCAAGTCCACCCAATCCTAACCCGGCAATAAATCCGTCGATGCGGTAAGCCCATTCTTGAGCAATTATAGTTATAGCCAGGGCGACTAATACAATTTTAATAGTTTTCGTTAAAACGGGTAATAAAATTTTGTCTATTTTGATACCTAGTAACTGTTCTATTTCCCCGTCTAAGTTACGGAAATTATTGGCTAAATTATAAAAACCGGCAGTAAGAAGGATAATAATGACTGTTCGAAAGCATTTTGCTATGAAAAGATTAACTTCTAAACTTAAAGGTAAATAATTGAGGGCTAAATACAACCCTAAAACCGTAAAAAATATTTCTATGGGTCGGCGAAACCCCATTATCAGAAGATTATCCAGGTTGGATTTTGTTTTTTGGGCAAAAGAAAGCAGGTATTTAAAGATAAGATTAGTAAAGACTTTGCGCAGCAGCCAAAAAAAGGCGAAAATAGCCAAAGCTATTAACAGGTTATAAATAAAGAGGGTATCTATCATGTACAGGTAGTAACGCATAGTTTGAAGAATCTCCATGTTTTTTCCCCCTACTTATTTTTATGTAATTATAGTATCAGTTTTTAAAATAGAAAAAAAGGTTAAATTACGGCTTTTCTAAAGTTTGAGATTAAAGAACCCTTCATTAGGGGAAAATGTGGAAGACCCCCCAACCGGTTTTAGCATATTATATATTAGATTGTTTAGTTATAAAGGGGGGGTTTCATGTCTTGGGAAAGCGTTCATGTTCATCCAATATTTTTGCCTACAACCGTAGATGATAGGCACCTACATTACCTGCGATCATATACGGAACCAGCAACTGGTGGAATTGACGACCATGTGCATAGATACTATGGGGTAACTACCTACAATTTCGGCCATGTGCATTTATACCGGGGTCAAACCGGACCGGCAAAACCACTGCCCGGAGGAGGGCATTATCATTTATTAGAAGGAGAAACTACTGTTGACCGGGGACATAAACATTCCTATCAGGGTCGAACAGGAAGAAATATTAGGAGATAAGTTTTTTCTATTGGAGCTCTGAAATAGAGTTCCTTTTTATTTAACTAATGAGTCTATTCAAGAATAAAACATAATATTCAAAATATTTCTTATTAACAAAATAATATATAAAAAATATTAAACATAAAAAGCTTTTATTGAAAACTAATAGGATTTATGTAGGATTTAAAACAATTAATCTAGTATTTATATACCAAGGAATAAATGGTAGTTTAGTACTAAAGAATGATTAAAAAAAATTAATTATCTAAATAAACAAGGTCGGCCTGACTCATTTTGTTCATAAAAATTATTTGTTTATAAATTTCGACAATTTGCAAAAATTAGATAAAATTTTTAAAATCCTGGAGTTTAAAGTTTTGGTGATGTCTTTTTTCTCTGGGGCTGTTTTTTTTGATAGATGTTTTTATTTTAATTATTTTTTTATTAAATAAGTGAGGAGGATTGGTTATGTCTAGACTGGAGGAATTTGAAAAAGAGAAAAAGATTACCAGGCGACGTTTTCTAAGCATGTTGACCGGAGCAGGCTTGGTAAGTGGAGTGGCTACTCTTTCTGGCTGCAGTCCTGTGGAGCAGGTGGCCGGAACCGGTTGGCTGCCTCAGCAGTATCAAGTTCCTGGTTCCTGGCCGGTACAGGTAAAAGGACGGGTGGCCATTGACCCGGCTAGTCCTTCATTATCCAGGGATGATGAAAAATGTATTTTATGTGGACAGTGTTTAGAAGTCTGTCAAAATGTTCAGAGTGTATTTGGCTATTTTGAGTTGCCGGTAAAAGATGATTTTATTTGTGTAAATTGTGGTCAGTGTTCTTTATGGTGTCCTACCGGGGCGATTTCGGAGAAAGACGATATCCAGAAAGTAAAAGACGCATTAGATGATCCGGAAAAGGTGGTTATTGTCCAAACAGCGCCAGGCACCAGAGTAGCTTTAGGTGAAGAATTCGGTTTGCCAAAAGGAGCCTGGGTTCAAGGCCAGCAGGTTGCCGCTTTAAGGAAATTAGGTTTTGATAAAGTTTTTGATACCGTGTTTACTGCGGATTTAACCATAATGGAGGAAGGAACTGAGTTAATCCAGAGGATTAGCGGGAAAAGTGATGCACCTCTGCCGCAATTTACATCATGTTGTCCCGGTTGGATTAAGTTTTGTGAGTACTATTACCCTGAACTGCTTCCCAACCTTTCCAGTGCTAAATCACCACAGCAAATGATGGGAGCGATTATTAAGACTTATTTACCTAAGGTTACAAATATAAAACCGGAGAATATTTTCAGTGTTTCGATTATGCCCTGTACAGCTAAAAAATTTGAATGCAGTCGATCGGAATTTAATGCTGCAGGTAAGTACTGGGGGAATGAAGCAATCCGGGATGTGGATGTAGTATTAACTACGCGTGAATTGGCGCGGATGATTAAAGCCCATAATATAGATTTGCCAACTCTACCGGAAGAAGAATATGACGAAGTTTTAGGAGAAGGTTCTGGAGCCGGCTTAATCTTTGGTAATACCGGCGGTGTTATGGAAGCAGCAGTTAGATCGGCTTATTATCTTTTAACCGGTGAAAAGGCACCGGAGGTCGCCTTTAAGTTGGAACCCATTCGGGGGCTGGAAGGAGT
>ENA-OWOZ01001043-OWOZ01001043.1-bioreactor-metagenome-genome-assembly--contig:-NODE-1043-length-28368-cov-26.524266_pt1 | contig 28368 bp, 30 predicted proteins | sample MGYA00238140_ERZ651804 | MGnify/ENA primary metagenome ERZ651804 (study PRJEB26910, sample SAMN07631232) | bioreactor metagenome | isolation source: Switchgrass digestor | place: USA: Dartmouth... | reverse complement strand
AAGTATATTCCAAAATCCTCATCAATCTTGTTTATCTCATCAATCTTTATTTGCTTCTCATTTATAAGCTTTTCCAGGCCATCCATACCTTCTTCGCTTATGGCTTCCGTTTGCGCCATAGTCAAAAGCACCAAATCCTGCAAACACTTATATTTTTTATTTGAAGCTTCAATAGTCTTTTCAATACAAAATTCCGGGCTGAAATCCATCTCTATCTCTCCTATTTAGCAACTTGCGCTGTTCTTGAATTTTGCTGTTTCGCAATTTTCATTGCCTGTTCCCAGGTATTCCTGAGTTCCCTTGCATAACCGAGTATCTCTTCAATAATAGTATTATCCTTTTTTATGTTTGCATCAATAAGTCTTGAAAGCATATAATCGTACAGTGAGTCTAATTGATGTGCAATGTCATATTTCATATCTAATGTACACCGAAATTCAGTTAGAATATTCTGCGCTTTTATTATACAATTATTAGCTTTCTCTATATTCTTTTCATTTATAGCCATCTGCGCCTGCATCAAAAACTTGACAAGACCGTTATACAGCATAAGCACCAATTCCTCAGGAGTTGCGGTATATACAGAGCTTTCTCTATATTGTTCATACCCATTATTAAATTCCATTTATATTACCTCCATACTTTAATTAACCCTGTTTCAATGAAAGTTTACTTCATCATTTCAAAAATTTGTGGTATTTGCTTTAAGGTTTTTAACATTTATATCATGTCAATAATATTTTATAGCCATAGATACTTTATTATTGGTTGCTATAGTAGTTACCTGTAATGGCAGATATATAGCTTAGCTGACTTTGCATTTGCGATAGAATTTTTTCCATGGCTGAAAACTTTCTATAGTATTCATTCTCTTTAGCCAACAATTTATTCTCCAATGTATTTATCAATGTTTCCTTATTTTTAATCTGAGTATATAGGTAATTGCTATACTCCGAAGCATCATTTGCATATCCTGCCTTTTCCAACAAAATACCTTTTTTCCCATTGGAATCTCTTGTTGTTCTTACATTATCCTGTATTATATCATACAGGCGATGGGCCAATCCCGATTGCTTATACCTTTCAGTCCTTTTTGCGGAATCGTCAAGACCTTCTCTGTATGTATAACGGGATTCAGTTGTAAAAAGTTTTACTACCTCATCAAAATTGTTTGTAAGTGCATCCCGCAATTTATTCTCATCGATTTTCAATCTTCCCTTTTCGGTATACGAACCGGTAGTTATTCCTATATCATATAAGCTTATTGATACCCCATCTATCTTTTCGTAAAGTGCAGTTCTCAAACTGCTTACAATCCTGGACAAAATGCTGTCACCGGCAAGCAATCCGGTTTTTGCTTTTTCTTCCCACTTTTCTATCTCTTTTTCACTCATTGCATCCTTTTCGTCTTCGGTGAGAGGCAGATAATTTCTGTCATATTTTTCAGAAAGTTTCCCGTTTATTTTATCTAAAAGCTCGTTATATTTATTAACAAATCCTTTTATATTTTCAATAACAGAATCAATATCGGCCTGTACACTAATCGTAACAGGAGTCTCGGAAACTTCTTTGAGGGTATAGGTTACACCGTCTATTGTAAACTTGTTACTGCTGCGTTTCATACCCTCAACACCATCTAAAGTAAACTCTGCATCTTTTCCGGCTGTAAATGTTCCGCCAACGATACCTAGAGATTCCAGTAAGCCGCTTGCTGAATCGGTATAAGTTATATTTGACGCTGCACCTTCAGTCGTAGATTCCAATATAAACTGTTTATTTAATGAATCATAAGTCATTTTGACTCCTGCATCACTGGAATTTATTGCATTCATAATATCCTTGACAGTTGCCTGGGCATAGCTTTTTTTAACATCAATGGTCTTGCCGTTTATTGTAAACGTTACATTCTCATCAGGATCAGTTATATTCAGCACATTTTTAAAACTGTTTCTTATGCTGTAAAGGGATGATGTTAATGACAAGCCGTTTGAGGTATTGTCTCCGTCAGTAAATCCCAGACCCTCCAGTCCATCTCCGGACAATGAAAAGGTACTGCCTTTTAACAGAACTTTTATTTCAACTTTTCCGTCCTCGGTAACTACATCAAATTTTCCTGTGCCAAAAGCGTCCGCGAGTTTTTGTTCTAAGTCTGTTTCAAGTTTTTCTAAAGACAAACCATCTTCGTCCGAATAATCGTCAAGTACTAATGTCTTTGTAACTCCATCTAAAGTAACAGCGATTTTTTTACCGCTTAAATTGAAATCACTAACAACGTTGCTTCCTTTTACATCAGCTACAATATCTGCACTTCCAGTAATTTTGGCAGCAGAAGCAAGAGAAATCACCTGTATTGTGTGAGTTTTATTGGCAGCATCTGCATTGGCTGTAGCAGTCACAGCAGAAGAATTGGAAGATTGGATGTTAAACTTAGCAAAAGCACTCGGCGACCTGAAATTTGTTGCAGTTTTCAATACATTTAAATATTCATCACAAAAGCCCATAAGCAAACTGCTTATCTCTCTGTAAGCATCCCTTTTCCATTCCAGCAATTGCTTTTGCTTATATACTTTATCAACTTTAATACGTTCTACTTTCATTAAATCAGCTATTATTTTATCGGTATCCAGACCGGAATAAGTTCCTGTTATTCTTATTACCGCCATATAAATTATCTCCTTTCATCCACCAAAATCCCTGCCAACTCCCACATTTTCGCAACCATATCCAGTATCTTTTCCGGCGGGATTTCCCTTATTATTTCCTGTGTTTCGGCATCAATTACTTTAACCATTATTTGTTTGGTCTTTTCATGTATAGAAAACTCAAATTGCCTTTTAGAGCCGACTATAGCCTTATTAGCCTTTTCAATAGCTTCGAGAACCTCTTCTTCCGAGACAACACGGTCCTTTTTTTCATATCCCTGTGCATTAAATGAAGATGTGTTTTTGCTATCCTTTATATGATTTTGACTGCTTATGTCCGACCTAGGCCTATCTATATTTAACATATCAACATTTTGAGTCCTTACCGATTGTAACATAGCAGCATCCATGCTTTTAATGTTCATATAAATCCCTCCATGAATTTATAACATAACTTTTCTCATAATTATTATCGGAATATTACAACATTAAATTTATATTAAGTTTTTGCTTGCTCTGTTATCCATTCTTTTGTCTTAGCTATTCCCTCTTCCAGTGAAGTTTTTGGATACCACCCCAGCAAGTTTTTAGCTTTTTGAGCATTACACAACAATTTCGGAATTTCACTTTGAGGGTGTATATGGGGTACATGCTTGATTTTACTTGCATCTCCTGATATTAAAAGTGCCAAATCATTTATACTTATATCTCTGCCAAGACCTGCATTTACTATTTCTCCATTTACCCTGTCCGAGTAACCTGCCTGTACAACAAATTCTGCACAATCCTCTACATAAAGAAGATCTCTTGTTTGCTTGCCATCACCGTATATATTAAGCGGAAGCCCTTCAAGACTCCTTTTTATAAATATAGCTACAACTCCGCCTTCACCATCGGTTCTCTGCATCGGGCCATAGGTATTGAATGGCCTTATTACTACTGTAGGAAGCTTGTAAGCATACCAGTAGGAAAGCACCATATTTTCTCCTGCGATTTTGCTACCTGCATAAGGTGAAGCCGGTTTTACAGGATGGCTTTCATCTATACCCTCATTGTCCTTTGCTCTGTCATATACCATGCAAGTACTCATAAACACCATTTTAACATTGTGCTTTCTGCACTGTTCCAATACATAAAAAGTTCCTACTGTATCATTTTGAAATGTTGTAACGGGATCATCAATACTGTCCTGGACATTGATACTGGCCGCTAAATGATAACATAAATCGAATTTATTTAAAAAGAGTCTTTCTAAAGTTGCTATATCTTTTATATCACCTTCTGTAAATTCTATAAGGTTTGAGTTGTTTATAAACTCCTCTATATTTCTTTTACTTCCGTTTGACAAATTATCCAATATCCATACTTTGTGCCCGTCATCAAGTAATTTTTTTACAACCCAACGCCCTATAAAACCGGCACCGCCTGTCACAAGTATGTTCAAGAAAATCACCCTTTCTGTTATATAAACTCGAGAAAATAAACTGGCTTTTTATTAAAAAAGATAAATTTTAAAATTATTTTACCAAGGCATGTTTTTGCAAAACCTCTTTTACGTTTGAAATTATATATTGAACATCCTCTTCTTCCATTTTAGGAAATAGAGGAAGAGTTATTATTCTTTCATAAAGGTCTTCAGCATTTGGACAGATACCCTTTTTATAACCTAATTGACTGTAATAGGGATGGTAATATACAGGAATATAGTGTACATTTACACCGATATTTCTACTTTGAAGCTCTTCAAAGATCTGCTTTCTACTGCAATCTAACTTTTCCAGTTTAAGCCTTATTATATACAAATGCCATGCCGAATCTGCAAAATCCGGCTGAAAGGGTATATCTACAGTATCCAGTCCGCCAAAAGCTTCATTATATCGTCTAACATATTCCTTCCTCAAACCTAAAAACCTGTCCAATTTATTTATCTGACTTATGCCTAATGCAGCTTGGATATCGGTAATTCTATAGTTATAGCCTAAAAATTGCTGTTCGTAATACCAAGGTTCTTTAGATCTTATCAATTCCTTCTCATTCCTCGTAATACCATGGGTCCGGAATAAAGTGAGACTTCTGTAATAATCTTCATCATTTGTGGTTATTGCTCCACCTTCTCCTGTTGTAATATGTTTAACCGGATGGAAGCTGAACGTTGTCATATCTGTCATACTTCCAACTTTTCTGTCTTTATATGTAGTTCCAAGGGCATGAGCACCATCATCAATTACCACAAGATTATATTTTTTGGCTATCTTCAAAATTTCATCCATATCACAGGGCAGACCAGTGAAATGAACAGGTATAATAGCTTTAGTCTTTTCCGTTATCTTAGCTTCTATATCTTTAGGGTCAATATTATATGTTTTGGGATCAATATCCGCAAATACAGGCTTTGCTCCCATATACAAAATACAATTGGCCGAAGCTGCGAAAGTAATTGGAGTGGTTATTACCTCATCCCCTTCTTTTATCCCTGCTGCAAAACAAGCAGCATGAAGTGCTGCCGTGCCATTGGATACTGCTACAGCATATTTTGCTCCCGTGTATTGAGCTAACTTATCTTCAAATTCTTTTATTTTGGGTCCTGTAGTCAAATAGTCTCCTTTCAGAACCTCGACCACAGCTTGAATATCATCCTCTTCAATCCATTGTCTTCCGTAAGGTATAAATCTCTTTTCCATAATCGTATCTCCCAGTGTTACTAAAAAGTTTTTCAAATTGCATAAAGTTATATAGATCAAGCTTTTTATGGGATACTTTTTTATAAATTAGCTCTTATATTAAACGATAAATGGTAAAAGAAAGTGTCTTTATCATGAGGAAATTTTAACTATGGTATCAACTATTCTTTTTACTCCGTTACCATCAACCAGCTTCTGCATCTTTTTGCTATAGTGTTCCCTCTTTTCAAAATTTTCACACAAATTTTTAAGTTTAAGTAGAAATTCCTCATCGGAAAAATTGTTATACCAACCCAGTGATTCTATATATCCTTTGGTACACAGCATATCTACCACTGCTCTCTGGTTCTCTGCAACAATAACAGCTAAAGTAGGCGTTCCACAGGCACAAAGCTCGTATAATGTACTTCCGCCCGCAGATATAGCAACATCTGACTTTAACATTATCTCTGACATTTTTGAAACATTTTCATAAATTTCAATATCTGTATTCTTTCTTTTTAGTTCCCTGAGCCTATCAATATTCTCAAATCCACTGCCTGCAACAATATTTATTTTTATATTTTTAAATGTGCTGTCCGATAGAATTAACTGCGACAGTCGGTAGCTTAAGTCAAAGGGATCCGACCCTCCAGTTGTTATCATTATTTCTTTTACAGCTCTGTTTGTCTTTCTATCGGGCAAACCTTTAAATTCCTCACGGATGAGATTATATTTCAGACCAAGCAGCATAATCTCATCTTTATAATAACTTTCGTAGTTTAAATATTCACCGGTAATATTTCCGTTTATCAATACATCTACCGGATAGGAAAACTTGTTTATATCATCTATATAGCAAAGTTTTTTAACAAAGGGCTTAAGCTTTAAAAAAAATTCCTCGGAAACGTTATATGAGTCTATGAATAAAACATCAATATTTTTATCTTTAAGTACTTCGATAATTTCTTCGGCTTCTTTTCCAAGAAATTTAGCACCTCCACAGCAAAAACCCTCATAATGCGTTTCAGTATCATGGGACAACTCAATTGCTTCAAATCCTTCTTCTCTTATTTTCAAAATCCCCTGTTCATATTTACTTAAAAACAACACGTCTATTCCGGAATTTCTAAAACCTTTTGCCAATGAAAGGCACCGCATTACATGTCCCATGCCTATATTTTTGCTGCCATCAGCACGAATCGCTACTTTGATCATTTTATCCGCTCACATCACTTTTCTGATTAACTCAAAAGCTTCTGCATACCTTTTGCCTACAACCGTCCCCCATCTTGCCGCTATTATCTCAAGTGCCTTAAGGGACCTCGGATGTGGAAAATCTCTAATCTCTAACTTATAACACTCCATTGCCTTAAGTTTTGCATCAATAGTACTTTCAACATCAACAAATACATTAGGTTTAAAAGAGTTATCACCATATTTGAAATTCCATTCTGTCGATGACGGAGTTTCAAAGCAGTAAATTTCCTTGACACAGTATTCCCCGATAGGTCTCGTCGCTGTAATAACAGCTTCAAAGGTCCTCCTATGATCAATGTTCAAATCGCCGTAATGATGAGTATATATTATATCCGGATTAAAGTTCTGGATATACTTCTCTACTTCCTTAACAATTTCAAGCAAATCAACGGAATCAAATCGATTGTCCGGAAAACCTGAAAAGTGTACATTCTTAAACCCAATAAGTTCAGCAGCCTTAAGCGTTTGATATTGCAGTTCACTAATCAGTTCATTATCGAAACCTTTCCTTGATTTTTCTCTAGAAGTCAGTCCTTCACCTAAAATAATGCATTCTACAGCATCACCGCTATTTACATGTTTTCTTATTGTTGCCCCTGCACCTAAAATTTCGTCATCGGGATGAGCTGCAACAACCAATATTCTACTCATTCTCATCACCCTCTATTATTTCAACATCTGCGATGATTTTTCCGTTTTTTAAAGATGCTCTTGAAAACTCCATTTTGTATTTTCCAAACTTTATAAATGCTTTGGGATATCCTTCAGCATCCAACATCCTAATGTAATCATATATTTTTTCCAGTTCAAATTCCTGTTTTATCTCACTTTGTTCGGGTTTTCTTCTCTTAAACTCCACAACTTCGCCTAATTGTTTCTGAGGTGTAGGCTTTTCATCAAGTAACTTAGGAATCATATCATTAAATATTATTTTGGATGCTCTCATAAATATTTCCTCAGCAGTTCCGTACAGGTCGAGGTCTTTTTTGAAATAAACATCTCCCGTATCCAGACCCTCGTCCACTTTTATAGCAGATATTTTCGTTTTTCTGACCCCCCGTTCAATAAGATTCTGCAACGGACTGCCTCCCCTTCCGTAGGGAAGATCGGTCATGTGGAAAACAACACATGTAAAGTTATTGTAGAGTTCTTTTGGAATAATCCATGACCAGTGAGGAAATAGAATATATTGAGGCTGTATTGCTTTAACCTTATCATAGGTCAGCTCTTCTTTATCGGTAATTATTGTCACATTGTACGTACCTTCATTATTCTTTTTAAATTGACGTGCATTTTTTATGTTCCATGATTTTGTAGTTGCTATTATTATGTTCAAAGCATTCGCCTCCGTTAATCCACCATGTCCCACTCAAGGGGTGTACCTCTCTCAATATCCTTTGATGCCTTTTTCCCAAGTATGTCATCATAGTACTTTGGTGCAAGGCCATGGGAAGGTCTTATGACTCTAATGTTTTCTTCTGTAAACACATCGCCTTCCTTTATATCCTTTACAACAAATATTGACCGTCTGGACATCCTGCTGATTTTTTCCCTTTCAGAAAGTTCAAAGCTTACAGTTCCAATAGCCTTTTCGGCAGTCCTAATTTCTTCCACCATTTTCTTAAATTCCTGCGGTTCCATGGAAAATGACGAGTCAGGATTTTCGATCTCTCTGCTTATACAGAAATGTTTTTCAATAATTTTTGCCCCCAATGCAACAGCAGTAACCGCACTAATAGATCCCATTGAGTGATCGGATAAACCTACAGGAACTCCAAAAGACTCTTCCAGATATTTTATTGTCATAAGATTCATATCATCTGGAACTGCAGGATATGCACTGGAACATTTCAAAAGACAAAGTTTTTCATTTCCTTCACTAAAAATTGTTTTTACAGCCTCTTCAATCTCTTCAAAAGTTGCAAGTCCCGTGGAAAGAATAATTGGTTTGCCTTTTGAAGCTACATATCTTAACAAAGGTATGTCAATCAATTCAAAGGAAGAAATCTTATAAAATTTTAATCCCAAATCTTCTAGAAAATCTACAGCCGTTTTATCAAAAGGCGTTGATAGAAAGTCAATACCTATCTTCTCTGCTTCCTCTTTGAGTCTTCCTTGCCACTCCCAGGGTGTAAAAGCCTTCTTATATAGCCCGTAATAATTTTCACCCTTCCATGTGCCAGCATTTATTCTAAAGTATTCCTTGTCCGAATCAATTGTCATAGTATCAGGAGTATAAGTCTGTATCTTTATGCAATCTGCACCGCATTCCTTTGCAGCATGAATTATTTCAATAGCTCTGTCAATACTGCCTGCATGGTTTGCTGACATTTCCGCAATTATATAACATGGTGAGTTTTTGTTAATGATTTTTCCGTTTAGTTCAACTTCTCTCACGTATAATCATTCCTTTCAAATAATAATTTCCAATCTTCCAAACTTTTTTCTTAAGGAAGTTTCTGTCTTGCCTAGTTCCAAAAGATATTTTTTATTACCCAGTTCATCAATTTCAGCCAATGTATAGCCCAATCTCTCAAACAGCTCTTTAACAGGCATATTCTTTGCTGTAGGTTTATAATGGGCAATTATCTTTTTGTAACCCAATTCCAAATATAATTTTTCAATATACTCTACTATTTGGTCTTCAATATATCTTCCCATAACTCTGCAACTTAATAAAAACGTATCTATCTCAACTTCCTCGCTGTTATAATGCTTTGTGATTATAACACTTACCATTCCGTTATCTCCATATTTATCAATCACATTAGCAACAAAACAGTCATACTCTTCTTTATTTAAAAGATTTAACAATTCTGTCTCATTATACCTTTTTGTAGTCAAATTAAATTGATTGGTCTTTTGAGTAAGCTGAGAAGCTCTTTGAATATCATCTTGCCTCATTGCCTTTATGGTTATTTTCGTATCTAAAGAATTCAAAAAATCCTCATAGGAATTACTGGTTTTAAGAGCCTCTGTCCTCTTGATATTTTGCCTGTATATCTCAGTTTTTGCGGTATCTTCGTCAGTAGTATCAATAGTATGGAAATAGTTCCAGTATAGTTTAGACGCAAAATCCGCCAACTGTGATGTGTCTTCAGGAAAATCCGGTACAATAACTTCAGGTAACTCTCTTTTGACACTTTCTCTTTCCACCGGATTATCATCTATAAATACAATTGAATCCAGAGTGATATTCAATTCCTCAGACAAAGCTCTGATATTTTGAGATTTTAAATCCCAATTTATTTTAAAGTCAACAAAATCTTGTTCTTTTAGCACCATATGCGGATGTTCCCGGATAACTTTCATCGCATCATCATAATTATTTTTAGAAACAACAGCAAGTATTATGCCCAATTCTTTTATTTCTTTAAGCTTTTTTTGAAAGTCCTTATATCTTGCCCCCACCTTATAATCCGAAAGCTCAATTCCATTAAAACCAACTTCGCCGACTACTCCACCCCACAAGGTATTGTCCAAATCCAAAACTAAACATTTTTTACGTGTGCCTTTAATCGAATCAATATATCTATTTATATAAAGTTCCAAATATCTTTCTGCTTTCATCGAAAACTTCATTCCACCCAAATACCATAACTTTCGCGAATAAAACTCTTCCTTCCCCATCTGTTCGATTATACTTTTAAGATCAAATACATAGGCATTTCTATACTTATTACTTAAGTCAAATAGAAACTCTTCCCAAAAATACTCCAGTCTTCTTTCTTTTGTGCCGTGTTTTACACTCTTTATTTCCCTGGACCAAAAATCAATATTGTTTATAAAAAAAATAATATCGGGATTACTACTTAATGCTTTTTCAATATACTGCATATTTTCCCTAATTTCTTTATAATTCCTTTCGATACTTTGTTCTTTTATAAGTTCGGCGCCATCAAGAATAATAAATACAATATCCGGTTTAAACGCATATAACCCCGAATTTGAGTTAGTTATTTCCTGCACCCATAATCCGTATCCTTCAGTTTTATAAACACTATAGGAACGTGATACCCTTGATATCAATGATTCAACATTTATATTGGAAAGTATAGACAATTTCAAATTCAACCACTCCTTAAAGGTTGCAAAAATATTCAGCCTATAAGTCTATACAATTAATCTTTTACAAACTCTAAAATATCACTCACTTTCTTTATTCCGGATACTGCTTCAAAAGGTATGGTTATATTTAACTGTTCTTCTAGCTCTGCAATCAGTCTTACATGATTAAGAGAATCCCATGCTGCAATTTCATCCCTCGAAGTGTTAAGACTTATTTGGGATTTGTCAACATTTAAAACCTCTGCCACAATATCAAGTAATTTTTCCATGTATTAAACCCCACTTTCAATTTCATTAACTATATTGCCACCCAGCAAAACTTTAATATATTTTTCAATACTTTTTTTATTGTTTTCCCAATTTCTCTTGTCAATTGCTTGAACAGCTACATCCAAATAGCTCTCATTATCCTTAATATAATACTTTACTATTTTTTCAGTTAAGAAGCCAAAATTATTATGCAAACTAACAACCTTATTATTTTTCACAAAAGTCCTGCAGTATACTTTATCTACATTCAATTTATAAAAAGCATGGTTGAGTATTGCGTATTCCATGACAATTCCAAGTCCACTGTTTATATAATTTTTATCAATGAGATAGTATCCGAATTCAAGATTGTTGCTATTTGACAAATATTCATAGTATAAAACTCCAAAAGGTTTTATGCCCATGAAACAAATATAAAATCTCTTGAGCTTATTGTCTTTTAGCTTGGAAATAAACTCATTATGTTCATCTTCAGATATAATGTGCTGATTAAACATATTTTCCCTTACAAAATCCTGATTTCGCCAATATCTTAACCTTTCTATATACTCCTCATCCAAATCAAAAATATTGTAAAAGTAAACATCTCCTAATTCTAACTTATCATTCTCCATTTTATTGGCATTCCCTTCTAAAATATTTACAAATAACTTATCCAATTTTTTTCTGTTCAATATGTTCATTTATTTTAGAAAGCTGCGGATTTGACTGTATAAATTTTAAAATATCTTTAAAACCAAAATTTCGCCCATATTTATAATAAAAATTATTAAAAATAATACTGATTAATTTTAGATCTTCCTCAGTATCTAGCGTCCATCTATACTTCGACAGATTTATATTGTTTTTGTAATAGTATATCTTGTTTTCATAGGTTTCATATATATAAGGTGTGACATGTTCTCTTTGATAAGGCTTTTTAGCACTATAAAAAGCTTTCTCCAAAATATCAAAGGAAAAAACTTCTACATCTAGTCCTCTCGGATATGTTCTATATTCTAAAATATTCCCGGCATTTGTCACCAACAAATAATCATTTTTCTTATAAAATTCAACTATTTCATCCAGAATAACGGGATCAATCAAAGGGCAGTCCGATGTAACTCTTACAACTGTACTTAATCTATTTTCTCTTGCTGCATAATAATATCTGGACAATACATCCTCTTCACTGCCACAAAACCACTTTACTCCATTCCTTTTAGCCTGTTCCACTATTATTTTATCTTTCACTGAGGTAGTAGTAGCAATAATTATATCATCAAGCACTTTCGACATCTTCAATCTATCAATGACATGTTCAATTACAGGTTTACCGCATATATCAATCATGACTTTACCTGGAAGCCTGGATGAACCCATTCTGGTTTGAACTATGACACCTGTTCTCAATTTTTCTCCCCTGCCTTTCTGATTCTAAATGCTATTGTATTTAATTTTTGTAAAATTACTTCTTTTTTCGTAATAAGAACATACTATCCACATTGTCGTTGTAAAGGTACTTATATTTTTCTTCTTTTATCAGTTCAAGATCTGGAAATCTGTCCATATATAGCTTCACAAAGTTCGTTTTCCATAATAAATCACTGTTTCCTCTATAATTTACTTCTGTATATTCATCTGCATAATATTCAAATCCCCAAATAAATTCCTTTGAACATCTATATATTTCATCCAACACCATATCAATATTGTCAGGTGCAATATGAATTAATACACCACTTGTAAAAACCATATCGAAATAATTGTCTTTAAAAGGTATATCATCGGCTGTGGCTTTAATTATATTAATGCCAGATGTCAAACTTTTGGCTTTTTGTATTGCATATTCCTGAAGTTCTATGCCATATAGATTTTTTTATCCCATCTTCTGAAGTAACCTCAGCTGATTTCCCACATTACATCCAACTTCGAGAATCCTTTTATCTTCAAGACCCAATCCCGATAGAAATCTACTATTCATATCAAATCTGCTTATTCCAAACTCTCTTATATAAAGATTGTTTAATTGGTCCGGATCAAATGTACACCTATCCGTGTAATCTTTACCGAATTGGCCTAACCATGTGCTTTCCTGAAAATTGCTTACCATATATTGTCCTCCTTTTTTTACGATGTTTTGCACCTTATTACAGTAGTTTTTCCATTTCCAATATCCTTTTTATCTCTGCTTTGCTAAGGACTTTTTCATTCTTTGAACTGTAATTGCCTTTGGCAATACCCTTTGACTCGGGATAGATGTGCTCGTTATAGGGGGGATTGATTATAAACATATCATTCAGTTCAAAGGCTTTAGTAGACTCATCCTCAGACATAAGTTCTTCATACATTTTCTCGCCTGGGCGTAGTCCGATTTTTTTAACTTCCACTTTATTTTTATTCAAACGATTTTTATCACACACATCATCAATAATTACTTCTGCCAAGTCTTTCAATCGTATTACAGGCATTTTCAGTACAAACACTTCTCCGCCCTTTGCAATTTTGCAAGCTTTAATAGTAAGCTCTACAGCTTGTGAAAGAGACATCATAAATCTTGTCATTTCAGGCTCCGTTATGGTTATATACCCTTTATCTAAAATCTGCTGCTTGAACAAAGGAATTACAGAACCTCTTGACCCCATTACATTTCCAAACCTTACCGATGCGAATATTGTGTCTACATTTCCTCTTGAATAATATGCTGATGACATTAGTCTTTCTGCCAATAGTTTTGTTGCTCCCATCGTATTGGTGGGAGATACTGCTTTATCACTGCTTGAATATATAACTTTTTTTACTTTGTTCTCTATTGCACACGCTATAACATTCTGGGTTCCCAATACATTAGTTTTAACCGCTTCAAAAGGATCATACTCGCAAGCTGGTACATGTTTCATTGCTGCAAAGTTAAATACAACATCAATATCATTCATCGCCCTGTTAAGTCTTTCCTTATCTCTTACATCTCCGAGCAGGAATCTTATGTTTTTCAACTCTCCCAATTTTTCCTTAAGCAGGAATTGCTTATATTCGTCCCTACTGTAAATTCTAACTACTGAAGGCTCTTCCAGTAATATTCTTTCCACCAGAGCTTGTCCTATTGTACCTGTTCCGCCAATTACCAATACTTTTTTATTCTTGAACATAGTCTCTCCTGCTTTCTTCAAGTATAGTACTAATTTTTTGGCTAAAATTAAAACTCCTTTTAAGATATTGGGAAATTACATCCTTAAGCTTCATGTGCTTCATTCCTTCAATCAATGCTCCGCCTTCTGTGGCATTTATAAAAACTCGATTTTCCTTTTCAATCCTTCTTTCTATCCAATATTTATAACTCAACAGCCCCAATGTTGTATAAAGGATCTCACCATTTTGCCCGACTACTTTTCGCATATTTTTAAGTTCTTTGGTATTAACATCTGCAGAAGTTCCATATTGTACATGGTTTCTGCCATTTGTAAACGCAAGATCCTGACCTACCAATATGATAAAGTCAAATCCCATTTTTATGGCAATGTCAAGTGCCGTTGTTGCAACCGATCCCCCAGGGTCAACTATATACTTTTCCTTTTCAGCTTTTAATTGTTCTTTTTTATAGCAAGCTATAGCTTTTGGACCTTTATATGCCGATACTGTACCGGCATACGCAGATGACAGATATATCATGGGTATTTCCATGTTTTCAAACCCTTTAATCTGATTTAATGTACCCTCTTTAGGATCTATAACAACAAATAAATCCGGTATGATATCTCGGAGCAAAAGAGGCCTCAGTGAAGAACCCACTGCAAAAATCATTGCCTTATTTTTTGCTTCTTTCAGATACTCAATATTTAAATCCAGTGACGGCCCGCTTGATACAATAATTACAGATTGCCCTTTAAACTTCTCAAAAAATATACCTACATTCGGGTCATCATTCTGCAAATTTATTTTTATATTATCATCTATAAGTTTTAATAAATCTTTAGATACACTTTTCCGTATATTCCAATCTTCCATAACAAATTTAAAATACTCATTTTCCGGTGGTATTGCCTTTAATGAAGGTGGATGTATAATAAAATTTACACCTTCATTTAGTAATGACTTTACCTTTGAGCAAATATTTGACTCATCCTGTGAAATAATAAGCTCAATATTCGAATTAGTTATAATATGGGTTAAATCTCTCAATTCAAGGGCTTTGTAAAATACATCCATATTATTTTCCAATACATATAGCTTATCATCATACTGCATGAATTTTAGCATTTCATCTATGTGATATCCCAATGCAAACCCATATAACACATGGATCCGAATATCATTTCTATATTGTTGTCTGGCGAACTTAATTGCTTCATCCACAGGATTATATCTGCTGTGCAAATAAAACCTTTTTACCTCTTTGTACAATTCAAGCTCAACTTTTAACGTATAAAGACCGTTATTGCAGCTTTCAACTTTGTATTTTAAGGTATCCGGCCGTCGTCGTTTTATAATCTCATCGTATATATCCGGATAAAAGCATTTTAACGCCTCAATATTCTTTTCAAATACGAGCATTACTGCAAACTCCTCTGAACAAGTATCAGTTTGTCCTTCCATTCCTTTATCACTGGAGTTACCTCATATTCAAGCAAGTCACCTAAAAGTACATAGTCAGTATTCTCTAATGCTTCTATCAATTGATTAAATATTGGATTCATACTTGAAATATCTATGGATACTTCACCTTGTATATCTCTTGTACCTTCAATTGCCTGTAAAAGCCATTGGATTCCGTCAATAAGCTGAATCATGGAATTGGTAGCCTTATCCTCCCTGCCCTCCTGAAAATCTCCGTTTATGCCTTCAATTCCTATAACCATTCGGTCTATATAGTTTATTGCCGATTCAATTACTTCCTTTTTCAATTCAATTTCTGACATAATTATCACTCCTCAGGTGTTTATTTGAATTTCATCCAAAACTTTTTTTGCAATTTCATTGACAAGGACTATTTTTTCTTTAATATCTGTATACTGCATAAGCAGTCCTTCATATAAACAGACTTTCTTCTCATGTAAATCATCAAGAAGCTCGCTCTTTCTTTCCCTATCATTTTTAATTACCTGAATGAAATAACTGCATAATTCATAAATTAAATTCTCATATAATTCTTTTTCCTCTATTTCTTGTGTTAATTGGCTTATTTCTTCCCATTTTTCCGTATTCACAGAATCTACATCTTTAAGTATATCGAGAAGTATATCTATTCTCTTAATAGCTTTCTCTTTCATTTCTTCACTCTCGTCATATACTTTTTGAAGAAATTTCACAATTTTTTCTCTTTTGTCTTTACTTTCACTTATTCCCGCCAGATATATTTTCCTTAATATTCCACATATATCAAATTCTTTAGTGCAATATTCATCTATTATTTCCTTAAGAGGTCTGTTGATAATGCCTTTTATCGGCAATCCTCCCTCGGTACAGTTAAAATAGATGTTTTCTGGAAACACTTTTACATATTCCTCGAAATATACCTTAATAGACAGCATACTTTGAGTTGTATAAACCAAATTACCGTTTATATCGGTTTCTTCTATATAATTTTTGTTCTTTTGTTCAATATTTTTACGAAGAATTTCATCCTGCTTTGCCTTTAAAACCGCACCTTCAGCATAGGTTTGCAAATTCGAATAGCTTAAATCTTGTCCCGTAAGGATAATAGGATTGCATCCTAAAAATCTTGAAATATCAAAGGCGAGATTGGAGACCGATGCACCCGAATTTCTTTCTTTTGAATTCTCTCCCAGTTGCCTTTCAAACCAATTATCATACTCAAAAGTATTCATCTTAAAAAATATTTTAGGCCCTTCATAATTTTTTAATCCATCAAAATGAACTGTTGAACTGTAAGCAAAGTATATATCCTTAGACTTTACATTATTAAACAATATGCTTTCAGCTTTACCACCATCAACTCCGACCATTATATGGGGTTCTATACCGTGACTTTCAAGAATATTAATTGCAGACCCTGCAGATATTATAAGTGCTTTATTTTTTATTTCTTTAAGCAAGTGTATATTTTTATTCAACGAAGGCCCAGCTGAAACAATTACAGCAGGTACACCCTTCAAACAAGATTCAAATATGTCGAGATTTGCACTTTTCGGATACTCTTTCATATTCTCAAAGAAGTTTACAAGCCAATCCTTAGAAAATACAACTGCCGTATTAGTGTTAATTTCATGAACTTTTGAATACTTTATGAATTCTTTCTTTAATTCTAACCACCAGTTTCCGTATGCCGTCCTATAACTCAGCAATTCTTCAAAGGATACACTAAAAATTTCCCCATTCTCTCTTAAATTTAAGAATATTTTGCTGACTAATTCTGTGTCATCGCTGACAATAAAAAGAGTGTTTTTGGCATTTATTAAGTGTCTAATGTCTCTCACAGTCATTAGTTTGACAAAAACACTCATATCAGGCTCAATTACAATTTTATTTTTATTGGGAAAATTTTCGAACAATACATCCAAATGATACCCAGCACCTATCCCCAGCACAGCAATTGTGTCCACACCTTTTAAGTCCAATTTCGAAATCCAATTTTTTGCCTCTTTGATAGGATCATAGGGACTATGCAGAAATAGATATTTACCGTTAACATTAATCTTTAAATTGGGCATATCCGATTTAGTTTTTTCACATAAAATTTCCTCAAGCTTTTGATAATGCTGAGAATAAAAAGCCTTACATCTCTCTGCTAACACAGCATATTCTTTCTTTAAAGCTTCCAGGTTAACGTCAAATAGTTCCCTCATACGCATTTTTCCCCTTTTTATCTTTTGAAACAACCAGCATAAAAAGCCAGCAGCATATAAGCCGCCGGCTTTTTAATTCAAAGTACTAATATTACCTTCCAAGGCTTTCCAGTCGATATTGTGTATAGCACATATATCCAATGTGCCTCATTAGGTTAAAATACATCATAACTTATGAAGCACCGGTTATTGTAACAACTGGAGCACGCCCTGAGGTACCATATTAGCTTGTGCCAACATAGCCGTGGCAGCTTGGTTCAATATATTGTTCTTTGTGAAGTTCATCATTTCTTTTGCCATGTCTACATCTCTGATTCTTGATTCAGATGCCTGTAAGTTCTCTGCCGATGTGTCAAGGTTCTTTATTGTGTGCTCAAGTCTGTTCTGCTTAGCACCCAATCTTGCTCTTTCTGATGATACTGTATTTATTGCAGCATCAATCTTGGAAATAGCCGATTGTGCTTTTGCACTAGTGCTAACACTCAATCCGGCAACAGATAATTTCGCTGCAGTCATTGTACCTATTGAAATAGTAAGTGTTTCACCTTTGTTAGCACCTATTTGAATTACTTTGTTCTGCAGGCTTCCATTTAATAATGCCTGTGTATTAAACTGAGTTTTTTGTGCTATTCTTGTTACTTCTTCATGAAGTTCATTAAGTTCTAATTGTATAGCACTTCTATCTTTTTCTACATTAGTGTCGTTTGCCGCTTGCACAGCCAATTCTCTCATTCTTTGGAGTATTTCATGGGTTTCTGTCAATGCTCCTTCTGCTGTCTGAATGAGGGATATTCCATCCTGTGCATTGCTTGATGCCTTTTGGAGTCCTCTTATCTGGGCTCTCATTTTTTCGGATATCGACAATCCTGCTGCGTCGTCTCCTGCTCTGTTGATCCTATAACCCGATGACAATTTCTCCAAAGACTTCTCCTGATTTGCACTGTTAATCTTTAATTGCCTGTGGGCATTCATTGCCATCAAATTGTTATTAATCCTCATAACCATTCCTCCTTGATTTTTTGCTTCCATGCGCCAATCCCACGAATTATATTTTCCAATAACATTTTATAGGAAAATATATTCAATGTAATCTCATAATATATATCGACTGAATTTGAGAAGAATTAATAGAAATTTTTGCTTTTCTTTAACTGAATATAAAATTGAAAAAAAGTGATAAAAATATCACTTTTCCAATAAAGAAGTGTTTAATTGGGTGAAAAACTATTTGAGTATATCCTTTAAATCTATACTCTTAACTTCTGCAGCCTTTTTATTCTCTGCCTGAATTTCAAGATATATCTCTTTTCTATAAACAGAAACGCTTTTAGGGGCATTAATTCCTATACGTACCTGTTCTCCCTGTACATCTACAACAGTAATCTCAATATTATCATTTATAATTATCGATTCATTTCTCTTCCTTGTTAGTACCAGCACCTGTATTAACCTCCCGTCTACGGAGTTCTTCTACAATATAGTGTCTCACACTATACATATCTGTGTCAAGGACAACTTGCATTCCGGTATTATTTTTCGTATTTATTATAACAGGTGCCTTTAAATTCATTGTCATTTTACTAACATCATCAGGTACAACAACAATTGACAGTACCATCACATCTTCAATACTTTCAATATTTAAACTGCTAACAATCTCTTCCGGTATTTCAATGTTATAATCATTTACAATCATAAAAGGATTAACTACCGCAAAAGCCAGCTGACCATCATCAACACACTGAAGCCACCGGAAAGGTGATGTCTCATCTCCATCATATAGAACTACAAATTTTTTTAAATCCTCAAATCCCGGTATCCCTTCCTTAAAATTAATAATTTTGCTTTCATCAATTTCTATTTCGCCAAAATGTCTGGTATTTAGAAGCATTTAATCTCCTCCATTTACTCATATACAGTTAGTATCTATACATAGGTGTTAATTTTATTCTCATTAATATATTTAAATTGAATTGAGGCATACTGTTCCAAGAACACTCTTACTTGAGCCGGTGTAAAGTTTATCTTCAAATCCGCAGGGAAAAACCTGCTCTCCAAACCATTAACGAGCCCATCTGTGTCTTTTTCCATTTCAAAATCAACATCTCCCTCTATAACGGTAATTTTCGGGCCTACTTTAGGAATACAGTCAATGTTGAACTCATGCGTTTTGTAAAAATCCCTTTTGGAAATTTCAGCAATAGCGTTTATGTTGTTTTCAATAGCAGCCAGAGTATCTCCGTCAACAACTGTTTTCCCAATGTACTCTAAGCATTTTTGCCTACCCTTTTGAGCTCCTTCCTTTACAATATCCATATTACTTTTTAATCCGGCACTGGCAAAAGCCTCGGATTGATCAATAATAACCTTTGGCATCTCTGTATCTATTTTTATCAAAGCATGCTTTTGACGAAATTCCAGCCGTGCCGGCTCAGCCTTAAGCTCAAGCTTGGAAGGAATTTTTTCAATACCGATTCTTGCATGGGTTTGAGTTATATAGAGGGCCATATTAGCTCACCCGCTTTAAATTATTTTGGCTAACAGCCTCAGCGCAAAAAATCGATTAAGGAAGTTTGCATTATACTGGCTCCTGCTGACAAAGATGCTTTATATACATTTTCTTCATTTTTCAGAAGCATAATATTTTCTGCCTGATCCACATCTTCATTCTCACTCATAAGTGCAGTAAAATTGAGCAAGTCATTCTCAAGCCTGTCCTTAGTTAATTCTAAACGGTTATATCTGGCTCCGACGCTGGATCTTATCGCAAGCAAGTTATTTATGTCTTTGTCAAATTTTGTGAGACAGTCACTTATTAAATTTTTATCTCCTATTACAAGTGCATTTATAAAATCATTCATATTTTGTATAAGTTTAGCCGGATCCCCAGCCGTTGCATCGGTTCCGTCATTAAAAAGCTGACAGCCAACTACATTTACATTTATTTTGTCACTTATACCTATCTCATACATTATAGATTCAGAATTTGAAACATCTATCAAAAAGTTTCCATCGTCATCAAGAAGTTTTGTATCTGTCTTAAAACCTGAAAAAATATATCTGCCAGCATATGTTGCATTAGCAATTTGAATCAGTTGAACTTTCAGTTGTTCTATTTCATCTGCTATCTTTTTAGTATCTTCAGCAGTCGCAGTATCGCTGCTTCCCTGGACTGCCAATTCTCTTGCCCTTTGCAATATTTCTCCAACATTAGCCAGTGATGATTCGGTTATTTCCAGCCAGGACATAGCATCTTCAACATTTGTTTTATACTGATTTATCATAGACACATCAGTGCGAAGCTTCAGAGCTCTTGCCGCTACAACCGGATCATCGGAAGGAACCGAAATCTTCTTTCCCGTTGCCATCTTTCTCTGATAAGTTTCCAGTCTTGCCAGATTTCTCCCTATATTGCTTATCATATTGTTTATAATCATATTATTGGTTATTCTCATATTATCCCTCCAACTACTGTCCTTTCACCGTCTTATAAACCTACTCTGTTAATAAGAATATCGTATATTTCTGCCATTGTATTAATCATTTGTGCAGCCGCACTATATGCTTGCTGCTGTTTTACCATATTAGACACTTCTTCATCCAGCGAAACTCCAGACTCGGACAATCGCCGATTTTCAATCTGTTTTACGATTATTTCCTTATTAGCGGAAAATCTTTTGGCCTGTTGTGAATTTACGCCTAATGTAGTTATAACAGATTTCATAAAATCTTCCGGTGCACCTTCCACAAACATTTGGTCGTTAATCCTAAATTTAATCAATGCACTTAAGTTTTCAATATTGCCAGCCTCACCGGGAGTACTAGACGTCGCTATTTTGTTAAAGTCTTCCAATATATCACTGCTGACAGCAAAGTTTTTGGCTGTTATTTTGCTGTATCTTGCTACAATATCCGGAATATCTGTTGCACCATTTATAAAATCATCACCGCTCATCGATTTATAATCTTCACCCAGCATGGTAAAAAATCTTATTCCTGAAGATGCTGTCGCCCCAGCACCATATCCGTCCACATGACCCCTACCGTCTTCTGAAGGGTCTATTAAACCGTTATTATCCAAATCAATATAACCTTCATTAAAAGCCATAGCAAAAGTTTGGACAAACTGATTCAATTTTTTTATATAATTAGGTATTCCGTTGTAAAGCGGACTTCCATTTTCTCCGGCATTTCCATCCCTAACATCAAGATATCCTTTTAAAACTCCGCCTTTTATTTTTAATGTATTTCCGTCTTTCCAAACAACATCATAAAGATTGGGAACATCTTCTTCATTTAATTTGGTCTCTCGCTGTACGACTGTTAATTCACTGAAACTATAATGATCAATAAATGCCTTTCCACTAATGGTAATTACCAGCCGCGAATCAATCTGACCGTTAGGGAGAGTTCCGACAACCACTTCACTTACATCAATATTTATTAATTTTGAAAGTTCGTCAATTAACAACGTTCTTTGGTCTCTGAGTTCATTGGCAGTATTTCCATCCAATTCCATTGTATAAATCTGACGGTTTAATTGTTGAATCTGTGCACCAATGGAATTTATCCTTGCAACAGTTGTTTCAATCCTGTCATTAACATCCACTTGAAGGTTTTCCAGGCGTGTTGCCAAATCATTAAAATATCTGGCCAAGGTAACCCCTCTCTCTTTTACCAATGCTCTTATTGCTTCACTGGAAGGATCTTTGGCCAGCTCCTGAAGGGAATTGAAAAATTCGTCCATTATTTTGTTAAATCCGCTGTCAGAAGGCTCATTAAATGTAACTTCCAAATCGGATAAGAGAGCCTTTTTTGTCTCCCATTCCCCAAAATTCATGTTTTCACTCCAGTACATGGAATCAAGATATTCATCCCTAACTCTCTTAACTCCTATAACTTCAGAACCTGTACCTACCATGCCTGTACCGTTATACATACTCATAGGCCTTGATGCCTTTTGTACCGTCTGTTGGCGAGAATACCCAGGAGTATTGACATTAGTTATATTATTGTTTATGACATCAAGATTCCTCTGCGCTGTGTACAATCCGCTAATTGCAACATTAAATCCAAAAAAACTCGACCTCATCGTTTATCACCTGCCTACTAATCCCATTCTGGATATAATTGTATCTATCATCTCATCAATAACATTCAATGCTCTGGATGCTGCAGTATAGGAAAATTTGTATTTAAGCATATTTGATACCTCTTCATCCATGGATACTCCCATAATGGCCTGCCTTTGAGAATCAGCGTAATTCACCAGTTTCCGCTGGCTTTCACTTATACCTGCCGCTTCAGATCCTCTATTACCAACATCAAGAATAATTAACTGGTAATATTCATCAATACTCAATATACCTTTCGCATCACTAAGACATTTATTACCTCTCAAGTTTGCTATAGCCAAAGCAATAGTGTTATCACCGCTTGCTCCGCTTTTGGAGGCAACAATGTTGCTTAAATTTAAAATGATTTTGTCATTTAATTTTATATTTCCCATTTCTAAAGGATAATCAGGATTAATGGCTACAAAAAAATCTTCTCCGGGAACTGATGGAGGACCAAGAGTTTTTCCGCTGGTATGTAAATAATTTACTTCCCTTACCAATACATTTACAAGGGCATTTATCCTTTTTCTCAAATCGGAAAGTATGCTTGAAGATTCCTCTACCATACTAATTTCTTTATTTATATCACTATTTATACTATTGCTTATATCAGTCATAAGAGCTTCAAAATCTGCTGAATTTATATCAAACAGACTTCCTGAAGTCCCGTCGCTAATTACATTCCATCCGGCAATTCCCGCTGCTGTACCGGCATTGTAATACGAACTGTCTGTCACAATTGACATTTTTATGCTTTTATCCTTTAATGCAGATACATAATCATCAGCCGTTGACTCTGAGACACCCAAATCTCCTCCAGAAAACACAACTGCATATTTATTGGTTTCCGGGCTAAAATCGCCAATTGACTCTAAGTACGATACAACAGCACCGAAATCGCCTCCCGTATCAGATGTTGGAGTAAGGGACTTAACTGCATCCCTAAAATCTTCTGCATTACTGAAACTGTAGCTGGAAACTGCACTGCCGGAATAGGTTACAAGACGAAGATTATAATCTAATCCTCTTCTCTTTAATTCATTAATATATGTCTCTATAGAGTCCTGGACCTTGCTGAGATTATCTTTATTTGAATCAGATATATCCACCACAAAAGTAATATCAGCTTTAGTATTTGGAGTACCGTTTTCTATGCTTCCTCTAATACCCATTACTTCTCCTCTGGATTCCATTATCCCCTTTATAATTCCACTCTTTATCGGCACCTCAATTTCCGTACCCATAATCTTAGGGATATAAAACAAACCGGATTTACTGCTTGTTTCGGCAACTAAACTAGTTTGCTTATCTTTTGTAACCAAAACATATCCACCTATTGTAATATCCAACTGGCCATCCTGCATCTCGTTGACTTCAATATTCGCCAGTTTAGACAATCGATCTACAAGTGCATTCCTTTGGTCACGATAGTCATTTGCATTATCTCCGTTTATTTCACACTTAAGTATTTCAGTGTTCAATGCTGCTATTTGCCTGGTAATGCTATTCAACTCATCTATTCTAACTTTTAGTTCCTGATTAAGATCATCCTGCAGTTTATCAATCTGTTTACCTATATGATTAATTTGATCGACAAGAGCTTCTCCTCTCTGTACAACCAATGCCCTTACAGTAAGACTGCTAGGATCTTTTGATAATTCCTGCCAGGCATCCCAGAACTGATTCATAACTTCCTGAAGTCCTCGCTCCATTGGGTCTCCAAGTATATACTGTATATCCTCCAAAGTCTTATTCCGTGTTTCCCAATAACCCAATGACGTATTTTCTCTTCTATAAATATTATCCAAGAACTGATGTCTAATTTGCCTTATATTTTGAATAGTAGCACCAAGGCCAATCTGATATCCCTGTGTATTATAGTAGGAACTTGTTACAGATATCGCCTGTTGCCTAGCATAACCCTTTGTATTGACATTGGAAATATTATGTCCCGTTACTTCCAGAGCGCGTTCACTTACAGACATACCCGATCTTGCAATTTCAAAGCTGGCGAAACCTATTGCCATACTACCGCCTCCTGATAAAAATCCTTAATCACATCAAGGATGTATTAAAGTAAAATTATAGTTTCACATCAAAATAAGTCTTCTGAATTCCTTCATTTGTATTTCCAGATTTGCTGTAATTGTTATTTGCTTCCGGTATGCTTGACAAAAGATTTATCGAAAAATTTATATAATCAATGGAGTTTTGAATGAGTTTTGAGTTCAAATCATTGACGTTTTTTATTTCGTTAATAATATTCAATAGATTGTTTTTACAATTTTCCAGTCTTTGCGCGTTTTCGTTGTCAAGATATTTAGCAAGTTCGGATATAGTTATGTCTGAAACAGTATTATTCATACTAATATCATTTACTAAATGGTTAACAGCCTTTTCCCTCAGAAGTTCAAGTTTTTCTATATCTAAAACAAAAGTCTGCTCCACTTTTGTGATATTATCAAGTTCAGCTGTCTTTCCCTTTACTATTACATCGGTTTTGTCCCTGGATATTTTTAATAATTCCTCGTAAATTCCGATTTCACGCTCTAGAATACTAATTAACTCATCTATGTTCCGGCTGTTCATAAAATTTCCACCCCGATATTAATAAATTTATTGCGGGAAAACTTGGATTAAATCCATGCCTCCCGCAGAAAATAAGTACTTTAAGTATTTTTTTCCGTAATCGACTTCAAAATTTTGTCGGCTATGTCTGTCTCTTTTACCTGATACTCACCGGCTTCGTATTTCTCTCTCAACCTCTCTACCAGTTCACTTCTTATGTCCGGGGTATTTTTTAGTGCCTTCATTACCGTTTGAATATCTTTGGCCTCATTCGATATTGATACTACATCTTTCTTAGAGCTTACAGAGTCTACTTTATCCACCTTCCCTACGCTCTTCTGACTGCTGTAGATCCCCGAGACTTTCGGGATTTCCCCCCAAATTTTCATACACATCACTCACTTTCAAAAATTTTTATTTTATATAAAACACTTAAGTGTATTAAACTTTAATCATTAGTTTCTCCAATTCTTTCTTTCATTAATAATATCGTCACACAAAATAAATTAATTAACATATTTTAATAAAAAATATCTATGACTTTAGTCATAGATATCTTATAACAACGTTATTTATTCCGGCAATACTATTTCCCGATATAAAAATATTATCCCACACAAAACTGTCACACATCATCTTTAGTAAGATATCTCATTCCTCTTGCTCTTTTTTCGGTAGTTTCATTAGTTCCCGAAGTACTCATTTGGTTTACTACTGATTTAATATCATTAGTAAACTCATTGGCACACTCTTTACAAAAACGCCCTGTTGATATGGACTTTCCACACTTTTCGCACTCCAAAAACATATTTCCGCTTTCTCCAACTATCTCTAAACGACCTTCTTTCAAGTACGTTTTTATTTGCTGTACACTGATTTCAAGGTCTTTCGACACATCATACAAAGAAGCTCCTGGATGCTCATAAAGGTATTCCTTTACTCGTTTAAAATTAACTTCATCCTGTTGTTTACAATCAGGACATATGGGAAGACCGCTAAGATAATTGAATAACTTATTGCACCTTCTACAGTTTCTTATATCAGGCATAAAGATACCTCCATCTCTAAAGGGCAAAACTACCCTTAATTTCGGACTAATTTCAAGAACCCAACCTAAGCTAAAACTTTCTCCCGGTAGCTATTACAGTTGCTGTTATTCGACGTGCACCTGCATCCTTTAAAACTCTGCAGCATTCATTAAGAGTTGATCCGGTCGTAAAAATGTCATCCACAACAAGTATAGATTTGCCTTTGATTGCGTTTACATCTGTTACCAAAAAAGCATCTTTGACATTTCTAAGTCTTTCAACTCTGTTTAGAAGACTCTGGCTGTCAGTATTTTTTGTCCTGATAAGTATATTCTTACTTACTTCAATTCCAAGTAATTTACCCAATTGTTTAGCAATCAAGTACGACTGATTATACCCTCTTATTTGCTCTTTCTTTCGATGAAGGGGTACACTTATTATTAAATCGATTTCTTCCCAATCAGGCATTTCTTTAATACGATTATAAATAAGCCTGGCAAAGGTTCTTCCAAAGGAAGGCTTGTTAAAAAATTTATATTTAATCAAAGCTTCCTTTATAATTCCGGAATACTCACATACACATATAATATCGTCAAAATAGCTGTTTGATTTAATAAGGTTTAAATTTTTTTCGCTAAAGTAAGGTATATTTAAGCTGCAGCTCTCACAAATACAGATACCTGTACCGTAATTCAATATTTTATTGCAAAATATACATTTAGGCGGAAATACAAGGTCAAGAATGCGTTCTAACATCAGATTCCACCTGCCTAAGTCAAATATTAAAAATTTTAAAATGGTGGATTGGTAAATGACTATTCTTACTTATTTTTTAAATGAACATCAATTTGAGGATACGGAATTGATATATTATTTTCATCAAAGCGTTTCTTAATCTCTTCGATAATATTATAATAGACCTCCCAATAGTCCTTGGAATTAACCCATACCCTTGCAATATAAATTACTGCATTATCTCCATGTTCCGCCATTCTTACAAGAGGTTCCGGTTCTTTTAGTACAAGAGGTTGCTTGTTTATTACATCCTTTATAACCTCTATTACTTCACAACTGTTTGCCTCATAAGACACTCCGAATTTCATATCAACCCTTCTTGTAGGCTTCTTGGAATAATTTACTATAACCGAATTAGCCAAACTGCCATTAGGAATAAATATAACTTTATTGTCGGGAGTAACAATTTCAGTTTGAAAAATCTTTATTGCCTGGACAGTTCCTGACTGCCCGCTTACCTCAATATAGTCGCCTACAGCAAAAGGCTTTGTTGTCAAAATTAAAACCCCTCCAGCAATATTGGATAATGACCCCTGAAGTGCAAGTCCAACGGCCAGCCCAGCCGATGCCAATACTGCTACAAAAGAAGAAGTTTCCACTCCCAAAATACTTACAACAGTCACAGCTAGAAATACTTTCAGCAAAGCATCAATTAGCGAAACCAGAAAAGGCTTTAAACTTGCATCCATTTTGGATTTATAAACCAAAAGTTTTATTTTTTTAATTCCCCATCGGATAGCTATAATACCGACTATCAAAACTACAGCCGCAATAAATATTTTACTAATCCCCGGTATAAGTATTGTATGTATAAAATTTTCAAGATATCCTTGCATAAATTCATCCCCTTTTCCCATTAAGCTTGCCAAATCAGTTTTTTAATAGATAAACACACAATTATTAGATTTTACTAAAAATTCTCTATAACTATGCAATCACTACCAAATTCTATTTTATCATTACTAGGCATAAATATATAGAGGTTAAAATTTTACACAAAAACAAATTCTTTTTACTTCTGTTTTTCCATATCAATTTCATAACACATAATTTTTTTGAATTTTATGTAATTGGCATATATACAAAATCTTAATTCGAACAACATCAAAAAAGCACCTTTTATACAAGGTGCTTATCAAACAAAATCAGAATAATTGACAAACTGTTATTTTACTATC
>ENA-OWOZ01001037-OWOZ01001037.1-bioreactor-metagenome-genome-assembly--contig:-NODE-1037-length-28454-cov-5.054763_pt1 | contig 28454 bp, 33 predicted proteins | sample MGYA00238140_ERZ651804 | MGnify/ENA primary metagenome ERZ651804 (study PRJEB26910, sample SAMN07631232) | bioreactor metagenome | isolation source: Switchgrass digestor | place: USA: Dartmouth... | reverse complement strand
CAACATGGGGGCGGACCTGGCGGGGTCGTACAGCGGCATCGCCGCTGGTCCCGACGGCAAACTGTACTGCGCGCCGTATAACGCCACGGACATCCTCGTCATTGACCCGGTGTTGCCGGCGGGCCTGTATTTCAAGGATACAATGGGCTACTTGTCCACTGCGAACGGCGGCATTCTGCGACGCATGGAGTTTCCGCGAGTGTACCAGGGGCTTGCTAGCGCGCCGAAGCGCATAACCGTCGAAATCCGCGCAACAGGCGCCATCGGCGCCATCAAAAACGTCCAAATTAACGTGGAGGAGCAACCTGAAGAGGACACAGTGGAACTGTCGCTCACGGACGATCCGTTTGTACCGGAGGCGCTCCCCGTGACGTTGCCGGGGCCGTATGATTACGGCAACGAAACGGACCCGGTGTATGTGCGGGTGGTGGCGGGAGAGAAAAGCGCAACGAAGGAGCCGCGGGTTGTTGGCCTGTCGGTGAAGGCACAACCAGTCGTCGAATGACCCGAAGGGAGGTGTAGCCTTGGACGAGTTTCAAAACCGCATGGAGATCGTATATACCGTTGCCGAACTGTCGTTTCAAAACCGCATGGAGATCGCTTACACGATCTATGCGCCCGTGTTCCTCGAGGGCGTGTCCACGACGGAATACTACTCCGAAGCGTATATCATCGTCCACAGCTACGCCCCATCGACGACGATCACCGACGGAGAGGGATTCCTGTTCGTCGACGAACCCGGGCTCCACGGAGTTTCGGAGACGATCTCCGACGGAGCAGGCCATTTGTTCGTCGTAGACGTGCCGTATTTGGCAGGAGCGTCAGAGACGGTATCCGACGGCGGAGGTTTCCAGCGAACGGGCACACGTTTTCTTGTGCTTGCCGCCACAGAAACCGGGGGGGATGGTCGCTTCCTAGCATCGACGCCGCGACCCTTGTCGGGCGTGTCAGATACGTACAGCGACGGCGAGGGCTCCCTCTATACCCAGCTGTTTTTCCAAGGTTCAACCATCACCGAAACCGACGGCGACGTTATCCTGTCGTTCACGGTGGTGAGCTATCGGGGTTATTCGGCTTTTGAAACGGTCGGCGAGGGATTCCTGTTCGTCGAGGTCTTCGCGGCGGGTTCTTCTTCCACGGACACCGTCGCGGACGCATACCTGCTCATTGGCGTACCCATGAGGGGGACATCGCTTACCGAGACAGCTAGCGACGAAAGCCCGTTTGAGCCTATATACCCAAGGGACATCCCCGGCGCATCTTTGACCATCGCCGAAGGGGACGGTTTCTTGTTCGCCGACCTGTTCCTGCGAGGTCCTTCGGTGGCCAAGGCCGAGGGGCGGGGGCGCCTGTCCACGGACGCGTACCTGCGGAGCATGGAGGAGGATACAAAGACAGACGGCGATGGGTTCTTGTTCTCTAAGGTTCCGTTGTGGGGTGTATCCGATACGGATGCCAGCGGTGAGGGTCGTTTCATTGCTCCGCGACCGATACCCATGGGCGGAGTGTCACGCACTTCCACCGATGGCGACGGACGACTCTACATCATCGTTTCGTTGGTCGGTGCATCGTCCACGTGGGCCTATGGGTATGGTTTTTTGCATACGTGGGTGTATCTGGGCCCGGGTCCGGAAGAACCGATCCCGCCGTCCGTTACCGAGACGGTGGGCTTTGGTCGGTTCCTCGCTCCGTTCCCCTGTCCGATGGACGGCAGTTCGCTCACCGTTACGGACGGCAAAGGACGCATCACCGAAGCCAAGTTTTTAACGGGCGCGTCCGTCACCGAAACCGACGGCACGGGTGAAGTGTCCATCCTGCGGGCGTTGATCGGAATGAGTACAACCCTAACGGATGGTTCGGCCTCCGCTCCGCTGGTCTGGGTGCTCATGCGTGGCCTGTCGTTTACGCGCACCGACGGGTCGGCCTCCGCTCCGCTGGTCTGGGTGCTCATGCGTGGCCTGTCGTTTACGCGCACCGACGGCGACGGCGAGATCGACGTGGACAAGCCGACGGGCGAGCTCGTCGAAGCGCAGTATATGGTCCGGCGGTTGCCGGATACGTACAATAAAGAGCAAGAAAGCCGCATCACGCGCCTGTTCCGCCTCGTCGGGCAGCAGGTCACCGAGCTGCAGCGGACGCTACGGACGACGGAGCGACAGCGGGACATCGACCAAGCTAAGGGCGCGACGCTCGACTGGATCGGGCGGAACGTGCTGCAAGGCAGAGAAGGCCTGAGCGACAAGGCGTATAGAGTACACATTAAAGCCAAGATTGCCAGGAACATAAGTTCGGGCGACGTGGACGCTATCAAGGAAACCCTCGCGGCGATGCTGAACATCCAAACCGACGACATCGGCGTCCGGCAGATGCGGTTTGCCACGCCGCCGGAGCCCGCGGCCGTGGAGGTTCACGCCCCGCTCCATGCGCTGGGCCGTTTCGGCTTGTCGCCGGAGCAGTTCGCCACCATCGTGCAGTCTATCGTGGCGGCGGGTGTGCGGGCGTCCACCTGGTTAGGTGGTACGTTTGAGTTATCCGAGGAGCTGGAGCAGGATGTTGAGCGCGGCCTTGCCGACGACGAGATGACGTTCGGTGGAACGTTGGGCGGATATTACGATCTCGATGACATCAATTGGGAGGGGCAGTGACATGTCGGTCTACACGAACCCGCCTGAGTGGGAGGCGCAGGGGAAGAAACCTCCGTCCTCCAAACGGACAGAGGGCTGGAAGCCGGGGGACCGGGTGCCCGCCAGTTGGCTGAACTGGTTTTGGTTTTCTACGGTGAATAGCCTGCGTGAAATAGCGCAGGCTTTTGTATCGCACGTCACCGACAAAAACAATCCCCATGGCGTCACCGTCGAGCAAATTGGGGCGGCGCCGTCAGATGCAGCCATCCCTATCGGCGGGATCATTATGTGGAGCGGATCAGTTGACTCTATCCCGCCCGGGTGGGCATTGTGCGACGGCCGAAACGGGACTCCGGATCTTCGGGATAGATTCATTGTAGGCGCGGGTGGAAGCTATAACGTGGGGAACACTGGTGGGAGGAAAGAAGTCACATTAACAACGTCACAACTTCCTACTCACACCCATACAGCAAGTATTAGCTCATCAGGTACGCATAATCATACTGGAACCACATCACTGGAGGAAATTGGAGACCAAGACATGTTCGGTAGCCTTCACACAGTGACGGAGCGCGTACCCAACAGGAGCAATAAGATTGACACTTACGAAACCGATGGGGCGGCGGTACTAGAAATTAACCCTACGAGGCTTGACACGAATCACTCACACGCATTCACTACATCCTCTAATGGTTCCCACTCCCACAGCATAACAATAAGCTCCACTGGTGGCGGTCAAGCTCACGAAAACAGACCACCTTACTACGCCCTATGTTTCATTATGAAGCTATGATGAAACAGGACAAGCTCAAACATTTGTTAGCGGATATTGGTATTTCTTTGGTTTTCGGAGTACAGTTCTCGGCGGGGCGATAGCATACATGGCGATAAAATTGTACTAGGAGGGTGAGGATGGAAGAAATGATTGAAGCCATTGCGCAGTTTATTGGGCAAGTGGGGTTCCCCATCTTTGTGGCGGTTTATGTGCTGATGCGGCTGGAACCTACGATTAACAGGCTCAACGACACAGTTAAGGTGTTGACCATCATTACCGCTAAACAAAGTGGAATAGATTATGACGGAGTGTTAAGAGAGTACAACTTGAACGGAGGCAGGAATAGGTGAGTTATTGTTGTCCTGACTGTGGGAGCGAGGTTGTAACAAATGGAAGATGTTTTGTGTGCTACTCTTGTGGCTGTGAAGGTTGTGGACTAGCAAGATTGGAGGTGGTGAATGATGGTCAAACACACCTTGGAGGACCAACTGATACTGCACGAGGGCTTGAAGTTGAAGGTGTATCGGTGCCCAGCAGGGTACTGGACTGTCGGCGTGGGGCGCAATCTTGAAGGCAAACCGCTAACCAAAGGCGAGCAAGAATATATTTTGGGGTGTAGCGGTCTGGAACCAGAACAAGTGATCGCAATACTAAAAGAGCGCGGGATCTCAAAGGACGAGGCGCTTTTTTTGTTGGCTAACGACATCGAGGATGCGGTAAAAGACCTAAGCAACTTTGACTGGTTTGAGGACCTAGATCCTGTCCGAAAAAAGGTTGTTATCGACATGCGGTATAACCTAGGTCCTACAAGGTTTAGGCAGTTTAAGCGGATGATCGCTGCCCTAGCCGTCGGGGACTACCAGAAGGCCGCTGCCGAGATGGTGGATAGTAAGTGGTATCACGAGGTTGGCAACCGAAGCAAGCGGCTTGTCAAGATGATGGAAACCGGCAAGGATTACGACTATTAAGGAGGGTTATCAATGGGGTTAGTTAAATTCATTCGGGCGCTTATGGTTATTGTAGGGTTTGTCGTGCCCTTGGCCGGCCTGGCCGAGATTAAGCACGATGAACCCAAACAAGGGGAGAAAAAGAAAGCCGAAGTTTTGGCTGAGCTGAAAATACAGATGGACAAGGCTGGGATTAAGTTACCAGCATGGATTGAGAAGTACACGGACTTGATCCTCGGTCTTGTCATTGACTTCGTTGTATTCCTAATGAATAAATTCGGTTTTTTCGATGGTGGCGAGACTTCACCCGCCGAGTAGAGCAGCTGGACGAAAAGCCCGTCTTTTGGCAAGGTCGTGAGTGGACCAGTAAGCAATGGCGCACATACCAGGACGCGCTACGGCGGAGCGAAGCCCAGTGGTATGAGTCCACCAGGACCCTTGTCCCGGACAAGCTGCCGCCACTGAAAATAGGAGACAAGGTGTGGGGAGAGCACGAACCCCGCATAACCATTACACCCCGATCCGAGTGATCGGGGTATTTTTTTCACGTTAGCGTAAGCGGCGGTGAGGACTACATCGCTCTTGTGCGCCCTGGGCATCCCCCGGGGCGTACGCATTTAAAAACCTCCCTTTTCGGGGGGAGGGTTTCAAGAAGGGGCAAACTATGCTATAATAAATACACTGGTCGGTTTCGGGGGTCACGCAGCATTAAAGATAAAAGTTGTATGCACGATATACTGCGCACCCCCGCAACCATTGATGCATACGCCCATGTTTATGGTACATTTACCATCAGCATGGGCATAAATTTTTGTCACATGACGTTGAATGGCCTGCTGCACATTGCCTTCCTCCAACAGTTCCACTGAGTAATCAAAGAGTTTCAAAACATCCTCTACTGAGACCTTCCGCTGATTGGATTCCACGGTAGCAATAATTTCCTCAAGCTCATTTTTCCTGACCCGAAGACGATCCATTTCATCCTGCAACTCCGGAAAGTACATGCCGTCCAAAATGGCTTTCATTCCGTTGTGTAGCTGAGTATTAATCTTCGCCAGCTCTGCTTTTTCTTCCTTAAGCTCTGCGCTTGCGTTGTTGACCTGGCGAGCGATCTCTTTGGCCATGGCCGTGAAGTCAGCGGTCTTCAGAAACTCTTTGAGCTTGGCCACGACAAAGCTTTCAAGCTTGGCAGCCTGAATATTTGGCGCCGTGCACTTGGTAGTTCTATTTCGTCTGTAATTATACTTATTACCGCAGACGTAGGAAACTGAGACAAAGCCTTTTTTGTTCTTGCTTGTCCGGCCATGATAGGTGCTGCCGCACAGCTCGCACTCGATAAGACCAGTCAAAAGATAATCACACTTAGCTGAGTTACGGCCTCCATAAGCTCTACTGGCCATCCTTTTCAGCACCTCCTTCTTGAGTTCCGGGGTAACGATTGCAGGGATTCCACCTGGAATCTTCGTTACTTCATCTTTCGGTTTCGGGGTCCGTCCACTCCACATTCCCATTACCTTATGCTCAAATTCATTCCAGATAAAGGTTCCATCATAACGAGGGTTCTTCAGAATGGCATGAAGGCTAGTTGCATCGAGTGGGTTGCCCAACTTACTTCTCGCTTCAGGTATGGCTTCTAATATCTCCCTATACTTTGCTCCCATCGCATACATATAATGAATGATTTTAACCCAACGAGCTTCCACTTCATTGATTACATATTCACCATTTACTATATCATACCCCAATGGCGGAGTTCCGCCCATGAACTGCGCTTTTGAGGCCCGCTGCTTGGAGCCAGCCATTGATTTGTTCCTGGCCTGCAGCACTTCGTACTGAGCAAAACTGACTGTTATTGCTTCCTTAAGGAACGCATTCGGATCAGTAACATCTCCAAGTTCCTGATGCACAGCGATGACTTGAACCCCAAATTCCCGCATCAAGTTCCGAAAATTAAACCAGTCGCCTACATTCCGACTGCCTCTACTAATATCATAAATAATGACGGTGTTGAAATCTCCACGCTCTGCATCTCTGATTAACTGTTGTAGACCCTGCCGGGCCATGTTCGTTCCAGTGGTTGCTTCATCAACGTAGAATCTACGTAAAGTTAAGCTTTTTTCCCTGCAGAACTGGAGGATCGCATTCTTCTGATATTCGATGGAGTTGTCCGTTTGCTTGTTGGTGCTGTATCTTGCATATCCTACCGCTACAATCGTTCTGCTCACTCTTCCCACCCCTTTCTTCCTCATCATTGACTACGCTGGCTGTGCGAATACACAGGAAAGACGGGTTCTTTCTGCATTGACTAACAATATAGCCGTTGATCCAAAGTTCTTCTACCATCAGCCCGAGATTTTTGAGCACCATAAATAGACCCCCTGTCAAGCAATGTTGATCCAGGGCTATTTGGTTTTTGGCAGATGTTCTTTAAGATAGCGGATGATGGGCAGTATCTCCCTGAGAAATTCGGGTGTAATGTCTTCTTCGGCCATGAGCTCCTTGAATTTTATTACGTCTCTATCATGGGCGCTGTCGCTCACCACTAAGCCCCGGTCCTTTAATTCCCTTATACTATAGTATAGTCGTTCATTTGGGCGTTTCTCGTCCGTAAGACACAGCAGATAGTCAACCGACACGCCGAAGTAATTGGCGATTAAAGCTATTTCCTCAATGTCAGGTCTGCTCCGACCCTGCTCCCACGATGCAATGGTGGTAGGGGCTACCCCGAAAACCTTCGCCAGCTCAGCTTGGGTAAGGTCCTTCTCAGCTCGTAACCTCCTTAGTCTTTCTCTGAAACTCATCGTTAAGCCCCCCTTTGTACCTCTATTATATACAAAAACCTTGTATCGCACAACCGATAAAAACCACTGTTTTCCTATAAAATATAAGTTTCCTGTTGACAACTACAAGGGTCTTGTAGTATTATGTCGATAAGCGATGAGCATTATTCATACTTTTTGTAAGGAAGAGGTGATTGTTTTGGCTGGGATTCGCACTAAGCACAAAGGGCTGCTGCTCCTGCGAACTGAACTGGGGTTAACTCAGCAGGAGTTTGCCAAGAAGATCGGTATCAGTCAGGCCGCCTACTCAGCCAAGGAGACAGGAAAAACCCCCGTGACAGTTCCAGAAGCTATCAGAATCTTGCAGATCTCTGGGCGGCGTTTTGAAGATGTTTTTTTACCCGAGGACTACAAGAACCTTGTAGTTGAGGGGAAGGGCTTTTCTGTGAGGCCGGTCGTTGGAGAAGGCAACGTGTTCGAGGTAGAGATTCGGAAGGAGGGTTCATCTAATGGAAGCTGATTTTAAAGTAGTTATCCAAGGACCGCCTGTTGTAGATGAGAACCTGGTGCAGATTTTATTTGGGACTGATGTTAAGGGACTAGCTGCTCAAATTAGCAGTGGTAAGTGGGACCACGTGATCAATTCATCAGAGAACAACCTGGCTCACCAAGAGCCGCAAAAATAATCTTCAAAAAAGGAGAATTTCTAAAGGGGGTGCACAGAGTTGGGCTCAGATGATTACCATGTGTCGGCGGAGCTGCATCAAGAAGTGGAGAGACGGCGGAAGCTGGACAAGCTCAAAAGAATAGAAGAAGCCGCCTATAAATGGTTTGATGGCGAAATCTCAGATAAGCGCATGGCGGAAATTGTGTTCGGGCTAATAAATGAGGGGGCGAAAAAATGAACAGTCATGTTACTGTCGTTGAGTTCGTGTTGATGGGCATTGGCATATTCTTTCTGGGTCTATCCTTCCACCTACAGGGCCGAGTTGAACGGCTACGGGACAGAAGTCGGAGCCTACAGCGCGAAGTTGACCGCTTAGATAGGCTGAACACCAGGCTTGTCTACAGGCTTTGGAAACTTGACTACACCCAAGTAGATCCTGGCAGCAGAAATGATGAAGGTCCGGTCGCCCGGTACAGCTGCCCAGCGTGTGATAGGGTATGGGTCCTCAGATTTTTCCGGTACTGCCCTGAGTGTGGTAAAGCTCTTGACTGGTCAAAGGTGGAGGAAGAAAAATGCAAGGACTGCGGTTGTTGATCAGCGCATCACCAACCACCAAGAAAGAGATGAGCCTCCTGCACTGCCAATGCAAGAGGCCCAAAGAAAATCGTTCATCTTATTATACCTTGAAAGGAGATCAAAATGCAAAACATTAAAATCACGCATGTTTTCCAAGGCCTAGAGCCTCTGGTTCAAGCGATAGATAACCTGGCAGAAGCCATAAGAAATCAGGAGGCTTTTGTAGTTCCAACTGATTCCGCTGCAGCTCCCGAGTCGGCCGCTCCACAAGTTTCCCCGGCCCCAGAAAAGCGGACAAGCTCCATCTCCTTGGACACTGTGCGGGAGAAGTTCGTGGAGTTGGCCAGGAAGGGTAAGCGGGAAGAGCTGAAAACGTTGCTTACTGAATACAACTGCGACAATGTTTCTAGTCTGCCAGAAGATGTTTGGGATGAAGTTTACTCACGACTGGAGGCGATGTAGTGGCCCGGAAGCATGCGATACTCAGCGCATCGGGTGCCCATAAATGGATGGCTTGCACTCCATCAGCTAGGCTGGAAGAGCCCCTGCCTGATACCAGTTCAGTTTACGCTGAGGAAGGTACGCTAGCCCATGACCTAGCGGAGTTAGAGCTAAGCAGGCAACTTGAAAGGATTCCTGCTAAGGAATACCACGCACAACTAGCTAAAATCCAAAACCATGAACTCTACTCTGCAGAGATGCCCGATTACGTTAGCCTTTTCGTGAACTACGTTATGGAACAGTACGCTGAGGCCAGGACCCGCAGCAAGGATGCAGTGATTTTCTTGGAGGAACGTCTGGATTTCAGTCGCTGGGTACCAGAAGGTTTCGGGACTGGAGACTGCACTATCCTCAGTGATGGGGTCATGGAGATCATTGACTTCAAATACGGAAAGGGCGTTGAAGTAGAGGCGCCAGAAAATGCGCAGATGATGCTCTATGCACTGGGAGCTTATGAAGCCTTTGGCTATATCTTTGGGGTTGACACAGTACGTATGACCATCCATCAGCCCCGCATCGGGAACGTCTCTACCTGGGAAATCCCGTTAGACGAGCTCCTTGAATGGGCTGAGAGCGAACTTAAGCCCAAGGCTGAACTGGCCTGGGCCGGTAAAGGCGATTTCGCTCCCGGTGATTGGTGCAGGTTTTGCAAAGTGAGAAATCGCTGCAGGGCCAGGGCTGAGGCCATGACAGAAGTGCCAAGTGCTTTTGAGTATAAACGGCCAGAGCTTCTTGATGTTGAGGACATTGCAGAGCTACTCCACCAAGTGGATGCAATTGAGGCCTGGGCCAAAGACATTAAGGACTTTGCTCTGGTACAGGCCAGAGACCACGGCGTCAAGTTCCCTGGCTGGAAGCTAGTCGAGGGCAAGAGCGTCCGGAGATATACAGATCCAGACAAGGTTGAAGAAACACTACGTGCAGCCAAGTACCGAGTGAAAGACATCTTCAAAACAGAGCTCATCGGTATATCTGCCATGGAGAAACTGCTCGGTAAGAAGAAGTTCAAAGAGTTACTTGAGGACCAGGGCTTAGTGGAAAAGCCCCAAGGAAAACCTGTTTTGGTGGTAGAGACAGACAAGCGGCCAGAGCTTAACTCGGCCGCAGCAGACTTCGACTTATAAATCTTAAGGAGGTAATCTAATGAACATTAAACCTAAGGTGAACGGAACAAAAGTAGTTACTGGTAAGATTCGGCTTTCCTACGCTAATATTTTCGAGCCCCGGGCTGCAGCAGAAGGGCAAGAGCCCAAGTACTCCGTTAGCATCATTATCCCTAAATCTGACACGGAGACCATCGCAGCCATCAACAAAGCAATAGAGGAAGCCAAGGAACAAGGTAAGGCCAAGTGGGGAGGTAAGATTCCCACTAACTTGAAACTCCCTCTCCGTGATGGGGATGAAGATCGTCCAGACGATGAGGCTTATGCTGATTCCTATTTCATCAACGCTAACAGCACCCGCAAGCCTGAGATTGTGGACCGTTTTGGTAATAGGGACCTTGGTCCGGACGATGTATACTCCGGCTGCTATGCTCGGGTATCGCTTAACTTCTATGCCTTCAATGCTTCTGGTAATCGTGGCATCGGCTGCGGTTTGGGTAACATTCAGAAGCTCGAGGATGGTGAGCGCTTAGGCGGAGCCTTCTCCTCAGCTGAAGATGATTTCGACTTTGAAGACGTTGATTTTGATGATGCTTTCCTGAGCTAAACCCTGGGGGCGCAAGCCCCCTCTTACACTAGACGGGGTTACGTAATGGAGTACATGATCCCAGAAGAATGATATTTGCACTGTTTCTAATCTTGTTGTTCGTCTACCCACCATTGGCCCTCTTTATACTCCTGATAGGAATAGGAGCTAAGGTGTTGAGGAAGTCGTGAAAACCCACGAAATTAAATTAGAAGTGGTCAAACGGTCTGATGAACGGTATCAAGAGATTAGAGAGAGGCACTATGTTCCAAACAGAGGGACTCCCGGACAGCAAATTCATTTTTTAATTTGGTATAAAGGACAGGCTGTAGGTATTATCACAGGAGCCTCCGCGGTGTATGGGGTGAGGGCTAGAGACGAGTTTTTCAACATCCCACCAGATAGAAACATTAAACAAAAGCGGTACTTGCCCGCTATTATTAACAACACTGTCTTTAGATTAGAGTACCATGAGCCGAATTTAGCGACCAGAGTGTTATCTAAATGGAGAAAAGTTGTAGTCGATTTATGGGAGACGATATACGAAGTTCCGGTGATAGGGTTTGAAACGTTTGTCGTAGAGGCAAGTTGGCGCAAGGGGTCTGTTTACAAAGCCGACAATTGGACAATGGTAGGCACAACAATGGGGAGCACCAAAGTGCATAACGAAGGTATGAACAAGCCATCCCAGAGAAAGGAGACTACTCCTAAATTGATTTTTGTAAGATGGGCTAATAAGCCCACCGTCCCAGTAGTCGATTATAATTCGTCATGGCGGCGAAGTACGCCCGAGGAAAAGAAACGGGCTAGGCGGTTACAGGTCATCAGAAACGAACTATACGGGGTGAAACTGTAATGAGGGTATTAAGAAATCATGATGTCGCTTCGTATTACCCACATCTAACTCCTTCGCCCAAGGAGGGATATTGTGGGTAATAAAGTTTTAGCTATTGACATTGAAACTTTCAGTAATGTATCACTTCCTTCTGCTGGGGTTTACCGCTATGCAGATGATCCTTCCTTTGAGATTCTTCTGTTTGCCTACGCCTTTGATGATGAAGAAGTGCAGATCATTGATCTGGCCTCAGGCGAAAAACTGCCAGTGCACATTGTTGAGGCCATTTTCGATAAAAACGTTATAAAAACGGCCTTTAATGCCCAATTTGAACGAGTTTGTTTGAGTAAGCATTTCGGTACAAGGCTGGATCCTGAAGGGTGGCATTGCACTATGGTGCATGCTTTAACCTTAGGGCTATCCGGGGGTCTTGACCAGGTGGCCAAAGCCATCGACTTGCCCCAGGACAAGCAAAAGATGTGGGAAGGTAAGAACCTCATCCGTCTCTTTTCAGTTCCTAGAAAGAGAACCGTAACTAATACGAACCAGCTGACGCTAATCACTGGGAAGCACTCACCAGAAGAATATTATCGCTATGGGCCACAGGACAAGCCTCGGGAGTGGGAGCGGTTCAGGGAGTACTGCATCCAGGACGTAGTGGTAGAACGGGAGCTGCGCAGGCGGCTCTCTACTTACCCCATGAGTGAAAAAGAGCTGACCCTTTATCACTTGGACCAGCGAATCAATGACTATGGAGTTCGGCTTGACATGGAATTTGTGAGGCAGGCGATTAAGATTGATTCTGTCTACACAGACAGACTGAACTCCAAGTTTACCGCCCTCACTGGGATTGATAACCCTAACGCACTGGAAGAGTTCAAGAAATGGCTGTCAAAACGCTTAGGCTTTATGGTCGACAGCGTAACCAAAGATACGATACCAGACTTAATAGAAGCAGCCACAGACATTCCGGATGCAAAGGAAGCACTAGAGCTTAGGCAGGAGCTCTCCAAAACATCTGTGGCCAAGTACACCAAGATGGAAGATGTAATCTGTAGCGATGGACGGGCCCGGGGCCTGCTGCAGTTCTTCGGGGCTAACAGGACCGGGCGCTGGGCTGGTAGGTTAATCCAAGTGCAGAACCTACCCAGAAATAACATATCAGATTTGGACCTAGCTCGGCAAGTGGTAAGAGCCGGTGACCTTGAAACGTTAGACATGCTCTACTCTAACGTTCCAGACATTCTAAGTCAGTTGATCCGAACCGCCTTTATTCCCTCAGAGGGCCACCGTTTCATTGTCTCGGACTTCTCGGCCATTGAGGCCAGAGTTATCGCTTGGTACGCAAAAGAGCAGTGGCGGCTAGATGTTTTCCACGGCCACGGTAAGATTTACGAGGCCTCTGCTAGTCAGATGTTCGGCGTACCAGTGGAAGAAATTACAAGGGACAGCCCTCTGCGCCAAAAAGGTAAAATCGCAGAACTAGCTCTAGGCTACCAAGGCGGCGTAGGCGCCTTGAAACAGATGGGGGCCCTTAATATGGGTCTCACTGAAGACGAACTGTCGGAGCTTGTGCATCAGTGGCGGCAAGCTAACCCTAACATCGTTCAATTCTGGCGGGATACCGAGGCCTTGGCTAAGGATGCGATTATGAGCAAAGCCTCTCTCGAATCTCCACAAGGGATAAAGTTCATTTATGAACCTGGGATCTTGTTCATCGAAATAGCTTCAGGCCGGCGGCTGGCTTACCCGAATCCGAGAGTTGAACCCCACCATAAATTCGAGAACAGGACTAAGATTACCTTTGACGGTCTGCAGCAGAACAGATGGCAGCGAGTAGACACCTATGGAGGGAAGCTGGTGGAGAACATCGTCCAAGCCACCGCAAGGGACTGCCTAGCTGAAGCCCTGCTGAAGCTCCACGCTGCCGGCTATAAAATAGCATTCCATGTTCATGATGAAGTTGTCTTAGATGTGCCCATTGGGCAGGGTTCACTCGATGATGTTAACTCCATCCTCTCTGAGCCACTCCCTTGGGCGCCGGGCCTTCCGCTTGGCGCAGACGGTTTTGAATGTGAGTATTACCAGAAAGATTAGCAGGGGGTGATATAGTGCCGGACCCTAAACCAATTCAGATTCCTAAAATTCAATTTGACGGAGATCTGGCTATCGCCATCGGCCGCAGCAGGTATGAGGAACAATGGAAGAACAGAACCATCACCTGGTCCGCTTTTGTGGAACGCTGCAGCAAAACCACCAGGACGTCTGAAACCTTTGCTGACTATCAGAAATCACCTAAATCAGTGAGGGATAACATCAAAGACGTAGGCGGTTTCGTTGGGGGTTCTATCAAGCAAGGCCGCCGGAAAGCGGAGAACATCGCTAACCGCAGCATGCTCACCCTAGACATGGACGAAATCAAGCGGCCAGCGGATGAAGTGTGGGAAGACATTAAGCTACTTTACAATTTCGCTTGCCTAGTATACTCCACCCACTCCCATACTCCAGAAGCCCCAAGGCTGCGGCTGGTAATCCCACTGGCCCGGCCTGTAATGGGAGATGAATATCAGGCCGTTGCTCGAAAGCTAGCCGAACACATCGGGATTGATCAGTTTGACGACACAACCTACGAACCGCATCGGCTTATGTACTGGCCATCGACTTCCCGAGATGCCGAGTACTATTTCCGAGTGCAAGACGGCCCCTGGCTCGATCCAGATGAAATCCTTACATTATACCCTGATTGGCAGGATGTCTCCTATTGGCCAGAGAGCTCCCGACAACGGGCTAGGCTTGTTGGCCAAATGGAGCGTCAGGAGGATCCACTAACGAAAGGCGGCATCATCGGGGCTTTCTGCAAAGCTTACACAATCCAAGAAGCTATTGAGAAATTCCTGCCTGAAATCTACATCCCTACTCAGCATGAGGACCGATACACTTACGCCAAAGGATCGACTTTTGGGGGCGTGGTGGTCTACGAAGATAAATGGAGTTACAGCCACCACGCCACAGACCCAGCAAGTGGGCTCTTGTGTAATGCCTTTGACCTGGTGCGAATCCATAAGTTTGGCGCCAGGGACGATGACGCTAAACCTAACACACCAACTAACCGGCTACCCTCATTCTTGGCCATGAGCGACTTCGCTGCCCAGGATGATAAGGTAAAGGAGCTCGTCAGTAAAGAGCGATTGACCCAGGTGATGGAAGAGTTTGACCTGGAGCTGGACACAGAAGGGCCAGAACTAGATACTTCCTGGATGAAGAAGCTCCAGATGAACCGGAAAGGCGAAATAGTAAGCAGCATTGACAATGTCCTCATTATCCTTGAAAATGACCCGTTTTTGAAAGGAAAATTCGCTTTTAACGAGTTTTCCAATAGAGTTGAGGTTCTAGGGAAACTCCCATGGAACGATAAGGTGAATCGTGACTGGGACGATGCAGATGATGCTGGAGTGCGCCATTACGTTGAAAGCGTCTATGGCATCTCTGGCGCAAATAAAATATCGGATGCAGTCACCCTGGCCTTCAACAAGAACAGATACCACCCAGTCCAGGAATACCTCAATAACCTGGAATGGGATGGAACCCCCAGGGTGGATACCTTGCTGATTGACTATATGGGCGCAGAAGATACTGAGTATGTCCGTTTTGTGACCCGTAAGTGGCTCTGTGGAGCAGTGGCTAGGATTCTGCAGCCAGGTATCAAGTTTGATTACATGCTAGTGCTAACCGGAGAACAAGGCATTTACAAAAGCACGTTTTTTAGATTCCTGGCCAAAGATTGGTTTACTGACTCCCTCCAGGATGTGGAGGGGAACCAAGCCGTGGAGAAGCTCATGGGCGCCTGGATTGTTGAGTTCGGAGAGCTGCAGGCTTTTAACAGATCTGAATCTAACGCCATCAAACGCTTTATCTCTTCCCAGGAGGACCGAACCAGACTAGCCTATGATAGGAGGACAAGCTATCTCCCGCGGCAGTGCGTGTTCGCTGGAACCACTAACCGCAGGGACTTTCTCAAAGACGATACCGGCAACCGCCGTTATTGGCCTGTCGAAGTAAAGCGTGAGGGTCGGACCAAGTGCGTTATCAAGGACCTTCGCAGGGAGCTGGATCAGATATGGGCTGAAGCTGTGTTCCTTTGGGCTGTGGCTGGAGAGCCCCTGTATCTCACCCGTGAACAGGAGGCTATAGCCAATAAGGAGCGAGAGGCCTATAGAGAAGTTAATGAGAAAGAAGGCCTCATCATTGAGTACTTGGACAAGCTGCTGCCGGAGAACTGGGATGAGCTGGATCTGTTTAAAAGGCGTAGCTACCTTGAAGGCGTGGACGTATTAGAGGGGCGGGAGGCCCGGGGCGTTGTCTGCATATTGGAGATTTGGTGCGAATGCCTTGGCAAGAACAGAGCTGATTTGAAACGAGCTGATTCACTTGAAATCGCTGCCATCCTGAATAACCTGGAGGGGTGGAGACAGTCGGACAAGAGAGAATATGTCAGCCTGTATGGCCGGCAGCGAGTTTGGGTAAGAACGGATGCCGCAGGACAGACGGGACAGACTTCTTAAGCTCTGTCCCGGTGTCTGTCCCATTGGAAAAGCCGATTACGATTGGGTTTACTCTACTATGGGACAGACGGGACAGAAAAAAGATAAAAAGAGTAAAAAGGCGATTTAGGGATAATAGCTTTTTACCTATATATGCCTAATCATAGGTTTTATAAATATAGGGGATCTCTGTCCCGTCTGTCCCATACGAACCAACGAAAGGCCAGAAATGTCGCTGTCAAGCGGGTTTGAAGAAATCAAGTTTATGGGACAGAGATTATCCGGAGTGTTTTTTGGGGTGATTTAGTCAATGCGGGAAGCTGAACTAGAGAAAAAACTTGTTGAACGTGTCAAAGAATTAGGCGGTGAGGCATTAAAGTTTGTGTCCCCTGGCAATGCAGGAGTGCCTGATCGGATCATACTCATGCGGAGTGGCCGAATTTACTTCGCAGAGGTTAAGGCGCCGGGGGAATGCCTTCGGCCTCTCCAGCGGAGGCGTAAAAAACAGCTGGAGCAATTAGGCTTCAAAGTGTTTGTAGTAGATAGCCTGGATGAACTTGAGGTGATGCTGGATGCAATACGTCCCACATGACTATCAAACAATCGCCGCCGATTGGGTGCGAGAAAAGCCTTATGCAGGGCTACTGCTGGACATGGGCCTAGGTAAGACCGTTATCAGCTTAACTGTGATTGAGGAGCTGCTGTATGATTCACTGCAGTACGAGAAGGTTCTAGTCATAGCGCCAAAAAAGGTGGCTGAGGACACCTGGACCAGGGAAGCTAGAAAGTGGGCCCATACCAGGCACTTGAGAGTGAGCAGGGTTTTGGGTACTGCTGAACAGCGGAAGGCGGCTCTTAGGGCCAAAGCTGATATATACGTGATTAACCGGGAGAATGTTGTTTGGCTGGTGGACTATCTGGGAGATAACTGGGATTTCGAGTTCGTTGTGATAGACGAGCTATCGAGCTTTAAGAACCACCGTTCTAAGCGTTTCAGAGCTCTTCGCAAAGTAAGACCACTGATGAAGCGGGTAGTTGGTCTGACAGGAACCCCAGTTCCTAACGGGTACTTGGACTTGTGGAGCCAGATTTATCTACTTGATCGAGGGGAGCGTTTAGGCAAAACCATCACTGACTACCGCAGAAGGTTTTTCGATGCATCATATAGGCCTTGGGGTCAGGAATACAAACTGAAACCCGAAGCGGAAGAGAAGATAAACGAACTCATTAAAGACATTTGTCTTTCCATGAAAGCTAAGGATTACCTTAAGATGGAAGAGCCGTTGCTGATTGACGTTCCAGTGGTGTTGACGGACAAAGAGATGAGCATGTATCAGACACTGCAGCGGGAAGCGGTTTTAGAGATAACTGGTGGTGAAGCTATTACAGCAGCTAATGCAGCGGCCGTCACCACTAAGCTGCTGCAGCTGTCAAATGGCGCAGTGTACTCTGAAACAGGCGGAGTCGTTCACATCCACAATCAAAAGCTGGAGCGTTTAGATGAACTCATCGAGGCTGCTAACGGCAGGCCGGTTCTAGTGTTCTACTCCTTCCGGCATGACAAGGACCGCATCAAAGACTATCTTAAGGTGAAGGTTCGAGAGCTGAACGGACCAGAGGATATCGAGGACTGGAACAGAGGTAAGATTCCGGTTCTGCTTGCCCACCCGGCCAGTGCTGGCCACGGCCTGAACCTGCAAGATGGCGGTAACATCATGATCTGGTTTGGTCTAACATGGAACCTGGAGTATTATCAGCAGGCTGTTGCAAGGCTACATAGGCAGGGACAAGCTGAACAGGTGACCATCTACCGGTTAATCACAGAGGGGACAGTTGACGAGGATGTGGCCAGTTCCCTTTCAGGTAAAGAATCAACTCAAGAGGAATTTCTAGAAAAGCTAAGCGCCCGGCTGCGGGGCTTACAGAAAGAAGGTGGCCTATGAGTGCGAAGCAATACCTCAAAAGAATACGATCATTGGATAAGCAAGTATTAGCCCATCTGGAGCAGATTGAAATACTCCATGAAAGGAGAACGGCAAGTGAAGCTTAAAAGAGCAGCATATCGGCACGTTGAGGCTGAAATATATGCATATCAGGATACATTGAAGGCAATAGAAGAGCTGCGCCAGGATATTATTCTGGCTGGCGGACGCCAGGAAGCATACGTAGCGGTAGTGGGGGGCAGGTATGCCGGTACCAGCATAGTTGAAAAAAGAGCCACGAAGCTGGCCGACAGCCTGCTCCTCCGGGAGATGGAGAGGATTACGCAGGCTATCAGGGACGTCTATGCCCGGGCAAAAGAGGAATGCCGCCGTGTGGTGTGGGTGAAATACGGTCTGGTCCTGGAAGGCTGGGAACCGCCAGCGGAACTTGCAGCGCGTATGGAGGGGCGGAACCGGTTCGATATGCGTGCACGTGACATGGCGGGTATTCTGGCGATGGACGAAAGCACATTTCACCGCTACCGGACGGGGTTTGTATATGGAGTGGCGGAGAGGTTGGGGTGGTATTAAGGAGGTTTTGAAATTGATCTGCAAGTTTTCTGCAAGCCTGAAAGGGTAGTAAAAAGGTATAATATAAACTGAAGGCGAAAGCCGTAGCGGCGAAGGGCGCAACGAAGTCCAACAGGAAACACGATAAGACGCCGCGGGCGGTCCTTCGGGGTCGCCCTTTGCGCGCCCGAGGCCCACCGGCGCGCGAGTTGAAACAACGCGCGGGTCGCTACATCTGACAGGCGTACCGTGACAACCGAGAACAAAGTTTCCCCGCTTCGGCGGTGGGGAGTTGGGGTGGCAGCTTTCTCCCTTGGGCTGTCGCCCTTTTCTTTTGCAGCGGTTGAGAAGATGTGGTAAGGGGTGATACAGATGGCCCGACGCCGTCTAGCACCATGTGCAGCGCCTGGCTGTCCGACGCTGACTAGAGATACGTACTGCGACGTACACAAGCCCGAGCCGTGGGCGGGACGCCGAGGTTTCGAAGGGTACAAAGGCGACTGGCTCCGGATTCGAGCGCAGGTGCTGCATGAGGAACCGTTTTGCCGGATGTGCGGAAGGCCCAGCACGACCGTTGACCATATCGTTCCGCGGGCCCGGGGCGGCACAGATGAGCGGAGTAACCTTCGTGGCCTATGTGATGACTGCAGACGTGTTAAAGACGCCAAAGATGCTACTGAAGGTAGGCGTCTGGCTAGAGAGGCGGAGCAAGGGGTATAGGGGGTCAAAACCTCCATGCTTTGCGCTCCAAGGCGAACGGGCAGGTAGATTTTTCTCTGTACGAGTCTGGGGATTTTAGGGGGTGAGGCCGTTGGCAGGAAGAGGGCCGGCACCAAAGCCGGCACATCTAAGACAACGTCGCAACAAGAAGCCAGGTGCCGCGACCTTGCCAGCTCCGGAGGAGACGCCGCAGCGCAAAGCACCGACCTTGCCGAACCCCGACAAGCGCAAGTGGCACCGACTCACCCGCGCATGGTGGCGCCGGGTTTGGGCATCGCCTATGGCCACCGAGTATCTTGAGACGGACGTCGATGGCCTGGGGCGTCTGGCGGTGCTGATAGACGACTACTACCAAGCAGAGGATCCTAAACAGCGCAAGGAGCTGGCCAAGGAAATCCGTTTGCAGGAGGCCAGGTTTGGCCTGTCGCCCGTGGATCGTTCGCGCCTGCAGTGGGAGATTGCCAAGGGGGACGAGGCAAGCCGCCGACGCCAGCCGCAAAGGCCCGCAGAGTCTTCGCAGGATTCCGTCGGCGATCCTAGGCAAGTGTTGCGGGCGGTGAAATAATGGCTCTGTTGATGGTGCCCAACGACGGGCAGGAGTTGTGGCCTACGCTAGGGCCTCAAGTCTGCGACTTCATCGAACAGTATCTGGTCTATGGCCCAGGTGACCTGCGCGGTCAGCCAGTGCGACTGGATGATGAGAAGCGGGCCTTAATCTGGCGAATGTATGAGGTCTACCCAAAAGGCCACCCGCTAGCCGGCAGGCGCCGATTTAAGCGGGTTGTTTTATGCTTGCCGAAGGGTGTTGGAAAAACAGAGCTGGCTGCATGGATTGCGGCCTGCGAGCTGCATCCAGAAGCGCCGGTGCGGACCGTGGGCTGGACTAAGAGCGGGGAGCCTATCGCTGGGCCGGTAACCGACCCGTACATCCCGCTAGTGGCCTACACCGAGGAGCAATCTGACGAACTGGCATACGGGGCGCTCAAGGTCATCCTGGAAGAGTCTCCCCTGCGGGATGATTTCGACATCGGCATTGAGCGCATTATGCGGCGGCGGGGGGATGGCAAAGCGGTGTCTCTGTCCACCAGCCCGAGTGCACGGGACGGTGCCCGGACCACCTTCCAGGTCTGTGACGAGCCTTTGGCGCTCGATACCAAAGTGCCGACGCCGACTGGATGGACTACGATAGGCGAGATCAAACCAGGGGACGTTGTTTTCGGGCGGGATGGGAGGCCAGTACGAGTTCTCGGTGTAAGCGAGATCCATACCGGTCGTCCATGTTATCGAGTGACATTTGGCGATGGAACTTCAATCGTCGCTGATGCCAGGCACCGGTGGAAAGTGTATGACCGCTCTCCGAATTACCGTTGCGAGCGGGTCATCACCACAGAGGAAATGGCGAAATTCACGTGGCGCCATGCTGCGCGGTTCAAGGTGGTACGACCGGGGCCGTTGCAGTTGCCCAACGTGCCGTTGCCCGTTGATCCATATTTCCTTGGGCTCTGGCTGGGCGATGGAGACTCTCGAAACGCAACAGTTGCCGCGGGTAAGGACGACTTGCCGGAGATTAAGCGGCTCATTGAGGAAGCCGGCTTGAAGGTTACGGAATGTGACACGAAGGGCCGTACACCGCTCCTTTATGTCACTTTCCAGAACAGCCGATTCAGCGGTTTCGGCGCAACGAGAGGTGAGCCGGACAACTACTCGGTGGTTGGCGAACTGCGGAAGCTCGGGCTCCTTGGGAACAAACATATCCCCAATTTGTATCTGAGAGCCGGTACGGCGCAACGGTTGGCTCTCCTTCAGGGCTTGATGGACAGTGACGGGTACATTGACCCCAAGGGCAGATGTGCCTTTGTCAACTCAAACGAGCGACTGGTGGACGACGTTATTGAGTTGCTCCGAACCCTCGGGTATCGACCTCGGCCAAAGGTTAAGAAGGTCGACCGCAGATGGGGAGAGCCGAAAGTAACGTACGTGGTCCATTTCCAAGCGGATCCGAGTATGCCGCCATTCAGACTCTCTCGCAAGCTCGAGCGAATCCAGAGGCGAGTGTTGGACCGTGATTTGGCGGTGGTCTCGGTCGAGCCTGTGCCGTCGGTTCCAGTGCGGTGCATTGCGGTTGACAGCGAGGACCACCTTTTCCTTGCTGGCGACGGCATGTTCCCGACGCATAACACGCACTGGTGGACGACGCCCCGGCTCCGCCAAGCCCATACCACGATGATGGCTAACCTGCCAAAGCGTAAGCTGGCGGACCCTTGGATTTTGGAGGTCACAACAGCACCAGAGCCAGGGGCCGGGTCAATAGCAGAGGATGCCATCGAATATGCCCGGGCAATTCATTCGGGTAAAATTAAAGATTCGCACCTACTCTTTTATTGGCGTTTTGCGGACGAAGAGCATGACCTTGAGACAGACAAGGGTATCAGGGCGGCCATCATCGAGGCCTCAGGTGCCGCAGCGTCCTGGCGGGATATAGACGCAATCGTCTCCTTTTGGAAGGACCCGACCACAGACCGGCAATATTTTCGCCGGGTGTGGCTTAACCAATTGGTCAAAGGCGGCCAGCAGGCTTTCAACGTGGAGCGCTGGCGGGAGCTTGCCACGGACAAATCGCCTGTTAAGGATGGCGACTTGATTACTATCGGTTTCGACGGAGCTCAGTTCTACGACGCGACGGCAATAGTTGTGACCCATGTCGAGACTGGCTATCAGTGGTTGGCAGGTCTTTGGGAGTGCCCGCACGGCCAGGATGAGTGGCAGGTGCCCGTGGATGAGGTTGATGCCGTCGTTAGCGACCTGTTTGAGCGTTACGACGTGTGGCGCATGTATGTGGACCCGCCCTACTGGCAGTCCTGGGTAGCTTCCTGGCAGGGACGGTATGGCGAGACCAAGGTTATTGAGTGGTGGACTAACCGTCGCAAGCAGATGGCTTACGCTTTAGAAAACTTTGCGACGGCCATTGAAGAGGGCAGGATCTCCCACAGCGGTGATGAGCAGTTGATCAGACACATTGGTAATGCCCGCAGGCATGATCTGCCCCAGCGAGACGACGAGGGCCGACCCCTGTGGCTTATCCGTAAAGAACGGCATGATTCCCCGCACAAGATTGACGCGGCGATGGCGGCTGTCTTGTCCTGGGAGGCGAGGACGGATGCAATTGCGGCTGGTGTCCTCGAAGAGCAGGAAGCAGGACTGTTTGTATTGTGAGGGATTTGAATGCGTAATTTTTTCGGACTGCTATTCCAAAAACGAAACAAGCAGTTCACTCTCAAGGACGCGTCTCGAGAAATGCAGGAACTGTTTGGCGCGGTACCGGGGCCGGCGGGCGTTTCAGTGACGCCGGAGAAGGCACTTGGCATTACCGCTTTCTGGAACGGGGTGCGCATTATTAGCCAAACCATTGCGGGCCTGCCTTTTGAGGTTTTTGAGCGCACCGATCAGGGTCGCCGGCTGGCGAGGGAGCACCCGGTGTACAGGCTTCTGCATATACGGCCTAATCCGTATATGACTCCGTACACTTTCAAGGAAATCCGGGTAGCGCACGTTTTGACCTGGGGTAACAGCTATGCGGAGATTGAGCGGGACAATGCGGGCAGGCCCATCGCCTTGTGGCCGCTATTGCCCGACAGGACGGGTGTAGAGGTGCGGGAGACGCCAAAAGGCAGGGAAAAGGTTTATTGGACAACCGTGAACGGCGTTAAGGTATACCTCTCTGCCGACCGGGTACTGCATGTACCGGGCTTAGGGTTCGATGGCCTTAGGGGCTATAACGTCATCAAGCTGTTTCGGGACAGCTTGGGTCTAACCATCGCTGCCAACGAGTACGGCGCCCGGTTCTTCGGCAATTCGGGACGGCCGTCGGGAGTCCTAGTGCATCCTGGCAAACTATCCAAAGAGGAACATGTAAGACTGAAAGAGGAGTGGAACCAGCTCCATACTGGGTTGACTAGGGCGCAGAGGACAGCGGTACTCTGGGGCGGAATGAAATTCGAGCCTATCTCACTGCCGCCCGAAGAGGCCCAGTTTCTTGAAACCAGGTCGCTCCAGATTGACGAGGTTGCCCGGATTCTGAACATCAACCCGATTCTGCTCCAAAAAACCGAGGGGGCCACGACTTGGGGAACCGCCATCAGCCAGTTCCTCGTCGCGTTCGCGAAGTTCACCATCGCCCCCTGGTTGGAACGGGAAGAAGATGCGGTCAACTGGGACCTCTTTTCCGAGTCGGAGCGAGGCCGCTTCTATGCCAAATACAACATGAGCGCGCTTTTGCGCGGCGACCTGAAGTCGCAGGCAGAGATATTGGAGATTCAGCGCCGGAACGGCATAATCAACGCCGACGAGTGGCGGGAGCTGTTTGAGATGAACCCACTGCCGGACGGCCTGGGCAAGCTGTATTTCATGCCGCTCAACATGGCACCGGTTGACCAGATGGTGGAGCGAAACCCAGAAGACCTGCCAGCTCCACAGCGATCGCTGCCTAGGGCCAGCAGAAGCCGGGAGTTGGAGGAACGAGCCTTGAAAATCCGGCAAAACCTACGCGATGCACACCGCCCTGCCTTTCAAGACGGTGCTCGGCGCTTCATCCGCCCAGAGGTGCAGGCACTCGGCCGTGCCCTGAACAGAGCACTGCAGGATGCCGACCCGATCCGTTCACTAGACGACTGGCTCAATGAGTTCTACCCAGGCCACCAAGACAGAATTTACCGCATCATGAGGCCTCTGGTGTATGCGCTGTCCTCTGTCGTGGCAGACGCCGCCTTCGACGAGGTAGGGGCTGACCAGGTAGACATTACTGCGTTTGTGGATGCCTATACTCAGAATCTGGCCCGCCGGGAGGTTGCCATCTCTATCAGCGAACTTCGGGAACTGCTGGAGAATACGGCATTGGATGAGCTGGAAGAAACGCTGTCTACCCGCATTGACGAGTGGGAGGAGAAGCGCCCCAGCAGGGTGGCGAATCGCGAGGTTGTACGAGTAGCAAGCGGAGCCGCAAGGTGGGCCTGGCAGACGGCCGGCGTTGCGGCCTTGGTGTGGAAAGCAAACCCGGATGCTTGCCCCCTGTGCAAGGAGCTGGACGGGAAGCGGGTGCCGACTCGCAGCTATTTCCTGACCGAGGGCGACGCTGTCGGGTCTGGCACAGATAAGCTCATCATCGGTGAGCCAATTGGTGGCCCGCCATTGCACGAGGGGTGTATTTGTGACATCGTGCCGGGCTGATGGAGGTGAGGCTATGAAGCTAGAGAGAGCAGTTATCACGACCGAGGTGCGGTCTGCCGGCGAGGGCCAAGAACAGCGTGTAGTAGGCCTCGGGGTGGTATATGACCGCTGGGAAGAGTTATGGCCCGGTTATCGCGAGAAGATCAGCCGAGGGGCTGTAGAGTTTGCACCGGTTGTGAAGTCGTATTTTAACCACGACCCGAACATGGTGCTTGCTACTACGGAAAGCACACCACCGCTGACTGTGCGAGAGACTGAACGCGGCATCGAATATGAAGCCCCTATACCGCCCACATCTTACGGCCGGGACTTGACTGTGAATCTTGAAAGGGGGAACGTGAAGGGTTCAAGCTTCACGTTTGTTGTCCCTAAAGGTGGCGACCGGATGTGGGAGGACGAAAACGGAGTTGTCCACCGCGAAATTAACAAGGCGATGCTTTATGAGATCGGGCCCGTGACAGACCCGGCTTTTATCAGTACTACCGCTAGCATGAGGTCGAGCCGCGAGGCGCATATCGAGGAGTGGCGCAGGGCTAAGCAGGCGGGGTTTGAGCCGGAGCCGGCAGAACCCGAAGAACCGGGCCCTGACACCGAAGCAAGGACAGCTATGATGCGCCGCTTGAAACGGCACTATGAACTCAAGGCGACTCTTTAACGCAACCTAGCCACGGCTGCGCCATGGGGCAGTACGGGCCTTACACATAGTAGCGTAAGCGTCACCATCGGGGCGCAGAACTGCTAGACCAATAATTTAGCCAAGGAGGGAAAAGCAATGTCTTTGGAACTAGCAAAAGAACTTAGGGAAAAGAGGGCTAACCTCTGGAACCAGGCCAATGAGGTTATCGAACGAGCTGCCTCCGAGGGGCGTGATCTTACCGCGGAGGAAGCTCAGCAAGTGGACCAGATCCACAATGAGATGGAGAAGTTGCAGCGGGAAATTGAGCGACTTGAGCGCCATCATGACTTGAGCAAGCAGCTATCCGAATCTGTCGGGCGCATTGCCGGTCTGCAGGATGCCGGAGACGCTTTTGGTGGCTCTGAAACCCACAACATCGATGATGTCGTTGACAAAGAAATACGTGAATGGTTGTTAAATGAGGATGAGCGGCAGCCAAAACGCTTCAACCTGCGCGTGGCGTTTATGCCAGAACGTGAGTTGCGCTTGATACTGCCGAATCTGAGAGAACAACGGGCGCTGGGTACTACGCCTGGCACTGCAGGCGGTTACACCGTGCCGCAGGGTTTCTATCGTGCGCTGGAGGATGCTATGCTGACCTTCGGTGGCATGCGCCAGGCACGGACGACCATCTTGCGCACGGCGAGTGGTGAACCCTTGCCAATGCCGACTGCCAACGACACGGACAATGAAGGCATGATTATCTCAGAGAATCCAACTGAGAAGGTGCCCGAGCAGGACATCGCTTTCGGCCAGGAGACCCTTGGGGCGTACATGTACAGCTCCAAATCGATCCGGGTGTCCTATCAGCTCCTGCAGGACAGCGCTTTCGACCTACCCTCTTACATCGCGCAGAAACTGGGCGAGAGAATCGGACGTATCACCAACCGGCATTTTACCGTGGGCACCGGCAGTGGGCAACCGCGCGGTGTCGTCACCATGGCGCCGGTGGGCGTCACTGCAGCATCAGAAGCGGCAATTACCGACCTTGAGCTTGTGGACCTTGTGCACTCGGTAGACCCGGCATATCGCGGGCAGGCAGAGTTTATGTTCAACGACCAGACCTTGCGCGAACTCAAAAAACTCCGCGACGCGGAGGGCCGGCCGTTGTGGCTGCCTGGCATTGCTGTACGTGAACCGGACACAATCCTCGGCTACCGGTACGTGATCAATACTCACATGCCGGTGATGGAACCCGGCGCCAAGAGCGTGCTCTTCGGCGACTTCAGCAAGTACTACATCCGCGACGTCATGGACATTACGCTTGTGCGTCTGGACGAAGTATACGCCGAGTATGGGCAGGTAGCATTCCTGGCGTTCAGCCGGCATGACGGTGCACTCTTAGACGCTGGTACCAATCCGATTAAGGCGTTGCAGCAGCCAGCATCTTAGAACGAGTGAGGGCGGTATAAAACCGCCCTCTCCCATTCGCAAGGGGTGATAATGTGAGCAAAAAATTAGTGCGTTTGCGCATGACCACCAGCAGCACCGCGGCCCGGGCTGGGCAGGTAATCGAATGCCAAGAGGCAGATGCTAAGCGGCTAACAGCTGCGGGCTATGCTGAGTTGTACGAACCTGCTGAGTATGTGACAAAGCAAGAGTTTGATGCCCTCGCTGCTAGGGTGGCGGCACTGGAGGAAGCAGCGGCCGGGAAGAAGGCTAAGGGGAAGGAGAAATAGCAGATGTTGTCGGCCCATGCATTGACCACAGTCGAAATGTTAAAGGCTGAGTTATCCATTCCGGCCGACGACACCTCCAGGGACGCGGAGCTTGCCCGGGCTATCAATGCGGCGAGTGATGCGGTGCGGCGCTACTGCGGGCGTGACTTTGCCAGGACTAAGACAACCGAACACCTTGCGGGCCGAGGAGCGCCAAGTTTGCTCGTATCGCTATCACCGATTGTGTCTGTGGAAGCAGTAGCCATAGACGGCCAAGAGATAGACCTCGCTGATCTGGCCATCGACTACGCGGCAGGCATACTTGTGCGCCTGCATGGTATATGGCCCGAATGTGACAGGCCCAACGTCTCTGTAACCTATATAGGCGGCTGGGTAACGCCGGCGCAGGCGGCAGCAGAGGGCCTAGAGAGGGACCTGCCGCACGACATTGAAGAGGCGTGCCTGATTATCGCGGCGACCAGGGTGCAGTCTATGGGACAACCCGTGGATGCGCAGATCCTCCAGGTGGAGCAGATCCGGGTCCACTGGTCCGAGGGTGGCCGGCAGAGTATACCGCAACAGGCAGCGATGCTGCTTGAACCTTATGTGAGGTGGGCATAGTGGCCCAGGTGCGCGATAAAAATCGCATCCCCAAGGTGCTCAAAGAAATTGCCCGCATCAACCAGCGCGAGGCCCGGGTCGGAGTTTTTGACGATGCGCCCAACCTGGTCAGAATTGCGGCCCTTAACGAGTTCGGCGTTGACCAGCAGTTGGATGAAACGCTGCACAAGCGCTTGCGGGCACTGGCTCGCGAGTATAATGCTCCGACCAACACGCTGCCGAAACCGGGCGAAAGGTTCCGCGTGCCCGAACGCTCCTTCCTGCGCGGTACTGTGGACCAGAGCCACGGGCTTATCCAAGAGGCCGCAGCAGAGGGCATCACGGGCCTAATGGAGGGTGAGCTGGACGCCTATGAGACCCTGATGAAGCCGGCGGAGGCGTTGCAGGACGCTGTTGTTGGCCGGATTCGACGAGGAGGAGAGTTTGAACCGCTCGACCCGTTTACAGTTGCATTGACTGGCGAGGCCAGGCCGCTGGTGGGTAAGATGGGCGTCTTTGAGCGCAAGGGTATGGGCATCCGCGCGAGGGTGGTGAAGAAAGTATGAAACTCAATCTAGGATTCATGGCAACGGTTTTTGCACAAAGGCAATACGTTTTCCAGCCACCATCGGATCCCAACGCCGGTCACTGGGAAGGCGGCCGCTGGATACCAGCCGATCCACCTGCCCCCATCACGGCCACGGCTACAGTGCTCCCGATGACGGCCTATGACCTCCAATACTACGAGGGCGGCACCTACACCACAGAGGATGTGAAAGTGTTAGTTCCCGGCCATGTGGAGTTGCCGTTGCAAACACGTTTCGAGCACAACGGCGCAACGTTTGAAATCAGAGAGGCCCGGGATTATGAAGGAGTTGCGGACCTGCGCCGCTATGTAGCCAAGCGCCTGCGGGATGGTGATGTATCATGATAGACATGATGGCGCTCCAAACCCGCATGGTGGACGGGCTGCAGGAGTATCTCGCACCTTATGGTGTTACGGCTATCATCGAGCGGGACCAGGATGCTCCGAAGCCGCCCTATCCTTTTGTGGGCTTTAAGTGGCTCACCTTGACGCCGGAAGAGGGAACGCTGCGCCGGACGCGGGAGGTGGTGCCGTCATCGGATCCGCGTTTCCCACTCGATGTGC
>ENA-OWOZ01001032-OWOZ01001032.1-bioreactor-metagenome-genome-assembly--contig:-NODE-1032-length-28552-cov-3.133486_pt1 | contig 28552 bp, 25 predicted proteins | sample MGYA00238140_ERZ651804 | MGnify/ENA primary metagenome ERZ651804 (study PRJEB26910, sample SAMN07631232) | bioreactor metagenome | isolation source: Switchgrass digestor | place: USA: Dartmouth... | reverse complement strand
TTAACAGTTTCTAGTTTTTCTTTTACTGCAGAATTATTTGTATTATTTGTGCTTCCACAACCAACAAGAAGTATGGATGTAACACAAGCTACTAAAATATTCTTTAATAATGATTTTTTCTTCATTTTATTCTCCTTTCAAATGTATATGATTTTCATTCTCAATAAAATAATTGTATATGATTTTCATTCTCATTTCAATACCTATATTTATTTTCTCATATATATAAAAAAAGCTGCTGATAAAAATTCATCAGCTAATTCTATACTTTATAATATTAACTCACCTTTTCATTATATTCTTGTTCATTTTCTGCGCTTTCTTGTTTATTAGTTTGTTCCCTTAAATACTTACGATTTTTATAAACACCAACGGTTAAAAAAGGAATTATTATAATAGCGATTCCTAAATACCCCATGTACCCGTAGCCGTATTTAATTATACTGTCCAAGCCTGCCATGGAAAAACCATAAATATTCAGTAATATAAGAACTGCCAGCACAATTTGATTAACATTTATACCTGCTATTATCATCACACCCAATAATTTATTCTAATTGCTGAAATATAATGTATATATTTGACATGACTGCCGTCTCCTGTCAGCAGTTAATTGTATGCCTGTTCCATAGCCCGGATCATTTTATACAGCATATTGTTTACTGGCGTCAGGATACCATATTTTTGGCCTAGTTCAATTACCGTGCCGGCAAAAATCTCCACCTCTGTCTTTCTGTGTGCTTCCACATCCTGCAGCATGGAGGTTTTGCCGTTGGGGGAGAGGGTATCTATAATTTTGAAGTATTTGTCTATATCATCCCTTGTAAGGTTGATTCCTATTTTGGTTGCAATGTCGATGACTTCATTGCATGCCATCTCCATCAGCTCCCGGGCTTCTTTTACCTTCTGAAACACTCCGTAGGGAGCGCGCAAAATAGCTGAAACCTGGTTTAAGCCAACGTTCATCATGAATTTCCACCATTGCTCTCGGATCATGTCCTCAGGGATGGAATAGGGAATCTGTGCCCTGTCAAACAGGTCTTTTACGGCCAGGACTTTTTGGGAATATTCTTTATTTGTCTTTTCGCCGAATACGATGGTACCCAGAACAGAATATTTGACTTGAGTACCTATTCTCACAGAATCCGTAGATACGCAGAAGGAGTAGAGGATTTTTTCCATACCGAAGGTCCGGCCCAATATTTCCTCGCTGGATATGCCGTTCAGGAGGGAGAGAATTATAGTATCATCCCCTATAAAATTACTGATGTCCTTTATAGCCTGTTCCAGGTGATGCTGCTTTACAGCTATGATTATCAAATCTGCCGGAGCTGCATCCTCTTCAGGCGCCAGGTATTGAAAATTATATACCTTGCCGTTTATGGCAATTCCATTCTTGGTATAACGCTCTATTCGTTCCCTGTCGGCAATAATCCTTATACTGTCCGGGTCCATATCATGCAATTTGCCTGCATAAGAGCTTCCTATGGCTCCAAGGCCTGACAAATATACTTTCTGAATTTTTTTCATTTTACATATCCTTTCCTGCTTATTGTCTTTGTTGTTTTGCAGCAACGGAAGCGATTGCTCCCTATCGCAGCATGCTTTTCGACTATGTGGGAGGCATAGGTATCATATGCTGTAAGCGGTGGATGTCCGCTGCCTGTAAATACAGAGCATCCTTCAGCCTCATTATATAAACTATATAAATTATATCAGAAATTATCGGTATTGATACAGAGGAAGGATACATTTATATAGTGGTATCAATTCAAGTATAAATATGGTATACTTCATATGTTAACTTATTGCTGTATGGCATGTTATAAATAATTAAGCATATAAAATATTTGTGCTGGATAGCTGCTGTGAGAGGTAAGTTATACGGATAATGAAAATAAGAAGTGGCAAAGATGGCGTTTGATGAGATTTAGCCGGTAAAAAGAATAGGTACTTATCCCTATGATAATACGGCTGTTGTTCTGACATCGACATCCTTTAATGATCAGCAGAAGCTGACAGAATCAAACTAAAACGAGGTCCTATATGTGAATATATAGATTTGTAAGGGGGCAATGATTTGAGATTGATACAGTTGCTTAGAATAAATTTCGATGAGGAAACCAAGAAATCAGTTGACAGGCAGGATGGAGTTTACAGCATCATATATTATGCATTCTACATTGTATTGATGCTGCTATTTGGGCTGCTAGTGTTTAAAACGCAAATATATCAAAGCCTGGGAAGCTATTTCAGCAGCAAGACATTATTCCGGCTTGTTTTTTATTTTCCTTATGTTTTGATAAACCTCATACCTCTTTTTATAATCCTCAAGCTCAGAAAACAGAGCATCAGGAGCATTGGCATAAAGATGGAAAAGGCGGGAAGGTCAGTTGTAATTGGAATCATAGGTTCAATACCTTTCACGCTGCTGAATATATCAGGACCCATCAGCAGCGGTAAAACTGTAAATCCTGATTTGTTTGATTTGTTATGGAGCTTCTTATATTATCTCATATGTATAGCATTAGTAGAAGAATTGGTATTCAGAGGATTTTTGCAAACGAGGATCCAAGGTTTGATTGGCAATAAATGGCTGGGCATTATAGTTGTCGGAATTTTGTTCGGACTGATGCATGTCCCTTTTCAGATGATGCGGGCAAATATGCCGATATTCGAATTTATAATGTATGACATGCCGCATTTGATAACTACATGCATCATACATGTATATCTCGTATTTTTGTATACCAGAGACAATAACATTCTTGCACCTACTATTGCTCATGCAATCATAAATTTCAGTTATGATATTTTTGTGTGATAAGGGCAGGATTGCTTCAAACCACTGGAACAGCTAACTTTAACAGATATTGATGGGGCCATGGTTTGGCGATACCCGAAAGTAAACTGGGAAACCCTGTTTATGGTTTTGCTAAATTGGGGTATAATAAAGAAAAATACTTCTGCTTGTTGTGTCTGAATTCCGATACCTGAACTCCCAGCAGGAAATGCTTATTCAAGGGAGGTAAATTCAGCTATCTTTGATTAACGGCACAACAGTATAGTTTTAAGAAAAGGGTGGTAATATTATGCTTAATTTTGAATTTTACACACCAACGAAGGTGTACTTTGGCAAGGATACCCACAGGAAAGTCGGAGAGATAATAAAAAAGTACGGCTTTAAAAAAATATTACTGCATTATGGCGGCGGAAGCATAAAAAGAATCGGGCTTTACGACCAGGTGGTCCAGGATTTGAAGGATAACGGAATTGATTTTGTGGAACTGGGTGGAGTGCAGCCCAACCCAAAGGTAAGCCTGGTTAGAATCGGTGCGGAGCTGTGTAAAAAAGAGAACGTTGAAATGGTTTTGGCAGTAGGTGGTGGGAGCGTTATTGACTCAGCCAAAGTCATAGCAATTTCTGCCCTGACCGATATTGACCCTTGGGAATTTTCAGCCGGCAATGCAAAGCCGGATAAAGCGCTTCCGGTAGGAACAATTTTGACTTTAGCCGCTTCCGGCAGTGAAATGAGCTCATCGGCAGTAATCACCAATGAAGACAAGCTTCTTAAAAGAGGATTTAACAGCGAGTTCAACAGGCCGCTTTTTTCAATAATGAATCCCGAGCTTACATATACAGTGGATAAGTTCCAGACCGGTTGCGGAATTGTGGATATAATGATGCACACCATGGAACGCTATTTTACTTCGACAAAGGATGTGGACTTAACCGACCGCATAGCGGAAGGGCTTTTAAAAGCTGTGATAAGAGCCGGTGAAATTGCTATAAAGAATCCCAGGGATTATGAGGCCAGAGCGACCCTTATGTGGGCAGGAAGCCTGTCCCATAACGATCTGACCGGAGCCGGCAGGGAATCATTCCTAAGATGCCATCAGCTGGAGCATGAACTTAGCGGCATGTATGATTTTGTGGCTCATGGGGCAGGTTTGTCTATAATTTTCCCGGCATGGGCCAAATATGTTTACAAGCATAATGTGGAGAAATTCTGCCAGTTTGCCGTAAGAGTCTGGAACATTGACATGAATTTTGAAAATCCTGAGGAAACTGCGCTGAAAGGCATCCTGGCGACGGAGGATTATTTTAGGTCCATAGGCATGCCCGTAAGACTGTCGGAGCTTAACATATCCGATGAGAAATTTGAGGAAATGGCTGAAAAATGCACTCATTATGGCAAGCGTGTAATATCGGGCTATGTACCCCTTGGGAAAAAAGAAATAATAGAAGTCTTTGAACTGTGCAGATAAAGCTGACCAGTGCATACTTATTCGAAGCAGATAGCCTATATTCTTAAGCGAGGATATTTTGCAAAATCTGCTCCCCTTTAAGTATGAACTCTAAAAGAGATTGAAAATATTGATGTGGAACTCACAAAGATTCATATGCTTCTAAATTTTTTGTGGTAAAAATATGGTTTTTATGATATAATAATAACAGTTACTAAATATAAATACATTTATTGTATGTATTTGCTCAGTGTGGTTCTTGCATTGCATACCCGCACGAGCAGCTAATTTGTCCTGAGCGGCTTTCCGCTCGCGATAAAACAATTTAATATATTGCGCTTAATCGAACAGAACGGGGGAACCAATTTCTGGGGTGAATCCTTATTAGCAAATGGATGCCGACAATCCGGCGATGAATTCAGGCAGTGAATCGGACGTTGCTTGAATGGCATACGTGGGCATCACATTTCTAATATGGTAGGGTCAACTCTTTCGATCCGAATCCGGCAGCTAACCTCGTAAGCGTTGAAAGAGAGGGTGGTTTATGTATTGTTTATTCTTGCCTTTTTAGAATAATCAAAAGCTGCAGATGCTCTCTGCGGCTTTTATGATGCTATGGAACTTTATTTTCATTAAAACATATCAAAAGTTTTTACTCTAACTTATAGTTTTAGTCTAATTAACTAAAGAAAACGTGCATGCCGATATCGTGTTTACAAGTGGAAACATGAAAGCAAAATAGTTATCGGTGAGACTATCGAAATTTATGCCGGGAATGCTGATTTTAATTCGCCCGTTGCAGCAATTATACTGCCTTCACATTTAATTGCACATTATTTCTGCTTTGTTATTTAGGTATATAAGCAACAATTATTGCAGCGCTTGTTTCGCCCGAAGTGCGGCAATTGGCTTATAATTAGCCTACCATGCACATGCAACTTCATTAGGTGGATTTTTGGCTTCGCCAGGGAAGTTGAAGGAATGCTATAGCCATTGTTTCCAATACAACAATGTAGTATTTGAATTTGATGCTGCTAATGAAAATAGTTCCAATAGCACCCGGTGTTATTGTCTTAATTTTCTATTACAGGAGGGATGTTGAGAATTATGATTAGAGTATGTATAGTTGGTCTCGGAAGGACGGGAAAGGAAATCGCCAGAGTTTTTCTGGAGCAGGATGATATAAAGGTGGTAGCTGCTGTTTGCAGTGCTGGAAGTCCCAAAAAGGGAAAGGATCTCGGTGAGGTTATAGGCTGTGGGAAAACAGGAATTTTAATTGATAGCTGCGATAACCTGCAGCAGATTGTTTTCAGAACCAGGCCTGATGTGGTGGTGGATTTTTCAAACCCTGAGTCGACGATAAAAAATGCAAAGCTTTTCGCCAAAATGAAGGTAAACATAGTAATAGGAACAACAGGGTTTTCAAAAATATCCATGATGAAGCTTTTTGTATTGTCCAGGAAATATCGCAACGGAATAGTCTATGCACCTAACATAACCCTGGGAGTGAATGTGCTTATGCTGATGTCAAATTTAATGGCCAACATTCTCAGCAATTATGACTTCCAGGTGACGGAAGTGCATCACAAGCATAAAAAGGACGCACCTTCGGGAACAGCCATAAAATTGGCTAATGAAATCAAAAAAGGGCTGGTGTCATCAGGAAGCGACAGCTCTGAAATTGATGTACCTATAAATGCGGTGCGTGCCGGAGGAGTGGTGGGAAAGCATGAGGTCATGATCGTCGGTGAAGAAGATAAAATAGAAATTTCCCATGAATCCTTTTCGCGCAAGGCTTTTGCCTTGGGTGCCCTCAGGGCTGTGAAATTTATTTATAAAAAAACGGGTTACTTTGAGATGAGTGATGTGTTAAACTTAAGGAAAGCACTTAATGATTATCTGGAAAAAGAGAAAAGCATATCAAAAAACCGCATGATGCATTACATGGATGGAAAAAAAGGAGTCCATGAGGAAGCTAACCAGGTTTAGGATATGCATTACGGGGGAAAATCAATATTTAGCATATATTTCAATTTATAAACTAAAAACGGAGGGGTTAATAATGAAGCTGGTTTTTGCAATTGTCCACGATGACGACGAGCGTAAGGTTATGGATGAGCTGAACAAAAATGGTTTTAGTGCAACCAAGTTGGCTTCGACCGGAGGATTCCTAAGGTCCGGCAATACTACGCTCCTTGTTGGTGTGGATGATGATAAAGTGACAAAGGTTATTGATATCATCACCAAAAAGTCTAAAAGCAGGAAGCAAGCAGTTACACCTGCATCGACTTTTTCGGGAATGGGAAGAATGTTCATGCCAAGGACATCGAGCAATTATATGGAGGAGTCATCCCTTGCCAGTGACGGAACCGATGAGGCTTTGACTGAATATCCTGCCGAAGTGGTTGTCGGTGGTGCTACTATTTTTGTGGTTAATGTTGAGCGATTCGAAAAGGTATAAAAGGTGCAAGGATATAAAGGGGGCGATTTTTCGCTCCCTTTTTGCGTACTTTATATAATATCCGGTATATTGGTCTAAACTATTTAAAAAAAATGTTATGCATGTGTATTATTTACAGTATTTAGAAATACTATATAAAAGTAGGTATCAAATTGCTGCTGTACCTGCCTGAGTACACGAGTGTTTTACGAGGTGACTCATGGATGAGATACAATAGATACCTGTCAAGCCCGATAAGGGCAAAAAAAAGAAAGTTGAAAAGGAAAAGGTTGCTTTTAGCATTAATTTTATTCACATTGTTGATTACATCAGTATATGCCGTGTTTGATAACGAAATACTGGACAGACTGAAAGGTGGATTTCTCATCGCATTTGAAAATGACCGGGATGGTGAAAAAAGGCAGGACACAAAGGATGATACCTATGAAACCACCGGTAATGGCGATGATGCGGCAATGTCTCAAAGCAATGCAGCTATGAAGCTGGAAGCAAGAATAACGAGGAAGGCGGAAGGCGATCTGCAGGAGAAAGGCTTTACAATTGAACCTAAGCCTATGGATACATCAGTTATAAAAAGAGAATTGGAAAACTATATAGAAGGGTTTGAAGGTCAGTACGGAATCCACTTTTATAGCCTATATGACAGATCGGAGTTCGGTATAAATGATACTGATGAATATGATGCTGCCAGTACTGCCAAATTGCCTTTAATCCTTCTTATCTATAAAAAAGTTGAGAAAGGCTATATAAATCTTGATGATATATTGACATACACCAAGGAGGATTATTCAGAAGGAACGGGAGTTATAAGGTATGTCGACTTTGGTAAGAAGTATACTGTAAGAGAGCTGGCAAAGCTTTCAATAGAGGAAAGCGATAATGTGGCCACCAACATGTTAAAACGGCTTATTGGTGGAGAAAAGGTTTATAGGGAATTCATGAAGCAGTCGGGCGGCATTGTTGTCGATTACGACAGGAATATTTCTTGTCCGAAGGATATGTCCCTGTATTTAAAAATGGTGTATGACTTTTATAAAGAGAATGAAGAGCTTGGCGGAGAACTAATGGAATACCTTCAAAACACAGCATTTAACGACAGGCTGAATAAATTGCTTCCACCGAATGTAAAGGTAGCTCATAAAGTAGGCACGCAGGTTCGTGCAGTGCATGACGTCGGTATTATCTATGCAGAGAAACCCTATATATTATCGGTAATGTCAAAGGATGTGGATGAGGCTGAAGCTCCGGACGTCATAGCCAATATTTCAGAAAAAGTATATAAATTTGTTGCAGGGAATTAGTTTTGCTTCCTTGCAACAAATTTTCTTCTTATAGCCCGGATTATGTTGAATATAATTACCAATACCTCCAACACGAGAAGTCCTGCTATCAGATACAATATATCCTTGTTCTCCATAAGGGTATTGAGAAAACGTGATTTCATGCTTTGCGGAGGATATATCTCGGTATCGGAATATAAGTTGACATTTATTGTGGTGTCGTCTGCCAGGACATATGTAGCTACTCCCAGGGGGTTGCTTTTTGTTACAGGGAGAGTTATCTCGTCGACCACTTTAATATTTATGCTTTTTATATAATCGCTGCCTATGGGATAGGTGTAATAAACACTTTCTCCACTTACCAGATTTATAGTTTTATCACCCACCTGCTGCCTTTTTAATATTTGTCCCTTTGATACCAGGATGCCTGATTTAAAATTTGTAAAACCATACTCCAAAAGAGTTTCAGCATCAGTGTAGACAGTTTCTTCCGATGACTCCAGTACAATGGCCATAAGGCGCCGGTTATTTTTTGTCGCTGTGGAAATAAGGGATTGCTTGTCCTTCTCGTTGTATCCAAGTTTTCCACCGTCAGTACCGTTGTAGCTCCAGAACAATTTATTCTGGCTTTTCAACACCGTGGAGCTGTCACTATAGAACCACAGCTTAATCGGGGTGGAAAAAATGTTGTTGAAAGTCGGATTGGACAGAGCATACTTCATTAATACAGAAAGATCGGAGGCTGTCGTATATTGCTTTTCGTCGTATAATCCGGTGGGATTATTGAACACCGTATCATTCAGTTTTAATTCCTGAGCTTTTGCGTTCATCATCTGCACGAATTTTTCAACATCTCCTGCAGTATATTCGGCAAGGGCATTGGCAGCATCGTTGGCAGATTTGAGCATCAGGGCATAAAGCAAATCTTCCACGGAGTATTTTTCTCCAGCCTCCAGATGCAGGATAGATCCTTCTGCATCCGAAGCCTCCTTGCTTATCGTTACCTTATCATACAAGTTGACTTTTTCGATGACTATCAGCGTGGTCATTATTTTGTTTGCGGTGGATATATGAAGCTTTTCATTAGCATTTTTCGCATACAAAGTCTGCCACTTGGCAGTGTCGACCAATATGGCGGACCTGGCGTTAATATCGACATTGGCGTTCTCCAATATATCAGGAATATTTCCTGCTTCCGGTGCTATATTGGCATTGTTGCGTATCGTATCATCAGCAAAACAAAGCTGAGATGAAACAAAAAACAACAAGAATATCAAAGCCGATATTTTAAGCATTATTTTTTTGCGCATCATATCCCTCCTTATATATGATGAGGGAGAAACAAGTCCCTCATCCACATAAATGATTACCGGCCATCTAAGTCAAGAGGTGTATAAATCTTTTTTTCCTCTATTAGTTATATAGATCATCCACATGCAGAGGCTCTCCATGCCGGTGTAAACAGTTGAAAATAGTATTTTGCCTGCAAAGAGGCAACTCTACTAAAATAGCCAGTTTTTATGTAATATTAATACTTGCTATCCTGTGCAATATCAGTACATGCTGTACTGCATGATCCGCCAGTCCGGCAAAGGACAGGCGGTGCAATCATACGCAATTACCTATATAAGCTAATATTATAATTATACAGTTAAAATGTGTTCTTTGTCCACTTGTACTACATGGCAGGAATGCTGCCGAAATAAAAATAAAGGCATTGAATAATGCCTTTATTTCCCTTTTGTCGTCATGTTGTTGGGGGGTGTCTTATAAGGATTTTTTCTCATGTATCTTCCTGTTGGATCATGGTCCATGTCATCCTTCTCAGGTACACTTTCCCCCTTGAACCCGGCAGGTTGTGTAATAGGTTTTGATTTTTTGCTTTTCATTGCTACCTCCAGTACTGCCAAAAGGCAAATTATTACCCATGATCGGTGTGATATGAAATGCCGATTCAATATACCATAGTTTTTGCATATAAACAAAAGATATACTGCTTTGTTCTGGAATGCTGATGCTAATATGACCAAAAACCGAATTTTCCGGAAACAGCAGCAATATATTCCTGCTATAAAAAGATTATTCTTCACCTAAAATAATTATATGATTAGGTATAAAAGATTCTTTTTGTATGGATTTACCGGATGGGGTATTGAAGTCTTCTGGACAGGACTTGGATCTTTATTAAGCGGTGATAAAAACTTAAGCAGCTATACGAGTCTCTGGATGTTTTTCATATACGGCCTGGCTATATTCCTGGAGCCTATTCATGACATTATACAGAATTGGAAATGGCCGCTCAGAGGCCTGGTTTGGGTCGTGATAATATGGGGAATTGAGTATGCTACCGGTATGCTGCTTAGAGACTTGCTGGGGGTACAGCCATGGTATTACACCGGGCCTTTTGCCGTGGACTCTTTGGTAAGGTTGGATTTTGCCCCGGCATGGTTTGTGGCAGGGCTGTTGTTTGAACGAGGCCACAGGGCTCTGGATGCCTATGGCATTGCATGATGTTCATAGCTTGAGTGCCTATCGCAAAGCTCCTTTTTCCATTATCAGACATTTAAAATAACCGGAAAATTTATTATATTAAATATATGGAAGCTATGCGGTAAATAGCAGGGTAGCTTGCAGAAAGAATTAAAAATGTGGGGTCTCATCGATGGTACCAGGAATGGAAAGTAAAAAAGAGGTTAAAAAGAATAGGTTTTTGTGGGGAAGGCTTGCCCTGTTCTTGCTTTTCCAGGCTGTCTTGTTCTCGATTACATTCCCGCTTCTGGTCTTTTATGGGCCTTTTGACAATGTGAAGGCTATGGTGGTGGGGATGTCCATCAACTCATCCAAATTTCAATTTGTCGCCAGGACTTTTCTTCCGGAGGAGGAGATAGTAGAAATACTAAAAAGCAGCTATGCAGTTGATCCGACTGCCAGGGGGGAGAAAGTCCGGAGGCTGGAATTTGGTGAAAACCACAGCGACAGAATTGAAGTTTTTGATATCCAAGGCAAGGATTTTAAAGGAAAGATGATGGTCATATACGATCCTACAAGCATAGAGGTGGGATACTCCGAAAAAATGCCGGTATCGGGAGAAACCACCAGCAGCATTGCCCGTCGTAACAATGCTGTCGCTGCCATAAATGGCGGCGGTTTTACGGATAATGGCTGGGTGGGAACCGGTGGAAGTCCCATGGGTTATATCATTCATAAGGGTGAAGTGATATACAACCAATCGGGCAGCGAAAAGGTCAGGATGGATACTGCAGCCTTTACCGAAGATGGAATGTTGATAGTGGGTATGCACTCAATTGAAGAACTCAAGAAATATAATGTCAAAGAGGGAATCAGCTTTGGGCCGCCTCTGGTGGTGAACGGAAAGCCTACCATCACTACGGGGGATGGAGGCTGGGGGATTGCCCCACGCACAGCCATAGGGCAAAGAAAGAACGGAGAGGTGCTTTTTCTGGTGGTGGATGGCAGAAGCATTGAATCCGTAGGGGCAACCTTGAAGGATGTACAGGATATTTTGATAAAATATGGAGCTGTGAATGCGGTTAATCTGGATGGCGGATCATCAACTACGATGTTTTTTAACGGAGAGGTGATCAATAAGCCTGCCGACAGGCTGGGAGAACGCAAAATTCCTACTGCATTTATCGTAGTGCCCAAAAGCAGGGGGGATTTTGAATGAAAAAGCCTGGCAGAATAGCTGTGTGGGCATTTATATCATTAGCATTTCAGCTTTTGCTCCTGGCTTTTATAGACAGGGTTTACCTCCCCGGAAGGGTAAGCGATGTTGAAATTGTGAAATATGCGGAAATTGGCGGACAAAAATCCGGAGGCAAAGTAAAGCTTCCGGAAGGAGCACAGCACGTCGCACTTTCTTTTGATGCCTCCTATGCATCTTATATACTGGGGGATGAGCTGGTTATTGTTGATGTAGCCGGCGGTGAAGAGGAAATGGTGCTTCAGGAAGGCTTTGTACCGGATTTTTATAAATGGCTTCCGGACAGGAATATGCTCATATACTCGACAAGGAAAAAAGGGGATGTCCGGGGTGATATATATGTCGAAACCTATGACGCCGACAGCGGGGTTGTCCGGGATTACCCCGAAATATCCGGGTTGCCTGAGGGCAGCAAGGTTGTGGATATCCAGCTCTCAACCCTCACAAACCTTGTGTATGTAAAGGTGGCAGCCGGGCCGGCCAGGGCAGAGATATATTGTTACAATATTATGGAGGAATTGAGCCATGTTATGGCCGTAAGCCCGGATACGGACATGCATCTTTTAAATTACAGTGATATCCTGTTGTATCAGCGGAACGGATCAGATATTTTTGTTAGGTATAATTCAAAGGGTGAAGAAAGGGAGTTTGATTTAGGGAACAGTGTGATTCTGGGAGTGGACGTGGAGGATGTTGTTTACCTGGGAGAAAGGGACCAGAACGGAAATGTCGAAAGGATAAAATATGGGACTTTGCAGGAAATTCAGGAAGGCAAGTTTTCCTACGCTGAATTAATAATTCCGTGCTCACCGGAGCATATCTGCATAGCCCAGGACGGAAGCATATATCTTAATGAAAGAGACAAAAGAATGCTTCATGAGTTAAAAGGAGAAATCGCTATGGAATACCGGGGGAAATATGTGGGAGTGTTTGGTAAATATCTTGTCACGATGGACAACGATGTGTTATATATTGAGATTGTATAGAAAAAATTTGGGCGAGTTTAGCTGGTCAAAGCAATATTTGATTTGAGAGAAGTTTTTGAGGCAAAATCAATGAATATTGTTTTAAATGCCCTGCTTGGGGTAAAATAATAATTAATAAAAGGTTATTATAATGTCTATAGGATTCAGGAATAGATTAAATTGTGTGGGAGGCATAATATGGCAAGTGAAAAAATTATAGTTATATCAGACAGCAATTTTGAGCAGGAGGTGCTCCAATCCGACAAACCGGTTCTGGTTGATTTCTGGGCTCAATGGTGCGGACCATGCAGAGCGGTATCGCCTATCATGGATGAACTTGCAGAGGATTATGATGGCAAAGCAAAGGTTGCAAAGGTAAATGTGGATGAACAGGGAGAGATAGCAAACAGGTATAAAATAATGAGCATTCCTACCGTCATGGTGTTTAAAGGCGGACAGATGGTGGAAAAGGTGATCGGTGCCCGTTCCAAGAGTGAATATGCGGGTTTGATTGATAAACATTTATGATAAAACTTTGAACATAGCGAAGAACAGGACATAGAAGTGAAGGGATTATTAAAGGGAGCCATCTCAAATTTCGTTTTGAGATAGCCCCTTTTTATATTTTTTGATAGCATCATAGAATATCATGTTATTTCGATATTGTCTGCAACCCCATTTAGAATAACATTAATTTTTGCAAAATCAAAGTATTTGCTTCCCGGCTAAAAAGCTTCTTTGAGGACTTTCAGGCTTTGAAACATGAATGCCTGCATCCTTTGTGTTGCCTAAATGCCCAGGATTACCGATGCTGTACTGAAATATATAATGAGGGACAAAGCATCTACTATGGTTGTTATGAACGGGCTTGCCATAACTGCCGGATCAAATCCTATTTTTTTGGCAAGCATGGGCAATATGCAGCCTACAATTTTCGCGACGAAAACGGTTGCCGATAATGTAATGCGGATAACCAGAGCCACATATAATCCCACCCTGTCAAAGAGCATGAGCTTTGCAAAGTTGAATACGGATAGGGTAATAGCGCACATTACAGCCACCCGCGCCTCTTTCCACACCACTCGCAGGATGTCGGAGAATTGTATCTGCTGCAGCGACAATCCGCGGATGATGGTGACTGAAGCCTGACTTCCGGAATTGCCCCCGGTATCCATAAGCATAGGTATAAATGCCGTAAGGACGATATATGTCGCAAGGGCCTTTTCAAAGCTGGATATAATCATACCGGTAAAGGTTGCGGAAATCATAAGAAGCAGCAGCCAGGGAATACGGCTTTTCCATATCTCAAATACAGACAGCTGGAAATAAGGCTTATCCGGCGGGGTTATGGCCGCCATTTTGGATATATCCTCCGTAGTTTCTTCCTGCATTACGTCGATAGCATCATCCACGGTTACTATTCCAACAAGTCTGTTTTCTGTGTCTACAACAGGGATGGCCGTGAATCCGTACTTTGCAAAAATCTGTGCAACAGCTTCCTGATCTTCATGGGTGTTTACCGAGATCACATGCGGGTCCATTATTTCGCTGATTTTTGTATCTTTTGACGCCAAAATTATAGAACGTATGGATGCGGCACCTACCAGTTTACGCTTTGTGTCGGTAACATAGCAGACGTCTATAGTCTCCTTGTCTATGCCGGTAGCGCGAATATGATCGACAGCATCGCTCGCGGTCATTTCCGGACGCAAATCAACAAACTCAGTGGTCATTATGCTTCCGGCGCTGTCTTCCGGATACATGAGCATTTCGTTGATGAGCCGCCGGGTTTCGGGATCAGCCTGGGAAAGTATACGTTTTACCACATTTGCCGGCATCTCCTCAATAAGGTCAACTGCGTCATCCATATACAGCTCATCTATAATCTCCTTTAGTTCCTTGTCGGAAAAACCGGTGATGAGAAGCTGTTGCAGATGGCTTTCCATCTCAACAAACACCTCCGCTGCGAGCTCTTTGGGCAAAAGCCTGAACAGCAGCGTGAGCTTTTGCTTTGGAAGACCCTCAAAAAGTATTGCGATATCGGCAGGATACATAGTGGTAAGAATATCTTTCAGGCTGTTGAATTTCTTTTGTTCCAGAAGCATTTCTATGGTTGCTTCAAAGGTTGCGGTGATTTCTGCCATAGGTCATTCCTCCAATCTTAAGTTTTTCAATGTTCGGAAAAGCACCGAACAAAGTAAGACAGGAGCAAGACACAAACGGCCGAAGCGTCAGATAACAATGGACGCTTTTGTATATAGCGGTACCATGTCATTTAACTTTTCAATTATACTCCGACCTGGGTTTGTGCCGTTACTACTGCCAGCGTCCATGTTTTTCACCTCTCTTGATATGAAAAAATAAATCCCATGCATATCAAACGGAGTACATGGGAATAGACGATTATATCATGCAGCACCGTTTGAGCTTTAGCATCACAGGGCGGTGAAACTGCATTAGGCTATGCCTTGTGCTTCGACATAACCTGCTTACCATCTCGTCGTGTCTCCACTACTTCGCGGCAGCAGTCCGTATCCCTGTGGTAGCCTTGCCTACCGGATTTTGTACATTAATATTCTATCCATACTCCGGTACTTTGTCAATTAAAAGTTAACCGGTTTATATTTCGAAGTTTACCATTGAGGTAATGGATAATTTGAATAATTTTTGTAAACAAAAAGGATTTTTATGATTTATATGGAATATATACTTATTAACGTATTATTTTTCCATTTGTGGGGGAGGAAGCTATATGGCTGGAGAAAAACGCTTTAGAACATCCGTATTCGGCTTTAAGAAATCAGATGTAAACCTGTACATAGAAAAAATGCTGAAGGAATTTGATGATAGATTGAAGGAAAAGGATAATGAGATAAACAACATAAGAAATCAGCTGAGGGAGTATAAATCCAAATATGAAGATATAAACCGGAAGTATGAAGAAATAGGCAATGAACAGAAAAAAATTGCATTGGCCCTTATAACAGCTCAGGAGAATGCAAAAAATATACTGGACGATGCTAAAAACAAGGCGTTGGAAGAGAAGAAGCGCATGGATAAGCTGATAGAAGAAGAAAAAGAGAAGCTTGTCGATATGAGAGGAGATTTCATGGAACTGAAATCAAAAATCATCGGGATTTTGAGCAAATATGATAGGCAGCTGGGAGATGTAGTTGATGAAATAGATGAAAATATAAATAATATAGATAGAGAGATAAATCATGATTTAAATAATGACATAATCAATGACAGAATTGCTTAAGTCTGTATTGATATAAAAGAGATTTTCTTATATAATAGAAATAATAACAAAATATTATTAAAAGCGATGACAGAGAAGAGTATATATATGAATTTCACAGCGAGCCGGAGGAATGGTGAAAGTCCGGAAAAGGATTATATAGAAAGCAGCTCTTGAGCTTCACTTTGAGAAATAAAGCCGTGTGCCCGTATGGAGCATAGGCTTTAATGTAGAAGTAGACGTTACCTCGCGTTATAGAGGCACAGTATGAAGGCTTAGGCCAAGTACTGGTAGAGAGAACATCGTGAAGATGTTAATTAGGGTGGTACCGCGAATAGCTCTTTCGTCCCTTTTGGATGAAGGAGTTTTTATTTTATGTAATATATGCGAAATAATTCAATCAAGGGAGGTTTTGATTTATGGAGGAAATACTTGAGCTGTTGGAGAAAAACAACAAGCTTACGGAGGAGCAAATAGCCGTAATGCTCAACAAGAGCGTGGAGGAAGTTCATGAAGCGATACGCAAGATGGAAGAGGATAATGTGATATTAGGTTATAATACCCTGATAAATTGGGAAAAAACCGGCAGAGAAAAGGTAATAGCGCTGATCGAAGTTAGAGTGACTCCTCAAAGGGGAGAAGGTTTTGACAAAGTAGCTGAGAGAATATACAAATTTCCACAGGTGAAGGCCTGCTATCTGATGTCCGGAGGCTTTGACCTTACTGTTATCGTTGAAGGAAAGACCATGAAGGAAGTAGCGCTGTTTGTCGCAGAAAAACTGGCGCCTATTGAGTCTGTTCTCAGCACGGCTACCCATTTCGTGCTGAAAAAATACAAGGATGAAGGAGTAATCTTTGACAAAAAACCGGAGGATGACAGGGAGGCTGTTGTATTATGAACATGTCGGATATGATATTGCCCCATATAAGGGCTGTGCCTCCTTCCGGTATACGCAAATACTTCGACCTGATAAATGAGATGAAGGATGCAATATCCCTGGGGGTGGGCGAACCGGATTTCGTGACTCCATGGGCTATCAGGGAAGCGGGCATATATTCCCTGGAAAAGGGTCATACGCATTATTCCTCCAATCCGGGATTTATAGAACTGAGAAGACAAATATCCAAATATGTGGCAAGAAAATACAATGTGACTTATGACCCTGCCAAAGAAATACTGGTGACCGTCGGCGCCAGCGAAGGCATCGATCTGGCTTTGCGTGCCCTTGTAGGACCCGGTGATGAGGTCATTATTCCGGAACCAAGCTTTGTAGCATACAAGGGCTGTACTGCTTTTACCGGAGCGACCCCCGTCACGATCGAGCTGAAGCAGGAGGATGAGTTCAGGCTGAAGCCTGAGCAACTGGAAAAGGCCTTTACGGACAGAACCAAGGTCGTCATACTGCCGTTCCCCAACAATCCTACCGGAGCCATCATGACTGCCGAGGATCAGAGGAAGATAGTAAATGTGCTGAAAGACAAAAATGTTATCATTATATCAGACGAAATATATGCTGAGCTGACTTACACCGGCAAACACACATCATTCGCAAGCTACCCTGAGATCAGGGAGAAGACGATCTTGATAAACGGATTTTCGAAGGCATTTGCCATGACCGGATGGAGGATCGGCTACGTCTGTGCGAATCCGGTCCTGACAGAAGCAATGAACAAGATCCACCAGTATGCCATCATGTGTGCGCCCACGACGGCCCAGTACGCTGCAGCAGAGGCGCTGAACAGCTGCGATGATGAAGTGGATGCAATGGTCAGGGAATACAACAGAAGAAGGCGTGTGATGGTCAACGGCTTCAGAAGCGCCGGACTGGAGTGCTTCGAGCCTCTGGGTGCGTTCTATGTTTTCCCGTGCATCAAATCGACAGGCATGACGTCGGATGAGTTCTGTGAAAAGCTCCTTATGGAGGAAAGAGTGCTGACAGTGCCCGGCTCGGCATTCGGAGCCTGCGGTGAGGGCTACATCAGGGCAACCTATGCCAACTCCTACGAAAACATCGTAGAGGCGATGAAGAGGATCAGCCGTTTCGTGAGCAGACATACAGAGAAATAAGCAGAGAAATGCTTTACCTGCTGCCTGCAGCAAATGGCCCATGGGTAAACACCCCATGGGTCTTTCATTGCCGGCCTTTTTTTGTTATATTAATTAAATGAAAGGGCGGTAAAAATATATGGCAGGGGAAAAATACATTGTCGCAGCCTTGGACAATTCTGTCCAGATCGCTATACGCAATATTTTGAACCCAAACGGATTTGTATTTCAGGAGCGCTGCTCCGACCCTGTCGTTCTTTTGCGCCTTATCAGGAGCTATAGCCCTGATTTCGTAATCATCGATTCCGGCATGCAGGTCAGTGAGGTCAGAAGCACTCTGGAAGCTGTTGACGAGCAGATGCTGTGCGCCGTGATCATGCTTGGCGAATATAAAGACTCAGCCATTTTGTCCATGATGGAGAAGTCCAGAACACTGAGTTTTTGCCCAAAACCGCTGAACCGCGATCTTCTGCTGCATACTGTCGATATGGCGCTCCTTCATTACAGAAGATTACTGGGGATGGATGCCAAACTGAGAAAGATCAGGGAGACCTACGAAGGCAGGGAGCGAATCGAGCTTGCAAAATCGCTGCTGATGCAGGATGGACTTAGTGAAAGAGAAGCATACGGGATGATCAGGAAAAGGAGTATGGATGAAAGAAGATCTATGAAATCCATAGCCGATTCCATCATATATGAAAAAAGAAAATATTGAATTGAGGGAGTTGATTAAGATGCTTGAACTGGAACAGTACAAACTGGAAATTGAAAGCCTGTGCAAAGCTATCGTCGAAATGGGGGCTTCACTTTGACATCGCCAGGCTGAAGCTCGAGATAGAAGAACTTGAGAACAAGGCTGCTGAGCCTGGATTCTGGGATGATATCGAGAATTCCCAGAAAGTATTGCAAAAGACGAAAGCCTTGAAGGCGAAAGTCGAGAGATATGAAAGGCTGTTATCTGACGTTGAGGATCTGAAGGTGCTCAATGAACTCGGTATGGAGGAAAATGATCCGGCAGTTATTCCTGAAGTTGGTCAGGAACTGCAGCGGCTCAGGGACATTTATGAAAAGCTGCGGCTGGAAACGCTGCTGACAGGTCCTTATGACAGAAATAATGCGATCCTTACGCTGCATGCCGGTGCAGGCGGAACGGAAGCCCAGGACTGGGTGCAGATGCTGTTAAGGATGTACACGCGTTGGGCAGAGGCGCATGATTACACTGTAAAGACACTGGACTATCTGGACGGTGACGAAGCGGGGATCAAAAGTGTCACCATAAACATTATCGGAGAAAATGCTTATGGATACCTCCGCTCAGAGAAGGGAGTGCACCGTCTGGTCAGGATATCTCCGTTTGACGCATCCGGCAGGAGGCATACATCCTTTGCATCTGTGGAAGTTATGCCTGAGCTTGATGAAGAGATCCAGGTGGACATCAATCCGGATGACCTTAAGATCGATACCTACAGATCGAGCGGTGCCGGCGGACAGCATATAAACAAGACCGATTCTGCTGTCAGGATAACGCATATACCCACAGGCATCGTAGTTTCATGCCAGACTGAAAGATCGCAGTTCCAGAATAAGGATACTGCAATGAAAATGCTCAAAGCCAAACTGCTTGAGCTGAAGGAACGGGAGCAGAAGGAGAAGATAGAGGATCTGAAGGGCGTTCAGATGGATATTGCCTGGGGAAGCCAGATCAGGTCATATGTATTCTGCCCGTACACTATGGTCAAGGATCACAGGACAAATTACGAAACCGGCGATGTCGATGCGGTTATGGACGGTGATCTTGACAAGTTTATTGATGCATTTCTTGCAATGAAAAAGCCGGCGAATGAATAATTGTGGCGGATGATCCGGCCGGGGCAATACCGCCGGCGGTAAGCAATTGGTTATAGAAAGGGAAGTATAATGTAAAGCACTGGGAGACGGTACTGTGGATCATTGACATAATGAACTTTGATAATCGGTCAACGGTTTACTGTACGTCTCCCGAAAGTGTTTCTGTGTTAATTTAAATTTTCGGTGAAAGAATGCTATATAACAAGTTCTCAGAATACCTTAACAATAGATACGGAGAGAAAGTTTACAAGCTGCCCGTGAACCTGAGTGTCAGCTGCCCGAACAGGGACGGTTCAATAAGAACAGATGGTGCGGACAGTAGAGGAAACTGCTGCGGCTGCATCTTCTGCGGCGAGGAAGGGGCAGGCTTTGAGATGCTTTCGGCTGATATCAGCGTAAAAAGTCAGCTTGAAAGCAACAAAAAGTACATCGGAGCAAAATATGGCGCCGGTAAGTTCATTGCATATTTTCAAAACTACTCTAATACATATCTCCCTTTCAGTACATTTTCAAGGGTCATGGAAGAAGCCTGTATAGAAGGAGTTACAGCTCTTTATATATCAACGAGACCTGACTGTGTAGATGACAAACGTGTAGCTTATCTGAAGCAGCTAAAGGAAGAAAAAGGCGTTGATATAGTATTGGAGCTGGGACTGCAGTCTGTCAATCATCATACACTGCGGTGGCTGAACAGAGGCCATGGCCTCGCTGAGTTCATTGATGCAGTACTTCGCATCAAAAGATCCGGTCTTGAGGTATGCGCTCATATGATAAATGATCTGCCGACGGACGATCTGGCGGATGTGATTGAAGGAGCCAAGGTGTTGTCCTCGCTTGGAGTCGATCAGGTTAAATGTCATTCACTGTACATCCTTGAAAACACGCCGCTGGGCGAAGCGTACAAAAAAGGAGATTTCAGGCCGCTCAGCATGGATGAATTCATTGAACGTACGGTATCCTTTCTGGAATACCTGAACCCGGAAATCGTCATACAACGTCTGATTGGCAGAGCACCTGCTGAAAGGACACTGTTCTGCAACTGGAGCACAAGCTGGTGGAAGATCCATGACGCCATAGTAGAAAAGATGCAGAAAGAGGGCAGGTATCAGGGCAGACTTTTCAGCTATCTCAACGGTTCGGCGTTAAATCAGTTCAACGGCCAGTAAACATATCAATGAATTTGAGAAATCTTAGCGGTGAGTAACATATCTAAGAAGGCAATTTAGCCATCTCAACGACAGCAGACCTGGCAAAGCAGATAAAATGTTTTGCTTTACGCGGTAACATAACAACAATCAAAGTGAACTGTGCAAATTTTCAAATAAAGGACGCTGAAATTGAATTTTATCTACGACTAGGAAACATAATTCAGAGTTAATATTCATTATATCGCACAAAAACAGCAAAATTGATCATCAGCTTGACCTTTACCTGAAAATTTGAACATTATGCAAGTTATCTTGATGCTAATAATTCCCAATATTTCGGTTTTACACTTGAAAGGCAACTCTTCCTTTAATAAAATGTATTAGTACTTATATTATTAAATGGGAGAGTGGACCAATTGGGTTTACTGAAGAACATAATCAAAGGCATCGCAATAGGGATCTCCATGATGGTACCAGGTGTTAGCGGAGGGACTATGGCCATCGTACTGGGGATCTACGACAGACTGGTCCACAGCGTGGCAGCATTTTTCAGTGACTGGAAGAAAAATTTGCCATTCCTGCTTCAGGTGGGAGCAGGAGGCGCTGTTGGAGTACTTATTTTCAGCCGCTTTATGGAAGGAGCTATGATGGCTTATCCGCATATAATGCGTTATCTGATAATGGGTATCATCATAGGTGGCTTGCCCCTTTTATACAGGAAGGCAACAGAAGAATTAAGCAGTTCACCTGCAAAAGGTGTTTCTCAGACGCCGAAAACTGCATCTGCTGAAAAAAGCAAATCACAGTCTGCAGGCACCTACGGTAAAAGCAAGGTAACCATATCTGATTTTGCATTTCTTGTACTTGGTATCGTTATAGTGCTGGTCATGGCGCAGGAGCCAGAATCACTTATTGGTATTGCGACTGACGGCAGTCTTGTAAGCTACATATTCCTGCTGGTTTCAGGATTTATCATTGCCATAGGCCTTGTACTGCCCGGCATTAGCTGGTCCTTCATGCTGCTTGTGCTGGGGATGTATGAGATCACACTCAATGCTATTAATACATTTAATATACCATTCCTCATTCCTCTGGGCATTGGCATAGGGCTTGGAACTATCGGTACTGCCAAGCTGATTGAAAAGTTTTTGCAGAAGTACCCCCGAAAGACATACATGCTCATTATAGGGTTTGTGGTCGGCTCGCTGGCGGAGGTCTTCCCTGGGATACCGCAGGGCTGGCAGATTCCTGTTTCATTAGCGGCATTCGCTGCAGGATTTGCGCTAATGTTCGTATTAGGGAAAAAAGGACTGACGGATTAGCCGGAACAGCGGAGTGAGCAAAGTAACAGATTAAGGCAGACAGTGAATGAATACAACAGCGAACCAGGCAGAGCAACAGGTGAACATTATAGCTGATAAGTCCGAACAAATAGTAACAAATTAGTAAGAACAACAGGGTGGAAATGATAACGAATCAGGCATAACAACAGGGTGGAAATGATAACGAATCAGGCATAACAACAGGGTGAACATAACTACAGGTTAAGTAAAATAGCGGTACAGACAAAATAACGACTGCAGAATATACGAATATTAATTTAATTATTTTAAATAATGTTCGTATTTTTTGCTTTTTACGGTTGACAAAGGGACTGCTCATTTGATAGTATTATTAGCGTGATAGACAGGCCGTGCATGGGGCGTTGAGTGCCGGAATCAGGGGCATTCAGGGTATCTGCCGGAACGGTTGTACCAATTGGCGCTTCCGGCGCAGATCATGCATAATGTACCAACCCAGTATTAGTAAGGAAGTAAAGTACGAACATTCTGATTTTGCAGTACAGGCTCGACCGGACGTGAAAAACGCCCGTTGAAGTAATTATTTCTTATTTTATGGGAGGGGTAGTTTATGTTGGACAAGCTGTTCGGGCTTAAAGCAAGTGGTACCAACGCCAGAACGGAAATCCTTGCCGGTGTGACCACATTTGTCACGATGGCATACATCATGTTCGTCAATCCGTCGATACTCAGCGCGACGGGGATGGATCGGGGCGCCGTATTCGTAGCGACAATACTCGCTGCAGCAATCGCCACCTTCATTATGGCATTCGTCGCAAATGTTCCGTATGCACAGGCTCCGGGTATGGGACTGAACGCACTGTTCACCTATACAGTGTGCATAGGTATGGGTCTTCCGTGGACACAGGCACTGGCAATCGTATTTATCTGTGGTATTATCAACATCGTCATTACAGTTACAAAGATCAGAAAAATGATCATCTATGCAATCCCGAAGTCGCTTCAGTACGCTATCAGCGGCGGTATCGGACTGTTTATAGCTTACGTCGGATTCATGGGCGGACATTTGCTTGGATTCACACCCGACAGTGAAGCAGTGGCAGGTGCATACAGCAAGGTCGTACCGGCTCTTGTTGATTTCACAAGCCCGGATTCGATCCTCTCAGTTATAGGACTGATTATCATTGTTGTTCTCATGCTCCTGAAGGTAAAAGGTGCAATACTTATAGGAATAATCGCGACAACTATCATAGGTATACCTATGGGTGTCACTCAGCTGCCTGAGATCACTGCAAGTTCGTTCCTTCCTCCGAGCTTGAGCCCGACATTCCTGAAGCTCGATATTGCAGGACTCTTTGCTGATCCTTCTCAGTTGTTTAAAATACTTGCGCTTATTTTGACTTTCAGCCTTGCTGATACATTCGACACAATTGGTACTTTCCTTGGCACAGGACGTAAGAGCGGCATATTCGACCAGATGGACGAAGAAGCTCTCATGAAGGGCAAAGGCTTCTCTTCGAAGCTCGACAGAGCACTGTTTGCAGACGCTACAGCTACTTCGATCGGTGCTTTGCTCGGTACCAGCAACACTACGACTTATGTTGAAAGCGCTGCAGGTATAGCAGTCGGCGGAAAAACAGGTCTTACTTCAGCAACAACCGGTATTCTGTTCCTGCTGTCACTGTTCTTCGCTCCTTTTGCACTGATGGTTCCGTCAGCAGCAACAGCACCGGCTCTCATAGTGGTCGGTATACTGATGGTTGAATCTCTCGGAAAGATAAACTGGGAAGACCTGCCCGAAGCAATCCCGGCATTCTTCACAGTAGTAGCAATGCCATTTGCATACAGCATTTCTACAGGAGTTGCTCTTGGATTCGTATTCTACTGCGTAGCAAAGATATGCACCGGAAAAGCAAAAGAAGTTCATCCGATCATGTACATCGTTACAGGAATATTCCTGCTGAACTACTTGCTTACAGCTTTGCAACTGTTCTGACAACCTGAAGTCCGCTCTAAACCAGCGGACTTCTTTAGCATTGGCTTACAACTGTGCTTAAAACAGCATTAGCTGTGTTCTTTCCTTGATTATATTAATTTATTTCAGATGAATCAGACTGGATTCAGAGCGGGGGTTAGTGCCCCAGGGCGTGGGCAGCCCCGCTCATAATTTTATTATTGAGATGAATACAAAGCCGGTCTATACCCGGATATGAACATAGATTGATTTTAATGAAATACATAAAGCACTCATACAGCGCTGCATAAAGACTATACAGAAATGCGCAAAGGATTAAGCAGAGCTTCACGCAGAACTACATACAGAACCATATACAGAATTATATACAGAACTACATACAGAAGAACCAATCGATATTACATACAGAGCTGACCGTCATTGAAGCAGTGCGTCAAAAAAACAACACAGTCATATGTAAATTTTATAATAAATTTTATTTATAAATTGTGCAAAAAGAAAAAGTTCATGGAGGATGAATCATGGCAAGCATTTCATCGGACAGAGCTAATAAGCCAAAAGTTGCGTTGGTAATGGGAAGCGATTCGGATTATCCGGTACTGAAAAGCTGTGTAAAGACATTGAAGGATTTCGGAGCAGATGTTGAGGTGATGGTCTGTTCGGCACACAGGACACCGGATAAAGCTGCGAGGTTCGCAGCAGAAGCCGAAAGCAACGGCATTGAGGTAATAATCGCGGCAGCCGGCAAAGCAGCACATCTCCCCGGGGTACTTGCCGCATACACTACACTGCCTGTCATAGGCATACCAATCAAATCGTCATTAATGGACGGTCTGGATTCACTGCTGTCCATCGTGCAGATGCCGGCCGGAATTCCTGTTGCAACAGTTGCCGTTGACGGAGCGGAGAACGCTGCGCTTCTCGCATTGCAGATTTTAGCAGGATCACGCCCTGAGCTGCGGGAAAAACTAAGACAATTCAAAAAAGAACTGGCGGAAAAAGTAGAAAAGAAAAATGCGGAACTGCAAAAACGCCTGCAGGAGGAAGGATAAGACCTCTGCGGAAAATATACGAGGCTATGGAGGATGATTTCGGATGATCGACTACAAAGCGGCCGGTGTTGATGTCGAAGCCGGCTATGAAGCGGTCAGGCTCATGAGAGATGATGTGAAACGTACATTCAGGCCTGAAGTCTTAACTGATATAGGAGGATTCGGCGGACTGTTTTCGCTGGACAAGAGCAAATACGAAGAACCTGTGCTGGTATCAGGGACAGACGGTGTGGGAACGAAGCTGAAGATAGCGTTCATTATGGACAAGCACGACACTGTAGGGATCGACGCAGTAGCTATGTGTGTGAACGACATCGTGTGCGGAGGCGCTGAGCCGCTGTTTTTCCTTGACTACATAGCACTGGGCAAGAACAGGCCTGAAAAGGTCGCTCAAATCGTAAAAGGTGTAGCCGACGGCTGTGTAATGGCAGGCTGTTCGTTGATTGGCGGCGAAACTGCTGAAATGCCGGGCTTTTATCCCGAAGATGAATATGACATTGCAGGCTTTGCAGTAGGTATCGTTGATAAAAAGAAAATAATAGACGGCAAAACCATTAAAGAAGGCGACAAACTTATCGGTCTTGCATCGTCAGGGCTTCACAGCAATGGATACTCTCTTGTAAGAAAGATCCTCAATCCCAATGAAGAGAAGCTTGCAAAAAAAGTGGACCAACTTGGCACTACTCTCGGAGAAGAACTTCTTAAACCCACCAGGATCTATGTCAAATCAGTCCTTGCAGTCAGAGAAAAGTATGATATTAAGGGGATTGCAAACATCACTGGAGGCGGCTTTATAGAAAAACTACCAAGAATAGTCCCTGAAGGGCTCAGAGTCAGGATAAACCTGGGCACATGGCCTGTGTTGCCGATATTTACCCTTCTTCAGCAGTTGGGTGATCTGACCAGCCAGGTCCTTTACAATACATTCAACATGGGCATCGGAATGGTAATGGCTGTAGATCCGGCTATTGCTGATGATGTGGTCGGATATCTGGAAACGCTGGGTGAAAAGGCCTATATCATCGGAGATATAATTTCCGGCGAGGCAGGAGTCGACCTTGTCCAGGCATAGTAACACAAACATCATCTAAAACAGCATTTATTGAAGGGCTGATCAACATCATATGAAAGGCTGGATTTACTTATCATGCTTAAGCTAGGTGTAATGGTATCCGGCGGAGGCACAAACCTCCAGGCAATCATAGATAATATAAACAGCGGGTTCCTTGATGACTGTGAGATCGTTTCAGTTGTCTCCAGCAGGCCGGGTGTTTATGCACTTGAGCGCGCACAGAACCATGGGATACCCTCTGTTGTAATCTCCAGAAAAGACTTCAGTACGATTGAAGAGTATGACAAAGCCCTCATAGAGCATTTCAGCAGCTGCGGGGCAGAGCTGATTGTTCTGGCAGGCTTTTTGTCGATGCTGGGGAAAGCATTTGTTGAAGCATACAGAAACAGGATAATAAACATACACCCATCCCTGATCCCATCCTTCTGCGGCAAGGGCTACTACGGCATCATACCTCACCAGAAGGCTCTGGAGTACGGAGTAAAGGTAACAGGAGCAACGGTGCATTTTGTAGATTACGAATATGACAGCGGTCCCATCATACTGCAGAAAGCGGTGGAGGTCATGGATGATGACACACCGGAATCGCTTCAGCAAAGGGTTATGCAGCAAGCTGAATGGAAGCTGCTGCCTCAGGCTATAAAGCTATATAAGCAGGGCAGGCTCATTATCGAGGGACGTAAAGTGAAAATAATTTAAATTATATAAAGGAAGGTAAGCAAAATGATAAAACGTGCATTGATCAGTGTATCGGACAAGACTGGTATAGTTGAACTGGCTAAGGATCTCAGCAATCGCGGCGTTGAGATCATTTCGACCGGAGGTACGGCCAAAACACTTTCAGATGCAGGGATCAAGGTCATCAATGTCTCTGACATCACAGGATTTCCTGAATGCCTTGACGGCCGTGTAAAAACCCTTCATCCCAAGATCCATGGCGGGCTTCTGGCCATCCGCAGCAATGAAGATCATATGAAGCAGATAAAAGATCTAGGTATCGAACCGATCGATCTTGTCGTAATAAACCTCTATCCGTTCAAGCAAACCATTCTGAAAGGCAACATAACACTGGAAGAAGCCATCGAAAATATCGACATAGGCGGGCCCACCATGCTCAGGGCTGCTGCTAAAAACTATCAGGATGTCGTAGTCATCGTTGATCCGGCAGATTATCCAAAGGTGCTGGAAGAAATCGAGACATCCGGCGATGTTTCCATAAAGACCAAATTCAAACTGGCATACAAGGTATTCGAGCATACCAGCCATTATGACACGCTTATTGCGAAATACCTCAGAGACAAGCTGGGCGAAGAATTCTTCCCCGAGACGCTGTCGCTCACATTCGAGAAGGTGCAGGATCTGAGATATGGTGAAAATCCGCATCAGAAAGCGGTGTTCTATAAGGAAGTGGGAGCTGACATCGGCTGCCTGACCAATGCAAAACAGCTCCACGGCAAGGAGCTTTCCTACAATAATATAAATGATGCCAATGGCGCACTCGAGCTTCTGAAGGAATTCGACGAGCCGACAGCGATCGTCTGCAAACATGCCAATCCATGCGGGGCTGCCAGCGGCAAAGATATCAGGGAAGCATATGTAAAAGCTTATGAAGCTGACCCAGTTTCGGCCTTTGGCGGTATTGTGGCAGTCAACAGAGAAGTCGATGCAGAAACGGCAGCCGAAATGAGCAAGGTGTTCTATGAAATCATAATTGCACCGTCATTTACCCCTAAAGCGCTGGAAATTCTGCAGAAAAAGAAAAACATCCGGCTTTTGCAGCTGGACAACATATCTGCAAAGCTCCCGGCAGATACATACGATATGAAAAAGGTGGCAGGCGGACTGCTCGTACAGAATTACAACAATGAGCTTTTAGATCCTGAAAACCTGAAATGTGTAACAGAAGTAAAACCGACCGAAGAGCAGATGCAGGATCTCATTTTCGCAATGAAGATCGTAAAGCATACTAAATCCAACGGCATAGCACTGGCAAAGAACAAACAGACTGTAGGCGTAGGCCCGGGCCAGACTGCAAGAGTAACAGCATTGAAGATAGCTATAGACTATTACGGCAAGGAAAATACTCCAGGCTCTGTCATGGCCTCTGATGCATTCTTCCCGTTCTCCGACTGCGTCGAAATAGCTCACAAAGCGGGGATCAAGGCCATCATACAGCCCGGTGGCTCCATCA
>ENA-OWOZ01001020-OWOZ01001020.1-bioreactor-metagenome-genome-assembly--contig:-NODE-1020-length-28840-cov-4.185759_pt1 | contig 28840 bp, 25 predicted proteins | sample MGYA00238140_ERZ651804 | MGnify/ENA primary metagenome ERZ651804 (study PRJEB26910, sample SAMN07631232) | bioreactor metagenome | isolation source: Switchgrass digestor | place: USA: Dartmouth... | reverse complement strand
GGTAAGAAGTATTTCTCTGTTGCATCCGGTGGTGGTACAGGTAGAACACTTCATCCTGATAACATGGCTGCAGGTCCTGCATCTTACGGTTTAACCGACTCAATGGGAAGAATGCATGGAGATGCTCAGTTTGCAGGTTCATCATCAGTTCCTGCTCACGTTGAAATGATGGGCTTGATAGGTATGGGTAACAACCCAATGGTTGGAGCCACAGTTGCTGTAGCGGTAGCCGTGGAAGAATCCTCAAAGGCTTAAAAATAACAAATTACAGAAAAATTATAGCAAATGGCGGAATGCAAAATAGGAAGAAACATCCGTTTTGTCCGCCGTTTGTCCGCCAAACAGATTCCAAATGTGGATTTTCAGAACTTTCAGGTTTTAATCTGTTTTAAGTCCATGTTTGAGAATCTGTTTTCTTTTATTATTCCAAATATCCATATTACTGCCTTCTTTTTATATTAGACTTTAAAATGCCTTCAAAAATAATAATTTCGTAACTCTATGATAGGTAAAAAGAAATGTCAAAACACGGCTAGTTATTAAGGAAATATATAATGAGATATTAGATTATACAGCTACAGAAAAACTTGATTATAAATAGGAGGTAAATGCGATGGGAAAAATTGAATAGGATGAACTTAGCATTGAGTGGTTTAAGAAAACAGAAGAAGGACAAGCATATCTTGATTAGAATGAAAATCAATTCTAACCCTGAAGAGGTAATTTATTAATTGAAAAGATATATGTTATAGAGCATTTAGTAAATCGGTTGTTTTTAATTTAATGGGGAATTTGAAGAGGGCATTTTGTGAATTGCCACATCAGAAAAAACTTTATATAGCTATAGCACCAAATATTCAATAAACAGGCCATTAATATTATGCTATAGATATACTGAAATATTGTAATTTTACTATCATTACTGCATATGAAAAGTAAAAATTTATTAAATTTTATTAATATATTAAACTTTTTTATATATTTATAGTATAATTATTAAAATAGCGGTGTTTTAATATATAGAAAAAGTTTGAAGGGGAAAGTCAGATGAATGAAATTGAATTACGTAAGAATCTAAGTAAAGCTAAAAGAATAGTTGTTAAGGTTGGAACTTCTACTCTGACCTATGAAAATGGAAGAATTAATTTTACAAGGATAGATAAGCTTGTAAGAGTGTTGTCCGACCTTGCAAATCAGGAGAAAGAAATAGTATTGGTTACATCCGGTGCAATCGGAGTTGGAGTTAGCAAACTTAAGCTGCAAAGTAAGCCTAACACAGTAAGAGAGAAACAAGCAGTAGCTGCAGTAGGGCAGCTTGAGCTAATGCATATATATGACAAGTTTTTTTCAGAATATGGACATGTAGTAGCACAAATACTTCTTACCCGTGATATTGTTGAAAACCATGTGGCTAGAGAACATGTTATTAACACTTTTGAGACCTTAATTGAAAAGGGGATTATTCCCATTGTAAATGAAAACGACTCGGTTGCGGTGGATGAAATTGAATCAGGGGTAAACAGGGTTTTTGGAGATAACGACACTCTGTCGGCAATGGTTGGAGAACTTGTAAAAGCTGATTTACTAATAATATTAACGGATATTGGCGGATTTTATGATAGTGATCCTAGAAAGAACAGTAGTGCAAAGAGAATCTCCATTATAGAAGAGATTACTCCAGAAATAGAACAGCATGCAGGAGGTGTCGGCTCAGCAAGAGGTACTGGAGGAATGATTACCAAATTGGCAGCTGCCAAAATAGCTACATCTGCGGGCATAGATATGGTAATTGCCAATGGTGAAGATCCTAATGTAATATTTGAAATACTGGATGGAGAGGATGTGGGTTCTGTATTTTTACATAAGGAGGTGCCACGTTGAAAAAAGTAATTTCAATAGCTTTAGCTGTAGGTTTGCTTGGCAGTTTGGTGCAGGCTACAGGTGAAAATAGTAATGTAATTACATATGATAAGGCAAAAACGGTTATGATCTCCAACAATAGGACTTTAAAAAATCTTAACAATGAAGAAAGAAAAATGTTTATAAAATATAACTCAATAGTTCAAAATACAAAGAATTTGAAAACCGATGGGATAACTTATAAATTCGGGGATATGAAGTTCTTTTTTGAGTACGATGATAATACCAAATTGAATTTGACTATTGCAAAGGAGTATTCTCCGGCAGAACTTAAGTATTATTGGGATAAGACTGCTACCACTAAAACTATCACAGAGAAGTCATTATCTTTAGGTTTGCGCGATTTATATCTTGGACTGATGAAAGCCGATAAAGACTATGACATAGCGCAAAAAAAATTACAGCTGGCTAAAAATAAACATGGTATAAATCAGCTTAAGTTTAACCAAGGATTGCTTACTAAGCAGGATTTAGAGCAATCGGAATATGAACTTCTTAAAGCAGAGGCAAATGTTGATGAAGCAAAAAGGAACAGAGAGAATATGGTAAGGTCCTTAAATTCAATGTTGGGAGTAGATATATCTACAGAGTATGACACGGTTAAGTTTGATGAATTCAAAAGAGATGTTAGTCTCAAACCTCTGGAATACTATATTGAGAAAGCTTTGACTGAGAGATATGAAATTAAAAGTATCGAGGAAGAACTGCGCTTAAAAGAGTTAAAAAAAGGGATTATTGAAAAAAGTAAGTTATTTAAGAAAAATTATGACATAATGGAACAATATGGAGATTTGGAACTTGAAATAGAAACTCTTAATGTAAAATTGGAAAAAAGCAAGTATGACATTGAGAATGAAATAAAAAAAGCCTATATCGAAATTCAAAATGATTTGACTACTATTGAGAGTACTACAGAAACGATAAAAATGCAGAAAAGAACTTTAGATAAGTTGAAAACCCAGTATGAGAGGGGATTTATAACAAAAGACATACTTGATGAGATGGAGATTGGAATTGAAGAGCTGGAAAACACGAAAGAGATTGTAATATACAGCTATAATACAAAAATAATGAAACTTGAAGAAGCAGCAGGATTAGGTCCTGCTTATTGAAAGGAGTGAAACTGATGAAGAAGCGTATAAGTTTAATTGTATCAATATTGTTTGTAACTGCCATAACAACTGTTTTTGCAGCGGAAGGCCTGAAATTCAGCATACAAGAATCGAAAAAGATAGCAACATCCAATAGCAAACAGGCAGTGATAGATGATTTAAATATAAAGGCCAAGGAAAGTGCACTTCGTGATGCGGAAAAAGATGCAAAAATGAGTACTAGCGTCAATACCAAAATTGATATATTAAATAACAATATAGCAAGAGAGGTAAATCCGGCAAAAGCTGCTGCTGAATTGGAATATGCAAAGAAGATTAAAGAAGAAAATTTAAAAAAGCTAGAACTTGAGGCTTATAATGCAACAGCTAACATGTTGCTGATAAAAAAAGAACTTGAAATGGAAAAGGGTAAGCAGGATATTTTGAATGAAAAATACAAAATTACTGAAACCCGTTTTAAAGAAGGTAAATTAACGGAGAATGATTTGATTGATGCGAAACATGCTCTTGACTTAAAAGCTATCGATATTAATAAAGTTACAAGTAAACTTAAAGCTGCAAATTTTGAGCTTAGGAGAATTTTAGGTCTTGATATGAGTGAAGATTTGATAGATATTAAGGATAATTTAATACTTGCTTCAACTAAGGATATTGACATTGAAAAGGTTGTTGAAAATGCGTTAAATAATGATGCTGAGCTGTATATAAAGGGAGAAGAATTAAAGGCAAGTGAAAAGACAATGGAATTTACAAAAGAGGAATATGAGCAAGGCACAGCTATTTATGATGAAAATATGCTGAATTTGGAAAATGCAAAAGTCAATTTTGAGGATGCAAAAGTTAATCTGGAAGTGTCCATCAGAAATAAATACAATGATATACTTACTGCAAGAGATAAAGTTCGATTGGCCCAGAAGTGGGAAGCTATTTGCATAGATAAATTGAAAAATGCAGAGTTTAAGTTTGAAAAGGGACTTATAAGCAAGGAAGAAGTTCTAAATGCTAAAGAAAACTATTTAGATGCGCAATACCAGACTTACCTTGCAATATATAATTACAATATATTAAGAACTGAATTTGAGACTTTATATGTAAAGTAGGAAAGACTGCCATGTAAGTGCATACATATTATGGACTAATATGTTTAGGGCCTCATTGTCGAAAATTTCTAGGTCTGAAAATAGGATACTTTAATATTTTGAAGAAGAAATTTTTGTGTTAAATGACTATAATTGTTAAGCAGGTGATGGAGAAATGATCATCGATATAAGAGATTTAAGCAAAGTTTATAAAAACGGAAAGATTTCTGTAACAGCACTAAGGCATGTGAATTTATCCGTTGAAAAAGGTGAATTTATTTCGATAATGGGTCCGTCGGGTTCAGGTAAGTCAACTTTAATGAACATCATAGGATGTCTTGATCGTGCAACTTCCGGCAAATATATATTAGATGGTGTGGATATTTCCAAGCTGAATTCAAGGGAGTTGGCAAAAGTAAGAAACCTAAAAATAGGCTTTGTGTTTCAGTCTTTTAATCTTCTGCCTAGGATGACAGCTCTAAGGAATGTAGAACTTCCCATGATTTATGCAGGAGTGGGTGCGAAGGAGAGAAGAAAGAGGGCCATTGAAGCACTTGAAAGAGTAGCATTAAAAGAAAGGATGAATCACAAGCCCAATGAAATGTCGGGGGGGCAAAGGCAGAGAGTTGCCATAGCAAGGGCACTGGTAAATAATCCTTCAATCATACTTGCCGATGAACCGACGGGTAATCTGGACAGTTACTCTAGCGAAGAGGTTATGGCTGTTTTTCAAGACCTGAATAAAGAAGGCGTAACCATAATTCTTGTTACTCATGAACCGGACATAGCTCAACATACAAAAAGATTTGTAAAATTTAAGGATGGAATAATGGTTGAGGATAAAATAGTTGAAAATCCTCTTGATGCCAGAGAGGTTATAAGAGTAAATAAAATGGAACGAATGGCTTGATTAAGTGTTTTGTAACAACATGGATTTTATAAAGTTTTTTTCAAGCGAAAAATTTAATTTGGAGGGGGCGAATTATGAAGAAAGGTATTATTATATTCGTAATTGTAGTTTTAGTTATTGCAGGTTTGGCAGGATTAGCTGCAACTTTTGGAAAAGGTCTTGACTCAGCATTTACATTTAATCAAGGGGTAATATATCCGGTTAAAGCCCATAAAATTGAAAAGGGTTCAATCTCAACAAAAGTTTCGGCATCGGGTTTTGTTGAAGAAATAGAAAAAAGTGAGGTTTATATTGATACTCCACTTAAAGTAAATAAGTTGCTTGTTGACGTAAATGATAAAGTAACAAAGGGCCAGAAGTTGATGGAACTTGATATGGACGAATTGATTTCCCAATTGGAAAAACTTAAAATAGACAGAAATGTTCAGAAATTGTCCATTAATTCTCCGGCTACAGAAGCAGAAATAAAAAAGGCTGAATCGGCTGTTAAAGCTGCGGAAGTAGCTCTGGCTGATGCTGAGAAAAAGTTGGCGGAAAACAAATCACTCTATGCGGCCAATGCAATTTCCAAAAGTGAACTGGATGCTTCGGAAAAGGCAGTAGATGATGCAAAGCGGGCTTTAGATAATGCAAAGCTTACTTATGAGTCTGCCATATCAAGTAAGGATATGGACAAGAGAGTTAAGGAAGAAACATTAAAAGCAACGGAATTAAGTATAAAGGAACTTGAGAAAAAGATTGAAAAGCTTAATAATTCAGTATTGAGTCCCATAGATGGGGTTATTGTGGAGGCAAATGTTCAGCAGGGCTCCTTTACTAGCAGTGCAATGCCGGCATTTAAAATATCCAATACAGATAAATTAAGGATTAAAGCCAAAGTTAGCGAATACAATATGAGAGATGTACAAATCGGTCAGAAAGTTGTAATAACCGGCGAAGGTATAGATAAAGATGCTAATGTATTGGGAAAGGTTGAAAGCATATCTCCTGTTGCCAAATCTAATATTACATCAGGAGGAGAGGAGATTGCAGTTGAGGTACTTATTTCTATTGAAGAATCGGAAGTTCCGCTAAAGCCGGGATTAAGTGTTACCTGTGACATATATACCAATGAGAAGGAAAATATATTATTAGCACCTTTAAACATTGCTAAAGAGGATAAAGACGGCAATATGTTTGCTTATGTAATTAATGAAGAAAATATTGCAGTTGAAAAGCAGGTAAAGTTTGGTCTGGTATCCGATGTGATTGGAGAAGTCTTGGAAGGATTAAGTGAAGGAGACTTGGTTATACTTGACCCTCAGCCTACCCATAAAGACGGTATAAAGGTAAAAGTATTGAATTAAAATTAAAGGAGGGGGTGTAAATGAGTTTTTTTGAAAGCTTCAAGCAGGCCCTTGAAAGTTTAAGTGCCAACAAATTAAGATCGGCTTTAACGATGATTGGTATTATTATGGGCGTATTCTCGGTCATTACCATAGTAGCCATAGGTAATGCGGCAGAGTCTTATATAAGCAGTGAGTTTGAAAAGGTGGGGGCAAATACCATTACTATTACTTATCAAAAATCGGACATAAGCGAATCGGATATGTTAACTTTAGAGGATATGGAAACCATAAAACAGGTAGCCCCTGAAATTAAAAACATCGCAGCTAGCATACAAAGAAGCGGGTCGCTGAGGATTGGCGAAAAAACCAGAGATGCAATTGTTTATGGAGTTACTTCCCAGTACAAGAGCTTTTCTGCCATTGAAATGGCAGAAGGTAGGTTTATAAACGATTTTGATAACACATCAAAATCAAATGTTATAGTTGTGGACGAATATTTTGCCAATAGGTATTTCAAAAGGCTGGATATAGTAGGGGAAACAATTACTTTTAAGACTACATGGGGAAAACTTGTCAATATGCAAGTTGTTGGAGTAATTAAGTCCTATGGCGAATTATATGCCAGTATGCTTGACAATGAGAAAGTTCCTGCGGTGGTATATGCTCCTATAACCACACTTCAAAACATCTATTTTAATAACAAAGTACTTCAAAGTATAGATGTTTCCACAGAACAGAAAGATGGACTTAAAGAGTTGGGAGACAGGATAGTTAAGGCTTTAGAAAGGAAAAGGGGCAAATCGGATTTGTTTTATGCCCAGAGTTCACAGGATGTACAAAAAGTAGTTTCAAATATTTTAGATGTTATTTCATCAATTCTTCTTGTAATTGCAGTTATAACCCTCATTGTAGGAGGAATTGGTATTGTAAATATACTTTTGGTATCGGTTACGGAAAGAATAAGGGAAATTGGTATCCGTAAAGCTTTAGGCGCTCAGAAAATGGATATTTTGCTGCAGTTTATTACAGAGTCAATTATCATGACAGGAATAAGCGGTTTGATCGGTATAATCCTAGGAATTACAGCGGGAAATATAATATCTCAGATGATAAATATACCTCCTGCCGTTGATATACCGGTAGTAATAGGAGCATTTTTAGGTTCGGTTGTATTGGGACTTGTTTTTGGTGTTTATCCTGCCAAAAAGGCTGCAGATTTAGATCCTATTGAAGCGTTGAGGTATGAATAAGATAAATAATTTAGGTAATAAAAAATACCGGGATTTTTCCGGTATTTTTTATTGCTATTAATAGGCATCATTACTATCTAAAAAAGTCATTCAACCAGTCGAGTATAGGTTTATTATTTGAAGAATTGTCAGAGCCGTTTGGAGAAATATCAGAGTCCTGTGGCTCACCAACGCTTCCCGGACCATGCACAGTACAGTACTCATCAGTAGGAAGCTCATATTTCCAATCCTTCGGATATGGGTCTCCTGGGTTGGTAGGTGTGAAAGGTTTCTTACGTTGAACAAATACTTGCTCTATGACTGAATCATGCGGACAATATTCTCCGGCGAGCACATTTCGTCCAAAAGCATCGGTAGAATCTTTACATACTTCAGCAAGTACATGAACGTCACAAGTGTCATCTTCGCCGGGTTCTGTACCCTTTATGAAATATTCAGTCCTTACAGCACTTCCTCTTTGATCCTTATAACACAATTCGGTGGCAATTTTACCCGAGTATTTGCATATTGACTTTTTAACAACTCCCGAAGGAACTTCGAAATCAAGCGGCTCTAAATTTTTGTGAACCTTATCCATTACAGCATGCCAAATAGTCTGGGCTCTGCTAAGTTCTGCCGAAGATAAAGATACATTTCTGTCATAACCATACCAAGTTGCACCTACATAATAGGGAGTGAATCCCACAAACCATTTATTGGTGTTTTTGTCTGTGGTACCGGTTTTGCCGGCAGTTGGCATTCGACCGTTTTGAAGTTTGACGCGGTTTGCTGTTCCATCGGGGGAATTAACAACGTCTTTCAACATATTAACCATTACGAAAGCAGCTGCTTCATCATATACAATATTATAGTTAGGTTTTTTCTCAAGAATAACATTTCCGTTGGCATCTTCAACTCTTGTATAGGTAGTGGGCTCATAATATATACCTTTATTCACAAAAGGAACATAAGCTGCTGCCATTTGAAGCGGACTAACTCCCTTTGACAGACCGCCTAATGATAAGGCCACGGTGCGTTCGTCATCCCTGTTTATATTTACTTTTTTCAAGTATTCAAGGGATAAATCGGCCCCTAAATAATTATTCCAAACTTTAGCCGCAACTACGTTTACAGACCTTGTTATGGCATCACGTATGGTTGTAAGCCCGGCATAGGAACCATCGGCATTTTTGGGGTATAACCCTTTATTAGCTCCGTTCATATACACAGGAACATCATCAATTACGGTTGCAGCGGTAATGATACCTTCATTGACGGCAGGACCATACACTGCAATAGGTTTGATGGTGGAACCCGGCTGTTTTTCCAAGGAAGTTGCTCTGTTAAATGGAATACCTACCTTTTCACCGGCACCTCCGTACATAGCTTTTATCTGGCCGTTTTTAGGATCAATTATTACCATTGCTGCTTGGGGAGATTGACTGGTGTTCTTGTTTACTTTGGTAAAGTATTCTTCATTTAAAAAGACTTCATCCATAGCTTTTTGTATATCGGAATCCATAGTTGTGTATATTCTAAGCCCGTTATTGTAGATGGTTTTGATGGCCATATCTTCAGTATAGCCGAGAGCCATAAGGTCTCTCTTAACGTCCAGTATAACCTGGTCTACAAAATAAGGCTGTGTACTGGTGGCTTTGGCATTGCGTTTATTGGATTCTGCAAAAACCAACTCTTGATTAATAGCTTCATCATATTCTTTTTGATTAATAAAATTAAGGTCAAGCATTTCCTTCAATATAATTTTTTGTCTTTTTATATTGTTTTCCCTACCTTTTGCGGTAAAGGGGTTATATTTTGCGGGAAGATTGGTTATACCGGCAAGGGAAGCACACTCTGCTAGTGTAAGATCTTTTACATCTTTACCGAAATAGGTTTTTGCTGCCGATTGTACTCCGTAGCAGTTCTCGCCCATATATATAAGATTCATGTAAATCTCAAGTATCTGGTCTTTGGTTAAATTGCGTTCAAGCAGTATTGCACGCCATGCTTCCTGAACCTTTCTTTTTATAGAACGCCTGTCTTCTCCTGTCACATTTTTGATAACCTGTTGAGTAATGGTACTTCCACCGTGGGATTCACCTCCGGGGAGTATGAAGTTTATAACTGCACTGGCAAATCGTCTATAATCTACACCGGAGTGCTGATAAAAACGCTTGTCTTCTATAGCAACGAAGGCGTCTTTTAAATATTTAGGAATTTCCGATGAATCAACCATTTCCCTGTTTTCTACACCTTGGAGAGCAAAAATTTCATTATTTTTGCAATCATAAACATAGGTTGTCTGATTTTTAATTACCAGTTGATCGGCAGTTATAGGTTTGGCGGTTCTTATATAGGCAAAGACAGCTCCACCTACTATACCTGCAAGGATAATTCCAAGGGTAAAGAAAAAAAGAAATAAAGTTTTTATACAATTACCGATTATTCTTCCCAGTAGTGATCGCTGTTTCTTTTTACCTGTTTTTGAATTTGAAACAGCAGTATTATTAGAGTTCATAACAGCTCCTCTCCTTTATTAAGGGATAAGAGAAATTATGCTTCCATAATATTTAATTAATATTTCGGAAGCTGGCATTTACTTATCCCAAAATACATTTGATAATAATTTGTTTCTATGTAAAACATTAATATTATAGCATATCACTCAATCATCATGCAAACAAAGCAAAAACACGCCATTGTAAGTATTTTTGGCTAATGTAAAATGGGAAATATGTTCTATGGTAACGGGCATCATAATTTGCTAATTCACCAAAAGTCTTCTTAAATCATACTATTAAACGAGGAGGTTTTTTTATGCGCAAAAAGAGCAATTTATATCACCGCCTATGGTATGTAAAACGCAATAAAAAGAAATATAAAACCTATGTGGTGATTGTTTTTATATTGGCCATATTGATAATTTTATTGTCTTATATAGATAAACGATTGAGAATGGGAATTAATCAAATATCGGAGTACAGAGTAAAATCTATAGTTTCCAAAGTGGTTGCCAATGCAGTAGGTGAGAACTTTCCGGAAAATATAGATTATGAAGATATTGTTTCAATTTCCAGAGATGAAAATGGAGTTATTACATCGGTTCAGACAGATATTGGCAAGCTGAACAGAATATTTGCCAATGTATCTCGGAGTGTTCAAACCCAATTATCGGAGCTATCCGATGAGAAGATAGCAATACCTTTAGGTGCAGTGCTGGGGCAGACAATTTTTGCTGCCAGAGGACCTAAAATTAATATAAGAATAATTCCCATAGGAAGTGTTGAGACGGATTTTAGATCGGAATTTAGCAGCGCAGGCATAAACCAAACCCGACATAGGATTTATATTATTTTTAAAGTAGAAATGGGAATAGCAATACCTTTTGTCGAAAGAAAAACTGTTGTAACAACCAGTTTACCAGTAGCGGAGACAGTAATCGTGGGAGAAGTTCCATATTATTATATAGATATTGAATAATTATAGGTTTTGAAATAGGATCAATAAGCGAGTTTGGTACATATATGACAGCTAAAGCTGTAAAAAGAATGGCAAAAACGCAAAATGGAGTATAAAGCGTAAATATACTCCATTTTTATGTGCCATAGATAAAATATACTATTCTGAAACAGAAGCGTTCACATTTTTTGACTTTTTGGAATTGTTCCCTGAGGCTACATTCTCTGTTTGAGAGTTTGTTAACATTTTACATTTTCCCTCAAACACACTGCCTTCTTCTGTAATAAGACTATTAACTGTAATGTCGCCATATAATTTAGCAGAGGATTGAATCTTGAGAATTCCGTTTGCTTCTACGTTTCCTTCGACTCTTCCGGAAATGAAAATATTGTTTGCACTAATATTTCCGGCTATTAGTGCTTCTTTTCCAACGTAAATATCTCCTTTAACTTTGATATCTCCAATTAGTTTTCCGTCTATTCTAATGGTTCCGCTAGATTCAATATTACCCTCAAATTTTGAATTGATACCTATAATGGTATCAAACGATTCACCATTTCCGGAAGTATTTTTGCTGAACATAATTATCCTCCTTGTGATTATTTATTTCTTATCAAGATATTTTGTAGGGTCATCCGGAGTACCGTTAATACGAACTTCAAAGTGAAGGTGTGGTCCTGTACTTTTGCCGGTACTACCCACCTTTGCAATTACATCACCCTTTTTTACTGTCTGGCCTTCTTTAACTAAAAGGGATGATGCATGGGCATATAGAGTTGAAATACCGTTATTGTGGTTTATAATTATACATTTACCGTAATTTCCGTTTGTACCTGAAAATATGACTTTCCCGTTTGCAGCAGCTCTTATATCCGCACCATAGGGTGCTGCTATGTCAATTCCTTCGTGCTTTTTTTCCAATGAGTTTATAGGGTCGGATCTGTAACCGAAAGGTGAAGAAATTCTTCCGTCTGCAGGCCATAAAGTTGGAAAGTATTCTATGTAGTTCTGTAGTTTTTTTTCCGATTCAGATAATCTATTGACAATGCCATCGTCAGAATCGCTGATTTTACGTAGATTTTCAAGAATTTCTTTTAATTGACTTACATCATCTATAAAGGATCGACTGGTAGAACCCCTGCTTGCTGTAAAGCTTTCCATATTATTATCCAGATATTCTTCAGTCATTTGCTTATACTTTTCACTGAATTCCGATATGTTTTTAATATATTCCTCTTCTCTTCTTAGCATTGCAGAAATTTGGTCTGCGTTTTCAGCTAAAAGTTTGGCCTGTGCTTTATTTTCGTTTATTGCTTCATCTAGTGCAATTTTAAGCTTATTGTTAGTATGAATTAAAGAAGCTAAATATAATGCAAAACCAACTACCAAAGTTAAAACTATTGCAGTTAATATGTAAAGTTTAGAGCGTAATGATGATATTTTAATGGTTTTTATTTCATTTGTAGAGTGAGGTACAAACATAATTGATAAATACTTATCACTCTTTGTTTTACTTGTTTTTCGCATATTTACCGCCTTTTTCACTTTTAACATTCCAAAATATTATACCACTGTGTAAAAAAAAATAAAAGTGGTTGGTCTGTTGTAATAATTATTGACATATATAACTGTGAATTTACATGCTTATTTATTATATAAAGAAATATGTTTAAAAATATATTAAAATATGTTAATCTATAAATAGTAATTTGGTTTTTGTCAGGCATTTCAAAATGTCATATATATTTTAACGACTTACAAAACCTGCAATAAACGCATTATGGAATTTGGAAACTCCTATTATTGTAAATTCCTGTGCTGGACTTTAGAAAGAGTATTTTCTTTTGATTTCAGGAAGGATGCTTAGGTTGTGAGCGTTTCAATGGAGATATAGTGCTACGTAGTAAGCAAGAAGTTATGATTAAAGCAAATTTTCTAAAAATGTATTAGTGTTTCCGGCATATTTATGCAATGTATCCTGTTATCAGGTACTAATGATTTGGAATATTCTAAAAAAAGGAGTGGTATTGCATGGGTTTAAAGGATTTTTTTAAAAGTCAATTGATTGAGGTAATAGAGTGGACAGACTCAAGTTCCGATACAATAGTTTACAGGTTTCCGGTAGCAAATAAGGAAATTAAAATGGGTGCAATGTTAACGGTAAGAGAATCACAAGCTGCTGTTTTTGTGAATGAGGGAGTATTAGCAGATGTTTTTTATCCGGGACTATATGAACTGAACACAGAAAATATGCCTATTCTTACTAAGTTAAAGTCATGGAAATACGGTTTTAATTCTCCTTTTAAGGCAGAAGTGTATTTTGTAAATACAAAGCAGTTTTTGGATCAAAAATGGGGTACGCAGTCCCCGGTCATGGTTAAGGACCCGGAGTTTGGGCAAGTAAGAATAAGTGCAAGAGGTAAATTTTCATATCGGGTAGTTGATCCTGCGAAGTTTATGCGTGAGCACTTTGGGACAAAAGCAATATATAAAACAAGCGAACTTGAAGATACATTCAGGTCATATATTGTACAATATATGAAGGATACCATTGCAGAGTCAAAGCTTTCCTTATTTGATCTTCAAAGACAGCTTGTTGAGTTTAGTATTAAGGTTAAGGAAAATGTAAAGGAAAAGTTCGATCAGTTTGGTTTGGAAATAGTTGATTTAATAGTTGAGGATATTTCATTGCCTCAAGAACTTTTAGAAGCTTACGATAAAGGAGGCAGCATTAATCTAATGGGCGGAATGGATGTCTACACAAAGATTCGCGCATTAGATGCTATGAATTCGGCTGCAGAGAACCAAGGCGGCGGATTTGCAGGAATGGGCGCAGGAATGGGTGCAGGAGCTGCTATTGGTAATATGATGGGGCAAATATTTACCCAGAATCAACAAAGCCAGCCAAATCAACAGCCAGTTCAGAATCAGAATACTTTTCCCTGTCCTAAATGTGGCAATCCGGTTCAACAGGGAGTAAAGTTCTGTCCAAATTGCGGACAGAATGTAGCACCGCAAAAAGCTACTTGTGTTAAATGTAATAGTGAAATTAATCCGGGATCCAAATTCTGTCCTGAATGTGGTGCTTCTCAGGATATTTCATGCAGCAAATGTGGGGCAAAGCTAACTCCAGGCGCGAAGTTCTGCCCTGAATGCGGCAATAAGGTTTAGATTATAGTTGAGGTAAAATAAATCTGGAGGCAGTAGTTAACGCTATTGCCTCTTTTTCTTTAGTATATTGGAAAGAAATGAAATAGAGAAAAACTAAGAAAGAAACATAAAATATATTTTAGATTTTATTTGGTATAATTAAAATGTAGTTATATAGGATTGTTTTAGGGTATAATAGTAAGTAATTTATAGTTATCGGAGAGAGATGTTTATGGAGTGTAATTGTAAAGCTAAAGCAAAATTAGATAGAAAGAAGCATATAGAAGCATATTATAAACCTAAAATAGGAAAAGGTCTGCCTGATTTTGAGGTTCTAGGATGGGAAAGCAAAGAAGCTCAATATATGAGGTTTGAGATACTGACCTCAAATGTTGATATACGAAATAAGAAAATCCTCGACGTGGGATGTGGACTGGGTAATCTCCTTGAATATCTAATGGATAAAGGTATAAATGTAGAATATACCGGCGTGGATATTCTTGAAGATATGATTAAAAGTGTAAAGAGTAAGAATTTGCCCGGTAAATTTTATTGTATGGATATTTTTAAAGAGAATCCTTTTGGAATGAAAAACTTTGATATTATATATACTTCAGGGATATTCAATTTAAATATGGGTAACAATATGGAGTTTCTAAAAAAGGCTTTCGGACGATTTGTGGAATTAGCAAAAGAAAAAGTGGTTTTTAATCTCCTTGACCAGGATTCTCCAAATAAAGAAGATACGTATTATTATTATAATCACGAGCAAGTGGTTTCAATGATAGCGGAACAATACTCTCAAGTCGACAGCATTGAAGTGGTGAGAGGCTATCTGAATAATGATTTTACAGTATTTTGTACTCTTAAAAAATAATTTGAATAATAAAGTCAATAGATATAGGCGTATACTGGCTACTAATTTAAAAAAGTGTAATAAAATATTTTGGTATAAATATGCAGTATAAAATAGAATAAATTTAAAAATTTTTCTAAGTTCTATTTAAAAATTCAAAACAAATTAGTATAATTAAAAAGAATAGTATGATTAAATTGGTACAGGAGTAAACATAAGTATTACACATATTGTTTGTAAACTTATTTATGTTGCTATAAATAAAAACGATTTATAGATGAAAAATGTATTAACTAAGAGGAAGAATTTATGACTGTTAGAAAGATAACAATTGCAGGGACTAATAGTGGTTGCGGATTAACCACTGTTACCATGGGGATTTTAGCCACCCTCTATGTAATGGGGCTTGATGTTCAGCCTTTTAAAGTGGGGCCGGATTATGTTACCACAATGCTTCATTCTTTTATTACGGGTAAAGATTCACGCAATCTTGACAGTTGGATGTTAGATATAGATACTATAGTTCATCTGTTTGAGAAAAATGCTGTGAATGCTGATATATCTGTGATTGAAGGGGAAAATGGATTATATGATGGTATTGGAGAAAATACAATTGTAGGAAGTACGGCTCATGTGGCTAAAATTGTAAACTCTCCAGTCATACTTGTTGTCAATGCAGAAGGTATATCCCTAAGTATTGTTCCATTGATAAACGGCTATGTTGATTATGATAAAAATCTTGACATAATCGGTGTGATTTTAAATAAAGTGGAAAGTGAAGAACATTATGAGTTTTTAAAAAAAGCTATTGAAAGCGGAACGGGTTTGGAGGTTTTTGGGTATCTGCCCAAAATGGATGATTTGCCCTGCAATGATTTGGATCTTGTGCCCGAAGAGGATTTAAACGACCTAAAGAAGAAAATTCGCATACTGGTAGAGCAGGTTATCAATACTATAGATGTAGACCTTATTATAAAGATGTCAAATAGACCGGATGTTTCGTTTCTAAATTCCAAAGAATTTTTATTTGAAAGTAAATCCGATAAGAAAGTAAAAATTGCTGTGGCGAAGGATAAAGCTTTTAGCTATTATTACAAAGATAATCTTGAGTTATTGGAAGTCATGGGGGCCGAAATAGTGTATTTTAGCCCATTAGTAGATGAAATACTTCCGAAGGATATTGCCGGTATATATTTTGGAGGAGGTTGTCCACAATTCTATTTAGAAAGACTTCAAGAAAATAAAACCCTTATAAAGGATATCAAACGGAAAATAACCGACGGAATTCCTACATATGCTGAAGGGGACAGTTTATTGTACTTAAGCGAATATGTGGAGCATCAAAATGGAGAAAAGTTTATAATGACAGGAGTACTTAACGGTTATTGCAAAATATCCGAAAGAACCGACAAGTCAGGGTATGTTGATATTGAAGTTGTCAGGGATAATGTTTTGGCTCATAAGGGCTATAGAATAAGAGGCTATGAAACCCACCGTTCAAATTTAAATATATTATCTGAGGATATAACACTTTGTTTTAATGTCCAAAAGAAATGCTGCGAAAATAATCCAGTAATTTGGCAAGGCGGCTTTAGTGTCTATAATATGCTAGCATCCTATCCACAAATACATTTTTGGAGTAATCCAAGTTTTGCACAAAATTTTATAGACAACTGCATAAAATATAGCGCTGATGTTGTTAATGCAATTTGAAAATTTTAAAAAATTATATGTTTAGATATTTATTAAATTAGCAATAATTAACAGTAAGGCAAACTGATTCAATTCTTTGTCCCTAATGGGACTATTTTTTTTGATTTTTTATGAAGACCTATAGGATATAAACTAATAAAGTTTCTAAGTATCGACATTAAAAACTGCAAGAAGTGTTTTAAGAAAAGTTCAATTTTACTCATTCGGAGAATGTTTGTTTACTTTCATATCAGGATGAGAATAACATTGATGCGTTCCAGGAAGTCCATTTTTTAAAGAGAAAACTGAGAGAGAAAATGAAATTGATATACTTGTTGAATTTAACGGTGCTGAAATACGAGAGCTGTATCAATACATAAATGTGAGGGATTTGATGAATATGGCAGTAATATTAAAGGGTTTAATTCACATACAGAAGGTTTTCAGGAACTCATTTATTTGAGATTGGCATTATGAGCTAGTTGGGAACAAAATCTTAACAAGACAACAGTTGATTTATTGGTGTGGAAGTTGATATGCTATCTGGTAAATAAAACACTTTTGTCGAATTTTCTTGAATTATATAATAATTAGTCGTACAATTTATGATGTGATATCACAGGTAATATTCAATTGTTCTGAATTAGTACAAAATTAGTTGTATAGGGAGTGGTCGAACTTAGTGAAATATAAGGACTCAAAACTATATGTCTTGCGAAAATGGCAATGGATGTCGAGCCACTTAAAAATCATATTTGTAACGTGGCTTTTTTATTTGCTAATTTTTAAATAAAAAATTACATGGAATTATGATATTGATTAAAAGTTGTTATATTCAACTTAAATTTTAGCGCTAATAAGTAGGTTTAAATGGAGGGATTATTTTAAGAAATAGGAAAAGGTAAGTTGGTTGATTCCACTAAGTCGGAGCTGAAAAGCGGTATAGATGTTATTGACAAAGTCGGCATTACAACAATTTGTGGCAGTAGTGTACATATTGTAAACGGACATATGCCGACACAGCCAGTGCTAAGTATTGATCATGAATACATGAGAGTAGTAGAATCGGTTGGTTTAACAGTAAAATGGTTTAAAACAAGCGATCGTGTTGTCATAGTAAATGTACCGGGAAATTATGATATACAGAGTTACAGATATTTCGAACTTTTATTGGTCCGACGAGTTTAGGAATTCCTTTACATAACTCTCTTTGTCATATGGCTAAGATAGGACTATTTGCCATGGTGAATGTGTGACAGCAACCTAAAAAATAAATAGAAAGTATAAAAACGATAAATAAAGGGTTAATCATTAATTTTATTAGTTGTATTAGCAGAGATGCAATTAATAGAAACTTCTGTTTTTAATAACTATTGTAACTATAAATTGTCTTGAAATTGGACATTTATAATATAAGCAAAAGTATTGTGATATAATTGCTTTACTCTAGCTTGCTTGAAATAAAGAAAGGATGTGTCATTTTGATTTTAGCACTTGTATTGTTTCTTTTAACATATGTTCTGCTGCTTGTGTTGCCTAATTATAGAGCATATGTTGCATTGGCTTCCGCCGCACTTTTTGTTATATTGGGCATTCTTCCTCTGAATAAGGTTTTCTTTTCTATAGACTGGAACGTTATTATGATGATTACCGGTACCATGGGAATTGTTTCATTGTTTATTGAGTCGAAAATGCCGTCACTTCTGGCAGATTTGATTATAATGAGAATGCCCAACGTTAAATGGGCAATTCTTTCATTGTCCCTTTTTGCTGGAATTATTTCTGCATTTGTAGATAATGTTGCAACAGTTCTTATGGTTGCGCCTGTTGCACTTACTATCTCAAAGAAATTGAAAATTTCTCCTGTCCATAGCATTATTGCAATAGCTGTATCCTCCAATCTCCAAGGTGCGGCCACGCTAGTGGGTGATACTACTGCTATAATGCTTGGCGGTCATGCTAATATGGATTTTCTCGACTTTTTCTTTTACAGAGGAAAGCCAGGCTTGTTTTGGGTTGTTCAAATAGGGGCCCTTGTATCAATGCTTGTTCTTCTATTGGTGTTCCGCAAGGAAAATCAAAGTATTGAAGTTAAAGACAGAACAGTTGTAGAAGATTATTTCCCGACTGTACTCCTTGTAGGGACTGTTATATTGCTGATTTTTGCTTCTTTTATTCCAGAAGGGAAGAAGCCTTCAATTACTAATGGGCTTATCTGTGTTGGGCTTATGGTTGTAGGATTGATCCGTGAGACTTTCCGTTCCCGCAGCTTGACAGCGTTGAAAAGAACCTTTAAGGAGATAGACTACTTTACTCTCCTTTTACTTGGTGGTCTCTTTATTGTAATTGGTGGAATTACAGAAGCAGGTGTTGTTGATGAGATTAGCAAACTTTTTGTTAAAGTAAGCGGAAATAATGTATTTTTGATGTATACTCTTCTTGTTTGGGCATCGGTACTTTTCTCTGCGTTTATAGACAACATACCTTATGTTGCTACAATGCTGCCTGTTACAGGTGGAATTGCAAACTTGATGGGAATAGATCCTACAATTCTCTACTTTGGTCTTCTCACCGGGGCAACGCTTGGAGGCAATCTCACACCTATAGGTGCGTCTGCAAATATCACCGGCCTTGGCATTTTGAAGAAAGAAGGATATGAAGTATCTACCAAGGATTTTATGAAAATCAGTGTGCCTTTTACTCTGGCTGCGGTTACTACCGGATACATACTGATCTGGTTAATTTGGCGTTAAAATTTAGTAATAAGCAATAAAAGTAATTTTGCAAACTCAAAATATACCCTCGAGAAGTTTACAAGAGAACTATATCGAGGGTATATTTTTATGAAATATAGACCTAAATTTAGTTTAAAATGAGCTAGCAAGTTAAATGTTGTGCATTTTTTGAAGCTTATCAAGGCATTGGTGAGTGTAAAAAGATAAAATTATTACAAAATATTTACAAAGAATCAATATTTAATTATACTTTAAAATATAAAGTACTTTGTTAATATAATGTAAGGGGTGGATTTTATGGATGAGAAAGCATTGCACGAGGCAATGGAAAACATATCTATAATAAAAGGGGTGATGGAACGTACCGGCAAATCGTTTACTGCGTTTAGCAAAATATTTATTTATTGGGGGATGCTCTTCATTGTTAACAGTATAATAATCCTAATGATGTTTTCAAATGAAGAAAAGAGGCTGGATCTTCTAAACAGTTTTCCAATGCTGAACTTTTTTCCCATAGGGATAATTGCATTAATTGCTGCCTTTATTTACTGGAAAGTATCGAAAAAGATACCTTTTGTGGGCCTTGAAAAGCATCTCATGAAAGTATGAATATTAATCTTAATTTTGAATGTTATACCCGATAAAATTACTATCAATTCTGCATCGGCTTCTATAGATTTGTCAAATATTATAATACAGACTGATAAACTTTCACTTCTTTTTTCAGTTTGGCTGTAGCCCTAGTTACAACTGCCCTTTTTACAGGATATAAACATCTTAGGAACCTTGGAATAATATATATTGGTATCAGCATAATAAATGCATTTTTTAGGATTCCAATATTTGAGGAATCGTCTATGATTAATTTTCTGCATTCAATATCTTTACCTTTTACATTCTTATATGTTGGCTTTTTCTTAAGGGCACGGCAAGTGAGGGGGAATTAATTTGGACATTAATTCAATACCTGACATATTCCAATCAAAACTTAGAATAGCCGTTATAGCTTGCTTAATGACAGGAGAAAAAACGTTTACAGAATTAAAGGAAATAACGGGTGCTACCGATGGAAATCTAAGTATTCATCTTTCGAAAATGGAGGAAAGCGGATATATAGAAGTTTACAAGGATTTTTTCAACAAAAAGCCTCGGACCAGATACAACTTAACAGCAAAAGGTAAAGACGAATTTATCAACTATGTAAACACCTTGGAGAATATATTAAAGCAATATGCTGACAAAAGTGAAAAGTAAGCAGGAGCCTTCTTTTTTGGAAGGCTTTTATATTGCTAGTGTTTAGAGAATATTCAACTAAACGATACAGGGGCGTTATTTGCGGGTATTGCATTTTTTGATGTCAGGTATGAGTATGGTTTGAGGATTAGTATTAAAGGGTAAGAAGAATTGGATTTGTGAAAACATTAATTTGTAATAAAATAGCTATCTGTTGCAGTTTATGCTATAATACCGATGAATAATATGGAAGATTATGATGTTAATCATTGACTTTTAATCAGCAAACAATACAATTTAGTAAAACTTATAATAATCAAGGGTGTCAAGAATGAAGATCTGCTTGATTGAAGATTTACCTAAAAGTAAAATAATAGATTTTTTTAAGTTGCATTGGGGAAGCTCAAAAATGGTTATTTCCAGTGGTGTTTATGATTGCAGTGAATTGGATGGTTTTGCTGTTATTGATAAAGAAAGTGAAATTATTGGCTTGATAACGTATATAATCCGAGACAACGAATGTGAAATCATATCTTTAGATAGTATTGAAGAAGGAAAAGGAATAGGAACATCATTAGTTAAAGAAGTAGAAAATGCTGCTGCTAAAAAGAATTGCAAACTAATAAAATTGATAACAACAAATGATAATTTACCGGCATTAAAGTTTTATCAAAAGCGTGGTTTTATTCTGTCGAAAATAATTAATAATGCAGTTGATAAAGCAAGAAAGTTAAAACCGGAGATACCTTTATTCGGAAACGATGGCATACCAATCAGGGATGAAATTGAGTTGATTAAATATATATAGTCTAAACCTGCCAATAGATCTCTTGAAGTTTTAATAGAGGTGAAAAAATGCTTTATAAATTTCATTATAAAACGCCGGACGGTTTTTCTAATATGTTAATGGTCAGTGATGGTGAATATCTTACTGGCTTGTGGTTTGACGGCTCAAAAGATGCGTTAAAGCATGTTACAGATTGTGAAGAGAAACTACTTCCCGTATTTGAAGATACCGTAAAGTGGCTAGATATTTATTTTAGCGGTAAAAGTCCTAATTTCATTCCGAAATATAAAATTGCGGATATTACAGATTTCCGACGGGAAGTTGTTGATATCATGCTTGAAATACCTTTTGGTAAGACAAGAACCTATGGTGAAATTGCACATATGATAGCAAAAAAGCACGGTATGGCAAAAATGTCATCTCGTGCTGTCGGTAGAGCCGTAGGTTGGAATCCTATCTGTATTATTATACCTTGCCACAGAGTTGTAGGTTCTAATAGTTCGCTTACAGGTTATGGAGGCGGAATAAACAATAAGATTGCCCTATTGAAACATGAAAATAACGATATGAGTAAATTCACTGTTCCTAAAAAAGGTACTGCTTTATGATTTAATAGAAATATTATAAAAAATACATAAAAGATAATGGCAGAAACAGCTTCATCTTGCAACTGAAACAATGTCTGTTGCTGTGCTTTCATAATGATAAATCCGTTTTAATCCATTTATTTTACTACTGTTTTTACCTCCTATTAACTCTATAACTGTATAATCAAATGCTTCCTTAAGTGTTTCATTTTTTGAATAGATCGACAAATTACGACAAAACAATACGTTTTATCGACAAATATCGACGTTGCATATATAATTATTTTTATGTGCATTTATTTATGATAAGACTTAAGGAGGTAAATATATGGCTAGAAATTTGCGAAAACTTATTTTATCTTTATGTGCAGTACTTGCCATAGGTGGATCCTGTGTTTATTGGATAGATTCAAGGAAAATGATGATTTCTATCAATGATGTGCCTATGAAAGTTGCTAAAGACCTAATAATTGAACATGACAATAAAATTTATGTGGATGCACTGGAAATGCTTAATTTGCAAGAGGTTCCTATTCACAACGCTGATTTTGGCATAACTGTTTTGCTGAGCGGTTCAAAGGTTGTAAGGTTGAATGCGGAAGATAATATAGCAGTTATAAACGGGCAAACATTGGAGTTGACAAATGAAGATTATATATATGAAAAAGAAAAACTTTATCTGGCTGAAGAAATGTACAGAAAGTTGTTTGAACAGGCAATAATTTATCTTCCTGATGAAAAAGTAAAGTTTGAGGCTTATGATGTAGACAAATTTAAGATACCACAAGGCCTTACTTTTGGAGAATATTTAAATATGACCCCTGAGGAACGTCAAAATTTGATTGTAAAGAACTCCTATAGCAAAAAAATTCTTGAATCACAGGTAGATATGCTTCCTGGGGATGAGTTAAATCCTATTATAGAAAATGCATACAACCAAGTAGTATGGAGTTATGACTTTTACAAGCAATATCAATTTTATAATTGGCATATGGGTATTGACGATAGCGATGGGCTAGAGGGTTATCTCTTGTGTAGCAATGCTCAAACTATACTTGGGCAGTTTGAAGATATGAAGACTGTGAGAGAAATTGCATATATTAAAGAGTTTACCGCTAAAGATATCGAATACATAAATCGCATTAATACCCTATATAATGCAATGGATTTTCAAAAGGTTAAATTATTAGGGCCGGCTATTGAGTCTTATATAAGTAGATTGGATTCATCAGTTCCAGGATGGGACGTGTATAAACCTTCAGCGGAGGAAGCACTTGATCGGTTTAATAGAACATTTGAAGTTGAAAAGATTGATAGGTTGAATATCCCGGCTTGGGCGGATTTTGACTCTTATTATGCTGCTCTGAAATATTTTCCTTATATAGAACAAGAAAAAAAATTGCATGACATGTTGGATGAATTTCTTGACGTTATTCCTCAGAATGTCAAAGATGCCATCGATTGGGGTGGAAATTATAAGGAGATAGAAGAAATAATTTTAGCAGCATATCCGGAGTGGGGAGAATATTTGCCTGGCGAAGTATTAGTTAATGAGCTGAAGGGAGGTTCATTAAAAGACTTATTCGAAGTCATTGACGACTTTGAGATAGTCGAACTTTACGATAGTATAAATCTACTAAACGATGTATCAAATCTTATGGACATGGAAAGGGACAATGATTTTTTTGCCGAACTTAAGAAAAGTAAGGTTGATTCGGCAGCAAATATTTTAAATAAGATGATAGAACCGACAGGAATGATAAAATCCGGTCTGGAAATTGGAAATGCGAATCTGGTTAGCATGGGTGGCATATTGACCTTGGAGTTTTTTGTGGCCAAAGAGGTTGCAAGCAGAATAGAAGAGTTAGGCAAGTTCGTTAGCGGAATGATTTTAATGTCTTTAGACACCGATTCTATAAATGATGTTTATAGCGGTAATATAACATTGGAAGAATATTTAGACGGGGAATAAACTAAAAATATTGTTTAGTTCGATATTTTGAGAGAAAATCATCCAGAAGTTTTTTTCAAAGCAAATTTTAAACAAAGAGAGAATGAAAATAAATGTTGGTAGTATGTTTTTTACATACACCAACATTTATTTTAGAACTAATTTAGAGTAGAACAATAATCAAACAAAGAAATTAACTAATCATCAATTTAAACTATCATAGTGGTTTATCCAAAGCTTTTTAGTATAAAAGAAAATATATCGTTTTAAGTTTAATATATATAATATATATATAGTTATTTTTCTATAAAATCAAAAGGATGGTCTATGGGATTGATGGACGCATCCTTTTTGTTGATGCCTTAAATAAGGAAGATGAAGTTGGGGTAAAAATTATTAACTTGTTTTTTTATGGACTAATGATTTTATTATTTTAGCTAACGTATTCACTTTTCTATAAGTTATAGGGTTGGTAGGAGGATAACTTCGTATGGTTGAGGAAATGAGATAGATGTGATAAAATATCCTAAATATTGGTTATATGAGATGTGTATAGATTCAGGCAGTTTGGCAGTTGAGGAAAATCGAATAAATGTACGAAACAACATATAATGGGAATTATTTATATGGTATGAGGAAAGGGTGATATAACAATGCAATTTAAGTTGTATACTGATATACATGAGTTTTACAATGATACCTATGATGTGTTGATGCGTCACGAGTCGCAGAATATGATTATCCTTGGTAATATCATAATCGGACATGAAGGAAAAGATAAAACTGACTGGCGTGACCCTGCAAATTGGCTTATGGCGACTGTTTCTGACTTAAACGGTATACAGCTTACCGCCTTAATGACACCTCCACATAACATTACACTTTATGCAACAGACAATAAAATTGATCTAAAAGCTATAAACTGTTTGATAGATGGACTGAAAGACTATGAAATTCCCGGCGTGATATCTGAAAAAAACTTGGCTGAATGTTTTGCCAAAGAATATACAGCTAGAAAAGGGTTAACTTTTAAGACAACCATGAATCAGCGTATATATGAGCTTAAAGCAGTAAATCCTGAAGTTAAGCAATTTGGTGCTATTCGTTTGTTGGATGAAAAAGATATGTACTTTTTTCCATACTGGCTTGAAGCATTTAATGCGGCAGGCACATATGGAAAAACTGAAATGCTAATTCCCCAGGATGAAAAATTATATTATTACAGATTATCAACTAAAAAGCTCTATGTTTTGGAAGTCGACGGTATACCTGTCTCTATGGCAGGTTATACAAGGGAATTACAAACAGCTATTGGCGTAGCATTTGTATATACTCCACCTTATTTTCGCGGAAAAGGTTATGCCACCTCATGTGTGGCCCAAATTAGTCAAATGGCATTAGATAATGGATTTAACAGGTGTGTATTATACGCGGATTTGCTAAACCCGACATCAAATAGTATTTATCAAAAGATAGGATATAAGGCAGTTTGTGATTCACTCATGTTGAAGTTCGAATAACTTCTTGGCATTACCGGGAATGTAAAAGAATAAGTTTTATCTATATTGCTAAAGTTATATTATTTCTTTTAGACACTGAGGAGTAAAAAGGTATCATATTGTCCTGCTTGTTTCACGCTGATCTTTGTGGTACCGGTAACAATGAGGTAAAGGCTCAAATTAATGAATTAACTAATAGAGTTAAATCTATTTCCATTTAAGGTAAATTAGCAAATAAAGAAAATACACATCTCTTGGTGGAATTTATTGATGAATGTTAAGGGAAGAATATCGGAAAGTCACATTCAAATAGAATTGATTTGTATTCTCTAATAGTGTTTTTTGCTAAAGTCAACATAAATTATAAACTTAATATAATTTATATAAAATAAAAGCAGCTCTAAAACAAAGAAATTTTTAAAGATAAAAGTGACCTTTTGGTCAGAAAACTATGTGAGTTAACCATCTTTTGTTTTTTACCTGTAATAAATTTCAATATTATATATCAAAGAAAAAGTGTTTGCTTTATTATGTTAACGTGTTATAATGATAAAGTATTTTTAGATTGAAATTAGGGGGAACATGGAGATGGGAAAATTAAAAATGAAAAAATTAATATCGTTGATTTTAGGGTTAACTTTGATAATTGCATTAAGCGCTTGTGGTTCTAAAGAAACTAATAAATCTCAGGGTGAAAGTGACTTAAGTTATGTTAAAGGTAAGGGTAAACTTGTAATTGGTTATACCAATTATGCACCCATGAATTATACCGATGACAATGGTGTTTTTACCGGCTTTGACACTGAATTGGCGACTTTAACTTGTGAAAAACTTAGTCTTGAACCTCAATTTGTTGAGATTAACTGGGATACTAAAGAAGATGAACTGAAGGCAAAGTCCATTGACTGTATTTGGAATGGGCTTACAATCGATGATGAACGTAAGGCAAACATGGAAATCACCAAGCCTTATGTAAAGAATGCTCAGGTAGTTCTGGTTAAAGAGGGCACGACTTATAATGGAACTGAATCCTTAATTGGAAAGACTGTAGTAGCTGAGCAAGGTTCTGCTGGTGAAAAAACCATTAAAGCTGATGATAATCTTAATCAGGCAAGCTTTATTCCTAAGACTTTGCAGGCAGACTGTTTGATGGAGTTGAAATCCGGTACTGCTGATGCAGCTGTGTTAGACTTAACTTTAGCAAGAACAATGACCGGTAAAGGCACTAACTACGAAGATATAATTATTGTAGATTACTTAGGCGAAGAGAATTATGGGGTTGCCTTCCGCAAGGGCTCGGATATTTGCGCAGAAGTGAATAAAATCTTCGATGAATTTATTGCAGACGGTACCATGGCTGCCTTGGCTGAAAAGTATGGACTGGAACTGGCTGAATAGGTTTGTGATACATAAAAAACGGAGTGTGAGGCAGAGGCTTATTCCTCTGCACCACCGCTTTAATATATATTGAGGTAAATGGAATATGAATGAAGTTATTGTTATTATTGGTCGACTATCGGAGAGCTTTATGCTCAATTGCAAGCTTTTTATATTAACACTTTTGTTTGCATTACCTTTAGGGATGTTGATTGCTTTTGGATCAATGAGCCGTTTTCGTCCTCTTAAGTGGCTGATGCGAACTTTTGTCTGGATAATCCGGGGAACACCGCTGATGCTGCAGCTTATAATAATTTTTTATGGGCCTGGACTGTTAAATATGTCTTTTTCCTGGCCAAGTGGTAATTCAGGACGTTTTGTCGCTGCCACCGTTGCCTTTATTATTAACTATGCCTGTTATTTTTCAGAGATCTACCGAGGCGGTATTGAGAGCATACCGGTAGGACAATATGAAGCGGGTCAGGTTTTGGGTATGACCAAGAGACAGATTTTTTTCAATGTAACACTGCTTCAGGTAGTGAAGCGTATTGTTCCTCCCATTGGTAATGAGGTGATTACCTTAGTTAAGGATACATCCCTTGCTCGTATCATTGCAAATAAAGAGATCATTATGATGGCTGGAGAATACAGCAATAAAGGACTTATTTGGCCTCTGTTTGCCACAGGTATATATTTCCTTGTTTTTGTAGGACTATTAACCATATTGCTTAATTGGGTAGAAAAGAAACTGAGCTATTTCCGTGTTTGAGAGGAGGGATTCTATTGGCTATTCTAGAAGTAAAGGGTATTGAAAAGAGTTTCGGAAGCGCAAAGATTTTGAAAAGCATTGATTTTTCATTGGAAAAAGGAGAGGTAATGGCTATTATAGGTCCTTCCGGAAGCGGAAAGACCACATTGCTGCGGTGCCTCAATTTTTTAGAGAAACCTGATAAAGGAAGTATTAGCGTTAATAATGAAGTGATTTTTGATGCAATGGATCCCTTGACTCAACGGGAAAGTGAAGTGAGGAAAAAGCGCTTGCATTTCGGTCTGGTTTTTCAAAACTTTAACCTGTTTCCTCAATATACAGTCCTAAAAAATGTTACGTTAGCAGCGGAACTTTTAGCCAAGGAGCGCCCTGACTACAAACAGGAGAAGAAAGCTATCTTGAAAGAGATTCAAGAACGCGGAAAAATGCTTCTTTCCCAGGTGGGTTTATCGGATAAGCTGGATTGCTATCCCCATATGATATCGGGCGGACAACAACAGCGTGTAGCTATTGCAAGAGCTTTAGCTTTGGATCCGGATATTCTGTGCTTTGATGAGCCTACATCTGCCTTAGACCCTGAGCTAACCGGAGAAGTGCTGAAAGTTATTAAGAATCTGGCAGAGCGCAACACTACAATGATTATTGTGACTCATGAGATGGATTTTGCCCGGGATGTGGCAGATCGTGTTATTTTTATGGATGACGGAGTAATTGTGGAACAGGGTTCTCCCCAGGATGTATTTGGAGATCCTAAAGAAGAGAGAACTAAGCAGTTTTTGGCTAGATATAAAAAAGATTAAGATAATAGCGTGTAAAATTGGAGAATTTTTATAATTTTTGTAGTATAATACTGATGACGTGAGAAATACTTTCACGTCTTTTAATTTTAAAACAAAAAATTAACTATGGAGAAAACTTTCATCAAGTTTTAAATATTGAAGTAGGGAGGATAAAGTATGACGGATTTGCAGAAGAAATTATTTGAACTGTCCAACAAACAGTATGCTTCTTTTCAAGCAAAGTTGATACCGAATGTTTCAAGGGAAAAGTTTATAGGTGTTCGAGTTCCGGTCCTCAGGAAGTTTGCAAAAGAATTTGAAAAAGAGCCGGAATGTCGTGATTTTCTAAATGCTCTGCCGCATACATACTATGATGAAAACCTGCTTC
>ENA-OWOZ01001014-OWOZ01001014.1-bioreactor-metagenome-genome-assembly--contig:-NODE-1014-length-28895-cov-4.013533_pt1 | contig 28895 bp, 45 predicted proteins | sample MGYA00238140_ERZ651804 | MGnify/ENA primary metagenome ERZ651804 (study PRJEB26910, sample SAMN07631232) | bioreactor metagenome | isolation source: Switchgrass digestor | place: USA: Dartmouth... | reverse complement strand
GGTGAAGAGGCGGCCCACCCGGCTCTGGCCGGACCCGACGGGGGCGGAGGACCACTGCAGTGTGTAACCGGTGGTCAGGTGCAGCCTGCCTTCGGCGATCTCCCTGGGATCGTGGATCAGCGTGCGGACAGTCTCGGGGAAGGGGTCGTCATTGGGCAGCACGGCGGTGATGCGCGCCAGGACCTTGTCGAGGGGCTCGTCGGGCGCGGTCTCGCCGAAGAACTCCCGGAACATCGAGTTGGAGACCAGAAGGTTGCCTCCGGTGTCGCAGAGCCAGGCGCCGGCCGGCATGGTCGAGACGATGGAGAGGTAGATGTCTAGCTGGGCCGAGGTGCGGTCCCGCTCCTCCTCCAGCTGGGCGTTCAGCATCTCGATCTGCGCCGCCTGCTCCTGCAGGGCGGTGAACGCCCGCTTCACCTCGAGGTGGTTCTGCGCGGCCGCCAGCGCCACCGAGGCCTGCCCGGCCACGGCGTGCCAGAGCGCCCTGGCCTCGGCGTTCACCTCCGTCGGCTCGGTGAAGGCAATGACCACCACGCCGATGGCCCGGCCGGTGTGCACCAGCGGCACGTAGACCTCCTGCGTCACGGGCACCTCGTGCGTCCAGACGGAGAACCGGGTCTTGGTCTCGGGGTAGCGGGCGATCACGACTTCCCTGAGCTCCATGCAGCGGGCGAGCTGGCCGGAGCTGGGGATGAACTGGCCCTTCAGGTCCGGCGACAGCCAGCGCTCGGCCAGCACCCGCAGCCGGTCCCCGTACTCATCGGTCATCAGCAGCGCACCCGCCACGCCGCCGTAGAGGTCGAGGTACTCGTCGAGGATCAGGTTGGAAAGTTGGTCGATCTCGATCGAGCCGACCATCTTGCTCGAGAGGCTGTGCAGCCGGCTCAGATGGCGCTCCTGCCGCTCCAGCTCCTCCGCGTGCCGCTTCACCGACTCCTGCTGTGCGATCAGCTCCTCGTTCTGGGCGATGAGCTGCTCCTGCTGCGCCTGGAGCCGCTGCTCCTGTTCGGCCAGGGTGACGGACATTGCAGCGAAGGCGTTGGCCACCACCTGCAGTTCGCCGTCGAGCGGCCCCTCCAGCATCACGCCGCGCTCCCCCTGGGCGATGCGGTTGGCCGCCTCGGCCAGGGCGGTGGTGGACCGGGTGACGCCTCGGGCGAAAACCAGGAAACCGCCCAGCGCCAGCACGGCCGCCAGGGAGACCGCCAGCCAGGTGATGCGCACCACGTGGTCGGCCGCCCGGTTGGCTTTGAGCAGGTCGCTCTGCTCGCGCCGTGTCTCCGCCTCGATGAACGCATCCCGCACTTCCTTGATCCGGGCGGTGTAGGTGACGCCGTCCTGCATGAGCAGGCTGCCCACGTCAGGCGAGCCCTGGCGCATGAGTGCGATCTCGGGGTCGGCCACCTCCGTCCGCCAGGTCTCGATGAGGTCGCGCACCTCGCGCACCCGCTCCTTCTGCTCGGGCTGGTCCTCCACGCCGCGCTCCAGCTGGTTGAGCAGTTCCTCGATGTCCAGCAGGCCGGGCTCGTACGGCTCCAGCAGTGCCTCGCTGCCCGTCAGCAAGTAACCCCGCAGGGCGGACGTCATCTCGGCGGACGTGGTGCTGGCTGGTCTCAGCCCTTTCCCGGTAAGAGTTGAGTTGATTGTAGGTGATGGTGAGGACGATGCCCAACCCCACCAGCAGCGAGAGCAGGAAGAGGAGCAGGCCGAAGACCCGCACCCGCAGTCCGGTGTCCCAGCGGTAGGGCGTTTGGTTCATCCCACGGCCTCCTTCACGGCGTGGATGAGCTGCTCCAGGTCAAAGGGCTTCACCAGATATGCGGCTGCGCCGGCGGCGATTCCGGCCTGAACGTCGCCCTGCTGGGCGCGGGCGGTCATGAGAATCACGGGGATATGCCGCAGGGAGGGGTCGGCCTTGAGCGCCGTGAGGCACTCCATCCCGTCAAGACCTGGCATCATCCAGTCCAGCAGGATCAGGTCCGGCCTGTGGTCGCGCGCACGGCTCAGCGCCGTGGTGCCGTCGTGGGCCAGGGTTACCTGGTACCCGCTGTACTTCAGCTGGAATTCAACCAGGCGTGCGATGTCGAGGTCGTCGTCGGCAACCAGGATGTGTGGCATGGAGAACTCCCTCCAACTCGGGCAAGCGCTTCATCACCGGCCCGTTGATCGCGTACTACCACCTTAGTGTACCAGCATCAGATCCGGTTGTGTGGATATGTTTTAGTCTACTGTATAGACCGGATAGCACGTTTACCCTTCCGTGTTTCCTCTGGGGGGTCAATCATGCTGGAGGCGCGAAGCGGGCTGCAGCGGTCTCCCGCTGCAGCCCTCCTGCGATCTGGTGCCGAAGGCGGGACTCGAACCCGCACGGGGGGTTACCCCACTCGATTTTGAGTCGGATCCCGACGGTTGCGTGGGTGTTAGGGTGTTGGCGAAATGCCCATCTCATGCGGGTTTTCGGGTTCGGCGCATTCAGGTTAGGTTGCAGGAGATGGCTAGAATTAGGTGTGGTTGCCTGTACTGTGTCTGTACTGACTGGCCGGGTCGTTGCCTCCGCTATCAAACATCCTGTCGATGGTCCTGGCTGCCTCTACCTGCATCGTCGGCAGGACGTGGCTGTAGACGTCCATCGTTACCATGGTGGTCGAGTGACCCAGACGCTCGGCGACGACCTTTGGATGCACGCCCTGTTGCAACAGCCAGGTCGCGTGCGTGTGGCGAAGATCGTGCAGGCGAATGTGCGGCAGGCCGGCCCGCTTGACGATCAAGGCAAAGTGCTGGGTCACGTGCTCGGCGTTGTAAGGCTTGCCGTCCGGCCTCGCAAAAACGAGGTCATGGTCCTCGTAGAGGGGCCCCATCCGGAGGCGCTGTTCGAGTTGCCGCTTGCGATGCGTCCACAACAGTTCGACGGCGCCGTCGGGGAGAACGATCATCCGCCGTGACTTGGCTGTTTTGGGCTCAGACCACACCACACCTTTTCCACGGATGCGCTGTGCGGTTCTCGTGATCTGGATGGTACCTCGTTCCAGGTCGACATCCTGCCAGCGCAGCGCGATCAGCTCCCCGCGGCGAGCGCCGGTGTATAACGCCGTGAGATACAGGGGGCCGAGGGGATCGTCCTGGAGCACCTGCACCAGTTGCTGCGCCTGCTCTGGGGAGAGGGTAGTCATCTCTCGCCTGGTCGGGCGGGGAACGTCAACAGCATCTGCTGGGTTGCGCGCCAGGATGTTCCATCGCACTGCCTGGTCCAGTGCCCTGTGCAGGATGCTGTGAATGTACTGGACGGTGCGCCGGCTGAGCCCCTCACCCAGTTTCTCCGCATAGAGCCGCTGCAGGTGCATCGGCGTCAGCTGGGCCAACGGGACGGCGCCGATGGGGTGCCGCAGCACGTGCGGCCGAACCGTGTCCATGTAGCTCTGGAGCGTCACCGGGCGCACGGTGTGCGATGCTACATCCCGGAGCCACCGTTCCAGGAACTGCGCGACGGTCTCCCGGGTCGGGTCGGTGAGGATTCCGCGCTGCGCATCGGCCAACACCCTGGTGATCTGCTCTTCAACAGCCTCACGGGTCTCGCCATAAAACGTTCGGCGGTCACGTTGGCCATCGGCCCTCTTGCCGAGCGTCACTTCCCCCACCCAGAACCCCTCGGTACCGCCGCACTGTGGACACCGAGGTTTGCCCGGGCCACGAGCGGGTTTCCGCAGGGTCTTGCGGCACTTCTTGCAGCGCTGGTATATCGACCCGCGCGCCAACCTCCTCACCTCCAGTATGCAACACGCAAACAGCCTCTGGCAATTCTAGGTATGTGCCCGCGCCTTCGGCCCCTGGATCAACTGGCGATCCCCTCCAACCATGTTCGGCCGTGTACCGGCGGAAGCGCGTGGTAGGACGCCTAAGCGTTCGAGCCGCACCTGCAGGGCGCCTCCGCTCACTAGGAAACGATGTTTGAGTTCCTCCAACTGGTTCATTGCTGTCCGCCTGATTACCTCTTCAGGCATCAGGAGTTCTGCAGCGAACTCGTTGGCTTCTCGTTCATGTTCCGGGCCCAGTGGGATGCCGGCCGCAATCAGGTCGCGGTGGAGGAGGTAATGCCCCAGCTCGTGGGCGATGCTGAAACGCCGACGACCATGCCCACGGCCTGGCGCCACGAAGATGGCCCAACAGTCGGGCGGGTGGTAGGCCAGGCAGGCGTCAACGTCTAGCGGACCTCCGGGCGGCAGCGGCAGAACGGGAACTCCGCATGCTCGGGCAACGGTGACCACGTGGATCGGGGGCTGGAGTCCAAGTTCGGTGAGGCAGAAGAGCGCTACGTCTGCTGGGGGGTTGATGTCGAGGTCGGTTTCGAGGACAACCATCCGAGAAACAACCTCCCTTCAACGAACATACGTTCGCCAAAGAGAGGACAGTTCCTGCCGTATCAGTTTGGAGGGTCACAAAAAAGAGCCAGCTGAACAGCTGGCTCTTCCTGACCGGTCTTATCTAAGGACGACGGTGAGCACCATGGCCGCGATGGCCGCAATAGTCGTGATGACCAAGCCGATGATCCACTTATTGGTGGCCTCAACGCTTTCTCGAATGGAGGCAATTTCCTTGCGTGCCTCGGAAATATCTTCTCGGCGTTGAGTATCCAGGTGGTGGAGCTGGTCCATGCTCTGCTTGATTAAGGTGGCGATGTCGTCCTTAAACTGGGCGATATCGGACTTGACCTCGCTACGCATGGCCCGGAAGTCCGCTTTAATCTCGCGGACATCGGCCTCCAGCGTCTGCAGGTAGCGATCCTGCCAGTTGACCTCGGCCATGTGATCATCTCCTTCCCCCGGTGGCTCGTGGCGTGTTCCTTTGACAGCACGAACCACAGAGAGAGCCCTTCCATACTCATTATAAGGCAACAGCAGCCTTTTTTCCTCCATCATGTACTAGTCCTCCCCAATAATCTCGCTTAGTATAGCGTGAGCGTACTTCAGGGTTACTTGATCCGGATCACCCGGCGGGATGGGATTCACTTTAGCGAATGCTGATAGAGCATCGGCAACCATTTCCACAAGACTGAAGATCGTGTAGCGATCTGCCGATAACCGAAGCCTAGCACCATCGGCTCGTAGAATCTCCAGCCACGGTTCAGGGGACTCAAAGCTGTAGAATATCGAAGCCAGTGCATTAGGTCCGTACCGATAGCCGAAGGCTTGCGCAAGTGTGAGGGTATACAGGCGGCTCCACCTCGAGAACGTTTCGATCTCTTCATCGCGCAGGAGAGGAGTCACTTGAGGGTGTCGATGACCGTTCAAGAGGAGCATGAAGGAAGTTAGCGTGGCGGCGCCACGTCCGCATTCGTCCTCAATCCGACCCATAGTCTCGCCGAAAAGATTTGCGGACAAAGGGGACACCTGTGTTGGCACAAGGAAGCGATCTTCGAACTCCTTCAGCCCATCGGCTCGTTCTGAGCACCAGCGACGGAATGCGTCAAGCGAGCGCTTGAGGCCATCCATAAAAGACTCATCCAGTTGGATAAACCTGTGCTCCATGCACAGCCCTCCGCGTAGAGTGATAACACATTCATGAAACCAATACAAAAATAGCCAACCGAGTGCATCGACTGGCTATTTTTTCTTCTCCTGCTCCTCGCGAAGCCGCCGATTGGCGGCCTCCATCATGTCGATCAAAACCCGCTTGTACTCCGGGCTCAGCTCCTGGCGCTTACCCCGAAAGACCACGTAGAGCTCGTCGTTTGGCGCCTCATCAGGTATGGTCTGGGCCACACTCTGGGGATCGTCGGTACGCCCCATCAGGTAATCGGCTGAGACATTCAGCAGTGATGCGAGTTTAGCAGCGGTGGGGAGATCAGGTAAGCGCTTGCCGCTCACCCACTGGGACACCGTGGATTCGGCCACGTTAAGAAGTCTCGCCACATCGCGCTGCGTTTTCTCGGCTGCGGCAAGCGCTGCCTTTAGACGATTGGCAAATACCACAAGCTCACCACCTTCGCGCCCCATCCTATCACAAAACGTGAAGTCATCCGAAGACGAGTTCACAAAATCGAAATTCCCCTCTTGACATTCACGCTGCGTGAAGGTAACATGAGAGCCGAGAGGTTCACATGACGTGAAACAAAGGGGGATTACCCGATGGCTGAGACAATTCTTCGACGCATTCGGCTTGCCAAGGGAATCAGCCTCACCGCCATGGCGGATAGGCTTGGAATCTTGGCTAGCAGACTCAGCATGATCGAGTCGGGACAGCGCCCAGTCACGCCGGATCTGGCTCAGAGCATCGCCGAGGTACTCGGCGTGCGCCAGGAACATCTTTTCATGCCCGATAGTTTCACAGCGCGAGAAACGGACGGGGTAGAGAGGAGGTGTTCCTGAGTGCCTGACACCACGACCCAGCAGCCCTTACTCGTCACGGTCGAGGAGGCTGGCCGGATGATTGGGGTGAGCCGATGGAAGGCGTACCAGTTGGTCAGGACTGGCGTACTACCCGTGGTGCGGCTCGGTCCCCGGTCCACCCGGGTTCCCGTTGATGCCCTGAAGGAGCGGATGAGTCAGATGGTGACGGTCGAGGAGGGGCGCACCGCATGAACGAGCTGATGCAGTTCGGGTTCGAGGGGCACCAGGTCCGCATCGTCATGCGGGACGGTAAGCCGTGGTGGGTGGCGGCCGACGTGTGCGACATCCTCGGGATCGGCCGGCCTCAGGACTCGGTCCGCTACCTGGACGAGGACGAGAGGGGGAGGTGTTTAGTAGACACCCCCTCCGGCCAGCAGGAGATGCTGGTGGTCAACGAGCCAGGGCTCTACTCGCTAATCCTGCGGTCGCGGAAACCGGAGGCTAAGGCGTTCAAGCGGTGGATCGTCCACGACGTGCTGCCGGCGATCCGAAGCACCGGCACCTACATCGCCCCGAGCGCGGCCCCGTCCCAGGCTCAGCTGGCCCTGGTCATGGCCCAGGCCCTGGTGGAGCAGGAGCGCCGCCTCGCAGCTGTCGAGCAGCGGGTGGGCGCCATCGAGGCCCGGCAGCAGGAGGCCGAACAGCACCTGCAGGCGCTTCCCGAGCCCACGGCACCGCCGGCGGACATCACGAAACGGGCCCTGCTCAACCGGCTGATCCGGGCCTACGCACTCCAGACCGGCGTTCCTGTGAACGTGATCTGGGACCGCCTGTACATGGAGTTCCGGGACCGCTACCACATCGACCTGAAGGCCAGGGCGACGCACCGCAAGGGGGCGCTGGACGTTGCCGAGGAGCTCGGGCACATCGAGACCCTCTACAACCTGGCCGCCACCCTGTTCAAGCGGGCCTCGTAGTTCAGAGGCATCAACCTGTCCGAAAAGTTCGAGGAGAGGGGGAAGGACCCGTGGCTGAGAGGCACCAGTGGAGCCAGGAGGATCTGGTCGCTCTGCAGCAGGCCGCTGCGACACTGGAGCGGCTGGGTGTCTGGTCTGTGTTCGTGAGGGGGGTATGCCACCTGCGCACGGAGATGCACGTCCATCCCCGAGACCTGATCCGCATCAGCCGGTTGCCCGGTGTGTCGGTGGAGAAGCCGCGACTCCTGGGCCCGGGTCACTGGCGGGTCACGATCTCCGTCGGCTGCATCACCATGTACGCCCAAGTCGACACCGACACGCTCCCGGCCATCGGCTGGCGCCTGGATGGTGGGGAGCCCCGGCTGTCCCGGATCGAGGCGGGCTCGCCATGAGCAGACTGCCCGCCTTGCGGGTAACGCTCCTCCCTCAGACCCGGGAGCTCATGGATCAGATCCGCCGGTTCTACCACGCATCTGACGGCATGGGGCTCCTGGCGCCGGACGATAGGGAGATCGTCGAGGCCGCCATCGTCGCCCTGGCCGAGCGGGCCCTCACGGACTGGCCGGAGGGCTGGGCAACTCAGATCGGGTGGATCGGCGCCCGCGAGGTGGAGCGGGAGCGGGCGAAACTCGCCGACCTGGTGCAGCGGACACGGAACCTCCCCCGCAGGAGGGTCAGGGTGATCACGCTCGCACAGCGGCGGCGGGATCAGGAGGTATCGACATGCTCAACTCAGTGATCCTGATCGGCCGCCTCACCAAGGATCCGGAGCTGCGGTACACGCAGTCGGGTAAGGCCGTCTCCAACATGCGGCTGGCGGTGGACCGCGGCACAGTGAACCACCAGGGCGAGAAGGAAACGGACTTCATCGACGTGGTCACGTGGGAGAAACAGGCCGAGGCCTGTGCTAACTACCTCCAGAAGGGCCGCCTGGTCGCCGTGCAGGGCCGCCTGCAGATCCGCCAGTGGACCAACGAGGAGGGCCAGAGGCGGGAGCGTGCCGAGGTGGTGGCCACCACGGTGCGGTTCCTCGAGCGGGCCAACCAGCAGGAGGACAACGCCGGTGGACAGGCTCCTCCGATGGGTACGGAGACCACGCCCGGCGACGATGAGGACGTGCCCTGGTGATGCCCGGGGGTGATCGGACATGAGGATGGACTCAGTTGCGTTCTCGCTCATGACCAGCCGGGTGGTGCAGGCGGCTCAGGTTCCCACTCAGGTGGCCCGGAAACTGCTGCGGGCCGGAATGGATGAGTCAACCGCTATCGAGTGGGCCACGGCGTGGCGCCGCACCGGCCGGGATCTGGACCAGGTGATCCGGGTCTGGAAGCTCAGCGAGGGCCGGGGGCGCCGCAGATCACAGAGGAGAGGAGAGCGAGCATGACCACCCTGCAAGAGCGTATTGAGCAGGCCGTCCGTCAGGTACAGGACGGAACGGCCGTCACCGGTGACCTGGTACAGCTGCTCACCGATGTGGGATCCCTGATCGCACAGCGCGTCGTGGAGTTCACCCTGCGCAACCTCACCTACTCGGAGCGGCAGGTGCTGGACGCACTCCTGGACGCGATGCCGGAGCCCACCGGAGGCCGCGTCGTGCTCAGCCATATCACGGAGCGGATCGGCGTCAGCCGTGGCCTCGCCATCAGCCTGATCCGCCAACTCGAGGCGTCTGGCATCCTGCGCAGCCGTTCGCTGGGCTCACAGGGCACCATGATCCAGCTGGACAACGGCCTCACTGTGGACGACCTGCGCCAGCATCTGGGGGGTGCGGCCTGATGATGCGGATGAGCGTCGGCCGTCGCAACCTACTCTCCCGGGCCGCCAGAGAGCTCCGGGACCTCAGGTGGCGCGCGCTGGACGGCCTGGCCGTGGTGATGATGCTGATCGGGCTATGGGTCACCGTGACGTGGCTCATCGAGATCGGGGCGCCGGCGTTGGCCCGGTGGATCGGATGGATGTAGCAGAGGGGGCGGCCGTATGGCCTGGATTCCGCTCTACCAGACGGTCTGGGACAACCGAAAGACGATGCTGCTGGCCGACCTGCTGGGCATCTCCGAGACCTACGCTGCGGCGCACATGGCCCGGCTCTGGACATGGGCCCTGGACAACGCCCAGGACGGCGAGATCGGGCACCTCACGCCCCGGGTGATCGCCAGGGCGGCGGACTGGCCTGGCGACCCGGAGCAGTTCGTGGAGGCGATGGTGACCTCGGGGTACGTGGACCGAGATGGAGAGTCCCTCCGCATCCACGACTGGATGGACTATGCTGGGCGCCTAATGGAGCAGCGCCAGCTGAACAACGAGCGCAGCAAGCGGAAGCGCGACCTGTATGATGATCCGGTTCTGACGGCCGAGGTAAAACGGCGGGACGGGGACCTCTGCAGGTACTGCGGGCGGCGGGTCAACTGGCGAGACAGAAAGAGCGCCGCAGGCGGCACCTATGATCACGTCGACCCGGAGGGCCCGAACACCCTGGAAAACGTTGTGGTTTCCTGCAGGGGCTGCAACTCCCGCAAGGGGAGACGGCGGCCGAAAGAGGCCGGAATGACGCTGCTTCCGCCGGGAACATCTGCCGAGAATCTGCCGGAATCTACCAGGAATCTACCCGGAACCAACTCGGATTCTGCCAACAGTACAGTACCTAACACTACCTCTCCTGATGATGATGATCACGCGCCCGCGCGCGACGAGAGCGAGGCCCCCGACCCCAGAACGGAATGCCTCGCCCTCATCGCCCGAGTCCGGCCCGACTGGATACTCTCCGGTGAACGGTACCGGGAGTTCCTCGAGTACGAGGACCAACTGCCGTGGCCGGTTATCCGCACCGCCGTGGACAAGACCCTGGCGGCCGGCGCCCGAGACCTCAAGTACTGCCTCCGCATCCTGGAGACCTACGTCGAGCAGCGGGTGCAGACCGTGGCGGATGTGGAGGCGCTGGACGCCGAGTTCGAGAGGCGCAAGCAGCAGCGGGCCCGGGACGCTCCCGCCAGGGAGAGGGGCGGTCGGCAACCGCCTCGGTCCTCCAACGTGATCCTGCGGCGGGAGCCCAAGGATGCCAGCTACTACGAGGACGTGTTCAAGACCTACGACTGACCATGGGTGACAAAAGGTTCGCGCATCGGGGGCGATCTGATGAACGCAACGGCGCTCCCGCAGTGGGAGGGTTCCAGACATTCCATCGCCCTGTCTGAGACGGCCTACCTTGGTGGAACCGGCCGGCTGATGTTCAACCCGATGAGCCGCGGTGAGGTTCACCGGATGGTCCGGCAGTGCCTCCGGGTGGCCCGGACGCCGGCAGAGATCCGCCGGGTGATGAGAGTCTGGCGGGAGATCCACTACCTGGGCCGGGGCCAGTCCGACCCCATCGGGGTCCGGCAGATCCGCCGGCACTACTACCTGGACCTTCCAGCGCTTCGCCCGGTACCGCACCCATGGTACCCGGCTGCGGCAGTGACGATCCGCTATGCCCTCCCGGCGGGCATCCCGGCGGCGCTCGGCCTGGAGAGCCCGCTGGAGGCCCTGGAGGTGGCCCGGCGGATGCGGCAGGGCACCGATTGGGCAGAGGTGGTGGCCGGGCGGGTCCTCTGGCGGCCCCGGTGGCTGCTCACCTTCTCTGACCAGGCGATGGGCCACGATGGCGGCTTGTACCGTGGTGCCGGCGCCCAGTACCTCGGGAAGACGGCCGGAGGGAAGGGGGTCTGGGGATGGGAGCTCTGACGAGGCGCAGGCCCCTGCAGCGGACAGGCCGGCTCCGCTCCGCCAGCACCCTGGCCCGGATAGGCCGCCGGGGGCGCCGCCTGAGAGCGGCCGACCGCCGGCAGGAGCGGGCAACCCACCAACTGCCCTGCGTGTGTGGCTGCAACGCCGGCCGAGGGGAGATCTCCCGGGCGCACATCATCAGACGCGGAGACGAGCGGAACCGGAACGAGGACTGGAACAACCTCCCGGCCTGCTGGTGGCTGAGCACCTGGCTGGACCAGACACCAGAGGGCATTCAGTGCAAACGGAGTCTGCATGCCCTCGCCATCGGTCTCGGCCGGCGGCTGGAGGCCGGGGACGTACAGGACCAACTGAGACGCCACGGCTACTACGAGTGGCGTCGGAGAGCGGGAGGAGGAGGACCATCGTGATTCAGATGCAGACGGCGGCGGTCAACACGATGCGGACGATGCCGATGATGATCAGGCTGGGCCCGGTGCTGTGGGCCTCGGTGGCCTCGCTGGCCGCCATGGTGGCGCAGACGGCGAGCACCGTGGCCCGGGGGCTGCGGAGGGGGTAGGAGGTTGGCAACTCGGTTAGACCTGGCGCCAGACCTGGCGATCTGGCAGGGCGACGTGCGGGATGCCCTCCGGCAGATGCCGGACAGCAGCGTTCAGTGCGTTGTGACGAGCCCGCCCTATCTCGGCTTGCGCGACTACGGCGTCGCTGGGCAGATCGGCCTGGAGCCCACCGTCGAGGAGTACGTAGCTGTTATGGTCGAGGTGTTCCGCGAGGTCAGGCGCGTGCTCCGCAAGGACGGGACGCTTTGGCTCAATATCGGCGACAGCTACACCAGTGGCGACCGTACCTGGCGGGCACCCGATAAGAAAAACCAGGCCCGTGCTATGTCGATACGGCCTGATACCCCAGAAGGTTTGAAGCCTAAAGACCTAATCGGCGTTCCGTGGCGCCTCGCCTTCGCCCTCCAGCAAGACGGATGGTATTTGCGATCCGACATCATCTGGCATAAGCCTAATGCCATGCCAGAGTCCGTAAAGGATCGACCAACCCGGTCGCATGAGTACATCTTCCTGCTGAGCAAGTCGGCCAGTTACTACTACGACGCCGATGCCATAAGGGAACCGAGTGCGTGGGACCCGAGCAAGACGAAGTTCCCCGATGGATGGGATACCGGTCCGGGGGGCCACGGATCGTTCCATAGAGCCGGGCGCGAGAAAGGTCGGAAGAACGATGCTTCTGGGAGCACAGCCGCATACGGCCGCAACAAGCGCAGCGTCTGGACGATTCCCACTCAACCCTTCCCCGAGGCCCACTTCGCCACGTTCCCTGAGGAGTTGCCCCGGCTCTGCATTCTGGCCGGCACATCCCCGTACGCCTGCCCCCACTGCGGGGCCCCGTGGCGGAGAGTGTTGCAGAAGGTTGCCGTGGACAATCCAGCATCTTACAAGGGCAGCTCCTTTACGAAGGGTAAGACGGCGGAACCGAAGTCGAATGTTGGGCAGGGACCGCGGTATGAACGAGGCGGAACGGTTGGTTGGGAACCCACCTGCTCCTGCGAGGCCAACGACGGCAGCGGCCGATGCATCGTCCTGGACCCGTTCTGGGGCAGCGGCACTACCGGCCAGGTAGCGTTGCAGTATGGGCGCATCGCCTGGGGCGTGGAGCTCAACCCGGAGTACATCGAGATCAGCAAGCGCCGGCTGTGCCGGACGCAGACCACCCTGATCGGGAGGCTGTGACGATGGAGAGAGCAGAGGAACGAACCCTGACACCAGAGGAGCGGCGCCTTGCCCGGCTCCGTGAGATCCAGCGGCGGCTGTTCCCGGGCGACGCCCGGCTGATGTACGGGGACTGCAGGCCGCTCCAGGTTCCCATCCGGGAGGTGATCCTGTGCCGACAGCATGGGCGCAGCGCATAGACGAGCTCTCCGAGCGGTATCACGCCGGAGAGCCGGTGAGGGACGACCTGATTGCGGCCGGGTATCCGCTGGTTAGGGCGATCATCTGCCAACGTGGCTGGTTTGCACCGGGCTACGAGCTGGACGACCTCACCCAGGAGGGCATGATCGGCTACACAGAGGCGGTGGACTCCTGGAGGCCCGACGTGGTGAGGTTGTTCCGCTCCTGGGCAGCGTTCTGCATCCGGCGGGAGCTGATCGCTGTGCTGAAAGCGGCCAACCGAGTCAAGCACAGTTTCCTGAACGACGCCGCATCGCTGGATGCTCCGGCACCATGGGCCGATAAGCGGCCGCTGGCTCTGATCGACCTGGTGGAGGCAGATGATGGCGACCCGGAGGAGTACCTGCTCCGACAGGAGGAGATCCACGAGACCCGTCTCCTCCTTCTGGGCGTGTGCCAGGGCATGAGTGCCCTTGAGCGTGACGCCCTGCTGAGGGTTACCGACGGGCAGAGCTACGTCGAGATTGCCAGGGCCCTGGGCAAGACGCCGAAGGCTATCGACAACGCCATCTGGAGGGCCAGGCGAAAGCTAAACCGGCGCCGGGAGGCGATGTCGGCATGAGCAGGAGACTGATGGTCAGGCCACCGAGGATGCGCCACTGCACCGAGCGGGCGGTACTCACCAGCCTGCACCATGCGATGTACCGTTGCGGAATCCCTGTGCAGTTCTGGGACCGGGAGGACATGATCTGCCTGGAGCCACTCATCCGAGAGATGCGCCGGGTGATCTGGCGGGAGTGGCTCTGCATGCCGGTGATCATGGATGGCATGACGGTTGGCGAGGTCGTGCGCAAGGTAGTCTGGGCCCATTACGGTGGATTCGAGAGGAGGAGCGGGTAGCATGCGCAGGCTCCACATCACGAAGCACGCCAAGGAGCGCATGGCCCAGCGGCTCAACGGGACGAACCTCCGTGTGCTGGCCGAGCACGTGCACCAGAACTGCATCCGCCGAGAGGAGATCCCACCGGGACCGCTGCGCATGTTTCTGGACTGCGCCTGGGCGATGAACGAGGAGCCTGCCGTTCTCAAACTGCACCAGGCTACGGTCTACGTGTTCAAGCAGGTCGATGACGACACTGATGCCCTGATCACAGTGTACCGCCTGCCGCGACCGCTGCGCAGGCTGTCGCACGAGGTAGAGGCCGAGTTCTGGCGAGCGAAGCGTGAGAGGAGGAGCGGCTGATGAGCAAGCACACGCCCGGTCCGTGGGTGTTCGAGGTGCGAGACAGCGGCACATTTAGGATCCGCATGGGAACCGCTCTGGAGTCCCCGGACTGCCTGCGGGCGCTGGGGACAGGGCGCCAGCAGATGGGAGGTGGGCAGAGGTGACTTGGCCTACGGTGAGGCGGTATACCGCCAAGGAGATCGCTGAGGCTGTCCTGGTCTACGACGAGTTGCGCCGGTGCGGCGCGGTGAGCAAGGGCGAGCTTGATGTGGACAAGATCGCCGCCGGCTATCGAAAGGATTGGGGGAAGGACGTGGACTTCGACTTGGATCGCCTAAGTGCGACGGTGACGGACCTTCCCCCTCGCGGCGGGAGGTGACAGCGATGCCTGAGAAGGACCTGCGGGCTAACGAGGTAGAGCAGAGGCTGCACACGTGCTCCGTCTGCGGCACGGAGGGCCCATGGGGTCCTGAATGGCAGTGGTTCGGCTCGCTGGCAGACATCGAAGACGGGCGCCCTGTGGTGAAGGTGTGCTCGAAGAAGTGCAAGACGAGGTACACGCGAAGCGCCGAGTACAAGCGGGCCGTAGCGGGCCTGCACAGCGAGCCAGAGCCGGTGCGGAATGACGCGGCCGACGAGGTAGAGCAGAGGCTGCGGGAGATTGAGGGGAACCTCGCTGAACTGGCCGGTCATGCCATACTCAGTGTCTCGTCAGCGGCCTATCAGCGTGACGTGCCGTTCCTTCTCTCCCTCCTCCGTGAGAGGGAGGAGGAGAACCGCCGCCTTCGCGAGCGGGTGGACCACTATGAGACCGGGATCCGCCGCCTCATCGAGGAGGTGAGCCACCACGACACCGGCGCAGCAGCGGGTGTACGAGGCGATACGTAGCCTGGAGACGGAGCTAGGCTACGGTCCCTCAACCCGGGAGATCGCAGACCGGGCCGGCCTGCACAGCACGTCAACGGTGCATGTCCACCTGCAGCACCTCCTGGAGGCCGGCCTGATCCGGCGGGCCTCCAGGAGATCGGGATACACCACCATGAGGGGGCGCTCGCCATCGGCCAGCGGTACATGACGGTCTACGTTGTGGAGGGATCGGGCATCTACCACCGGGACCGCCGCTGCCGGCAGGTGGTGAGGAAGGGGGCGGAGGCCGAACCGCTGACCCTGAAGGTGCGGCCGAAGAACCGGAGCGGCTCCGGGATGCCAGGCTACAGCCCCTGCCATATCTGCGCGGTGGAGCCCTGAGAGGAGGCTGGAGAGGATGGAGAGGACATGCGGGACATGCGCCCTCGCCAGGCCACGCGGGCCGGGAGATGAGACGGTCTGCACCCATCAGCATGGGCACAGATTCACGGTGGCCACCGAGAGGTGCCGGCGCCCGCGGCAGTGGTGGAGGCCGCGGCCAGAGCTGATGCAGACACAGGCTGAGAGGCCGGGGGCCAGACAGATGACGTTCGCACTGTGAGGGGTGAGAGAGTGCAGCAGTTCGTGAACATCGACCAGGAGTACACCGTGTTCTGCCTGTTCGGCGGCATGGGAGGCGGCGCCCTGGGAGCACAGATGGCCTCGGCAGAGTACCGGGGCCTCCGGGGCCGGGCGGTGATCATCGGGAGCGTGGACAGCGACCCGGACGCCTGCGCTGATTTCGAGATGCTCACCGGGGTCAAGGCCACGCAGTTGGACCTGTTCGACAGGCAGCAGTACATCGACTGGTGGGGGGTGGAGCCGCCGGCCGACTGGCGAGAGGCGACGCCGGAGGATCTCCGGGCGGCCGCTCAGGGGCAGGACCCCGACGTGGTGATCATCACGGCTCCCTGCAAGGGGTTTAGCGGCCTGCTGAGCCAGGAGCGGAGCAGCAGCCGGAAGTACCAGGCGCTTAACAAGCTCACCTTCCGAGGGGTGTTCCTCACCCTCGAGGCATGGCGCCACAACCTACCGGCCTTCATCCTGTTCGAGAACGTGCCCAGGATCGCCACCCGAGGAAAGCGGTTCCTGCGGGAGATCAAGGGCCTGCTGGCCGCCTATGGCTACGTGTTCGACGAGCGCCACCACGACTGCGGGGAGTTGGGCGGCCTGGCCCAGCGCCGCCGGCGGTACCTGCTGGTGGCCCGGAACCCGGCGAAGGTCAGCAGCTACCTGTACCACCCGCCGCGGCAGCGGGTCCGGGCCATCGGCGAGGTGCTGAGCGAGCTGCCACTCCCGGACGATCCCGCCGGTGGCCCGATGCACAGGTTACCCCGGCTCCAGTGGCTGACCTGGGTCCGGCTGGCGCTGATCCCGGCCGGCGGAGACTGGCGGGCGCTACAGGGTATCGAAGCCGGGAAGTACAGCATCGTCCCGGAGAGCAACGGCCTGCACACCAACAAGTACCGGGTCCTGCGGTGGGACGGACCTGCAGGAACCGCGACCGGCAGCGACAGGCTGGGCAGCGGGGCACCGGCGGTGGCAGATCCCCGGCTCGGCTATCAGCCGCACCGCGGGGCTTACCGGGTAGGGCGGTGGGACGAGCCCTCGACCACGGTGGTCGGCTCGGCGGATGTAAGGGGCAGCAACGGGATGGCGGCTGTCGCAGACCCGCGTATCGGTCACACCCCGAGGGATGGCGCCATGCAGGTCGGGGCCTGGGATGCCCCTGCCGGGCCGGTGGTTGGATCAGCGGCTGTCACCAGCTCCAACGGGATGGCTGCCGTGGCGGATCCCAGGTACTCCAGACAACCACGGGCCGGAGTCCTGAGCGTCCAGGCATGGGACAGGCCCGGCCTCACGGTGACCGGTGGCCGGGACCCGAACGGCAACATGCTGAGTGTGGCAGACCCTCGTCTCGGCTGCAGCCCTCGCAACGGCGCCTACGCCGTCACCCACTGGGACCAGCCTGCCGGGGCGGTCACCGGCGCTGGCGACGTACATGCCCAGGGCGCCTCCTGCGTGGCAGATCCCCGGATCCCCGCCGACGATGAGCGGCCCGACCCGCCGCCGGTCATCATCGCCGAGGACGGCACCTGGCACCGGCCGCTGACCACGCTGGAGCTCATGGCCCTGCAGGGGTTCCCGACCCGGCGGCCAGACGGGCGCCCCATCGAACTGGCCGGGCGCAGCGACAGGGCCTGGCGGGAGCGCATCGGCAACGCGGTTCCGCCGCCCACGATGCAGGCCATCATGGAGCAGATCATCTACTCGCTCCTGGCCTCGGAGACCGGTGATTTCCGGCTGGACGCCCTGCAGACCGGGGTGTGGGTGGAACCCTGGGCGCCGCACGAGGAGCGGATGGGGGCGAGCTGATGGAGCTGATGGAGCTGATCTGCTTGTTCAACGGGCGCAAAGAGCAACCGCCCTGTTTCACCCCGATCCCGGTTCAGGAGGGCCAGACAGAGGTGGTGTGCCCCACCTGCGGGACACGTCACATCCTGGAGGAGGGCCGGTGGAAGCGGGTGAAGGAGCGGCTGGCAATCTCATAGAGGAGGTGCGCAGAGTGCCAGAAAGGGAACGCGTTGAGATGGTGCTCCTGGCGCAGGCGCCGAACGGTTCATGGCGGCCGGTGGCCTCAGCGTCAGAGGCGATCCTTACCGAGGATGGCTGCGAGTGGTCCATCGACGCCTACGAGGTGTCGCTGAAAGACGCCGGCGAGCCGCTCCTCAGAGAGACAGTTGCCGGATGCCGCGGTGTCAAGGTGAGGTACGCAGACGAGTATGGACTCTGGGAGGGCGCAGCGTTTATCACCTGCATCGAGTGGTTGGGTGGCAACATGGTCAGCCTGACGCTGGCCGGAAGCGGAGAGCCGCAGACCTTCAGCATTCCGTGGAGAATGCGGAAGGCACATCGCAGCAGGGGTGGAAAACTTCTCTACTGGCTCGGCGCGACACCTCATATGGGGTACTCTGGAGGCGGTTTGGTAGATGGAAGGTCGAAAGGCGAAACTGCTCATAAGCGTCACAGAGGCGGCGGAAATCCTCGGCATCGGCAGGAATAGGGCATACCAGTGGATTCATGCGGGTATTATCCCAGCGGTGCGGAGCGGCGGCCGCATCTACATCGCCCGCAAGGCCGTAGAGGCTTTGGTAGAGCAGATCGCAAACGGAGAACTGCCGACCGGGGATGAGCGGAAAACGAAATAGGACAAGGGCACCGAACGTGCACAGAACGCGTTCGGTGCCTTGATTTTTGCAGGTCCATTTTCCGGCACTGTAGAAAGACGGAGCGCGTTCGGTCATCAGCGTGCAGGGGAGGGGCAGATGATGAGCAGCGACCAGGTGCGAGTTGGAGAGTACATGGTGGACCGGTCGGTTCTGGACGAGGTAGCACGGGAGCTCCGGCAGTACCAGCACCGCCGCCGGCGCTACGAGTACCTGCGTCTCCGCTACCAGCAGATCCCGCTGGAGTCGCCGCCACCCTCAGAGGGAGTCGGCCACGGATCAGGCCCGGGCGATCCCACTCTGCGGGCCGTGGAGAAGTTGGAGGACACCCGGGCGGAGATGCTGGATCTCCAGGCCTGGATCACGACCGTTGACCGGGCCTTGGAGGATCTCACCGAGACGCAGCGGGAAGTCCTCCGGCAGATGTATCTCCTGCCGAGGGCGGTGCGGCGGTACACGACTGTCGGGCTCGCTGAGAACCTGAACATCTCCGAGCGGGAGGTTTACCGGGCCCGGAACGAGGGTCTGCTCTACATCGCCCTGGCGCTCCATGGTGAAGCGATTCTGGCAGAATCCTGGCAGGAAAATGTCAGTTCCTTCTCCCGAAACCGTGCTACGGTGTAACCGTGGGCTACCGGGTAACCTCTCCTCTCCCCGGGCCCATCCTCCTCCTCTCTGCGCCCCGCCGATCACCCACCAGGTCGGCGGGGCAGCCGTTTATACGGGAGGTGACGCCCTGTGCAGCACGTCATCATCTGCGCGCAGTGCCATGAGGTGCAGTTCGGCACGGTGGAGAGCTGCACCAACCTGGAGCTGATGTGCCCGCGGTGCAGGTGCACGACCATCGTGAACACGCACGGAGACCACCTCTCGACGAGAATCGGGAGGATGCCGGAGCACCTGGTGAAGCGGCTGATGCGTTCTGGCGGCGTCGACGAAAGGAAGTGCAGGTAGTCACGTTTCGGCGGCCTGGCCGGCACGCACCGAAGCCCTACGCTCCGCGTGGGGTCCGCCTGTAGGTGCCGCGGGCCATGGCTGCCGATCAGATATGGGCCAGAACGAGCCGGGCCGCCATCCATGGCCGCCCGGCGCTGACATGCATAGGCGGGGGACAGCCGGGACCATCCTGGCGCCCCGCCGCGGCCCAGTACATAGGGAGGGCAGATCATGTCGAGGTGGCAGCGGTTTTGTTGGGCCTGGAGTTTGGCCCGCCGGGCCGGCCGGAGCATCATCGAGTCGTACCGCTTTGCGCGTCGGTTTGCCCAGAACCGGGGGCAGATCACGCGGCAGCAGCGACGGGCCTATGCCCGTCAGCTGAGGGACTAGGGCGGTGGAGAGCGTGGCCGGTCGGGAGGGGCGCCGGCGCAACCCTGATGCAGATCGGTACTACGACCGCTACGAGCGCGATCCCAACGCCACTGCGTTCTACCGCAGTGCGGCATGGCTACGCATGCGCCGCCTCATCCTGGAGCGGGACCACGGCCTCTGCCAGGAATGCCTGCGTCATGGGAGATACACTCCTGCCACAGCCGTGCACCACAAGGTCGAACTGCGGGAGCGGTGGGACCTGCGGCTGGACGCTGACAATCTGGAGTCCATCTGTGACGAGTGCCACAACCGGATGAGAGCAGGAGCCAGCATGGCAGAGGGGATTGTGTTCGATGAGGATGGCAACCTGGTGCCGAGGTGAGGGCAGACCCCATCCCCCCCTATCTGGAAACGGATGGGTGCTCCTTCCTGACCGAGCGGCTACCTTCAAAAACCCCGGAACGAGTTCTTACGTGAGGGGGGGTATCCGAGGGGGGATTGCGGGTGCGACTTTACACCGAGGACGAAAAGGTTAAGCGCATCAAGCGAGAGATCACGCGACTTCGCAAGCTATACAAGGAGTTGCCGAAGGATAAGCAGGCGGCCGCCGAGGGTCTGATTCAGGAGGCCGCGTTCATGCGTGCCACGCTCGAGGAGGCCCGGGCGATCATCGACCGGGAGGGTATCCTGGAGCTCTTCGAGCAGGGTGAGCAGCGATTCCAGCGGGAGCACCCGGCCACGAAGGTCTATAACACGATGATCAACCGGTATGCGGCGGTCTGCAAGCAGCTGATCGACCTCCTGCCTGACGGGGACGCCAAGAAGCAGGGTGAGGACGAGCTGATGGCGTTCATCAAGCGGGGGCGGCGGTAGGTGTGGCCGAGAACTACATCCGTGAGTACTGGGCGAAGATCCAGTCTCGTGAGGTCGCCGCCTGCAAACGCCTGAAGCAGCAGTACCAGAAGCTCATCAAGGAGCTGGACAACCCGCGCGATCCGTGGGTGTTCGACCTCGAGGCGGCCAACCGGCCTATCGAGTTCATCGAACAGTTTTGCCGGCATTCGAAAGGGAAGTGGCTGGGCCAGCCGGTCCAGCTGGAGCTGTTCCAGAAGGCGAAGCTGCAGGCCATTTTCGGGTTCGTACACAAGGAGACCGGTCTCCGGCGCTGCCGTGAGGTTCTCACCATCGAGGGCCGGAAGAACGGCAAGTCGACCGAGATGGCTGCGCTGGCGCTCTACATGATGGTGGGCGATGGCGAGGGCGGTCCCGAAGTCTACTGCGTGGCGACCAAGCGCGACCAGGCCCGCATCGTGTTCACCGAAGCTGTGAACATGCGGGACCAGTCACCGGCCCTTCGCGCCCACCTGAAGAAGCGCAAGACCGACCTGTACTTCCCCCTGATTTTCGGCAAGTTCGAGCCCCTCGCCAGTGAGTCGAACAGCCTGGACGGCCTCAACTCTCACGGAGTCATCATCGACGAGCTTCACGCGATCAAAGACCGCAATCTCTACGACGTAATGAAGCAGTCGATGGCGGCCCGGGAGCAACCGCTGTTGGCGATGATCACCACGGCCGGCTTTGTCCGCGAGTGCATCTATGACGACATCTACGACTACGCCTGCAAGGTACTTGACGGCCTGGTCGACGATGAGCGGTTCCTGGCGTTCATCTATGAACTGGACGACCGGAGCGAGTGGACTGACTTCCGGGCCTGGGAGAAGGCCAACCCTGGCCTTGGCACCATCAAGTCGTATGAGGAGCTGGCCGCCAACGTCGAGCGGGCGAAGAACGACCCATCGTTCTTGCCCACTGTCCTCACCAAGGACTTCAACATCCGGGAGACGCGGGCCGGCACTTGGCTGACGTTTGAGCAGGCCAATTGCGAAAAGGAATTCAGCCTGGACGATCTGCGTGATACCTACGCCATCGGCGGGGTGGACCTGGGCGCCACCACAGACCTGTGCGCCGCCGTGGCCATCGTCAAGAAGCCGGGCGACCCGGATTTCTACGTGTTGGTGCAGGGATTCATGCCGGAGGAGAACATCGAGACCCGGACCAGGGAGGACAAGGTTCCCTATGACAAGTGGGTCGAGAGGGGGTACATCACACCTTGCCCCGGCAACCGGGTCGACTACCGCTACGTCACTGACTGGTTCATGACGCTCCACATGGAGTACGGAATCTCCGCCTACTGGACGGGTTACGACTCATGGAACTCGCCCGCCTGGGTCGAAGACATGGAGGCCCGCCTCGGGTACGAGCGGGGGAAGAACCTCCTTCCCGTGATCATGGGCGCCAAGACGCTCTCAGCCCCGATGAAGGAGCTCAAGGCGGAGCTTGCCGGCAAGCGGATCAACTACAACCGCAACCCTGTCCTCCTATGGGCCCTGACGAACATGGCTGTCGAGGTCGACAAGAACGAGAACATCCGCCCTGTGAAGGGGCAGAACCAGCGCCAGCGCATCGACCCTGCGGTGGCGCTCATTATTGCCTATACGGTGCTGCAGCAGCACCTGGAGGACTACAAGGCGCTGATAGGTGGTGATTAAGACGGAACGGAGGAGCCTGCTGCAGACAGTCTTCGGGGCGCTCCGCCCAGGCAGGGTCATAACCCAACTGCGCATGCTGTCCGGCTATGCCCCTGTGTTCACCCCCTGGGGCGGGAAGCCATATGAGGCTGACGTGGTACGGGCAGCCGTGGACGCCATCGCCCGGAACGGGGCGAAGCTCAGGGCTAAGCACGTCCGCAGGGTGGACGGCCGTGTGGTGCCGGTTGGCGGGCAGATCGAGCGCATCCTGACGATTCGCCCGAACCCGAACATGAACGCTTACGCGTTCCTCTACCGGCTCATCACCACCTGGGCAATCGACAACGATGCGTTCGCTTATCCCCAGTGGGATGGGCCCAACCTCGTCGCAATTTGGCCCATCAACTGCGTGCTGGCGGAGTTCCTGGAGGACGACAGCCGTACCATCTATGTCAAGTTCCACTTCGCAGACGGGGGCCAGGTGGTGCTGCCCTACTCCGAGGTCATTCATCTTAGGCGGCACTACTACAGCAACGACCTGCTCAGTGAACCCAACACGCCGATCAACGCCACCCTGTCGGCCATCCACACCACGAACGAGGGCCTTGCCGAGGCCGTCAAGACCTCGGCCCACCTGCGAGGCATCCTCAAGTTCCAAGGTCTTCTGAAGGACGCCGATATCGAGGCTGCCAGGCAGCGGTTCGTCCAGCAGTACATGACCGTCCAGAATAGCGGCGGCGTGGCGGCCCTGGACAGCAAGGCGGAGTATCAGGAACTGAAGACCCAGCCCGTGGTGGTCAACGCGGCGCAGATGAAGGAGCTGAGGGACGCTGTATTCCGGTACTTCGGCGTCTCCGAGGCGATCGTCAAGGGCGACTACGACGAGGACCAGTGGAACGCGTTCTACGAGTCCACCATCGAGCCGCTGGCGGTGCAGATGAGCCTTGAGTTCACCAGCAAGCTGTTCACACCAAGGGAGCTGGGCCATGGCAACGAGATCATCTTCGAGGCCAACCGCCTCCAGTACGCCAGCATGACGACGAAGCTGAACCTGCGTGAGATGGTGGACCGCGGCGCCCTGACGCCGAACGAGTGGCGTGAGGCACTAAACCTGGCGCCGGTAGAGGGCGGCGACAAGCCAATCCGCCGGCTGGACACTCGGCCGACGGACGAGGACAACAACGAAAAGGGGGGCGACACGGGTGGCAACGGAACCGAAGGTGGAGAAGGCGCAGAAGGAGATCCGACTAGCGGAGCTCAGGGCGCTAGATCAGGCGAGTGACGGTGAAATGCTGGTGGAAGGGCGGGCCGTTGTCTACGACAGCCCGACCGTTCTCTTTGAGGTCGATGGGCGGAAGTACTACGAGGTCATCGCCCGGGGCGCCTTGGATGGCGCCGATTTGCGGGACGTGCCTTTCCGCTACAACCACGCCCAGAGCGTGATGATTATGGCCCGCACCCGGAACAAGACGCTGGAGTTGCTCCCTGACGACAAGGGGCTCCTGATCCGGGCCCGCCTTGCCAACACCACGGCCGGCCGTGACCTCTACGAGCTGATCAAGCGGGGCGACATCGACAAGATGTCCTTTGCTTTCACCGTCAAGGAGGACAAGTACGACCGGGAGACCCGGACCCGTACCATCATCAAGTTTGGTCGTATCGCTGACGTGTCGGCGGTGGATACCCCGGCCTACAACGATACGTACCTTGCTGCGCGCAACTACTTTGAGGCGCAGGCGGAGGCCGAGCGCCAGGCGGCGGACGCTGCCGAGGAGCTTCGCAAGCGGCTGATCATCATGACTTACCTGTAAAGCGAGAAAGGAGAGCGAGCGCATGAGCGTGAATGCACGTCTGGCCGAGATTGAGACCCGCAAGGTGGAGATCCGCGGTCTGCTCGAGAACGATCCGAAGGCCAACCTGGACGAGCTGAAGACGGAACTGGAGAGTCTGGACAAGGAGGCGCAGGAGCTTCGCAAGCGGCTGGAGATCGCCCAGGGCATCCAGGCCGGCACTGTGCAGGCCCGCGTGGTGGCCGCCAAGCAGGTGCAGAACCCCGAGCAGCGAGATGCTGATCCCCACGACACCCCCGAGTATCGCCGAGCGTTCATGGACTACGTGACCCGTGGCGTCAAGAGCGATATCCTGGAGTTCCGCGCTGACCAGACCACCGGCACCGGCGACATCGGCGCCGTCATCCCGACCACCATCCTGAACCGGATTGTGGAGCGGGCAAAGGACTACGGCCGCATCTGGGCCAGGGTCACCAAGACCGCCGTTCAGGGTGGCCTGCAGATCCCCGTGAGCACCGCCAAGCCCACGGCTACCTGGGTTGCGGCCGGCAGCATGGCCGACAAGCAGAAGAACGCTGTCACGGGCACCATCGTGTTCTCCTACCACAAGCTCCAGGTCCGCGTCGCGGTGGAGCTGGTGGCTGGCACCGTCGCCCTGCCTGTGTTCGAGGCGACCGTTGCAAACAACATCGCCGAGGCTATGATCAAGGCGCTCGAAGCCGCGATCATTTCCGGCACCGGCACGGGCCAGCCTCTGGGCATCACCAAGGACACCGGCATCCCGGCGGGCCAGATCATCGAGGTGGCTCAGGCCGACTTCAGCAAGTTCAAGACCTGGGCAACGCTCATGGGCAAGGTCCCGGCAGCCTACCGCAACGGCGCCGTGCTGCTCATTAACGATGCCGACTGGAACACCCACATCGTCGGCATGGTGGACAACAACGGCCAGCCCATCGCCCGGGTGACCTATGGCCTGGACGGCACCATTCAGGAGCGGTTCCTGGGCCGCGAGGTCATCCCGACCGACCTGCTGCCCTCCATCGACACCGCTCAGGCCGGCGACGTGGTGGCGGTGCTGGTGCGTCTGGAGGACTACCTCGTCAACAGCAACATGGCGATCACCTACCGCAGGTACTTCGACGAGAACACCGATGAGTGGATCTCGAAGGCGACGATGATCGCCGACGGCAAGCTCGCCGACCCGAACGGCGTGGTGCTCATCAAGCTGAAGGCCGCCAGCTAGTGGGGTGATCCGGGATGCTGGATGAGGTCAGGAAGGCCCTGCGCGTGGACGGGAACGAGCACGACGATGAGATCCAGGGGCTGATCGCCGCCGCCAGGGCCGACCTGGCCCTCTCCGGCGTCTCCCCCGAGAAGACGCAGAGTGACGACGACCCGCTGATCCGGCGGGCCGTCGTCATCTACTGCCAGGCCCACTTCGACTACGCCGACCAGGCCGCGCCGCGGCTGGAGCAGTCCTACGAGATGCTGAAGCGGGACCTGACTCTCTCTGAGGAGTACCGGGGCGGTGGTTCGTCATGACCACCGCCGCCGTGTTCCGCCAGCGGGTCACGCTCCAGCAGCATGTCGTGGGCCAGGACGAGTACGGCCAGCCCATCGATACCTGGCAGGACGTTGCGACCGTCTGGGCGGCCGTGGAGCCCCTGCGGGGCCGCGAGTATTTTGCCGCCCACCAGGTGCAGGCCGAGGTCACGACCCGCATCAGGATCCGGTACCGTCGAGGCATCCGGCCAGAGATGCGCGTGCTCTACGACGGCCGCGTGTTCAACATTCTGAGCGTCATCGACCCCGAGGAGCGGCACCGTGAGCTGCAGCTCATGTGCCGGGAGGTGGTCTGATGGCCGGTAAGAGCGCCATGTGGATCCAGGTTGAGGGACTGGATGAGGCTGTACGCCGGGTCCGGTCTCTCACCTCATCCCTGGAGGCCAAAGAGGTCGAGCAGGTCCTCGTGAAGGGCATGAGGGTAGTCCGCGACGAGGCCAAGCAGCGCGTCCCCGTGCGAACGGGCCTACTCAAGAGCGCCATCAAGGCGAAAATCGGCAAACGCAGAGGGAAAATGGTGGCCGGCGCCTTCTCCGCCGTGGACTTCAAGCGGGCGCCTCACGCCTACCTGGTCGAGTACGGCACCCGACACTCCCGGGCGAAGCCGTATTTCCGCCCGGCCTGGGACACCAAGCAGGCCGAGGTCAAGAAGCAGATCGAGGACGGCCTGCGGGAGCTGCTGGAGGGAGGGTTGCGGTAGATGGAGGCGGCAGTCCGGGCGCATCTGATCGCCGATTCGGCGGTGGCGGCCCTGGCGGGCACGCGCATCTACCCCAACGTGCTCCCCCAGGGCGTCGCTTACCCTGCGATCCGCTATCAGCGGATCGACACGCCCAGGGTTTACACGAAGGGCGGGTACACCGGACTCTCCCGGCCCCGCCTGCAGATCGACTGCTACGCACCGACCAAAAAGGCCGCTGCGGATCTCGCCGCGGCGGTGCGGACCGCCATGGAGCGGTATCCCCGCGCAGTGTGTGAGAACGAGAGCGACGGGTATGAGCCAGAGCCGGCCCCGCCCGTCTATGTGAGGACCCTGGAGTTCCGAATCTGGCATGAGGAGGCATGAGCATATGGCCATGAAAGGCGTGGACGTTCTCGTCCTCGTTGACGTTGGCACCGCGGGCTCACCGGAGTGGGAGGCCGGCGCCTCTCAGCGCGGTGCCACTCTCTCTGAGTCCGTGGATACGGTCGAGACGACCACCAAGGGGTCTGGCGGCTATAAGACCTATGAGTACGGCATCGGCGACTGGACCATCAGCATGGACGGCGCCTATATCAAGGACGACGCCTGCTACACCGCACTGGTGAACGCCATGCGGCAGAAGAAGAAGGTGAAGGTGCGGTGGCAGGAGGAGAGCCAGGCGGTCTACGAGGGCGAGGCCCTGGTTACCTCTCGCGACCTCGAGGGCCCCTATGATGGCGAGGCCACCTACTCCATCGAGCTGCAGGGCAGCGGGGCCCCGGTGCTCCAGCCCACCCCGTAGGTGATGGCACATGAACTACGTCAACATCGAACTGGGCCGGCCCCGGCGCATCAGGTTTGACACCAACGCGCTCTGCGACGCTGAGGAGGCCCTGGGCGTCGGCATCGGCGCCATGATGAACCAACAGATGGGGTTCCGGGCGATCCGAGCCCTGCTGTGGGCCGGCCTCCGCTGGGAGGACCGGGGCCTGACACTGGAGCGCACCGGCGCCCTCATGCAGCGGTACCTCGAGGCCGGCGGCACCTTCGAATCCCTGGCCGAGGCGGTAACGAAGGCGCTACTCGCGTCTGGTCTGTTCAGGACCAGTGCCGGCGATGAGGGAAACGGGGAGGCGGAGGCGGCGACGTAGCCGACCTCCGCTTCTCTGAGTGGCTCGAGGAGTCTCTGCCCCACGCCTACGCCGTGGGCCTCATGCCCTGGGACATCGGCCGGCTGACGCCCGGGGAGCTCGTTGCCATCGTGCAGGCCCGCATGGAACAGGGCGCCCGGGAGCGGGTCGAACTGGCCTGGGCCACGGCAGCCCTGTCGCGGCAGAAGAAGTTGCCTAGGCTGGAGAAGCTGTTGAAACCGGAGACCCGCAAGCGGGCCCTGCGCGACCCAGAAGAGGCCAGGAGAGAGTTCGAGGAGCTGAAGGAGCGGCTGGGAGGATGAGATCCCGGCCGCTCTGCGCGTATCGGGGAGGTGGTGATGCGTGGCGACCCTGGCTGAGCTGATCGTCCGTGTGGGCGCCGACGCCACCGAGTTCGAGAAGCACATGAACAAGATCGAGCGGACGCTGAACAAGACGAGCCGCACCCTCACCGACGTCGGCGGCAAGCTCACCACAGGGCTCACCCTTCCCCTGGCGGCCGCCGGCGGCGGCGCCCTGAAGGCGAGCATCGATTTCGAGTCGGCCTTCGCGGGTGTGAGGAAAACGGTGGACGCCACCGATGAGGAACTCGCCGAGATGCGGAAGGGCATCCTCGACATGGCCGGGGAACTGCCCGCGACTGCCACGGAGCTCTCCGCCATCGCGGAGGCCGCCGGTCAGCTGGGCATCGAGACCGACGCGATCCTCGGATTCACCAAGACCATCGTCGACCTGGGTGTCTCGACCAACCTGGCCGGCGAGGAAGCGGCCACGATGCTGGCGCAGTTCGCCAACATCACGCAGATGCCGCAGGACCAGTTCGACCGGCTGGGCGCCACCCTGGTGGCCCTGGGCAACGCCGGTGCCTCCACAGAGCGCGACATCATGGAGATGGGCCTGCGGATCGCAGGTGCCGGCGCCCAGGTTGGTATGACGGAGCCGCAGATCCTCGCCATGGCGAACGCCCTCGCCTCGGTGGGCATCGAGGCCGAGGCCGGCGGCTCGGCGATCTCCAGGGTGATGATCAACATCGCGAACGAGGTGGCGTCGGGCGGCGAGCGGTTGAGGGGGTTCGCCCAGGTTGCAGGCATGAGCGTGGAGGAGTTCTCCACCGCATGGAGGGAGGACGCCGCCTCCGCCCTGGCGTCATTCATCGAGGGCCTGGCCCGGGTGAGCAACGAGGGCGGCAACGTGTTCGGCGTCCTGGACGAGTTGGGGTTGTCGGAGATTCGGGTCCGTGACGCCCTGCTCCGCGCGGCCAACGCCGGCGACCTGTTCCGTTCGTCGCTGGAGTTGGGCTCTCAGGCCTGGGCCGAGAACACCGCCCTGACGAACGAGGCAGCGCAGCGGTACGCCACGACGGAGAGCCGCCTGGCCGTGCTGCGGAACCAGTTGGTCAACGTCGGCATCACGCTGGGCGATGCCCTGGCCCCGGCGTTGTCCGCGGCCATCACAGCGGCCCAGCCATTCATCGACACCCTGAGGCGGATGGCGGAGTGGTTCGCCAATCTGGACCCGGGCATGCAGCAGGTCATCATCACCATCGGGTTGGTGGCGGCCGCCATCGGGCCGCTGCTGCTGATCATAGGCAAGGCGA
>ENA-OWOZ01001006-OWOZ01001006.1-bioreactor-metagenome-genome-assembly--contig:-NODE-1006-length-29013-cov-3.682610_pt1 | contig 29013 bp, 34 predicted proteins | sample MGYA00238140_ERZ651804 | MGnify/ENA primary metagenome ERZ651804 (study PRJEB26910, sample SAMN07631232) | bioreactor metagenome | isolation source: Switchgrass digestor | place: USA: Dartmouth... | reverse complement strand
ATTTGCCACAGGATTCATGTTCAAAGAATTTGGCAATACGAGTTGTCACATCTACTATATCTCTGCTTTCGTCTAGCACAAATACCGCTCCTGAACCTAAGGTAGCGCCAATAGCTGACATATTGTCAAAAGCTACCGGAGTGTCTAGCAGGGTTTCAGGTATAAATGCCCCTGATGTTCCACCTATCTGTACTGCTTTAAATTTCTTTCCACCAGGGATACCGCCACCAAGCTGATAAATTAACTCTCTAATGGTAGTATTGGTAGGAACCTCAAAAAAGGTCTTGTTATTGATATCTCCGGTTAAAGTAAATACTTTTGTTCCTGGGTAAGAAGGAACGCCAATAGCAGCAAACCATTCGGCTCCTTTTTCCACAATAACTGGAATATTGGCAAAGGTTTCAACATTGTTTACAATAGTAGGTTTGCCCCATAAACCTTCGGAAGGGGGATAAGGTGGTTTAAAACGAGGTTCGCCTCTTTTACCTTCGATCGACTCAATAAGAGCTGTTTCCTCGCCACATACATAAGCACCGGCACCACTTCTTATCTCAATATCAAAGCCATCTAAAACATCTTTGGCTTGCTCTATAGCATTTTTCAATAAATCTATTAATTGTGGATATTCACCGCGCAGATAAATATAACCTTTCGCAGCACCGATTGCATATCCGCAAATGGCCATTCCTTCAATTACTGAATGAGGGTCATTTTCCAGAATTAATCGGTCTTTATAAGTCCCGGGTTCGCCCTCATCGGCATTGCATACCACATATTTTGCGTCGGAAACGGCTTTATAGGCAAAGAACCATTTTTGCCCGCAATTAAAGCCAGCTCCACCGCGGCCACGCAATTTTGAATTTTTAATTTCATCAATGAGAGCTTCTTGGTCCATACTGCGAGCTTTGGCAAGAGATTTATAACCACCTTGAGCGATATAATCATCGATTTTTTTAGGATCGATTTTGCCATAATTACGCAATACGAGACGCATCTCTTCGGCCATTATTAGACCTCCTTTCACTAATCCCTATATCTTTTTTCCCCAAATATTTTTTATTTGTATTCGGCCAGTATGTCAGGTATCTTGGCGGGGCTAACATCAAAGTAAGGCTTGCCATTTACGGTTATTACCGGCGTTGCCTGACATTGTCCCACGCATTCGGTATATTCCAGGGCAAAACGGCCGTCAGCAGTACTTTCTCCCATTTTAATATTAAGTTCTCTTTCTAGTGCTGCTACAACTTCAGCTGCACCAGCTACATGACATGGGGCACTTTCGCATATTCTGATTACGTTCTTTCCCCTGGGTTTTACTGAAAACATGGAGTAAAAGGTAGCTACGCCATAAGCTTTACTGACTGGCATATTAAAAACTTTGGCTGCTTCTATTACTGCATCTTGTGGTAAATAGCCCAATTCCTTTTGCACCGCATGATAAGCCTCAATTATCCCACCGGGCTTATCTGCAAAACTAGCAATTACCTCCTTATAATCCATTATTTATCCCTCCTTTCCTCATAAATACTGCAAAGGTTATAACCATTGAATAATGATTATATCCAATAGAAAGTGCTATGGATGTTAAAGCAGTATAATATATGAAGGAAGAATTTTCCTTATGTAAAAAATAACAATCAATACCCGCCGTAAATGTTAAATAATTCACATAGCGCTTTAATTGCAACTATTCTGCATAAAAATAGTTAATTCCTCTTAAAATAATATTTATGGTTACGAAAAATTAATACAAAATTCGTCAAATAATTTTATAAAATTACCCCAATTTCTAAGGTTACCTAACGTATTATTAATAAAACGAATGTTCTAATACACTTGATATAATATTGATAATAACACTTCCTTGGGGAGGAGCGAATGCAGTTATCCAGAAATGAACTGGAGATTATGGCAGAGACTGTCTGGCAGGACTATAATTCCGGTAATAAGGATATATTAAATGATTTTTACCCCCGCATCTTACCTTTTTGCCTGCGGGTTAGTTCGAAAACCTGTGGAAGATATATAGAAGAATTTGATGAAGAAGCAAGTATTGCTCGTATGGCTATATTAGAGGCGTTTGAAAATTATAATCCCCAAAGGGGTAATTTTATGTACTATCTGGCTCGGGTAGTGCACAGTCGTATAATTGATTACCAGCGTCGGGAAAAAAAAAGACCTGTTCCACTTTCCTTCCTTAAGCATAAAGTAGCTACAGATATTAGCAGTGGAGAAAATGAAATAGAAGAAATTTTGAATGAGCTTAGCCGAGCGGAGGAGATAAAAAGGTTCAGTGCTGTTTTAGGTGAATTTCAGATTACCTTAAAAGATCTGGCAGAGTTAGCCCCGAAACAGCAACGGGCACGAGATAAGGCTCTGGCTATAGCCTGGTTAGTAGCAAAAGATACTGAAATGTGCACTTTACTTTTGCAAAAAAAGACTTTGCCTTTAAAAGAATTAGAGAAAAAATATGCCATAAACCGAAAAACGGCTGACAAATATAGAAAATATATTATTGCTGCAGTTTTAATCGTAGTATACGATTTATCTTTATTGAAAACCTATATTAAGCCATCAAGGAAGGTGGGGGAAAATGGCTGGTAAGCAGGGAGTAGTACTTGAAGCTGGTGATGATTGGGCAATAATCTTGCTGCCAGGGGGCGAATACAAAAGAATTAGAACGAAAGAGCATCTGCAAATTGGGCAGCTATACCATTACAAAAATAGCCTAGCCATAAAAAGTGTTAGTGTGGCGGCGGTTTTATTATTAATGGTTGCAGCCGGCTTGGATTTTTTTACGGTTACAGCCTGGGCTCATTTTTCACCTGGTATTGAACTGGGGATTAATAGATGGAATCGTGTAGTTGCAGTAGAAACTACTGACTCTACTCTTAAAATTGATAATAATGCTCTTAGTTTAAAAGGGAAAAATCTTAATCAGGCGATAAACCTAATAGTCGAAGAACAAGTAAGTCAACCTCAAGCTGAAGCAACATTCAAAAGCGAGCTTAGTGTATCCCTATCTCTCAAAGATAAACATGATATTAAAACCAAAGAAAAATTATTAGATCAAATAGAATCCTGCCTTAAAGCAAGCGCAGCCAAGAAAAATGATCAGTCTGCTGCCAGGGTGGTTAGAAATGATCATGAGCTAAAGGTAGTTGTTGAGACGGTAAACCCTGTAAAAACTAATAAATCTAATAAGCAATCGAAAAAAGACTATAATAATTTCCCTAAAGCTAACAAGGAGCAGAAACTACCACAGGGAGCTATAAACAATCCGCCCCGAGCAGATTCATGGAAAAAGAACCAAAGTGCAGAAAAAGTTAAAAAAGAATCAGAAAAACAATTAGAAAAACAATTTAAGGATGATAACAAGAAACCTGCACTGGTTAACCAAAAAGATAATAAAAAGGACGGCAATAAAGAAAAAACAGAAAAGAACTTTAGATCGGGAAAATACAGAAAGGATAAAGATAATGAAAATAAAAATACAACTTCAAACCATTCCAAGGGCAAAGATAAAAACAAGTCTGATTAAGATGGCATAGAGATCTCATCTACCGGTTGAGCTAATGATAATGCTTCCGGCATTAAGTCAGTGATTTCCTGCAGATTATGTTGGCCTTTTAAAGAAATTACTCTTATATTTTCATCTTTAATTATAACCAGGGCTATGGGGGAAATTTTCCCCCCAATACCTGCTCCGAAGCTTTTGGTTTGGTTGCTGCTGCCAGAACCATTTCCGGCTCCAAAGGATATGCTTAAGATAGGAATAATAGTAATATTACCTATAACTATTGGGTGGCCCGCCAAATTTTCTGATCGTGTAAAAAACTTTAAATTATCAAACAAATTATTTATTTCCATTTGTAAGTCCATCCAAAATCCTCCCAAAGAACAATTCGCTATACTTGTCGTCACAACCGCCAAATATAGCGAAAATAAAATTCAATAATTATACCCATCCCGGGTTAAGGTGAAGGAGCTCCCTCCTTCTTCTTAAGGAGGGTAGTAATATGTAGTCTAACCACGCGCACTCAGTTGTTTATATATAATATCGGCTATGCCCAGGGAACTGGTTTTACTAATACAGCGAGCATACTCAGTATAAAGCATAGATTCAAAAGTATCAGTCGCAAAACTTTGGCCGGAGAGTTCTCCCCGGGGTATGCTCTGGCGCATACACTCCAGCAACTTATTCACAAAAACACTTTCTAATTCCTGGCAAGCTTCATACAGCTTTTTATTATTCTTCTCATTAATTGCCGATTCCAGACAACGAGAAAAATCTTTTTTTTCTATGGTATCCGCATAAGAAGGGGTGTAATTATTTACTTTAGCTGTGGTAACAGGTGTTTTATTAATAATCACTACTTATTACCTCCGCAAATTAGCAGCTGTCTGCAGCATTTCATCTGAAGACTGAATGACCTTGGAATTGAACTCATAAGCCCTTTGTGCTGTAATTAGGTTAACCATTTCTTCTACAATTTGAACATTAGACATTTCCAGGTATCCTGAAATTAAGGAGATAGTATTATCATCATCGGGATCCCATTCTTCTGGTTCACCAGAATTCTCAGTAGCTTGATAAAGGTTCCTGCCTATCTTCTGCAAGCCCGCCGGATTGCTGAATTTATAAATCTCAAAAGAATCGGCAGATTCAGGTTCTGTTTCCCCTGGCAGTAAATAGCTAATTGACCCATCAGGTGCTATGCTTACATCCGTATAACCTTCATCCAATTCATCTGGGCCCAGGTATTTATATCCGTCGGCAGTTACCAGCTCGCCTTCGGCATTTATTTTAATGGCGCCATCCCTGGTGTATAAAGGTTCATCGTATCCCGGAACTTCCACCGCAAAAAAGCCCGGTCCGCTAATAGCTACATCGAGGGGATTCTGGGTATTTTGCAGACTGCCCTGGGAAAACAAGGTGTTGATAGCTGCAGGACGCACCCCTAAGCCTACAGCTAGTCCTACTGGTTCATTTCGATCCCTATCTGCTGCAGGTCGTCTAATAGTTTGATATAGTAGGTCCTGAAACTCTACCCGCTGTTTTTTATATCCTATCGTATTTACATTAGACATATTATGAGCTAACGTATCGATGTTCAACTGCTGGGCAGTCATACCAGTGCTCGCAGTATAAAGAGCCCTCATCATATTGATTTCCTCCTCTGTTAATAACCTTTTATCGCAGTATTTCCGTCAATCAATACTGCCGGGCCCCTCATATGAGTCCAGCCCGCAACACCTATTAAGATATAATTAAGATATAATAATATATTAATAATAAATTATCGTAAAATAATAGCTAAAAGTTTAGTCTACTATCCGCCTTATTTCACTATTATTGATGAAAATATTAAAAAAACGTAAAATATCTCATTATTTCTACTACCGCCCCGGTCTTCTTTATTTGATTTAATCTCCAATTGGGCCGCGAAAATATGCTCCTCCTTAACATAAACATTCGCACCCCATGGGGGTGCGAATCTGGGATTAATTATCTTATTAAATGTTAATTGAGTTATTCTTTAAGATATAATCAAAGATGGCTGGCATATTTTCACTTAAAATATCGTATTTTTCACTTAATATTTCTCTTATTTGCCATAAACACCGATAATAATTATGATCATGCTTTTCCCACCCGCGGTAAGGAATTCTTGCTGATGTCCATACTTCACAGCCTTGGAAGGGGTTAGCTGTTCCGATATATAGTTTGTTATCACTGTCTACAAAAAGTATTCTTCCCCCATAGTTGTTAGGATTGCCTAGTCCATTCAAAAAGACAGGGCTGAAACGAGTTCCGTCTTCAGATATATATAAATCAAATCCAATAGGATATCTAATGGTTCTTAGTATTCCTACTATTGCTCTATATACTTCTATTATTATTCCTATTATTTTGGGGTTAAACCTTTGTTCTAATAATTGCCGATTGGCTAAAAGGGTAGTAAGTATTACTTCCATATTGCTTGAATCATCAAATGTGCTAACTAGCAATTTGCCCATAAACTCCTGTATCTGCCAGCCGTACACATTGAAAGGGTTATTAAACCCGGATCCCAGCCTACTAAGGCTTCTATAATTTTCGTTAACTGATGAATTTGGAGATATTAATGGGTTTCCGCCTACAACCAACTCCCAATTATCATTCTTATCAATCCTGATGATGTCGCAGCCCATGGGAATAAACCAGGCTAAGGGCAATGGCTTGGTTGCACTTACGTAAAGGTGGTTTTTGAATACGCCCATAGCTAGAGTAAACCAATTAGCCGGATTGCCAAATCCGCTATCAACAATACGGGTCCATTCATTCATTTGTGGTTCTTCCCCATTGGTTCTCCACACTTGGACCCCATCCGGGCTGCTGGTGGCCACATAAAGCCTGTTATTAAATACGGCCATATTGCTTATTGCGTTCTGTGGGTTTTTGTTAGGATCAAAACCCGGTTTACTAGGGTCAATAAGGAGCTCCCACGGGTAAAATTCAGGATCTGGACTGCTGTATAGGAGTGGAGCTGACCTTTGATTTAAGGCATTTACCGTGGATATATATATTTTTCCATTATGGGATACCATTGCTCTGGAGGAAGATCCCTGTAATACGGAGCTGGAATCTAATATAAACCAATCAACTCCATTAGTGGTTTTAAGTATTTGCACATTATTTCCATAGCCGGCAGCATAAATACAGGGACTGCCTCCAAAAGGCCTATGATTAATCATAAACCTAAAACCGAATAGATCTGATTGGACTAAATCATTAGGATATACTTTTTGCCAGGGTAGAGCTCCGTCCTTTCTAAACCTCCAAATTTCAGCCTCATTATCTACATCGGGGGTTGGCTTTATAAGCGCTGGGATGTTAGTGTTAGCGAAAATCGCAGTGATTAAATTTACGAGTATATTGCGGCCAGTACCAACATAAATATAGTCTCCGAGCTCACTCATGGACCAGGCATAATTATTTTGCCTGCCATTATTGAGATTTTCAGTATCAAACCCATTAACATATGTCAGATTTTTGAAACAATGCATTATAATACCTCCTTTCTACTATTAATGTATGTGTTATCTTCAACAATGCTACAAAACTCTTTTCTAATTAAGTTACAGTCACAGCAGAGGAGTCACATTTTCGTAACCTTTTTCATATATTAGTAATATTCACCAGTGTAATAATAAAGGGGTGACGTAATTGATTAAACTCTCAGATTTAAAGACTCGTGATGTAGTAAACATCTTAGATGGGAGAAAACTGGGTCATATAACGGATATTGAACTGGATCTGGAAATAGGTAAAGTAGTTGCAATAATTCTACCGGGGCGCGTACGGGGCTTTGGGTTTTTTATCAAAAGAGAAGAATTAGTAATTCCCTGGAAGAAAATTATTCGCATCGGAAGAGATGTGATATTGGTCGAAGTACCTATAACTCAGGAAGTGGATGATTATAAACGTAAAGATTATATCTTAGATGATGAAAACTACTAGTAATTCTAGCATATTGAACAAACTCTTTCTTTTGTTCATAATAAGTGCATATAAAAAACCTTGCAGGAAGTGATTTTTCTTTCATGCGCTGCCCTTATTGTCATGAACTGGAAAGCAGGGTAATTGATTCCCGTGCTAACGAAGACGGCAGTAGTATCCGTCGCCGCCGGGAATGTACTGCCTGTAAAAGGCGGTTTACTACCTATGAACGAATAGAAGAGCGCCCCTTAATGGTTATTAAAAATGGGGGAACTCGGGAACAATTTAACCGGGATAAAATATTTGTTGGTATAAGTAAGGCTTGTGAAAAACGACCGGTCAGCACAGAAGATATTGAAAATATAGTTACTGATATTGAAAGGGAATTAAGGGATAATTATGATCGTGAAGTCAGCAGTAAGATAATTGGTGAACGCGTCATGGACAGGCTGCAAAAGTTGGATGAAGTGGCTTATGTACGTTTTGCCTCGGTTTATCGGCAATTCGGTGATTTAAACAGTTTTATAAAAACCATTGAACAGTTAAAAAATAAAATTAAAGAATGATTCCTTTGCATAAATGAGGTTGAATAATTAGACGCGGAATCCGCAGAGGGTAATAGACACAGATTACACAGCCCCTTCGGGCGCACAGATTTACACTGATTCTTCCTTTTGTACTGACGCCCGAGTTTTTGAAACGATTTCATTAGTAGTTACCGGGTGTCATTTTGGGTATGCCTTTTAGGTATGGAGATTTCATAGAAAAAACATTTAGACAAAAGAAAAACGAAAGATTTCTACCATAAATCAAAATTTGAATTCTGTGTTTATTTCTCTTCTACCTGCTCTATTATACATCGAGCTTCTTCTGTTTTATTGGCAGGTACTAATACCTCTACTTCGGCCAGGGGACCAATACTTACAGGTAGCTGCGATATTTCCCGGCGTCGCAATTTTACGGGAATGCCGTAAGCTTGTAAGACACTACTAATGACCATATCCTGGGGAGGATATACTATAGCCATTCTTTTCCAGGATATTTGAGACTTATCATGACCTAGCAAAGCGTACACCTCCATTCAATATTATTTTATTTTAAACTAATAAGAGGTGAATAACAAATGAACAGGTTTGCCTGGCAAAGCAAATATGGGCTAAAATATATTACCGTACCAGAATGGGAAAATAGAGGAGTAAGCATAGGCTTTTCCAGTCGTTTAGGTGGTGTTAGTCCCGAACCCTATAAAAGCCTTAATTTGGCTCTACATGTCGGGGATGATTATAATAATGTAATAGAAAATCGACGCCGTTATCTTTCTTTGTTCGCACTACCGCTTTCAAATATGGTATGCTGCGAACAGGTACATGGCAATTCTATTGTTATAGTTGATAAAAAATTAAAGGGCAGCGGGGCTATAGATAAGAATAGTGCATTACCTGGTTGTGATGCCATGGTAACTGCTGCTCCTGAGGTGCTGCTTACTGCCTTTTATGCGGACTGTATTCCCCTATTTTTTTTTGACCCTGAAAAAAGAGTAGTAGGGCTTGCTCATAGTGGTTGGAAAGGAACAATGGGACACATAGCTGTCAACACTGTAAGGGCAATGCAGAATATTTTTAATTGCTTTAGCAGGGATATTCAGGTTTTTATAGGGCCTGGAATCGGTAGCTGTTGCTTTGCCATTGGCGATGATTTAGCCTATAAGGTACAAAAGGAGTTTTCTTATTCGGCTGGAATACTTAAGGGGGAAAAGGGAAGATTCACCTGGGATTTACGTCTTACTATAAAAATCATGCTTGAGGAAGTAGGCATAAAATCTTATAACATTATTGACTGTAATCTTTGTACTGCCTGTGACCCCCATAATTTTTTTTCTTACCGTCGCGACCAGGGGCGAACTGGTCGTATGGCTGCAGTAATTGCTCTAAATTATTGAGGTGATAAACCTGATGCAAAAACCCAAAATACTTGTTGTTGATGATGAAACCTATATAGTTGAACTGGTTAAATTCAATCTGGAGAAAGAAGGTTTCCAGGTTATTGTAGCTTATGATGGTTTAAGTGCTGTAGATGTAGTTAAATCGGAAAAACCGGATCTTATTGTGCTTGACATAATGCTGCCCAATATTGATGGCCTGCAGGTATGCCGCCTTTTAAAGCAAGATCCGGAATGCTTCACAATTCCCATTATTATGCTTACAGCCAAAGGGGAAGAAATTGATACCGTTTTGGGACTGGAGATGGGAGCTGATGATTATATTAAAAAACCTTTTAGTCCTCGGGAAATGGTTGCACGGGTTAAAGCCAGGCTGCGGGCCTTAAAGATATTGGAAGCGGAAAAAGCAATAGGTAAAAAAACTTATGTAATTAAAGATTTAATTGTAATACCTGATAAATACGAAGCTTTTCTGGGGGAGGAGAAATTGGAACTGACCCCCAAAGAGTTTGAATTGCTTACTTTAATGATATCCCATCCAGGTAAAGTATTTACTAGGGAAGCACTGCTCGCCAAAGTCTGGGGTTACGAATTTTCGGGTGATACCCGTACGGTTGATGTCCATATAAGACATTTACGCCAGAAGATTAATGATGATTCAAGTTACCCTATATATATTGAAACGGTCAGGGGGGTAGGGTACCGTTTTATTGAAGAAGGACGTTCAAATACATAGAGGGTGCAGAATATGGTAGAAGTATTAGATAAAAAACATATAGATGCTATAATGTCTAGTCTATTGGATGGCGTTATAGTGTTTGATAGCCAGGGAAAAATTATCATGGCTAATAAAGCAGCAGAATGTCTTTTTCTGGTACGTCAGGGCGGACTAGTGGGGCATACTATGCTGGAAATCGGTGATAAAAATATATATTCCATGATTGAGGATGTTTTACATCGGGGTAATGAAGTTTTTGCTGAAACTCTGATAGAGCCCAGAACCCAAATTTACCGGATACACGTGATGCCCATAAAAGATGAAAATCAAAAAAACGATGGTGCCGTTGCGGTATTTAGGGATGTAACTGATGCCAGAAACTTTGACCAGATGAGGTCGGAATTTGTCGGCAATGTTTCCCATGAGTTACGTACACCGCTTACTTCTATTAAGGGGTTTGTAGAGACCTTACTTGATGGGGCTATGGAGAATAGTGTTATCTGCCGGCGCTTTTTAAGTATTATTGATGCGGAAACCGAGCGCTTGAGTCGTCTTATTGATGATTTACTCAGCTTATCTTCTATAGAGTCCAAGGAACGAATGATTAATCTCCGACCAGTATGTATAGTCCGTTCAATTCGCAGTGTAATGAACATATTAGGCCCGCAAATTAGTGAGAAAGATCTACGGGTAGAGTTTATATACGGGCAAAATTTATCCCTAATATTAGCCGATGAAGATTTACTGGGTCAGGTACTTATTAATCTTTTGGATAATGCTATTAAATATACACCCCGGAAAGGAAAAATCATAATACGCTGTCGTAAACAGGGTAGCCGGGTTATCACAACTTTTACTGATACCGGTGTAGGGATTCCCCATGAAAGTTTACCCCGGGTATTTGAACGGTTTTATCGGGTAGATAAGGCTCGTTCGCGCCACCAGGGAGGAACTGGACTGGGTCTGGCAATAGTGAAACATATTGTAGAATCTCATGGTGGTGAAGTATTTGTGGAAAGTGATGTCGGACAAGGTTCCACCTTTGGGGTTAGTTTCCTGGTAGTATAAAAACTATTTTTTTGCGCTAGCATCAAAAAAATTGCTATAACGGGATCAGGAAAAAAGGGGAAAACTCCGCATAGGGAGAATTAGCTTATTAGAATAAAGGTGAAAAACATGGAAATAAGAAATAGTATTAATTTAGTAAAAAAGCGTATAGAAGCGGCTGCCTTAAAGAGTGGCCGTAATAGTTCTGCAATTACCCTGGTCGCCGTAAGTAAAACAGTAGATAATGAAACCGTCCGTCAAGCATATGAGCTGGGAATAAGAGATTTTGGAGAAAATCGAGCACAAGAATTAAACCGTAAAGTTGCGGCTCTTCCTGAGGCCAGGTGGCATTTTATTGGTAGACTACAGACCAATAAAGTAAAAGATGTTGTGGGAAAGGCGGTATTAATTCACTCCCTGGACCGCTGGAGCCTGGCGGAAGAAATTGATAAGAGGGGTCAAAGTAAGGGCATTGAGGTTCCCTGTTTGCTTCAGGTTAATATTGCCGGGGAAGAACAGAAAGCAGGAGTTGAACCCCGTGAAGTTGAAAGTTTTTTGCAGTCTGTTGGTCAGCTAAAATCCATTCGTATTTATGGGCTTATGACTATGGCTCCTTTATTGGATAATAGCGAATATGCGCGTCCGATATTTAAGGAATTGGCGGAAATTAAAAATAGGTATAGTAAAACCCAATACCCAAATGTCGACTTACGTTATTTGTCGATGGGCATGTCCCAAGACTATGAAGTGGCTATTGAGGAAGGGGCTAATATAGTAAGGATAGGAAGCGCTATATTCAATCCTGATTAATAGGCCATTAGAGGTGTAGTTCAAGGTAGATTAAAATCTGAGGAGGTTATTTATGGGCATGTTTAGCAAAGTTTGGTCATGGCTAGGTTTAGAAGGCGAAGAGGAAGTCAGGGAGGAGTATGTTTCCTTACCAGGTAATGTTGAAGATAACCAAAAGCCGATAGCTAATGTAGTTAGTATACATAGTAACAAAACCATGAAAGTAGTTGTTTGTGAACCAGATAGTTTCGAGGAAGTGCAAGCCCTGGCAGATCACTTAAGAAACAGAAAACAACTAATACTAAACTTCGAGAATACCCCGCCTGAAGAAGCCAGAAGAATAATTGATTTTATCAGTGGGACTACTTATGCTTTGGACGGCAACAGCCAGCAACTGGGGAAAAACATCTTTGTCTTTGCTCCTAATAATGTGGAAATATCAAAAGACCATCGCACAGTAATTCGTAAGACTGGCCTTATTAATCCCTTTGGGGGTGAGCGTTAATGCCTGAATGCCTGGGAATTATCGGCTGTGGCAGGATGGCTAATGCAATCATTAAGGGGATAGGGTCAGATAAAGCTGGCTTTACAGATATATTGGTAAATGATATTGATGAGAGCAAAGCATTAATATTTAGCCAGCAATACTCTGTTAAGCCAGTAAGCTGTGAAGAACTAATAAAGGAATGTAATACTATTGTTTTAGCGGTTAAACCTTATCAGATCACACCATTACTAATAGGTTTTAAAAACCTTTGGCATCCAAGACAATTGTTAGTGTCTATTGCTGCTGGCCTTAAGATTGCTACTATTGAAGAGGCAACTAACTATCAACTTCCGGTAGTAAGAGTTATGCCCAATACCCCTTGTCTGGTTGGTCAAGGAATAGCTGCGGTAGCAGCAGGCAGCAAGGCTACTGACCAGGATGTTAATTTAGTTTTAAATCTTTTCAATCGCCTGGGTAGAGCAATTAAAATAGAAGAAAAATACATGGATGCTGTAACTGCTGTTTCTGGTAGTGGCCCTGCTTATGTATTTCTGGTTGTAGAAGCTTTTATCAATGCTGCTTTACAAGTAGGCTTGGACTTAAACTTAGCTCAGGAATTGGTTATTAAGACTATGCAGGGAAGTTTGGCAATGCTGGAGCAAAGTGGCGAGCATCCCGCTGTTTTGCGCCAGGATGTTTCATCTCCCGGCGGTACTACTATAGCTGGGGTAAGAGAACTAGAAAATAATGGCTTGCGCAAAGCCTTCTTTGATGCTGTCGAATCAGCTTATAATAAATCTATCGAACTAGGCCAAGACTAAGGGGAGGATTATTAAAATTGATACCAATCCAAATTATCCGTTTGGTAAATGTAGCTTTTCAGATTTACGTATATCTAATTTTTGCGCGGTGTATTTTGTCTTTTATTAATCATAATCCTTATCATCCCGTAATAAGATTCATCTACGAAATAACAGAGCCAGTTATGAGGCCTTTTCGTAATATAATTCCTTCAGCTGCCGGGATTGATTTTTCACCTATAATAGCTGTATTGGCAGTGGAATTGGCTCGTCATTTAATAGTGCAAATACTGATGATATTCTAGAAAGGAATAAAGGAGAGAGTATAATGGCCAACAATAATCTTGAACTCCTGGCTCCGGCAGGTAAATGGGAAGTTATGGAGGCGGTAGCTGCTGCAGGCGCTGATGCGGTTTACCTGGGTGGTAAAAGATTTAACATGCGCTTAGTGAGGCCAGGTTTTAATTTTTCCGACCAGGAGTTACAGGATGCGGTAAATTACTTACACCAGCAAGGTAAACGTATATATATAACGGTAAATAACCTCTACTATGATGATGAGATAGCCCAGCTTTCAGAATATCTACTTTTTCTGGAAGAAATCGGGGTCGATGCCCTAATTATTCAGGATGTTGCCATTATTAAGCTGCACCAGCAGTTGGGACTTACCCTGCCCATGCATGCCAGTGTACAAATGGGACTAGACAGTGCTGAGGCTCTGAACTTTTTAGCGGAAAACGGGGTAAGCCGCGCGATTTTGTCCAAGAACCTCACTTTAGAAGAGATAGCTGCCATTCATAAAGCCAGCCCTTTAACCATAGAATTTTTTGCTCATGGGGATCTATGTATTTCCCATACCGGTCAGTGTTTACTCAGCAATTTGATATCAGGAAACTGTGGAAACAGGGGTGTATGTATAAAGCCTTGTCGTTGGCCTTATACGCTGGATGGGACAACTGCCCCTAATAACAAACCTGCTTATTATCTGGCTCACAAAGATTTGTGCCTATACCCTTATCTTAAGGATTTAGTTGAAGCTGGGGTTAGTTCATTTAAACTAGAAGGCCGCATGCAGGGAAAAGAGTATCTTACTTTCCTGGTAGAGACATATAGAAAAGGCCTGGACCGAATTATTGAAAACAGGGAAGATATAGAGGCTTCCCAGCAGGAAGCTGCCCAACTATTTAATAATAGGATTAGGGATATATGTCCCGGTAGTCTATTGGGACGCACCAATATCCAATCAATAGGGTTAAGTGGTGAGAGAGAACCGTATTTTAAAACTTGGACTCGCCGTTTAGACAGTTTAAAAGCTGAAGATTATAAAGAACCTGCCAGGATTAATATGAAAGAAACTAGTTCGCCGGACTTAAGGGCTAAGGTTGCAAACTATGAAATGCTGCAATTATTACTTGAACGTGGGTTGAAAAGTTTTATTCTGGGTTATGAGTATATACGCCAATACCAGTCAGGATGGAACCGGCCTGCTATTGATAAGGCTTTAATGCAGTTAAAAGAGCAAAAAATTGAACTTACTATAGAAACACCACGGATAGTTAATGTTTCGATGATGGATGAAATGAAGGAACTAATGGATTGGGTAAAAGAGCTGCCAGAGCTTAAAGTTATGGTTAATGATTATGGCAGTTTGCAATTAGCTCTGGAGCGGGGCATAAAAGTAAGTTCAGGCCCGGGATTTAATATAAGCAATAGCGTTGCCTTTCAGTTGCTAAGAGATCAGGGGCTGGAAAGAATATCTGTTTCCACGGAATTAGATTTTAGCAAACTTAACGTTATTCTTGAGTGTGGCTCAGATATTATCGAGATGATGGTGCATGGACCTCTTTATGGACTAGTTAGTGATTTTTGTCCTGCCCGGGGTGTTGCTGGTATAGAGCAAGAACAATGCCCGGAATTATGTCTTAATGAAAACTATGCCCTGGTTGATGAATATGGACAACGTTATCGGTTACTCAGTGATGCGCACTGTCGCAACTATGTATATTATCCTCATGATCTATGCCTACTATCATATCTTCCTCTTTTGTATGACAGAGGTCTAAGACATATGCGCCTGGATCTGCAGTTTTATAGTATGTCTCAGGCTGATACAGTTGTTACTATATACCAAGAGGCTCTAGCTCAATTAGAGCAGGGTAATTGGTGCCAGCAGGATAATTACTTGCGATTGCTCCAATTATTTCCCCAAGGTCTGACCACAGTTCCTTATTTTCGGAGTTAATGTTAGAGATAAAGGTGTCTGGGAGCAAAATTAGAAGAACTAAGATTCAATTCTAGCATTTTATTGTTGAGGGAGGTTCAGCTATGATTACAGGCATGGAAATCCGCAATCAGCAATTTGATAAATCTTTCCGCGGGTATGATCAAAAACAGGTTAAGAATTTTTTAATGCAACTGGCTCAGGATTATGAAAACTTATATAGTGAAAATGCCACCTTGAAAGAAAGTATCCGTAGACTCGAAGGTGAACTATTAAAGTATCACAAGATAGAGGAAACCATGAATAATAGCCTGATACTAGCTCAAAAGACCGCCGAAGAAATGAAAGCAAATGCTCGTAAAGAGTGTGAGTTAATAATAGAAGATGCTAAGAAACGTATAAGTGAGAGCTTAGTTGTCTATCAGGAGGTTATTAAAAGACTGGGTATTTTTAATGCGGAACTGAAGGCCCAAATAGGTGCTCAGATGGATATGCTAGAAAAAAACCAAAAAAAAGTTGAAGAGTTGTCCCAGTTTTTCTTTAGCAAGGATATAAAGGACGTGGTAGAGAAACTGGAACAGCTTAATATAAAGGAATAGTATGTTAAATATTCAAGAAACCGATAAGGGAATTACCGTAGAAGTAAAAGTTCAGCCGCGCTCTTCCCGCAACCAAATTGTGGGCGAACAGGAAGGGGCATTAAAGGTTAAACTCACTGCGCCTCCAGTAGAAGGTGAGGCTAATAAAGCCTTGCTTGACTTTTTTGCTGCAATTCTTAAGTTACCCCGTAAAGATATAGAACTGCTTAGAGGCCAAACAGCTCGCAATAAACTAATTGCGATAAGAGGTATATCAATTGAGGATTTCCTGCTCAGAATAGGTCATAGGTAGAAGGAAGCAGAGGAAGGATCTTATGCTTCCTTTTTTTTGTCCTGGATTGTGCCTGGAGGCGGGCAAGCCTGATGCTTTATCACGCTGGTCAGCCGGTCTTTATTCTAGGGTATTATGGTATGTTCGGGACGATAGTAAGGGTAGTGCTATGAGGTATGGAAATCCTTAGTAGCTCGCCTTACCCTCCGGCGCTTAGATAAAGCATAATGCTTGCCCTTAGTCAAATGGCAATTTGTTCTTGTTTATTTTTTGTTTAATTGTTAAAATGAAAACAATCACAAACCAATAAAAGATTTTTATAGCTGAACGGGTTGAAGGAAGGTTTATACAACTGCCCTTCAGAACGTCGCTTATGAAAAAAGTATTACCCTGCTAACAAGGATTTAACTAAGTTAAAGGGGTCATCATATTTTAGCTTTAGTTAAGGCTTATGTATGGCCGCTTTCCTTGTACAGGTGAAGCGGCTTTTTTATTGGGTAAGGGAGGTATGAAAATGGAAAAAAGATTGGGTGTTGTTGGTATAGTGATCGAAGATCGTCAAGTAGCTCCCCAAGTAAACAAAATATTAAGTGAACACGCTGATATGATAATAGGCCGTATGGGTTTGCCTCACCGGGAAAGGGGGGTATCAGTAATTTCTTTGATTGTAGATGGCACTACAGATCAGGTGGGTTCTTTGACCGGGAAATTAGGCAATATCCCCGAAGTGACGGTGAAAAGTGCTTTGGCCAAAATTTAAATGGTTATAAATTTTTATAAAATATTGAGGAGGTTAAAAGGTGATGGGAATGGGAGAATTATCAGTACAGGAATGGGTAAGGAATGTTATTAAGCCGGATCAGATAGAACGTTATATGGATAATGGCAAAGATTTTATTGATGAAGCATACATTAACGAACTGTTAATGGTAAAAAAGCAGCCCGAAAAAGCAGAAATAAGAGATGTTATTAGTAAGGCACTGGATTTGCAGCGTTTGGAACTGGAAGAAACCGCAGTTTTATTGAACTGTACAGATGAGGATTTATGGCAGGAGATGTATGCTGCCGGATTAAAGATAAAGGAAAAGGTTTATGGCAGAAGAATTGTCATTTTTGCTCCTTTATATATCAGCAATTATTGTGTTAATAACTGTGTCTATTGTGGTTTTCGCAGTTCCAATCAAGAAAGTGTGCGACAGCAACTGACCCTGGATGAATTACGAGAAGAGATAAAGGCTTTGGTTAGTAAGGGACATAAAAGGCTTATTATGGTTTATGGGGAACACCCAAAATCAGATGTTCACTTTATTGCCGAAACCTTAAAAGTAGCCTATAGCACTAAAGTAGGTCATGGGGAGATACGGCGGGCTAATGTCAATGCTGCGCCTTTAAGTATTGAGGATTTACGCCTGTTAAAAGAAGTGGGCATTGGCACATTCCAGGTGTTTCAGGAGACTTATCATCACCGTACTTACCAAAGGCTGCATCCCAGAAATACCTTAAAGGGCAACATGGGGTGGAGGTTATATGCTTTGCATCGTTGTATGGAAGCAGGAGTAGATGATGTCGGTATTGGTGCCTTATTCGGGCTATATGATTGGAAGTTTGAAGTCATGGGCTTGTTAGCTCATACTATAGACCTGGAAAAGAAATTTGGAGGGGTAGGCCCTCATACCATATCTTTTCCTCGCCTGGAACCAGCGGTAAATACGCCTTTTGTTGAAAAAAGTTCTTATAAGATAGATGACGATACTTTCAAAAAACTGGTTACGGTAATACGCTTATCGGTACCTTACACTGGCATGATTTTGACGGCGCGGGAAAACGCACAAGTAAGAAAAGAAGTAATACCAGTAGGAATTACTCAGATTGATGCCGGCTCCAATATTGGTATAGGCGGTTATGGACGGGATAGCCTGGATTATAGTAAACAACAATTTATTCTCGGGGACAACCGCAGCCTGGATGAAACGATTCGTGATTTAGCTCTTATGGGTAAGATTACTTCTTTCTGTACCGCTGACTACCGTTGCGGGCGCACAGGAGGTTGTTTTATGGATATAGCCAAAAAGGGTAAGATACACAACCTGTGCATGCCTAATGCTATCCTGACTTTTAAGGAATATTTGATGGATTACGCTAGTGAAGAAACAAAACAAGCAGGAGAGCACTTAATTGAAGATGAATTAGCAGCTCTTCCCAACCAGGCCCTCAGAGAAAAATGTAGGGAATATCTGCAAAGAATAGAAGCCGGAGAGCGGGATCTTTACTTTTAATAACCGGAGGTGTCTGGTTTGGACTATATGGATGTAATAAAAGAGTGCCATGACGAACTTATTAAGGTTTATCCTGATTTACAGGTGCGCTGGGTGAGAATTTATGGCAAGAGATGGGCACATTTATGGGGTAGTTCCAGTGAACTATGTAGTCATACTCCCTTAAAGATAAAAATCAACCAGGATTATGGCTTATGTATTGATAACAGCGAACTAATCCCCGCAGCTGATCTGGAGAAAGTCGTTAATGAAATTAGAGAGCGCTTTAAGCAAGCTGAATTAGTATAAGTGCATCGGGAGGAGAAAATTAATGAACGGTACACCGCGGGCTAATCGCTTGCATATAGGAATATTCGGGCGCCGCAATGTGGGAAAGTCCAGCCTAATAAATGCTCTAACCGGACAGGAGGCAGCCTTAGTAGCAGATAATCCAGGTACTACCACAGATCCTGTTTTTAAAAGTATGGAGCTGCTGCCTTTAGGTCCCTGTGTTCTGATTGATACGGCTGGTATTGATGACGAGGGTAGCTTGGGAAATCTGAGGATTAAAAAAACGCGGGAAATAATTGAGATAACTGACTTGGCTATTCTCGTCATTGACCCTCTTCAAGGTATCAGTCAGTGGGAACAGGATTTATTAGGGCAATTGAGAACAAGGGATATTCCTGTAGTAGCAGTATTAAATAAAGCCGATTTGACCCCTTTCCCCATAGATGAACTAGAAGAAGTCTTGGGTATTCCTCTATTACCCGTTAGTGCCTTATCCCAAACAGGTATGGTCAAATTAAAAGAGACGATCATAGCTCAAGCACCACGTCATTATCAGAATAAAGCCATTGTTGGAGATATAATAAAGCCCAAAGATCTTTGTATTTTGGTAACTCCAATTGACAGTGCTGCCCCGGCTGGGCGCATGATACTACCCCAGGTGCAGACTATCCGCGATATACTGGATCATAACGGGCAAGCACTGGTGGTAAAGGAGACAGAACTAAAGGAAGCCCTGGCCTCCTTGACTCATCCTCCTCGCCTGGTTATAACTGATTCTCAAGTTTTTGCCCAGGTAAGTTCGATGGTCACACCGGACATCCCGCTTACTTCTTTCTCTATACTGTTTGCCCGCTATAAGGGGGATTTAAAAACCCTTATAAAAGGAGTAGAGGCGGTAAAGCAGTTAAAACCGGGTGATAAGGTCTTAATTGCGGAAGCTTGTACTCATCACCGCCAGGAAGATGATATTGGTACCGTAAAGATTCCCCGGCTTTTACAGCAAAGAGTAGGCGGAAAACTGCAAATAAATACCTGCAGCGGCTCCAGCTATCCGGATGATTTAAGCAGTTATAAGCTTATTATTCACTGCGGAGCTTGTATGATAAATCGCCGGCAGATGTTAAGCCGCATAAAAAAAGCCTGCGACGCCGGCGTTCCAATAGTAAACTATGGTGTTCTTTTGGCCTATTTAAACGGTATATTAGACAGAACTCTGGCCCCTTTTAGAGAAGAACTATCCTCATCCACAAATGGCAAAATAGGCGATGACTAAAATGCCTAAACCAATCCGGTACCAGCCAAAAGCTTTAAAATCATTATTTCTAATGTATCCTAACAGGAATTTGATGGCCAGGATAGAAACTACAAAGGCAACTACCATTCCGGTTAACAAAATGGCTAGTTCCAAGAAGGAGAAGGAAAAACCAAACTTAAAGAGTTTCAAGGCACTGGCCCCAAACATTACCGGTATCGACAGAAAGAAGGAAAATTCAGCAGCCAGGTGCCGGGAAGAACCAAGTATAATTGCTCCCAGAATAGTTGCCCCGGACCGTGATGTTCCAGGTATTAGGGATAATACTTGGAACATACCGATTAAAAAGGCGGTGGTATAGCTCAAATCCTTAATATCATTTATCCTGCTCATACGGCCTTTATTGCGGTTCTCTATCACAATAAACAGAATGCCGTAAACGATCAGCATAACGGCAACAGTTTTATAATTGTAAAAGGTATCATTGAGCCAATCATCAAATAAAAAGCCTAAAACGGCGGCCGGAAGCACTCCTACTATTACTTTATACCAGATAGCCATGGTTTCTTTTTTTTCATGGGAAAATTTCCGGGAAGAAAAGGGATTTAACTTATGGAAATAAAGGATAACAACCGCCATTATAGCCCCTAATTGTATGACCACAAAAAACATTTCTTTAAAAAGGGCAGAGGCATTTAGCTGGATAAATTGTTCCACCAAAATCATGTGTCCGGTACTGCTTATGGGCAACCATTCCGTAATACCTTCCACAATACCTAAAACGACTGCTTTTAACAACTCAATAAATAACACCTAAAAACTCCTCCAAACTAAAAAGGTTAATTGTAGGATTTGGGGCTAACGGAGCCAATTCTTTTGTCCCAGAAACTACTATAACTAGGCCTTGCTTCAGGATAGCCCGCCTCAGCTCTTTTCCACTGTCCCAGGGCAAGCATGATGCTTTATCAAAGCACCGGAGGGTAAGGCGAGCTGCTAAGGATTTCGCTTTCTAATAGCACTACCCTGGCTATAATCCCTAACCTATCACAATACCACAACCAAAAGACCAGCGTGATAAAGCATCATGATTGCCAGTTATTAAGCTATGCCGGGCATTTCTATAACCGCCTTGAACAAATCTCCATCTACTTCTATATGGAAATTCCCTTGTTGATTTTCAATAAGGCTTTTAGCAATTGATAACCCTAGCCCGCTACCTTGGGTACTGCGTGCTACATCACCTCTTACAAAGCGTTCCATTAGCTCTTCTGAAGATATATTCAATTCATAGGCTGAGATATTCTTAATTATAAGCTTTACCATAGGGTCTGAGTCAATCATATCAATATAAACTCGCGAACCTTCCAGGGCGTATTTAAAAATATTTAATAAAAGATTTTCTATAGCCCGCCACAATAATTTGCCATCAGCTTTTACATATACCTTATCAGCAGGATAACTAAGCTTAAAGTCCAGCTGGTGTTCTTTTATTTTATCGTCGAATTCTCCTAAACCTTGAGTTAGCAAAGATACCAGGTCAATTACTTCTAAGTTTACCGGTATATTACCACTGGAGGCTTTGGAAAAATCAAATAAATCATCAGTTAGAATTTTTAATCGCTCTGACTTCTGGTCAATTACATTGATATACTCCTTAATTTTATCCGGGTCTTCCTCTTTTTTCAGCAAATCAACATAGGTAATTATGGAGGTGAGCGGTGTCCTGATATCATGAGAAACATTGGTTATTAATTCACTCTTTAAACGTTCACTCTTAATCTCATTTTCCACTGCCTTATTTAACCCGTCAGTTATGGAATTAATATCAGCTGCCAAGAGCGCTAATTCTCCCTCACCAGGTATATCTATAATGTGATTGAAGTCTCCTTCTTTTACCTTTTTTACTCCTTCTTTAATAGCAATAAATTCTTTTGCCTTCTTTAGTGCCAGCCATGCGGCCAGACCTATAGTAACAGGGAATATATAGATAGTCAGACCTACTAACAGCGGATAGCCGATTACAATTAAGACGACTTTTACCGCCACACTGCCACTATTATAGACATCTTTAATAAATTCATAAAGTTTGTAAAGGAGGCTATAGATTAAGGTATGCTTGAAAAATGTCCGGTTTTTTATATGTTTTACCAGAGATAGAACCAGTAATAAGCCTGGTATGGCTAATAAAAGGGTAATAACCGGAAATGTATATTCAGGTAAAGTTGTAGAATATAACGTTACCATCGAGACAGACCATAAGGCGATTAGCAGAAAACAGAGTCCCAGGTTGATATCATTATAGATTCTGTCCAAGGAGTTTAAGTGAATACCATGTTCATCTTCTGGCTTTCTGCCTACAACTAATATCAGGTATATAAATGCTGCTGCCATGGCTAACAAAAAAGCAGCAAGCAGATAAAGGCTGTGGGTCACTACTTTTTTATTTTCTTCCCATTGTGCTATTTGCGGTTTTAAAAAATCGTTGCTAAATCCTATATAAACTACATCTTGTGTTTCCAATTTGTCAGCCATGGGAAGAACCCTATAATGATAATGCTTGTTTTCTTTAATCTCGGCTGGAAATACTGTTTGTTCGTAGGGATCAAAAACCATGTAGGAAGGAAGTGATTTAAAATAGTATTTAGATGGGTTAGGGCTATTAGTAAGAATGGTGTCATCTTTTTGGGCATAATAGAAAACCCCGTTATACCCATTTAATCTGCGCGCTGTTTTTCTGTAATCGGAAAGGTCTTCCTTAATTAAATCCTCTCTTATTCCGGCAATCTTATCAGCATAAACTTGCTTGAATATTTCGTAATTATCTGCGGTAGATAAATTAGGATTATAGCTTTTGGACTTAAATTTAAATTCGTCAAACAGTTCGCTCTCTTGGGCAGATATTTTATCTGCGGTGACAGTCCCGCCATTTAATATATGTTCTTCACTCTTGTATTCAATTAGGTTATTTATACATTGCCAAATTTTTTGGCTGTCAGACATAAAAACTTCACTTTGATAATAGCTTTCTTCAAGAGCAGTCCCGAAATTTTCATGGGTTCTTACCATGGTATTTAAAAACACGGTTATAGCACTAGTAAAACATATTATTACTACTACAAATGCTATAATCTTAGCTGTCATGGAATAACTATATTTTTTCCACTTTATATCCAATTCCCCACACCACCTTTAAATATTTCGGTTCCTTAGGATTAATTTCAATCTTTTCCCTTATTCTGCGGATATGTACCGCTACCGTGTTTTCCGCACTGTAAGCCGTCTCCTGCCAGACTTTTTCATATATTTCATCTATGGAGAAGACCCGACCGGCATTAGCAGTTAAAAGCTTTAAAATCTTATATTGTACCGGAGTAAGCTTAACTTCTTCCCCATCTACTATTACCTGTTTACTTTCATCATCTACCACCAAACCGCCGGTTTTATAGACATTACTTTTGGTTTCCAGGCTGCCCAGGGTAGTATATCTTCTTAACTGTGACTTAACTCGGGCGATTAGCTCCAAAGGGTTAAAAGGCTTGGTTATATAATCATCAGCCCCCATATTCAACCCGATTATTTTGTCCGTATCCTCAGATTTGGCTGAAAGCATGATTACAGGGATATTTTTATCTTCCCTTAACTTAATAGTAGCCTTTAAACCATCCATTTGCGGCATCATTATATCCATAATAACCAGGTGAACCTGCTGTTCTTCTAAAATATTTAAAGCCTCTAATCCATTAAAAGCTAGAAACACTTTATAGCCCTCATTTTCCAGGTAAATTCTTATAGCCTCGGCTATTTCCTTATCATCATCGCAAACCAGGATATTCATGAAGAATCACTCCCATTTATAAAGTCGTTCAAATTATATCACACCCTTTCTATTACTTTAGGGTAATGATAGCAGGCAAATCTTACGATAATCCGGATGTAATTCTTAAGAATTTCTTAACGTTAAGCTAACGGCTTCCCCTAAAAGATATAAATATCTAATATGCAGGAGTTTATTTAGAAGACAGCGAATTGTTGATTAGGACAAAAATAAGGGTTTGTTTGTAATGGCTGATAAATTACTAGACGAAGAAAAACAGGATAGTTTATTTGCGAAATTTGAACAGCATGAGGAAAATGTTGTAAGACATGGGGTGCATGAGAAATTGCATGCCATGATTCATAAATGGTCAGAAGAATTTGGGGTTTAATTAGAATAGTAATTTAGCGGTTGCCCAGCAGGTGCTGGGTTATTCTTTTTACTTAATATTGATATTAACATAGCTACCAGGATCAGAAATGCGCCAAGCAGAGCTCGCTCGGTTAAAATTTCATTGGCCCATAATCGGCCAGCTATAGCAGCAAATACTGGCTCGGTAGTTAGTATAACGGCAAAGCGGGTAGGGGTACTGTATTTTTGCATACTATTTTGCAATAAAAAGGCTAGTGCGGTAGCAAAAATTGAGGTGATAAAAAATGCGCCTATAAGAGACAAACTAAAACTTTCAGGCCAGGGTTCACAAAACAGACCTACAATCATACAAAATACACCTACAAACAGCAATTGGATACTGGTAATAGCCATAGCATTATGACGGTAAGAGAGGCGATCTACATAAATTACATGAAAGGCAAATCCAAATGCGCAGACTAGTACTAGCATGTCCCCATAAGAAAGCGAGGTATGCCAGTCTTTAAATGACATCAGAAATAGGCCTGAAAAGGCTAAAAAGACAGTAATTACGGTAATCAGGGTGGGCTTAATACGGTTCATTATTGCATATATAATGGGAACTAATACTACACTTAAACCGGTGATAAATCCGGCATTAGATGATGTAGTGTACTTAAGCCCTACTGTCTGAAATACATAACCAATAGTTAAAAACAGTCCCAGTAAGCAGCCGGAATACCAGGTTGAAATAGGTGCCGCTTTTAGTTGTTTCCGGGATATAATAGCCAGTAAGATAAAAGCCACAATAAATCTGATCCCTAAAAATAAAAAAGGACCTATCTCCGCCAGGGAATTCTTTACTAAAACAAAAGTACTGCCCCATACGATTGCTACCAGCACCATACTGAGCTCGGCTTCAGTGCGTTTATTAAAAATCATAAGAGTATTGCTCCCATCAACTACATTTGGGGTTTTCCAGGAAAACTATGTATAACATAACAGCCGTAAGGGATTCTACGAAAGGTTACCAGAATTAGCTGTTTGCACTTAGTTTGCTTATAAAATAATAAATGTATTAGTCCTGAATATAAACCCTAATAGGAAATTATAACAATTAAGTAGGGCATTGTCGAAACAAATTACAGTATTTATAATGATGTTAAATGATGTTATGCTTAAAAAAACTAGTAAGGAGTGAATGAAGTGAAAAAATGGGTTAGGGTGTTAGTAGTCGCTATGATTATTACCGGACTACTAATAGCGGCAATTGGCTGCGGCGGCCAAAGCGATGAGAAGGACAGCGGTGCAGATACTGGACAAAAACAAAAGCTGGTAGTAGGAACGGAAGCAACTTTCCCACCTTTTGAGATGCAAGAGAATGGCGAATACACTGGATTTGATATGGATATTATAAGAGCTATTGGTGAAAACCAAGGTTTCGAGGTGGAAATCAAACATCTCGATTTTGATGCCTTGATACCTGCGGTTGATACCGGAAACATAGACTGTGTTATAGCTGCTATGACTATTGATGAGGAACGGGCTAAAAAGGTAGACTTTAGTGAACCTTATTTCGATGCTGGTCTCATTATTGCTGTACGGAGCGGAACTACGGGTATCACCACTACCGAAGACCTGAAGGGAAAACGAATTGCGGCTCAGGTAGGTACCACTGGTGCTGCAGAAGCTAATAAAATTAAAGAAGCAGATCCTGCAACAGAGGTAAAAGTCTTCCAGTCAATAGGTGAAGCTTTTATGGAACTGGAAAAAGGCGGAGTAGATGCAGTTATTAATGATCATCCGGTAACCGCTGATTATATTAAGACTACCGGCACTGACAAAGTAGTTATGGTTGGCGAGGTGTTCAGTGCTGACAGCCAGTATGGAATAGCGGTAAAGAAGGGTAACAGTGAACTTCTCGAAGCTATTAACAAAGGGCTTGCAGAGATTAAAGCTAATGGCAAATACGATGAAATATATGATAAATGGTTTAGTTAAGAATTTTTCTGGCTGATGCTTAAGCCATGATATTGGCATTTTAAAAGCGTGAGTCTAAAGGCTCGCGCTTTTAAAATGTAATTTTTACCAGGGGGATTACTTGATGCTGGATTCTTTCCCAATTAGCGTTTTTGGATTAGAAATCTTACAATCTTTGCTATCTTCAAACGGATTTCAGGTAGTATTCAATAATATGGATAATTTCCTGAGAGGCACCTTGCTTACCCTGGAGATAACAGCACTTTCAGTTGGATTTGGTATGATTTTGGGTTTAATAGCAGCTCTTTTGAAAATGTCCCGTTATAAAATATTAGCCTTACCGGGAATTATCTATATAGACTTTTTCCGGGGAACACCGCTTTTTGTACAAATTCTGCTTTTTTATTTTGGAATATTGCCACTAATATTTGATGCCAGTTCCTTTGAGGCAGCCGTAATTGTGTGTTCATTAAATAGCGGAGCTTACATTGCGGAAATAATTAGGGCAGGTATTCAGGCTATAGACCGGGGACAGATGGAGGCAGCCCGTTCTCTGGGAATGACTGCTGGACAGGCTATGTGGCATGTTATTTTACCTCAAGCCTATAAAATAGTTATACCACCAATGGTTAATGAGTTTATAGCTTTATTAAAAGACACCTCACTAGTGGCCATGATCGGAGCCGAGGAATTAACCCATACCGGAAGAATTTTATATTCGGTAACTTATGAGGCAGCCTGGATTTGGGGTACCGTGGCTTTGATATATCTCTTATTAACGCGCTTACTATCAATGTTGGGTGATTACCTCGAAAGGAGGCTGGCCACGGAATGATTAAGGTAAGTAATTTGTATAAAAGCTTTGGAAACTTAGAAGTACTAAAAGGTATCAACTGCCATATTGAACCCCGAGAGGTAGTTTGCATTATAGGTCCTAGTGGTTCAGGAAAGAGTACTCTTTTGCGTTGTATCAACCAATTGGAAAAACCTGATTCGGGAACGGTTATTTTCGATGGGATAGAATTAACCGCACCGGGAATCGATATCAATAAAGTGCGCCAGCAGGTGGGCATGGTTTTCCAGCACTTTAACCTGTTTCCCCACCGCACCACCCTGGAAAATGTATCAATGGCCCCCATTATCATTAAGAAGATGAATAAGGAGGAGGCCTGTAGAATTGCCCGGGAACTGCTGCGGAAGGTAGGGCTTAGCGATAAAGATGATGTATACCCGGCACAGTTATCAGGGGGACAAAAACAGCGCGTAGCTATTGCCCGGGCTTTAGCCATGCAGCCTAAAGCAATGCTATTTGACGAACCAACTTCCGCCCTGGATCCGGAGATGGTGGGTGAGGTGCTGGAGGTTATGAAAGCCCTGGCTCTGGAGGGCATGACTATGATGGTAGTAACTCACGAAATGGGTTTTGCTCGGGAAGTCGGACAAAGGGTTATTTTTATGGACGAGGGAGTAATAGTTGAAGAAGGCACTCCTAAAGATATATTTGAAAACCCCCAAAACCCCAGGACAAAATCATTTTTGAGCAAGGTATTGTAATAGTGCTTAATGGACACAGATTAGATGCCTATGGACCACTGGTGTTCACTGTCGCTCACAATTAAGGTTGCTGGCCCTTCGGGCCCACTGAATAACACAGGTTTATTTATTTAAATCTGACAACGGTGCTTTAGCAATATGAATAATAGAAATAAAGCTTTAAAAATAATTAAACTGTTGCGAGAGGAATATCCTGACGCTGGTACTCGTCTGCATTTTTCCACTCCTTTTGAATTGCTGGTGGCGGTGGTGTTATCAGCGCAGAGTACGGATGAACAAGTTAATAAGGTAACGGCACAGTTGTTTAAAAAGTACAACACGCCCGAAGAAATAGCTCAGGTTGACTTGGAGGAACTGGAGGAACTTATTCGGGGAGTAGGTCTTTATAAAAACAAAGCCCGCCATCTAAAGGCTTTAGCAGAAATGATTATCAGCGATTACCAGGGGGAAGTTCCTGGTGATTTCGAGGAGTTATTAAAACTTCCCGGGGTAGGGAGGAAAACAGCTAACGTAGTAATGGTAGTTGGTTTTGGTAAACCGGGACTGGGGGTTGATACCCACGTAAGCCGGGTGGCGCGAAGGTTAGGGATTACTCAGGGTAAAAATACCACCCAAATTGAAAAAGACCTGAAGCAAATAATACCGGCAGATTTATGGGGAAAAGCCCATCACCTATTAATAGCCCATGGCCGCAAAGTATGCCGGGCACGAAAACCTGACTGTGATAATTGTATCCTACTTAAACAATGCGAACAGTACATCCACAATTAAATATTGATTCGACGCGGAATACGCGGAAGGGGAATAGACACAGATAACGCTGGTCCTTCGGACCCACTGATTTATACTGATTTTTTCTATTTCACCTTTTTCCCGTAGCGGAAACTTTAGTTTCCGCTATTATGCCTAGTCCCATTATTTTGCAAGCGGGCGGGCATGGAAACTCGCCTCTACAGGATATGGTGGGAGCTTAGTTTTTACGGAGTCTTAAGTATCCGCTACGAGTGCTCCAATATCACATATTAACCTTGGGTTCTGCGAAGGGGACGCGGAATACGCAGAAGGGGGAATAGACACAGATAACACTGGTCCTTCGGACCCACGGATTGACACGTTTTTTTGACGCTGATGGACGCTGCTTTTTATGATTTACGCTGATTTA
>ENA-OWOZ01001003-OWOZ01001003.1-bioreactor-metagenome-genome-assembly--contig:-NODE-1003-length-29048-cov-7.006765_pt1 | contig 29048 bp, 40 predicted proteins | sample MGYA00238140_ERZ651804 | MGnify/ENA primary metagenome ERZ651804 (study PRJEB26910, sample SAMN07631232) | bioreactor metagenome | isolation source: Switchgrass digestor | place: USA: Dartmouth... | reverse complement strand
AGTTTTCAGTCGCGAAAATCCGAACAAGCCCGGCCAGGATTATTATGCTATGCATAAAAACACCGGTTCCACTACCTGCGTGATTGTAGAATGCATTCCACTGGACACCTGCAAAGAATATCTGCACATTGAAAAACTTGCCCAGGCGGTTGCAGCTGGGTTCAGGAAATACGTTGATACCCTATAACCTCATGACTGGTCCTCCTGAATGTTTATATGATTTACCCCGGCTTAGGCCGGGGTTATTTTTTTATGTAAAAATACCCGGCTTAGTGCGGGTTTTATAGCCAGATTAAGGAGCAAATAAAGAAGACCGAGGGGCAGTGATGCCCCTCTTTTTTTGTCTCTGGAATGTTTGATACTGTGTTTTATGCACAATCTGCTTACATAAAGCATATATTGTATGCATGTACCTTACCTACCACTATATGTAGTGTGTTGATTTTGGAAATATAAAATGGGATAATAAAAAGGGGGAGAATGGAAAAGGGGGATAAAAGTTGGAGAGAACAAAAGAATTAATTTGTTATTTTCTGGCTAATTCGCTACATCCTTTAAACAAAACAGAAATAGTGAAAATGTTATATTTATTCGAATATTATCATGTTCAAACTTTTGGAGAGCAGTATACTGAGTTAACATTTATTAGGTATAATTATGGGCCTTACGCGCAGGCTATTGAGATAGCTCTTGATGATTTAATGAACGATGATTTAATCAAGAGAGAGATTGTTGAATATACAGACAGATGTATATATTTGCATACACTTTGTGATACTGGGAAAACCTACACGGATTTATTGAATGAGGAAAAGAAATTAATAGCTGATAGAGTTATTGGAGAATTGTCTAATAAAAACTACGATGATATGATCAAACACGTATATTCTACACCCCCGATGAGAAGAATTTTAATTAAGGAAGAAAGGTGCGGTTTTACGTTGGTCGGGGAGGTGTTAAACATGAAAGAAAGCAAACCGTTTAGAAAGTTCAGTAAGGCAAAAATAGAAGAAGCAAGGAAAAGACTTGATAAATCATCTCGAGGTTCAGATGAAGAATATTATGCACACCTGTTAGCAGTAAATGAAGAACTTAAGATATTAAGAAGGAGGGCCAATAGAGGGGAGAATAGTTGAAGAAAGGAGATTATAGATGGATTTTAGTTGTGATTATGTAAAAGAACACATGTGTAGTATTAGAGATTATGGAATAAATCGGTATAAAGATCCCTGCTACCATTGTTGCTTTGGATGCAAACATGCTGTAGAAATGAATTGCCTTTTTGTATGTAACGAAGTAGCCGAATACTATCATCCTGAAGAAGGCGAGGTTGAGCCATGAACCGGAGAGAAATCATGTGGTACTCCAAATGGAAAAGAGGAAAAAACAATGTCAGTAAAAGTAAAAATTAAGGACCTTGCGGTCGGAACAGAATTCAATGCAGGACCGGCAATGCTTCGCATATTAGAACACTTCACGGACGGGACAACCCTTGTTATTACGTCCGGTTCAATAGGTGACAGACCCTTTAATATTTTCCCTTTCATATATGAACGCCTAGAAGGATTTAAACTAAACGACTGGCGCACCAGCACCATTAGAAAAGACCTGAACGAAAACTTCCTGGCCGCTATCAAGACCGCCGGCAAAATTGACGCAGACAGGATTGTCCTGACTGAATGGGACCTTTCGGATCACCATGGCGGCGTCGGATACGGAACCAGTCGCGACAAGATCGGCCTTCTATCTCAAAAGCAGTTTGAAAAGTATGCCGAACAGGACCTTCTTGAATTAGACGACTGGTGGTGGCTGATTACCCCGTACGCCGGCGGCACGTCCTACGCACGGTATGTGGAGACTGGCGGCACGCTGGGTAGCACGAGCGCGTACTACGGCTGCAGGGGCGTTCGGCCAGCTTTCCGCTTGGAATCTGAAATCGAAGTCGAACTTGAAGAAGACGAAGTCGACCCTTTCCCTTCCGCCTTGCTTGAAGGCTTCACAACGCGCCAGCTTTTGGAAGAACTGCTCAGGCGAATAGGCACGGAAAAGGAGGTTGAGGTTTTAACATGGGAGGATTCGTTACCGACGAAACCGGCAAGGTTGTAATGCATATCAGCTCACCTGACATACTGACACAAGAGAGTATTGATTTCTGGGAGAAGGAATACGGCATGAAAATGACCTGCTCCAAATGCGGGAAACGCCTTGATCCAGGGGATCAAAAAGACCATTATTGGCCGTACTTTTTGGACCATAACCGCTGTAGGAAGTGTTTAGAAAAAGAGAAAACCTGAACCCATATTTTTAATATATAATGTAGTACCCGTTACTTAATTATTTATAATAATAGAGTGGTGATATATATGCCTATTATAAATGTTGATGATTTGATGGAGTTAAGTGATTTGTTTACAGTTGTTGAGGAACCGGAATATTCTAAAGGAAAACTTCTGAGTTATCAGGAAAAATACGGAATGCCTTCTGATGTTTTTTATAATTATTACACACAAATGTTAGGACTTGCTAAAGTTCTAAATAGTGAAGAACTTGATGATTGGGCTTATAATTATGAGATTTTTTTAGAAGCAGGTGGGGATATTTGGGAATTAAAATATGAAGAAAACGGCTTTCCCAGTGGTTTGCGCCAGCCGGGGCCGCTGGGGAGGCTGGAATAAAAGGAACAAGCAGAAAAACTTTAAGGAGGTTGAGCCACGAACCGTTTTAAATGCCCCGCTTGCGGCGAGAATAAAGGAAAAGTTTCTCTTGCCTGAATACCCGCCTAAAAAGTGTAAATTAAAGGAGGATCGAGATGATTGAAAAAATTTACAAAAGCAAATACATGGCTATCTGTGACAACTGCGGAACAGGGCAAGAATGCGACAGTTGGGCTGATGTGATAGACTTTATGAATGAAGAAGGCTGGAAGAAAAGGTTGGTTGACGGGGAATTTAAGCATTATTGTCCAGAGTGCCAGGATCGGATTCGACGAGAAAAACAGGGAACTCGCCACATGACTTAATGATACCATCTTATCAGAAAGACATGCTAGGAGGTGCGCAATGGCACATTATATCTACGACAAGCCAAGGCGCCCGACGTGGTTCTGGCTTGTTATAGTCGGTATTGCCGTTATAGTCTCAGTAATAACGACAATAGTTGCCTATGGTAGGCAAAGTGCCACGAGGATACAAGAGCTTGAGAATATCATCAGGGAAATGAAGCAAAAAGAAATCTATTATAAAGAAATAGAACAGAAGTTCTTTGAACGCAAGGCTGAATCAATTAAGATTGAACGCTACGAAGAAATGCTTAAAGCAAAAGATAATGAAATGACGACACGGCTTGAGGAGAAAGACGCCGAAATAAACAGTCTCCTAGGATATATTGATGAACTTGCCGTCCAATGTGCGGCGTTTGAGAACGAGATAAAGAAGATAGCTGCGTTAAGCACTGTACTACCGGACAACTACCAGCTTCCCGAACCGGTCTCAAGAGGTACTTATGACTACTATAAAAGACAAGGGAAACTGGAATATGTCGGAGAATTTCTTATGACTGTCTATGCTCCGACAGTAGAAGAATGTGGTAAGAAAGACGGCATTACGAAATCTGGTGCACCTGTAAAGCCCGGCGTTACAATTGCTGTAGACCCAAAATATTGGAAATTCGGACAGAAATTTTATGTTGAAGGGTACGGCGTGGTTGAAGCCGCTGACGTTGGCAGTGCCATCAAGGGCAAACTGAGGCTTGACTATTGTGTACTTGACCCGAACATATCGCAAAACATCGGATCGAAGAAGGTGAAGGTTTGGGTCATCAACGAATAGGCGATTGTCAGTAACGAGCATAAACATAAATAAGGCGAAGTGCTTTATATGGAACGGGGGTTTCACAAAAAAGCCACGTTTGAAGATAAGTTTGCTCGCAAGTATTACTGTAATCCATACAGATTTATGTACGATATAAAAAAACACCGAGTAGGAGGTGAATCACACGGTGATACACGATATCCAGACTTTTCTGCTTACATTTGTTTTGTTGACATTCTCTCTTGTCTTCGACTGGCTGTGCCAGACGAATAACCAGGCAGAGAACAAAGCTAACCGCACGCTCACGCGTGCCACGCACGCCATAATTTACGTGTTGTTAACGATGGTAGTTTTCTGGATTTTTCACTACTATACATACCGACAGCTTGTTGTGATAGCGGTACTCTTATTTGTCACCCACTTTTTCATAGACCAGCGTGACATCACGCTATTCTGGATACGACGCATCAAATGCGTGCCAGATGAACAGATCGCTAAAGAGCAGTGGCTTATTATAGTGGTAGACCAGTGCCTGCATATAGTCGTTAACTTTATTATAGCTTTCCTGATCGTGTTGTCTCCGTAGGGCGGTGAAACAACACGAAAGACGTCTTCTTAAAAGGAGTGACAATAATGATAAGGGATAACCTTCGCTGTATTAACAAGATGTGTAAATACTGCCTTGAAGAAAAATGCATACAACCATGGTACACAATAGTTGGAACAGGACCATGTAAAGATCACGTAATAGATAAAGAACAGCCACAAGACTTGTATGGTAGTATATTCGGCACAGGGACGGAAGTCAATAACCTCAAAAAGGCACTCGATATAGTCCTGGACGAGAAAGACTGTATCAACAATCTGGTAAGCAACCTTACAATGGAAGAAGTTGAAAGGCTAAAGCTCCTTGAGCAGCAGACCGCTATATGTGAAATAGAGAACGCACTGCGGAGACTCATTAAAATTAGGGCACAAGTACGAGAGATTGTTTGAACATAATATGTTGAGGGGGTCACTTTATGACACTACTTATTGCTTCAATTATCACTACGATTGTACTTATTATTGTATTTGCATGGGACGGCCAAAGGCTTACTTGGTCAAAAAGGCAGTTCTTTGCATTCCTTGGACTACTTATCTGCATCCCGAACTTCTTTACAGTAGTTCCGCCGAATAATGTTGGCGTAATCTATTCACCCTTTAAAGGTGTAAGTGATATTACACTTTCTGAGGGGTTCCATACGAAGGGGTTCTTTGACAAGGTGTATCCTATATCCACCGAAGTCCAGACGAAGGTAATAAGTGGCATCTATGGTCAGACAAAGGACGCACAGTACCTTACAATGAGCATAGATGTGAAGTATAGGGTTAATTCTGCAAATGCATTCAACATATTCCGGCAATTTAGAACCCTCAATGAAGTCGATAAAAATCTTATTGCACCGCTTGTTCAGCGGAGTGTTGAGGCTGTAACAACGAAATATGGTGTCATCGAATTCCTTGGAGAAAAAAGAAACGAAGCATATACCGAGATAGAAGAACAGCTAAGGCAACGTCTCGCAGCTAATGGTATTGACCTGCACTCAATTACGCTTTCTGATACTGATGCAGGAGAAGAAATAGAAAAAGCAATCGAAGAAGAAGCTGTTGCCAGGAAGAAAGTCGAAACAGCACAGCAAGAACGCGAAAGAGCCAAAATTGAGTCCGAGCAAAGAGTTATTGAAGCTGAAGCTAATAAGAAGAAGGCTGAAGTCGAAGCCGAAACCCAGCTTGTAAAGGCAAGGGCTGATGCTGAAGCAAGCCTTGTGAAAGCACAGGCTGAAACAGAAGCATATAAAATACTGACAGAACAGCTCACTGATGAGCTAATAAAGAAGATGTGGATTGACAAATGGAACGGCCAAATGCCGCGATATGTTGGCGGGACAGATGATACATTCCTGCTTGATATAACCGATTAAGGCCGTAGAGGGCCTGTTCCGTTATGGTTCAGGCCCTTTGCCTATAGTAGATGGTACAAGTATATGTAACAGGAGACGATAAGGTATGACAATCAAACGCGGTGATATATTCTATGCTGACTTAAGCCCTGTTATAGGTTCAGAGCAGGGTGGCATCAGACCTGTAGTTATAATACAAAATGACATTGGTAATGTATATAGCCCTACTGTAATAGTCTCTGCTATTACCTCCAGGACAAAGGTAAAACTTCCGACACATATAGAAATTCATGGCGAAGACTATGGTCTTAGTAAAGATTCAATCATACTACTTGAGCAGCTTCGAACAATAGACAAAAAACGCTTAAGAGACAAAGTCGGCGAGCTTGATCCAGAAGTCCTAGCTAAAATAGATAAAGCATTAATAGTAAGCCTTGGTATCGGGGTACCAAGAAAAGAGGAATACGACGATGATATGGCTAATTAGTGATACATATTTTTACCATGGAAGCACAATAAATGCGTCAGCATGGAGCTTACAGGATACCAACCAGTGTTACTAGACGGCCTGGCCGAAAGAATCAGACATAAACTGAAAGGATTGTGATATGAAATGGGAAACGTAAACAAACTGTATATTGAAAATGAAAAGTTTGCAATACGTACGGCCATAGGCTTCTACAATAAACTCATGGGGCTTGCAGCTACATATCAGTATGATCTAGACGACTTCATACAAATGGCACGAATAGGACTATGGCTTGCATCCATAAAATATAATCCTGATTCGGAAGCAGAGTTCCAGACATTTGCTTATGCATGCATAAAACGTGAAATAGTAAGGCCTTTTAGGACTACAAAGAGACGTAATGGCACAAAGTTGGACACACTAAAAAAGCCAATTTATCATACCAGTCTTTTTGAACTAATACAAAACGAGCATAACGGCAGAACAACAGAACACATTGATCTAGTCTCAGACATACATAGATTTGAAGATGAAGTTGAAGCGCGGGTAATAATTGACGACATATTATCACGCCTTGATGATAAGTCCCGCTATCTGATACGGCAGGCATATTTTAAAGACAGGACATTCGTAAGTATAGCTAAAGAACTGAATGTCACAAGGGGTACTATAAGCAGGTGGTTTAGTGAAATTTATACCAAGGCACGTAAAATTCTCTCTGCTTAGGAGGAAGATCTAATGCACGAATTATCGAAAATGGTTCACTCCTGGTGTATAAAGTATAGTCCGCTGCCATTTGCCTCAATAAAGGTGGGCGAAGGTGTGCTGCCGCATGGCTGCGTCTCAAAGATAGATATATCAACCGGAAAAGTTGTAATAGATATAAAGACTCTGCTTAAGGCGTCAAAACAGCTGGAAGTACGCCCGGACTTACTTCTATACTATGTGCTGGGCCACGAAGCCGGTCATTTACTGTATAATAAGCTGAAGCTGGACGGCAATGAAGAACGCTTTGCACATGAATTCGCATGTAAGTTAAGTAAATGCTTTGTACTGTCTCAGGAGGACGTAAGTGCGCTAAAGAGAATAGAAGGTAAAATTGTCGGCATAGCGTAATTCATTGAACTCCCCTCGCGCTCACGCGCTCCACATGCCACAAAAGGAGGAAGGCACGAATGCCTGCAGTTCTTACGTGTAGGGAAGTACCTGCCAATCTGCGTACATTCATAAAGGTTATGGATCTGTCTAATGATAAGTACGTCAGAGTACTTATGGACTTATACAAAAGTTATCCTGGAGACAAAAGGTCTGTTGCTCATAGTATAGCAGGTGGCTATTGCAGGAATATCCTGGCAGGTTTAAGCGAACATACGGATCTCGATATCGTGCCATATAATTTAAGGACGATGCAAGAATTGCTCCAGGAAAATCTTGAAGTTATATCAGAAGAAAATTTCCAAGACAAATATAAAATTCTTGATAATGAAGCCCACTTTGCCCATGGGGCTATAACAGAAGAAGTAGACGGTGTATTACATGTCGTCGCATCACCACATACTTTTGATTTTACTGTAAACCTTGCAAGTATATCGTGTGTGGATGGGTGCATGTATGCACCACCTGCGACGCTTTACGATATAAAGAATAGAATCATACGTCCGTGCAAGTGCATTGATGAATTGTACGAGCTTGAAAACATAATTGATCTGCCAATTGCTTTGAGAGCAATAAGGTTTGCATTAAAGTATAACATGAAAATCTATAAGCCTTTCATGGGCTCTATAATAATGCTGTTCGCGTTGCAAAACTATATACAGAAAACTGACGACAAAGCATTGTATTATTTCCTAAAAAGAATGCAACGTGAAACAAGCGACTTAAGAACAAGGGTATACAATGCACTTCGCGAAATGAATTTCATAGATACTGACAAGTATTCTTCGTTTGATGACTATATGAAGTATATTCAGCACAGAGTTGCAACTGAGCCAAGAGAACTTCCGTTCGCCACAGGAGAATTCGGGCACTACTTGTAAAGTTACTAACATAAAAACCGCTGTTTGTGTATTGATCTGTACATTACTTAAAGGGGGTGATTTGCAGAGTGATAACGAAACTTACGCCACAAGAGAAAATCACCATTGATAAGATGACCAAGAAGCTTGCAGCCAAGTTTTCCAGAAAGTATGGCATCCCATGTGATACACTTTATGGGATTCTTGCAGATGCTACAATTGAGCTATACCAGACAAAGCCATATACTACCGCTGTTATCAAAAAGATAGTATGCGGTAAACAGATAAGGGGTGCAGGCTTTACTAAGTATAACCCTAACGATGAACGTATGGGCCAGTCATGGGATGACTCAAAGGGCAAGTATCGTGCTATCGGCAGAGGCTACAAAGCATTTCTGAAAGAAATAATTGCCCTTGAAGCTCTTGGCTTATCAAGCGAGGTTACTGCATCAAATATAGCTGCTGATATGGACGCAGTTGTGGTAAAAGCTGTAGTATCAGGCAGCAAACGCAGCAGAACACGCAACGCGCGCGAGCCTGTGGCAGCTAATTAACTGGTTAAATTGGTGCGGTTTTTATGTTAGAATGAATATATAAATCATTATTTTATAGGAGGATGAATGAATATGCAATCAATTGAAAAACTGTTCGCTCTAGTCGACAGGAAGGTCGACAGATTCTCCTTTATACTGGAGAAAGTAAAAGGAGAAAAGACAGGTAATGAATACTACGCAGTAGGCGTAGAATGCATTATCGGAGACGAGAACTTTGAAAGCCACTGGCTTACAACAGGCTGTCCGGCAAATGTAATCAGAAAGATTGTTAACGAAATACTCGAAGAATATGACAAGAAAAAGAAGAAAGTTATCCTTAAACCTGTCAGTGAAGAGCCTCTCGTAAAGCTGGCTCCCTGCAATGAAAGCAGCAACGTAAGGCTAAGAAGGATAGAGCCCGTTATAGAAGACGAAGGCTATGATACCGTAGTATGCGAATGCTGCGATGCAGTAGTAAATGCTGACTACTCGTACTGCCCGTACTGCGGCGCAGATCTGTAATTGGCACTGATACCCACTTACTTTGACTTTCCCTAATTTATAATATAAAAAAATGTTAAAATGGAGGTATACTATTATGAGTCTTAATGGAGTAAAATATGTTATCGTAAACAACCAGAAATATGAGATCAATACTGACGCCATCAATTCTCTGGAGGATATTAAGGAAGCTGCAAAAGAATTCGACCCCTCAATTGCCAATGCTGATCCGGTAATAGAAGGGGATACTGTCGTCTTCAAGTACCGTGCCGGTACAAAGGGTGCCGAAATAAAGAAGGTCGTCGTCGGAGGCCAGACCTATGAAGTCCAGACCCCGAATGCAGATCCAAAGGACATTCATCGGGCCCTCATCGAAACACATCCTGAACTGGAGAATGCAGAATATGTAATCTCTGGTGATACAATGACTTTCAGACTGAAGGCAGGAACAAAAGGATAATAGCCGTGGGAGCCCATGTCCGGGCTCCCGCCGCTAATTTTAAGGGAAGTGAAACAAATGCCTAAACGAAGCGGGAAGAATATTATTGTAGCATTGGACGAGCTAAGGCCTTGTTTTACCGAAGCAAGTAAGCTCGGCCAGCTACTTGAAGACGATTACAGGACGCTTAAGCCAGATACGACACTGCAAGCACTAAAAAGGATTGACGTGCCGCTTCTCATCGCAGAGACAAGGGCTTTTATGAATAACAGGAGCATAGTAACGATGCTAATCCAACAGCTATCCGCAACAAAGCCGGCTCCATTGTATGACGACTTTGTATAGGAGGTGATAGAGTGGCAAACATACCACAGAACTTTAGTTCGATGTGTGCTGCGTTGGATTCAGTGGACTTTTTGCAGAGCTACGGCAACACACTGACCAATAATGACTTAAAAAAGACCCGTGATCTTTGTGAACTTGCCAGGATCGTTCTGCGAAGGAAACTTGGCATACTGTTTAAGAAAGAATATGAAATCAGGAAAAATTCGCGTGACTACTCGATACGCTGTAATGATCCAAATACAACCCGTGCAGTTATACTCGCTGTAAAGCTGCTTAATTTCCGCAATCACCTGTATCTGTTTGATAAACAAGTGCTTGACTACGTGAAAACCTATGTAGAGCCGTTGTGGCAATACTTTGATGTCAACATGACCGGATATACGTATATGTATGCAATACGCAATAACGAGAAATTGTTTATTTACGTTCCGTTTAACCCCATTGGTGTTAATGAGCTTATTTTCCCACCGCTGTCAACAGACTATTTTGACAGATATTCGCTCCGTCGCAGACTAGAATCCGTCACAGCGCTAAAGGAAGCACTTGATAAAGCAGAAATAAAACCTCTCGGTGAAAAGCTTTTACGGCTAGCTACAAGGTTATATCCGCATGGAGCGGATGAATCTATACATGCCGGTATTATTACTGAGCAGTTCCTCGATTATTGTATGAATATGAGTAGCTATGTTACTTCAGTTGCACGTGCGTACTCTCTATATCGTGCAGCGGTATTGTCAAGGCAGCAGAATGGCGATAACCCGACCCAGCAGCAGGCAACACAAACAGAACAAGAGCACAGAACTGAACGGAGGCCTGCCAGTGTAATTCTGAGGCCTGTCAATGAAGAAACGCAAAGTGTAATTCTAAGGCTTGTCAATGAAGAAACGCAAAACGACAATGTGTCTGATATTCAGTCTGATGTTCATCCGTGTTCCCAAGAACAGCAAATGTTGTTTAATGAAGCATGGGCAAGGATAATAGAAAATCGCGAGAGAGAATGGGAAGGACAATGTGAACAGCAACAGACAAGATACTTACAGTTGATGCTTTCATCACTTGACAGCGTAACGCAAGAAGATTATTCGCGATTCGCTTCTATATTGGCTTCAAACGGCATATCCATGCAGTCAGAGGATTCTGTTCTGTGCGATGAAGACATAGTAGACAGTATAGACGACATCCTCGACGGAGTGTATTTTACTGTAAATGCTAATGGAATTGTCAAGTATTTTGTTTATGCCGACGATGAACTTATAATTGAAACAGAAGACCATGATACGGCTATAAATGCGTATCCGAAAGGTAAACCTGAAATGTTGAGGTTTTTAGATATAAAGTGAGGTGAACAGCTTTGCCGAGAATTAACATTGAAATTGATGATACTGTATCGGTCGTCAAATATCAGCACCGTTCTTCATTTAAGGTGAAGACTGTGCTGACCGATGAGCTTATTAATGCATTTGCGTCCCAAGGCGGAATAGAAGTACCTGACATTCTGCCGCCAGGCACAAGGTATTATAAGAGAAACGGAAGTATCCATACGTTGATTCTTGAAATACCGCCGGTACAGCGTCTTATAAGATATGTCAACAGCTCACACAAAGTTATCTTTGAGGGGTTTGTGCCAATGCCATGGGCACTTATGCAGATTAATGCCAATTATGTCGAAGATAGGTTTATAGTCTCCAGCGCATACCTGTATGCATTGGTGCATCCGCTTATGAGTATGACTGATACAGTCTACCACTTTCCTGGTGCAAACATATTCCCAGAAGATAAAATCTGCTGGGGAAACACCCTTAGCGGGATGCCACCGCTTCGCAGGATAACGGAGTTTGGGCGACTTGTCGACATATATTTTGGTTCAGAATTTAATACCGATCTACACCCAAGAATACAGCAGTATTCACGATACGAAGACATGCTACGTGCACTTAAGGATCAAAAGACATTCCCGACTGAGGTGCTCGTAGCTAATACAGTGTTTCAACACATCATATGAGCTGAAAGGAGCAGGATGTAATGAAACTTAATATCTTTAAGAACTTTGTAGACTACTTTTTTAGCGATGACTCTGAAAAAATGGCTGGAAACACACCGCTTAAATATATTACGGCCGGAAATGGCATCTTTGAAATAAGGAGTAATGACGTTATGACAGTCACAACGAAAGTTGAGGGGGCGAAAGGCATGCCTGAACTTGTTGAGGGATTTGAGCTTAAGATTCCTAAGATTCCGTTCAGTGTGTTCAATACGATTATATCATTTATGAAAAAAATCTATCAGCAAGACGGAACTGAGTCGACAATTATGGTCTTCTATAACAAAGAAAAAGGAGAATTTATTCCATGGGTTCCCCTGCAAGAGAACTCAGGTACATCGTCTAATTACAAGAGAGACGAAGACCCTGAATATACCGAAATGTGCAAGAATAACGTCCTTGTTATGGTGGCACATTCTCATCCTTGGGCATCGAGTACACCGCCAAGTCCGTCAGGCACGGACAACAATGATGAAAAAGAAGCCATCATATACATGATTGTGGGCAATGTCAACGGCATACCTACAATCACAGTGTCCACATGTCCCGGAGGCAAGAGAAGAAAACTTGGGTTCCTCGATGTCTTCGAAAATCCTCTTGTTACAGAGTATAATCTGACAGGAAAGATAGCGGAACTGATAACAAAGTATGTGCCTGCAGATGAGATACTTTCCACATATGTCAACTCAAAAGAACCAGTACCCGAAGAATGGATTAAGAGGTGCACCAAGAAACAGTACCGCTATGCCAATACAGGCAAGACCGTATATACACAGTATTATGGACGCAACTATGCAAGCGGCACAGGTCTTGCAGTAAGCAACAGGTACACAGACTTTGACGATGATTACTACGATAATTACTATGCTGGCTATGGAGGCTACTATCAGACATCTATCCTGAAAGATGATAAATATAAGATAGTAAGAGGCGAGGACTTGTCTGATGAACCGGAAGTACCGGACGTCGCAGACGTCATTGACATATGCCTTGACCACTTTGATCAGGTCCAGATAGCCGAACTTATCCTGGCCCTCAAACGCGAGGGCTATGGGTCTCTCATAGCTAAATGTATAGGGCTCAGCGACGAAAAAGTAGAAAGTACGAAAAAGAAGAATAGAAAGAAGGCTGGTAAGTAATGGAATTACTCAAAATCCCTGAAAAGCTCTTCGTCAATCTTGGTAATAATGTCGCGTTTGTCGTATTTGGCTGTGGCGGAACCGGGTCCTACTTTGTCCGCGATCTTGCCCGTATTGTTGGTATTTATGCACAGCAAAATAACAGACGTGACAGAATTTTGCTGATGGACGGCGACACGGTTGAGGACTCCAATCTTCGCAGGCAAAACTTTATAATGTCTGACCTCGGTAAGAACAAAGCAGAAGTGCTTGCTCAGCGGTACAACCGCTCGTTCGGTGCAGACATTGCTTATTTGCCAGAATATCTTAAATCTGAAAACATGTCCGAGGTTCTTGAGTTTATCGGTCTATCTCCATGCGTCCTCGTTGGCTGTGTCGATAATAATAAGACACGCCATATAATTCATAGCATGTATAACCGCCTGCGTGGCGGTCATCCTGTAGTTTATTTGGATTCTGGCAATGAAGAGCATGCAGGACAGGTTGTGTTCTCAACAAATGTAGCAAGAACGTGTAATGGGGCAAGTTTAACTTTTAAATATAACTACAAGATAAAGGATGCCGTAGAACTTTTTGATCTTGAGCCAACGGATAAGCACCCGGAAGAGATGTCATGTGCCGAACATGCTGTACATGCTCCGCAGAACATCGCGACTAATATGATGGCAGCACAAGTACTGTTCAACTATATAAATATTATATATGCGTCGACCATCGCACATGAAGAAATAGGCAATAGAACAGGAATGTTGAGGGAACAATACATCGAGGAGTGTAAGAACATCCCATATATATCGGCACACGTGACATACTTTAATTCAAGGACAGGAACAATAAGCACTCAGCCGTTTGATGATGAAGTGAGCAGCGTTATACGTAATGCTCGCGAGTCATTTGATAAACAGGTAAGAAAGTATAGTACAAGTAAGTAAGCCGAACGGAGGGCTTATACCCTCCGTCTGGCATGATAATAGGGGGTATAGCCATGCTCGATAGCAGACGAAATGAGCTTTTGGAAATATTTACTGAGCCGTTTGACACTAAAAAGGCGTTCGACGCCTACAGAATTGCACATGAGGCATACGGTTTAGACGGCTATATAAACTTCAGCTATGAGGAACTCCTAGACTTTAACAGTGTTGTCTCAAAGTATGTGCATAATCCTCTGTGTATGTCAACGGTATCATGTGTTGTAAATGCACTTACTACAATGAATGCCCTTGCAGCTACGCTCGGCTTGGAATCAGCAGTGCAGCCAGCCAAAGATGTTTATGACTTCTTGTGCACAATAGCACAGTGTAGTACAATAATGCTTGTACGGTGTATTGAAAACGACACAACAGCATGGGAAGATAAGTTCGGCCTCAGATCCAACATATCTCCTGAATTAAGGACAATCCTGTCCGAAAAGGATCTTGATATTTTCGCAATGTATGCAACGGAAATAACAATTATAAAAGAACTCGTTGTATATATGGCAAGTATATTATACGGAGATGAAGTTAAACAATCCTGGGAGTCTCTTATTACTGTCAGACTGCGTGACTATATGGAAGTGTTTCTGGATGTAATAACCGTAAGAAGCATGTATAGGAGGGACCATCGTGGATCATAACTACAAAATAGAACTAGTAGATAAAATATTTGATGATATAGAGGAACACGTTTCTGAAAGTAAAAAAGATGAAAGAACGAATAAAGCAGATATAAAACCTGACTGTGTAAATGCAGGTATAGGTACTATTATCTGGGACCGAAAGTGCTTGTATTCAGTGCAGCAGATTATCAACAAGTATGTGGATGAATTAAATCTTCAACCTATTAACCTATCAAGAATAGAGACTTATTCCCAGCTGCTGCCCGACGAGAAAACCCTGCCATTGTTTGCAAGTGTAAGAACTCTGGCACTTGAATTGAAAGATCATTTACAGGATATGAAATGTAACCTGAAAGACAAGTTCACAATGTCTACAAACGAAATAATGACAGCTGTGCTGACGTCTATGTTTCCGGCATCTGCTGCAATGATACCTCTTGCATGGCAGATACTTACAAGAAGAGATCTGCCAGAATTCAGAAACAGCATAACAAATTCACCACTGGAACTTGCGAAGGATTTAATGGCAGCATTAGTTGATGTAGACTCTGCTATGCCTAATAGATACAAATGGATGGCGCGAGTGTGTGCAGACCTGTGCTGCTTATTAACCGACGTTATGCTAAAAACACTTAAAACAGCAATTAAGGATGATACTGTAAGAATGCTTGTCATGCCGCGATTTACGTTAAAAATATCATCAGAACTGACGTCTTTTGTCCATGAATTCCTGTTCATAGTAACAGCAATTGACCCGCTGTAGGAGGAGGTGGAGGCTTGTTTGACAGAGAAGTTGCTCTATATTTATATAAGTGCTTGCTTCGCCGCAGGCAAGCACTTTCCATCCTGAAGCCCATTGGTAGTAATGAAGCTTTTGATATAGCTCTTGAGCAAATATCCGAGATGCTGTCCCAAGAGGACATAGACGAGGCGAATAAGGTTCTTGCCGTAGCCAATGCAGGCAAGATTGATATATATATAGATGCATCGACGCTATACCATAATGACCTATCACTTCCACATCAGGCGTCTATATCGTTTATAATATACAAAGAATCGTCCAAGCTCTACCAGAAAGCCGAAGTACTTGGGGATAACGTTACTATTCTTATTGGCGGTAAGCCTGTTACCATTGAAATGACAGTAAATGTAGCGGAGTATATGGCTTTAATAAGGGCACTCGAATTCTTGTACGATAATAATATAAACGGTAATATAACCATATACTCTGACTCGCTCCTGGTCGTAAGTCAGGTGAATTTTACTTCCTCAACAAAGTCACCGAGGCTTGTAGCCTTACGTGATTATGTGACAAGGCTTAAAAACAACCTGGGAAATGTACAGGTTGTACATCTCAACAGAGAACAAAATACGGAAGCTGACGCACTCGCAAAGTCAGTCAACACTGGTTAACATATCCTTTAATCTTGAAAAAGTAAGAAAAATGTGGTATAATATATTCACTCTGAACGGAGGTGTGCTATGAATTCCGTTGAGCTTGTCACCAAGCTGAAGCCGCTTATTACCACTTTCTCAGAGGCAATAAGATATAAGTATAAGCACAGAGACAGCCTTAAGGTCGGAGGTAAAATTGTAGCGAACTTCAGCGTCCCAGACTTTTCCAAGGACTCAAATGACGACGACGCATCTTATATGCAGTATATCCAAATCGACGATGCTATTGGTCGGATCTCGCTAATCGTTCCGGGCCAGATATATGATGAATTAAGCAAAAAATATTCGTTCGACAATGACACAATTGTAATAGCTGAAGGAAAACTGCTTGATCCAGAAGGGGAGCTAAAAAAACAGGTAGACAGTAAAGCACAACTCAAAGGCCGTTCTGCAGAAGACATGCCGAACGTAACCTTGTTATGCTGGAATGTTGAACCATATGATACTCGAGAGGGAAACGAGATGAGGTGATAAATTTGTTCTCGAACCTCCATGTACACACGCCTTGGTCGCTGCTCGACGGTATGTGTAAGATAGACAGGCTCGTCAAGCGTGTGGCAGAACTTGGCCAGCCAGCCGTAGGCATTACTGATCACGGTAACTTATTCGGTATAATCCAGTTTTACAAAGCATGTAAAAAGCATGGCATTAAACCGATCATCGGAATGGAAGCCTACGTTGTTCCTGATATGAAAGAACATGAAAAGATTAAGGAAATTGTCGAACAGAACAAGGCAAAGAAAAAAGAGAAAAAAAGAAAATCCTCGGACGAGTCAGAAGACGAAAACGTTACATCCATAAAAGAAGCATACACGAAACTCGTCACAGAGGATGAAAGATATTTTGGTAATTCAGTTAAGGTTACCGAAATAGACAAAAACGGCAATGTAGTTACTACCTATAAGTTTTCCAATGCACACCTGATTTTATTCGCAAAAAATCAGGAAGGATACAGGAATCTTATCAATATATCGACTGAGGCCTACCTTGAAGGATTCTACTCAAAGCCAAGGATTGACATAAACTATTTGCGTACGCATGGAAAGGGAATTATAGCAACAAGTGCATGCTTAAGTGGCGAAATCCCAAGACTGATCCTGAGGGGAAGAACGGATCTTGCCAAGAAAAAGATCCAGGAGTACTGCGAAATATTTGACGAATTCTATCTTGAGATCCAGCCTGGGCAAAGTCCAGAACAGCGGCTAGTCAACCAGACCTTAATAGAACTCTCGGAGGAAATGGGCGTACCACTCGTTGCAACGACCGATGCTCATTACGTATACAAAGAGGATTCCGAGATACATGATATCCTTCTTGGCATATCTACAGACGAAAGCCTCGTATTCGACGAGAAGATATATTATATATACTCGGAAGAAGAGATGCTTGCCGCAGGTATACCGCAAATAGCCATAGATAATACACAAAGGATAGTTGACGCATGTGATGTCGAAATTCAGTTTGGTAAGCCACTGCTGCCGAAGGTGCGAATACCAGAAGGTTATACATCGGAGACATACTTAAGGAAACTATGCTATGATTCGTTTTACGAATACCTGCGTAACCGCGATATAGACGTTGATGTATATAAAGAACGCCTTGAATATGAGCTCGACGTCATAACAACCAAAGGGCTCGCTGACTATATTCTTATAGTATATGACTATATCAACTGGGCAAAGACTCACGGAGTAATGGTAGGCCCAGGAAGGGGTTCGGGTGCTGGCAGCCTTGCATGTTTTCTGTTAAGTATAACTACGCTGGACCCAATAGTACACAACCTGATGTTCGAGCGTTTCCTTAATCCGCTTCGTCCGAGCTTTCCAGATATTGATGTTGATTTCAGCGAGTATATCACTCTTGACGGGGAAGAGTTTTCGGAATACTTTAAGTCAGGCAGACAAAGTGTTATCGAGTACGTGACAGAAAAGTACGGTGCTGAATGTATCTGTCAGATCGGTACGTTTGGAACTATGGGCACGAGAGCAGTTTTAAAAGATGTTGGGCGTGCCCTTGGGATTGACCACAACGAAATCAATCATATTACCAAATATGTACCATCAGACGCGGGTAAGCAATGGACACTTGAAGAATGCCTTTGTGGTAATGGCGAAAAAGGCTACGAGCCTGTGGAAGAGATTGTGCAGTATTCAAAGAAGTATCCAAGACTCTTTGAAATAGCAATGGAACTACAAGGCTTGCCAAGACACCCCTCGATCCATGCTGCCGGTGTAGTTATATCTCCCATACCTATAAGAGACCTGATCCCGCTTATGCGCGGCAAGAATGGCGAGATTGTGTCTCAGTTTGATATGATTGAACTTGAGGAACTCGGGATAATTAAGTTTGATTACCTCGGCCTTAGGACTCTTGGCTCACTGCAAAGAACTCTTGAACTTATCAAAAAACGTCATGGTATAGAGGTTGACATCAACAGTATAGACTTAAATGACCCGGATACAATGAGACTAATCCAGGACGGCTGGACGGACGGTGTGTTCCAGATCGAATCCGAAGGCTTTAAAAAGATATTCCGCAGCATGAACAGAGTCACGTTCGAGGACATAGTTGCGATAAATGCACTTTATCGTCCTGGGCCATTACAGTATGTTCCAAGGTATGTAGCATGTGTAAACGGGCATAGTAAACCGGAATATCTGTTCCCAGAGCTTGAGCCTATACTTGAAAGCACCTACGGTGTGTTGATTTACCAAGAACAGCTTATGGAAATAGCACGCCGCATTGCTGGTTTTGACTGGGTTACTACTGACCTCTACCGTAAAGCTGTGGGCAAGAAAAAAGAAGATTTAATTAAGCAAATGAATGAATGGCTTGTCTACGGCCACAATGATGAGGAGAAAAATATACACATACCTGGACTAGTAAAGAACGGAATAGATGAAAAGAAAGCTTTGGAATTAACAGATCAGTTAGTAGAGTTTGGAAAATACTGCTTTAATAGGTCCCATGCAGCAGCTTATAGCAAATTGACTGTAATAACGGCATACCTTAAGACCCACTATCCTATTGAATATATGACCCCATTGATAAGCTCGTTTATAGGTAAAGACCCAGAAAAGGTAGTACAGTATATAAAAGAAGCTATGAGAATGGGGATAAGGATACTGCCACCGGATATTAATAAGTCTGGCTTCGAATTTGAGATAGAGAAAACAAGCATGAAGCGTACTCCGCCTGCAAAGCTGGCACCAGACTCATATTGTGATAATATTACATCTGATGGCGAAATAGAAGCAGACTGCATCAGGTATGGTCTTGGTGCAGTAAAAGGGCTTTCAAAGGTTGCCATGGATATATATCTAGAACGACAAAAGAACGGTGAGTTTACCGGCCTTATAGACTTCCTTTCAAGATTCGATAAAAAGGAAATGAACAAGAAAGCCCTTGATGCTCTTGTGCTCTCTGGAGCACTCGATTGTCTCGCATTAAAACTTGGAGAAGAACCGATAACTGTTGTGGTTCCTGGTGATGACTGTCTTAAGGAAATAAGATATGGACTTAAAGATGTATGCGACAAAAATGGACGTGTAAACAGGTTTAAGCTGCTGGAAATCGTCTATATGCTTCGGGATTACGGCTCAACGGAAGGTATAATAGAAGCATACTGTGACGAAAGCGACATAGCAAGAACAAAAAGAAAATATGGCAACGTTGCAGACATAGACCTCACGGTGGCAATGGCGTCGATAGAACGCAACTTACTCGGTCTGTATATCTCAATGCATCCGCTGGCGGGCAAAGCACAGCCAGTATATTGGCAGTTCTATGGTCACAGGTCCAGGTTCGAAGTGACTTGTATTGTGAAGGCGACACACATAATTAATACAAGATTCGGTAAGCCGATGGCGTTTGTCACTATAGAAACGCTTGAGGGAACAAGAGATGTTGTCGTGTTTACAAAGGAATACGAAACACATCATAATAAGTTCCAGTCTGGTAATATATTGACGCTGACCCTTGAAGCACAATTCAAGGACGGCGAATATTCATATATAGTTAAAAATGCTAAGTATTACAGGTAGTACGTTTAGATTTACTAGTACGTCAAAAGGAGAGGAAGCTTTATGAACGACAATGTAATGCGGCTGTTAGAAAAACGCTACTTTTTACGTGACGACAATGGCAATTTAATTGAGCACTCATGGGAGGACGTAGCCGAGCGTGTGAGTAAACACATCGCACAGGCAGAACCTGAAGAACAACGCGCATACTGGCAAAAGGTATTCTACGACAAGATTGCGAACATGGAAATTATCCCGTCAAGTCCGGCCCTTTTCAATTGCGGTACAAAGTCAGGACAGCTTAGCAGCTGTTTTGTAGTCGACATTGAAGATAACATCGAAGGGATATTCCACACTGTCGCAGAATGTGCCAAGATATTCCAAATGTCAGGCGGAGCAGGCTTTTCAATGCGCAAAATAAGACCAAAGGGCTCACCATGTGTTTCTTCAGGTTCTACTGCTTCCGGTGTCGTATCGTTCATGCATGTGTTCAACGAAGTGGTTAACAGGGTAAAACAAGGAAATAAGCGTAACGGCGCACTGAAAATTGACCTGCCTGTTGACCACCCGGAAATATTCGATTTCATCCACTGTAAAGATGATCAAAATGTACTTAACAATATGAATATATCAGTAAGTATTACCAATGAGTTTATTGAAGCAGTAGAAAAAGACCTTGACTGGGACTTAAAGTTCAACGGCAAAGTCTATCAAACAGTTAAAGCACGCCAGTTATGGAATGAAATTATTACCTCGGCATGGAAAACCGGAGAGCCCGGCATATCTTATCAGGACAACATGAATGCCGGAAACATGAACCCACATCTATATCCTGAAGTATTTGGAAATCCATGCCATGAATTTGTAAATATTCCGTATTCATCATGTAACCTCGCATCAGTTAACTTGGTAAAGTGTGTCTCTGACGGCAAAGTTAACTGGGACAAACTAAAAGAAAACGTACGTATATGCTTCAGGATGCTGGATGACATGATTACAGTTAACAGATTGCCTCTTAAGAGAATCGAAGAAGTAACTAAGGCAATACGTCCTGCAGGACTTGGTACTATGGGCCTGGCAGATATGTTGTTTGAGCTTGGGATCCGCTATGGCTCAAAAAGATGTCTTGCGTTTACGGATAAGCTGTATTCATTTATCAGGGAAACGTGTCTTGAGATTAATAAAGAACTTGCAGAAGAACGTGGCGAATACCCTGCATGGAAAGGCAGCAGGTGGGACACGGAATTTAACACAAAAGTACGCTGCTCATCCATGATGTCCATAGCACCTAATGGGTCAATAGGATTTATAGCAAATGTAAATGGAGGAATTGAACCGGTATTCGCCCTTGTATATACAAGACAGGATAATGAAGGCGACACATATTATGTAGTTACGCCCGCATTCGAACGCTACTTGCGCGAGAAAGGGCTCTATAACGACGCCATTCTTAAACTTGTGGCAGATAATAGCGGCTCAATACAGACGCTTACGAAGTATTTTGACGATGAAGCAAGAGATGTATTTGTGACTGCTGCGGACGTTACGCCTGACCAACATGTTGATGTGCTTGCAGTTGTTCAAAAGTACGTTGATCTAAGTATCTCGAAGACGGTTAACTTGCCTTTCAATGCTACAAAAGAAGATATCGGAAGTGTGTACCTCAAGGCTGGCAAGAAAGGCATTAAAGGCATAACCGTATATAGAGACAGATGCAGAGACAGCCAAGTTTTGTATACAAGCAGTGTAAAAGAAGAAAAGAAACGCACAGAGCTTGGCAGAGGAGACATAATCCAGGCCCCTGAAGCAGCACCCGCAATAAGAATAAGGCTTGATACCGGGTGCGGAAAGCTATATCTTATCCTATCATATGATATAAATGGAGATATAATAGAGACTTTCATCGAGACTGGCTCAGACGGAGGCTGTCAGATATTCACAGAAGCTACAAGCAGACTTATCTCGCTTGCACTGCGTGGTGGTATACCACTTGAAAAAGTGGTGGATCAGCTCAACAGTACCCATAAATGTGGTGCTTATATGTATCACAAGGGCGCAGGTAAGAAGGTTTCCCGCGGCAAGTCATGTCCTTCAGCTATAGGGCTTATGTTACTTGAGATTCAAAAGAAAATTAAAGAGCTTAAAAAGCTCGGAATTGATCCTACAACAATTAATGATATAATAGCCGGAGTCGACATGAGCCAGGCAGATGTGTATAAAGTAGAAAAACCCTTGACAAAACCGGCTACTGAGCTTATGACTGAACTTGCCGGTGATAAGATGCTCTGTCCTGAATGCAAGAGCACACTGCTTCCAGAGGGAGGATGTGTCGTCTGCAAAAACTGTGGTTATTCCAAATGTAATTAAAGGTAAGAACCAACGTATGACTTTTTAGTATTGGCACGTAACAGCGGTCTTACTGATAATCAGAATAAGGTGGGTAATCCATGTTAGAAGAACTGTTGCGAATACTTAAAGGACTTGGATACGAACAGTATGTTGTTTGTGCCTTTGCCTTTCATCAAGGCGTTAGAGTATTATTGGAATTTCCAAATAACTATAAAGCATCAATAATCCGGTTGCAAACCAGCATGTATGGTCTTGAAGGACCATATGAGCTGGCAGTGCTAGGCCCAGATGACGCTATATGCGAAGTATTCGAAGGCTTTAATGACGATAAAACCAAAACAGTGCGTAGCTATCTTGACGAAACTGCATTGGCTCAGTTGCTATACAGTATTGAACGTTATAGCGAAGTGTCTATGTCGCCGGATGATTATTACACTGATATAATAGGAGGCTTACAGGATGAATGAATTCACACACATAACAAGTATCCCGGAGATTGTAAGTATCCGGGACAGTTTTGAGCTGACAGACCCGAAATGGCAAGAAGCAGAAAAAAGGTTAAGAGAACTCCTGACAGACAAATATAAGGATGAAAATGCCCTATGTATAAAAACTGACTTCATGCCCAGTTATATAAAACCGGGCTTTACGCCGGCAGACAAAAAGAAAGCAAACAACGTATCGTCGGTGCTGATGGTCAGAGAACTGTCGAGGGTATCAGAATTTATTCCGCGGGCATACTGCGAGTATAACCCATTGTACAAGCAGATCATACCGTACGTAGTAGCGATAACACCGGACAAAAGAATATTTACAATGGAAAGAATCCAAGGCGATGACAGACTTATCGGAAAGCTAAGCATAGGCATAGGTGGCCATATTAAGTCTGAAGACGAAAAACACAACATAATACTCGCAGGGGCCAGGCGTGAAATCCATGAGGAAGTAAGCGGCGTCCCTGATTGTGCCTTCTTCGTTTTTGAGGGCTTCTTGTACGATCCTTCAGATAGTGTCGGCCTTGACCATATCGGGTTCATTTTCACGTTGCATTTACCTGACGATAGTGTTACTATTAAAGAGAAAGATACTCTTAAGGGATACTTTACTACAGTATCCGAACTTAGACAAAAAGCAGACAGGCTTGAGAACTGGAGCAAAATAGTCTTGGAAGCATTATTCACCGGATAACACCCCAACGCTCACGCGTTGCACAAACAACAATTATGGATATCTTAATGAAGGAGTTGAGTATATGGGAATGATGAGGTGCGAAGCGATCGGACGCTTAACTGACGATCCGGTCGTTAAGAAAGTAAATGTTGGCGGAAATGAAGTCTCTGTCTGCGAATTCTCCATAGCAGTAAACCTTGGCTTTGGGGATAATGAGAAGACAGAATATATCAACTGTGTAGCCTGGAGAAAACTTGCAGAGATTATAGGAGAATATGCAAGAAAGTCCCGCAAGGTTTACGTTGCAGGGCACCAGCATACAAGATCCTATGATGTTGAAAGGGAAGGAGTAACATTCAGACAGTACAGAACTGAATGGATTATCAATGAATTTGAATTCTGCGACGACAGGAACGCAGGCGGCGTTAAAGACGAAGAAGAACAAGCTCCGCCGTCACCTCCGCCAACAAGAAGAGCTCCGTTCTAATCTATAAAGGGCGGCCTATAGCCGCCCTAAGTTTTTCTGGAAGGAGTGCCGGCAATGAATCATGACGTGTTGCGTAATACGCTGTTCTCAACTGTAATGATGGTGTATAAGTCCCTTTATGACGAATACAAAAACGAAGATAAAGCAAAAAGGGAAACACTTAAGCTGGCGAAAGATGTCTTGGTAAGTCTCGGGCTGCGTGGAGACATACATAAAGCATACGAATCATTATTATATCAGTATTCACAGTGCAGCGATGAAAAGAAGAAGTATGAACTTTATAAAAAGCTCGAGGTGCTTAAGAATGCTATTGATATTATAAAGGAGGTAGATCCTCTTGGCAGATAGTATTGATGCCATTATAAAGGACATAACAAAGAAATTCGGCGAAGGTGTAATTGAGCTACTGTCTGAAACTGATGACTATGATATAAGAAGAATATCTTCAGGCTCACTTAATTTGGACCTTGCTCTCGGCGGCGGTTTTCCCCGTGGCAGAACTATTGAGATCTATGGCCCAGAATCAGGAGGGAAAACTACGATTGCACTATTGCATGCTGTTGAGGTGCAAAGGGAGTATCCTGACAGATATATACTCTTTGTTGATCTTGAAAGAACCTTCAGTAAAGAGATTGCTGAAAGCTATGGCGTAGACAGCTCCAGGTTTATTGTTGCATCTCCGACTAGCGGAGAAGAAGCGTTCGATATTGCCGAAGCTCTCATTCGCTCTGGCAAGATAAGTCTTGTTATTCTCGATTCGGTTTCTGCTCTTCTTCCTACATCCGAAGAAAAATCAAGCATGGAACAGCAGACCGTCGGTACACAGGCAAGACTTGTAAGCAAAGCATTGAGAAAGATGACTCCGCTTTGTGCTTCATATGACTGTACATTCATATATGTAAATCAGATTAGGGAAAAAGTCGGAGTCATGTACGGTAATCCCGAAACAACGTCGGGTGGCAGAGCAATACCGTTCTATTCCTCCGTCAGGCTCAATGTAAGAGCAGGAGATAAGATAACTGATCCGAAAACCGGAGAAAGGATTGGCCACGTAATCAATGCGAGAGTGGTCAAGAACAAAACTGCCTTTCCCGATAAAGTCGCATCATTTCCGCTATTCTATGGCATTGGTGTGGATAAAGTAGCTGAGGTAGCTGATATAGCAGTCCTGCTCGGCACCGTAGCAAAAGCCGGTGCATGGCTCAGAATCCAGGATGATAGTGGCAAGCCAGTTGTACGTAAATGGAAGAATGCTGAGGGACAAGTGATAGAAACAACACTGAACTTCCAGGGTAAGGACAGATTTGTTGAGCATCTCCGTGAAGATACAGAATTATATAAGCTGCTTGAACGCGTAGTTTACGGAGATACAGTCGCAATAGACGAATTTAAAGGTAACATGGGTAGTTAAGAGGTAACTCTCGCCAAAGACTATACGGGCAAGACACGAATACCGGCGTTCTTGCAATAAATTAGAGGGAGGAGCGCTTTGTGAAAGCACAAGTAGTTGAAATATCAGGTTATATACCTGCTTTTATATCCTTGTATATGACAAATAAAAAAGCCAATGATGAAAGACTTGATGACATAATTCGTACGGTGTCGAACTGCGTTAACAGTCAGGGTTTTATAACCTGTGACGGTACAATCCTAATGTCAAAAGAAGAAGAGTATGCAAAATTCTTCGAATACCTTACTAAGGTATTAAAGTATGGCATAAAGAATGATTTCGGAAAAGAGGGCCACGGAAGCCTTCTTGACTTTATAAAGATTAGCATAGTAATGAATGATTTGCACCGCGGAGCCATGGATGACTACGATGCACACGCAAAAAGGCTTGATATTATAAGGAGCTCAACAAGGGCAAATAATAAGTCCTCTGCGGCAAATGCCATGCTTTCAGACTGGTACAAGGACAAAATCATGACATTTGAGCATGCACTTGCTTTTATTGGGGAACCTGAACACACATTCCCTGATGAGATTACTGATCCTGACGGCAATACATGGGTAAAGACACACTGGGGATATGTTCTAAAACGGTACTCAAATAACAACGACGTTCTCCGTGGCCTGGTCCCATTGGGGTTGGCATGTGATAGTGTATCTACCGTATCATATAGAAACCTGCGTCATATATACAGCCTTAGAAGGCGTGGCACTCACGCATCACCTGAACTTCAGGAAGCTATGGAACAAGTAAGAAAGGATTTAATGCAAAAATGCTGGCCACTTGGAGATTTACTCGGAAAGGTCTGGGTGCCTAGTGCAAACGACTACATTGAAGAAACCGAAGTAGTAAACGCAAGAAGTGCACTCTCGGTATCCTTCATTGAAAGAGAAGTAAGAGCTATGAATAATGAGCTTACTGACGATCAGGTAAGGAAAGTAGTCGATAGGTTCTGGCATAATTTCTATTATACACAGACAATAAGTGAATTCATCGAGGAATGCATAGAAGCAGTGCTGTCTGGCGAGGAAGATTAAAGAGGAGCAAGCGTTATATGAAAGCAATCCTGGAACTTAATATGCCAGAAAACTGTATTGAGTGCCCGCTTTGCACGCCAGATAACCTACGTGGAGCCATATGGTACAGCTTTTAGGAGGTACAAGATGAAAGAACTTATTGATAACATTAAAAACATTCTCGATAAATATGCACCGTTTCTTGAAAAACAATATGATGGTACTTATAAAGGAAAACTTTATGTAGATTATATTGATGAACTTGATAAGAAAACGATAATAAGAATTTTAAACTCAAAACATCCTTTAGACGCATTTTATGATACCGTGTCAAATCTTTATATAGATGATATCTACGAATACGACAGTGTTCTCAAATTAATAGAAAAAAATTGGAACCTTGATGAATTTCCTACTGATTTTATAAGGGATTGGGTCTATGAGAATGTTTGGTTTGAGATACCATATTCGCACTATCTAAACAAAACAGTTAATGTAGATATTATAGTTGACACTGGCGATGGAAACTATGACTTTACTCTAAATAATTTTGCTTCTTATAATGCCGCCACGAATGAGCAAATCCATGAAGACAGCAGTATTTTATGGCTTGTCAAACAGCAAGGTTATAGTAAAAAACAACTATATGATGCTGTTAGGCACCATCGTTTTATGGATAGTGCGTTTTTGAAATCAGTTTATGAAGAACTGATAAATGTCACATCTCATATGAACGCCCTTGCGTTCTTCGTCAAAATGACTTTAGGCGATGTTATTAATTATCTTGAAAGCCCAAAAGACATAGTGATTTCAACAGATGCAAGTTGTGGTTTATATGATTGTTGGAACGGTGCAGGTAGCTTACTTGAAATAGTGCTTGAAAAACCCGTAGTCATACCAAAAGAATACGTTCAAATGAATATCGACGGTGGACGAGGTTATGGCATTGATAAAATATACGGACTTTGTGATGATTTCTGGAATGGTACAGTGACCATTCATCGTGAAAGCCAATAACATGTTGAAAAATAAGCAGCATCAGATCAAATAAGTTTACTAATCAGGAGGTGTATTCATTGAAACTTCATGAATTGAAAAATATTGTGAAAAAAGATTGGATAGTGCAATTTATTACACGTTCAATCAGCGGAGAAGTGTATGGTATTTCTATGACAGTAGCTGAATTGTATAAAGATTGGTTTGACAATTGTTCTTCATGCCCAGAAAACGGAGAGTACATTCACTGTGTTGTATTTTATAACAGTGGGAAAAGTTATCCGTTAATTCACACAGAAATGATAACTTTTGAAGAACTTATGAGAGAAATCGAAAAGATTATGTAATAAAGTACGAAGGGATATTATGTTTGTAAAATATGTTAAAAACGAAAATAGAGTCCCTATAAAAATATGGTTGCCTTCTATTGAGTACGGGGGTTAAAAGATGATTAAGAAAATAGAAAAAACCATTAAAATATGCGACATTTGCAAAAAAGAAGTACCGCATTTTGCAATACCAGAGAAAGACGGTGCAGCAATACCCCAGATAAGAATATCTAAATATCAGGCACCTGACGAAATGCTAGATGTATGTCAGGACTGTTCAAACGAATTATTAGCAACATTGCTGTGTTTAAAGGCGGTGAGTGAGGATGATTAATTGTGAATATTATGTTCCTGCGTGGGAAGGAAGCAAAACTTCAGGAAAACAACCAGATTTTTGCCTGAAATACAAAGTGCCTTTAAACGGGTATTGTATCAAGAACTGCGAAGTTCAAACCAAACTGGTGAGTGAGGGGAAGGATAATGAAAGAAAGCCAGTATAGGTTCCGAGTATGGGATGACTTCTGGAAGGAAATGCATTACTTTGATTTTTGCACGAATATTGAAGTGCGAAATGGTTGTTTGTGGGTTGTTCACAATGAAGGTGCAATATGCTTAGATTACGTACCACCAATATATGTAATGCAATATACAGGGATGAAAGATAAAGACGGTAACAAAATATACAAAGCAGATATATTAAAAGATACATTAGATAACCTGTATATTGTTGATTTTATTAGAGGATGTTTCTACTTAAAAACAAGATATGAGAAAAATGGAGAATGGTTAGAGTGGTTACCAATGAGTGAAATAACTCAATTAGCAGAACCAGAGAATTTTTACAGAATAGGTAACATCTACGAGAATCCAGAATTATTAGGGTAAACAACTTTGATGGTGGTTTACAAAAATAAGCATTTAAAAATATATAGTATTCCAAACA
>ENA-OWOZ01000998-OWOZ01000998.1-bioreactor-metagenome-genome-assembly--contig:-NODE-998-length-29145-cov-6.531134_pt1 | contig 29145 bp, 38 predicted proteins | sample MGYA00238140_ERZ651804 | MGnify/ENA primary metagenome ERZ651804 (study PRJEB26910, sample SAMN07631232) | bioreactor metagenome | isolation source: Switchgrass digestor | place: USA: Dartmouth... | reverse complement strand
ACGAACAGTGATGGATATAAAAATGTAACAAAATATATTGCTGATAATATCAATGAATTACTCAAGGAGTGTTCAGATGATGAGGCTCTTCAGGAAGAGAAAGATGCCGATAATAAATGAGAAAGAGATTGTATTGTATCCGGCAACCACAACAAAACCAAAAGCACATTCCATGATGGATAATGGTGCATTGAACACGCTATCGAGAATAAGGATTGCATAACCACACTTCTCAAGAATCCTACGACTTTAGTCGTGGGAGGTTCAAAAAATGTTTCTATAGTAACTATGTAGGTAGTAAACGTGTCATGGGGAGGGATAAATGTGAATTTAAAAGAAGTCGAATATGCTTTGGAGGATTTGGAACAGTTGTTAAAATGGGTTAATAAAAATTGTAGTATAGCAGGTTTTTTAGACTTGGTTGCCTCTGCAAATACTATCAGAATAGCATTAGAAAAAGAGGTACCTAAGAAAGTTGAGAAAGTAGTGGGAACAGAACATTTTATATTATGTGTATGTCCTAGCTGTGGCAAAGATGAGTACGAGTCAGAGATAGGTAATTACTGTCGAAGATGTGGTCAAAGATTAAAATTAGACGACTAGCTGAATAGTTTCTATAATAACTATGTAGGTAGCAAACAAGACTACCATAGTGAAAATGTAAATGAAATCAAAATTTGATTGAAAAAAGGAGTAGATATGAATAAATTTAAAATCAGGCATGTTTATAAAACTCCAATAGAGCATATAACCAAATACGGAATTGTTAGAATAGATGGTAGACTATGGAGAGATGAAGTTATATTAGAAACTGATTTGTCTTTTAATGAAGTATGTAAATTGCCATTTGTTTTAGCGGTAAAAACATTATACAAATCTAATTCGATATAAGAAAGGATGATATAATTTTTATCTTTAAATTACCAAGAATACTCCCACTTCTATAAGTAGGAGAGATTCAAATTGTTGTGCATAGAACATGGTCATGGAGAGAAATTGTAAAGGTATTCAAAAATGAATCAGATGCTCGTGAATTTGCAGCTAAGAAGGAATCAGAAAAACAGCACAATGATGGGTATTGCTAGTAACATGATTCTTTAAAACAAGGATTTAATTAAAGGGATGATGAGTATATGTATCAAATAAAAAGGATAATAAGATATATTAAGCATTTTCCATCTTTTATTAAAGAAGCTGTTTCATGGGAATGTGAATCATGTCAAGAATGTGGTAAATGTTTTAGAATTATGTGGCATGTAAAAGATGAAATTTGGAATAAAGTTACTAATACATATGATGGTGGTGGAGGTTCTTATTGCGTAGATTGTTTTATTAAAAAGGCAGAAAAGCAGGGAATACACATAAGAAAAGAAGATATATCATTAGAACCATTTTATCCTGAAAAATAATGTATAAAAGGGATATTTCATTCAATAAAAATATAATATTAAGGAGATTAAGAGTATGAGCAATGATAGTCTTGGTGATAGAATGAAGGGTTATGAAAATATTGAAAGAAGATATTTAACTAGAAGGATGCCAGCAATAATTCGTGTTGACGGCAAAGCGTTTCATACTTTTACAAGAGGATTTCAAAAACCTTTTGACATGGTTTTAATGCAAGCCATGTGGGATACCGCAAAGTATCTTTGTGAAAATATAATGGGGTGTAAAATTGCATATGTCCAGAGTGATGAAATATCACTGCTTCTTACTGATTATGATGATATAAGAACTCAAGCATGGTTTGATAAAAATATTCAGAAAATGGTTTCGGTTTCGGCGAGCATGGCTACACTAGGTTTCAATAAAACATTTGCCGAAATAATTAATAACACTGACGTTGATTCTATTAGTGATTATTATGATATTTATTATAAAAGAATAAACACTGCCTTGTTTGATAGTAGGGTGTTTAATGTCCCCAAAGAAGAAGTTTGTAATTATTTTATATGGAGACAACAAGACGCTACAAGAAATGCTGTTCAAATGATTGGTAGGGCTAATTTTTCACATAAACAATTAAACAATAAAAACTGCAATCAAATACAAGAAATGTTGTTTCAAGAAAAAGGTATTAATTTTAATGATTTACCTATATATCAAAAACGTGGAGTATGTGTTATTAAGGAATATTATGATAAAGATGGTACGCAACGAAGCAGATGGATTGTTGATAAAGATATACCGATATTTACACAAGACAGAAACTATATAGAAAAGTATATATAAATTTACATTTTTATCGCAAATTTTTAAATTTATAGCTTAAAGGAGAAAAAACTATGAAATGCAATGAAATTCCATTTGGTACAGGATATTGTGCTTATGCTATTTATCTTCCTTGGAAAGTAAACTTTAATGGCAGTGAGAATAAATGTGTGTCAATAGATAAATGTTTATTACCTGAAATAATACAATTATGGGAAAAGGGTATTAAAACTACTGGTTGTTGTTGTGGTCATGGTGATTATAGCAAGGCTTTTATTGGAGTACGAGATGAATATATTGATAAAATGAAAGCAATGGGATATAAAGTGTGGTACAATCCTTATAGACCAAATGATGAAGATAGTTTTATACCTAAGACAAAATTAATTTATGGAGAATCTAAAAATAATGGAGAGTGGGATTAAAGTGAAAATTAAAGATAGTGTTCTTACATTAAAAAATCTTCAAAAGATTAAATGCTTATTAGGATTTCATGAAGAACAATGGTTAGGCGTAGAATTGCCTTTTTATAGGAAAATACTAATGAAATGTAAGAATTGTGGCAAATATGGATTATGGGATACTGGAACTAATTATGAATATTGGGTAAAAGATATTTCTAAATTTCCAAAGATAGTAGAACAACATATAATTAAAAATAATTTATAATTAAATTTTTATTTAAAGGTAGGTACTATTTATGTTGAGCATGGATGAATGGAACAGGCTTTATGAGATTGAAGAAAAGGTTGATACTTTATCCTGAGAAAAAGGTAAAGGAGATAAGAAAGATGCCTGAAATGGAGCTCAAACCGGCTTGGAGAATAAATAATGAACACGCCGATAAAAACAATGACATGCTGTCAGACCTTAACGAAGAACAGCGTGCCATAGTCCAATCGACTGACGGAAACATACTGGTTCTTTCTGGCGCAGGCAGCGGCAAGACCCGCACACTTACTTATCGTGTGGCGTACTTGTTAAAGCAGGGCGTGAAGCCGCATGATATACTTTGTGTTACATTTACTAATAAGGCCGCACAGGAAATGAAAGAAAGAATAACCGCCCTTACCGGTATAACCAAGGCAAGATGGTGGATTGGAACCTTTCATGGCACGTGTGTACGTATCCTGGTCCAGTACGGAGAGAAGATAGGTATTCCGTCGTGCTTTACTATAGCAGATGAAAAGGAACAGGAAAAAGAACTTAAAGCTGTTCTTGGAATGTACGAAAATGCCAATATCGAACTGGAGCAACTGCAAAGTATTATATCATGGGCCAAGAATAATCTTATTAAGCCGAACGAACTTGTTACAGAAAACGAATATTGCATTGATCCTGTTATAGGTAAAATGTACACTGAATATCAAGAACGGCTAAAGAAAATGAATACCCTTGACTTTGACGACCTAATAATGAGGACGATTGATCTTTTGAATATATGTCCCGATGTACGCGAACGCCTACAGGATCAGTTCAAGTATATACTTGTAGATGAGGCCCAGGATATAAATACGTCCGAGATGGAGTTACTAAGAATACTGTCAGCAAAACATGGAAACCTGACACTTGTAGGTGACGATTACCAAAACATATATTCATGGCGTGGTGCAACACTTGATGCAATAATGGCTTTCGCAAGGGAGCCTGGCACGAAAATAATGAAGCTCGAACAAAACTATCGTTGTTCCGGCAATATCGTTGAAGCTTCTAACGCAGTAATACAAAAGAATAAGAACCGTTTGGAAAAGACGCTTCGTACTGGTAATCCGAAAGGCGAAAAGATTGTATATTATCGTGCAGACAACGAGTTTGAAGAAGCAAGATTTGTTGCAAGTATAATTGACTACTGCTGTAATATGAAAAGAACACATGAGTATAAAGATTTTGCTGTTCTTTATAGAACTAATAGCCAGTCAAGAGCTATTGAAGATGCATTGTCTCATTTCTTTATTCCTTATCAGATAGTAAATGGGACATCGTTTTATGAAAGAAAAGAAGTAAAAGATACTCTTGCATACCTGAGACTGCTTATAAATCCACATGACGTGCTGTCTTTACAACGGATTATAAACGAACCTAAACGCGGGGTCGGCGAAGCATCGCTGAGGGCAATTGTCGACTTTATTCATGAAAATGGCGTAAGCTGTATAGAAGCCCTTGAAAGAGCAGATGAAATAAAGAAGGCAAACGGTAAAAGTGCCCTCACAACTAAGACAAAGGAAAACCTTAAGGAAATGTGCAAGGTCTTCAAGTCTTTCATACCGCTAGTAAAAACGCAGCGGCCAGAACGGTTGTTAAAAGACTTCATTGTGGCTACCGGATATATAAGCATGCTCGAAGAACAGCGTGAAGAAGAAAGAATACAGAATGTATATGAGCTTGCTAACATGGTAGCTGCATGGTATGACGAAAATAAAGAAGAAAACCCTCAAGCTTGTCTTGAGGACTTCGTTAAGCATCTTAGCTTGGTATCAGACCCAGATAATGTAGCAGACTCAGAAAACGTCGTGAAACTGATGACTGCTCACACAGCAAAAGGGCTTGAGTATAGAGCAGTATTTATCATAGGGCTTGAGGAAAATATCTTCCCGCATTTTATGGCAGTAAACTCAAACGACCGTGATATAGAAGAAGAAAGAAGACTTTTCTATGTATCTATGACCAGAGCAAAGGAAAGACTGTATCTGGTTAATGCGGAGGAAAGGTACTCGTTTGGAAGAGTAATAAAGAACCCGCCATCGAGGTTCATTAAAGAAATACCGAAGCACCTTATTACGACAATATAGTTATAGTAAAGAGTACATGTGTCCCCAGCATCCGCGTGCACACTATAAACGAGATCAAAGCATTTCAGGAGGAGTATATGGATGAAGCTTGACTTCAGTAAGGAATTTATAGAGGAAGTCAAAGCAGCAAATGATATAATAGAGGTTGCATCAGAATACTTTAAATTACAGGAGTCGGGGGATAATTATGTCGCCCATTGCAAACATACAGGTGGCGACAAGACCCCGAGCCTGACCTTTTTCCCTGAAACCCAAAGTTTCTACTGCTTTGGCTGTCATGCTGGCGGAAGAAATGATAAGACAAACGGCTCTGATGTAATAGCATTTATTGAATGGGTTGAGAATATACCATGGCAAGATGCAGTTATATATCTTGCCAGAAGAAAGGGTATACCGCTTCCTGCTGCTACACTGTCTAAGGAAGAACATGCGAAGCAGCAATTATATGATAAGATACTTGAAGAAAACAGAAAGTACTGGGTTCAGCTACAACAAGATGATACGGTACGGAACTGGTTTTATAACAGGGGAATTACGGACGACGATATAGCCAAATGGAGACTTGGCTCTGACAATGGAGTGCCTGTATACGCAATCATTGATGAATTTGGGCGTACTGTCGGCTTTTCAAGAAGAATTGATAACGGTAAGCAGAAGTATGTCAATGATCCGACAAGCCCAATATTTAAAAAGGGTGACATATTATACGGGTTAAACTTTGTAAAACGTCAGATAAGACAGCTTAAATGTATCGTCATCGTGGAAGGGTATAACGACGCAATCCTTCTTCAGAAATATGGCGTTCCCGCATGTTCTATTATGGGAACTTCTCTTACTGATGGCCAGATAAGGCTTATTAAGAAATACACGAACAATGTTGTACTGTTTCTTGACGGAGATGACGCTGGAATACAAAGTACAATAGAGCACATAAAAACTCTTAAACGTGAACAGATAGAAGTAGAGGTAATTAATGTTAATGGTTTTGACCCGGATGATATCGCATTAAAGTATAAGGATAAGACTTTGTCATTTATCGTTTCAAATAAGCGTTTGGCATTCGAGTTTCTTCTTAACAGAGCCATTGACAAATATTTTGATAATATGATAAGATTAAAAAAAGACATACTGCGGCAGGCAGAAGAAATCCTCGAATGTATAGAAAATGACGAGGAACGAATGATGTACAAAGCACAAGTTTTCAGACTTATCTGTATGGACGACAGAGACAGGGATATCATGTAGCCAGAGCTCGCATCTGGCTATTATTTTTACAAGGAGGCTTCGAAAATGTCGCAGGCTGTACTGATATCTGTCCTTGATATGATAAAGAAGATGCTTCAGAATGATGAGCCGTATGACAAGATCCTTGATTTTATAGACAAATCCACACGCGACGTACAACTGCAGGCTTTAAGGGAACAGATTATAAAGTGTACCGCATGTGAAATACACAACTGCAATCACACCCCGTTTACCGGGAACATATACAGCGAGATAATGTTTGTTGGTGAGGGCCCAGGAACCGAAGAAGAAAAGCAGGGTGTACCATTTGTTGGCCCGGCGGGCCAGCTGTTTAACAAGATGCTTGATGCTCTGGCACAACAAGTCCATCCGAGATGGGCAAGAGAAAAAGTATTTATAAGCAACGTCGTAAAGTGCTGGCCAAAAAGCGACGATCCTCACCGCACTGTAAGGCAGCCTACTACAAAAGAAATCGCTGCATGTAAAGCATTTCTTGACAAGGAAATAGAACTTATAAGGCCGCGTGTAATAATCTGTGTAGGCTCAGTTGCCGCAAGCGTGCTGATTCATCCGAACTTCAAAATGACAGAGGAGCATGGCCGCTTCTTTGGCGATGATCCAAAGCTTATAGCCATATACCATCCGAGTTACATTCTAAGACGCGGCGAAGAAACTGATGAGGGAGTCGAGCTTAAAATCCAGTGTTGGAACGACTTACTTGCTGTAAATGACTTCCTTGAGAAGAATAGTACAGAAACCCAGACACATGGATGATCATTGTTGGTTGTCATATATAGCTCGTGGCTATGGGTGTGTAATTATCTTGCGCGCTCACGCGCGCCCCAAAGCCACCAAACGGGCCGCACAAGGTGCTGAAAAAGGAGGGGTTCGATTCCCTGAGGCGGCCGTGTTACCTTTGGCGAGTGGCGTTAAAAGGTTAAACCGCCCGTGTTGGGTGAACGTAAAGGCCCGAGGATTGTTAGCTATCCGGGGCTAATAGTCTGATATACGATGAAAACAAGAGTATCCGAAAAGCCATAAATTATTGACAAGGCTTTAGGAATATCTTGATGTATATGGACTATGAAGCTAGGGTAGTAATACATCCTCAAAGCGACGGAAAACGTCGTAAAGGCTACTAAGCCGTAAATTTAAGCACGGGAGTGCTATTCCTTTCCGGGTGGAAGAGAAATAACCGGCTAACGGCTAAGTAAGATGTGGATACAGGACCTGACCAGTCTCTGTGCCAAGTCGAAGGACAACGTCTGAAAGGTTGTTAGAGGGCTATATCGCGTTTATCAAATGACACTCTTCTTACAGAGTGGTTAATAAATAAATAATAACCAGAAGGCGTATCGTCTTCATAAGGTTATAAAATAGATCAATTGTTAAAGGCTAACAATTGATCTCCTGGATTACGAAGAAAATGCAGCTCGAAGACGCCGGTGTGTGTGATCCAGATGCACTCTGAGTTAGAACTAAAATTCTGACTTGATAAATGTGGTATAGCCCGACGGGGCAGGAAAAAAAAACGGTATGGCTTTATTTTATTAATTTATAAGAAAATAAGGCGTATCGTCTTTGCTAAGGTTGGCAGGTTGTGTACCTGAAATCGCATTTCAGGTACACCGCTCACGGCGTCGGAGGATGCCGCGTTGCATACCGTGATACCTGCCCCGGTACATATAATAGAGCAAAAAGGTGAAACAGTATGACAAACAGTACAATGTATCGGGAGTTTAAAATACCTAAAGGAATCAAGGTTAAGATTACAAATAATGGCCGTCGTATAGTAATAAGAAGAAAGCCAAGGCAAATATGCGCTCCTGTTGAGTCATTGAAAAAGCTTCAAAGAGAAATACTGGATAATGAATTATCGAAAGTAAAATGCCATAAATGCGCATATGGATTTGTAAAAGGAAAGACTATCTGGGATAATGCAAAAGTACATGTCGGAAGTGGCGCAGTGCTTAATATTGACTTAAAAGATTTCTTTCCGACGATAACAAAGGAGCAAGTAGAGAAAGCACTGATTGCAAATGGCTTTGACAAAGAAAAGGCAGCATATATAGCTGATGTATGCACCTACAAAGGGGTACTTCCTCAGGGTGCACCAACGTCGCCTATGCTGAGCAATATTGTTGCAAAGCCAATGGATAAAAAGATATATACACTATGTAAGAAAAGAGGTCTTAAGTATACAAGGTACGCCGACGATATTACTGTTTCCAGTGATAGTGTAGATGGGCTCCTTGAGGTTAAGCCAAAGATATTCTCCATTATAAGTAGTTTTGGATGGAAAGTAAGCGGCTCAAAAGTCAAGATAGTAAGCCGCAATAACCCATCAAAGAGAATGGAGGTTACCGGACTTACTGTTAATGTATGTGTAAATCCGCCACGAAAAGACGTAAGGAAATTTAGGAATCTCCTTTATCGGATTGAACGCAAAGTAGAGTCCGGCGAGATTCGCAATAGGGAAGATCTTGCGAGACAATTCCAGCCGCTCGAAGCAATCATTGGCTACTCCAATTTTCTATATCAGATAAATCCGAACAATAAACAGTACTTTGACAGAGCCAAGCACTTGGCAGAACTACTTAAATGATCTTGAAAACTGTTGACAATTCCAAAATTATGTAGTATAATTAGTTTGAATCAATAAGAATATACCGAGAGTGAGGAATATCCTATATTTGGTGCTCACTCTCATATCTGTGCCCATATAGCTCAAATGGTAGAGCAGCTGCCTTGTAAGCAGCTGGCTGGGAGTTCAAGTCTCCCTGTGGGCTCTTTAAATGGAATGCCGGTAACACACGTCATTTCATACTAGCAGCCCCCTTGTACAGTGAGGCAAGAGGTGCTCGCTGGGGCTACTTCGATAACAACAAGTTGTGAAAATGGTTATATGCATATCCTGGCACTGAGTACAGTGCCGCACCCCCAGTAAGAAGGGCTTCAGATCCATTGTTCATGGTAAATCTCCTCCATAAAAGCGAGATATCCGAACTTCATTTTAACCTTTTCTATTTCTATGAACTAGACTAGCCTTAGAAAATTATTTTTACTGGATTAACAGTGCCTCAGCACCAATTCCCTCTTGGAGTGCTGCTACAGGCCGTATGATGGCGGCGTCCATACCAATGACAAAGGGCCCTTCTTATTGGAGTGTTAAAATTTGCGGATTTAGAGCTTGACGCTGCCGTATACGCCCTGTAGTAGTCCCCCTTGCTGTATTATACAATACAGTAGGAGGTGGAGAAATTGAAAAGAGCAAAGCTTTCCATTACATACGAGGCTTTGGGAAAACTTCTTGTAGGCGATCCAGATATATCTGTAACAGCCGTTGACGTTGATCATGATAGAAGAATTGTGAGTTTCTATGTCACAGCCCCAGATAATTGCGAAAAGCTTCCAGAGGTTGCAGAAGGATCACAGACGCCACACCTGTATGTAATGCTGTCAGTTGATGTGCAACGACGCATACAGGAAGCCACGGAAAATTTGAAGGCAAACACATTCTATGGTAAATTTATTGAGTAATATATGATACTTGAGGTGATGGCCAGGGATACTTCGGTACATGTGGAGTACCCTTAACTATCTCCTTGGCTGCTATTTCCTCAAGTATTCCCATATATAAATATTCGTCACTGCTTGAGGTGAAGACCTGGGTTACTTCGGTATAAGTTTGGTGCATACCTCCAAAAAGCTAGTGCCGCGTATGGCGCTACAGTATTCTAACCTTGGTCACCATTTCCTCAAGCATATATTATATCACTACTAACAGAGGCCGAGCGTATCTTAGAAAGCTCGAAAGTATGTGCAAGGAAGTATGGTATATTGCTATAGGAGTGTACTCCAATTGGCAGAGAGGCTGGACTTAGGATCCAGTAGTTAAGGGTTCGAATCCCTTCACTCCTACCATGAGGTCACATAGTGAATTGGTTATAGAACTAGTAGGACACTACTTTTTAGTATAGAATAACACGAGGTGGCAGTGCGCGTTACTTCGATTTCTTGGATGGTTAAAAGATCAAGCAGAGGGTCACCGGTTCGATTCCGATTATACGGGTTTCCGTATATAGCTCAGCTGGTAGAGCATCTGCCATATACGTGCACACTAATTTCCTCGTGTTTGCATTGTAGGGTCGTTCAGCGGCAGGACACCAGACTTTGGATCTGGTAATGATGGTTCGACTCCATCCCCTACAGCCATTATCACAGTATATTCCCCTTTCGTTAGGACGAGGTATAGACAAGGGTTGCACTGGGACAAAGCTTTTGTCGTCAGTTTCCTCGTCGTACATAAAGCACACTCCTACCTATTTTGTGCGAGGCGGTGATCAGGGTTACTTCGTACAGTGGACTGCTAATCCATGTTGTACACCAAACATGCACCCTGGTCAAAGATTTCCTCGCAGTACATACATTTGTATTGAGAGAGGAGGGGAAGGCTTATGCCTCATCCTAATTGGTGTGGTTCTCCATGCTTTAAGTGTAAAAAACCATGCAGTCTTGACGTGAGTATACCATGTTCTCCAGACTGCGAAAACCTAAATAATATAACAGGAGAACCCGATAGCAACGAATGTTTATCATGTGATTCATATAAGTTTTATAAGGGGGAATAGCAAGTGTCATTCATTTGTGAGGTCTGTAAAAAGCCTCAGAAACCAAAGACTAAGGCAACAAAAGTTGTAACAGAAATCAGGACAGTTACATACCCTCCAATAATAGATGAACGCACTGGAAGGGTAAAGAAAATCCCGACGGGTACAGAAATAGCCAAAGAAGTTATGATGTGCCCAAGATGCGCTTCCAAAAGACCTGAGCCGGTCATAGTTGGAAGAAAGAAAATTGAAGTATAACTGGGTATATCAGCACAGGCAGCAGAAAGAAGGTGATATATAATTGAGGATACTTTTAATAATAATAGGAACTATATCCTTAATCCTTGGCACAGTCGGCATGGCGCTCCCTATATTACCGACAACTCCTTTCTTGCTTCTTTCTGCTGCCTGCTACATAAGAAGCTCAAGACGCCTTCACGACTGGCTTATAAACCACAAGATCTTTGGACAATACATAACAGAGTATAAGACCTGTACAATGTCGGTTGGCAAGAAAGTAGTTACAATTGCACTGTTGTGGCTTGGAATATGTTTTTCGATATATACAGTACAATCAGTGTATATAAAACTAGGGCTTCTTATGGTCGCAGCACTGGTTTCCGTACATATATCGAAAAGGTAATAGCATTTGCGGAAGGAAGATAGACATGGGACTTGATATGTATCTTTACAGGTGCGCAAAACCGACCCATAGCAAGTTAACGGAATACTTTACAAAAAGTGATGTTGATGATGATCCGAGTATGTTTTGTGATACCTTTATGAAGTTTGCAAGAATCATAAAGAAGAAGGATAAACGCTGGGATGTCGACAAGATAAACAAGACATTTGGCGTTGAGGTAGGTCATATCTACGCATACACTAATGATGGCGTACGTTTTATGTGTAATGACGATACAACTGTTTTCATAGACAAGAAAGACATTCTTAAGTTCACATATGATGAAGAAAAAGAAGTATATGCAATTGACCTGATAGAAATTGCCTATCAAAGAAAAGGACTAAACGACACAGGATTAAAATTGATACCGGAGAATCTCTCTTACAGTGATAATAAAAAGAGAATAGAAAAAATGGTAAGGCTCGGCGGTTTATCAAAGCAGTTTATAGAAAAATGGGTCGATGGCGAGACAGTATTTCATCCATCGTGGTAGGAGGCGGTCATGCTTAACAAGTATAGAGACTTACACATAAACAGAATAATTGAGGCTACCACGGATTTGTACAAGCAACCTGGCTCTATATGCAGGAAATGCCATGATGGCATAGAGCACATTAACTGTATTTTCTGTTATTGTCCATTATACGAACTTGATGAGTGTGGTGGTGATTACACAATCTTAAGCAACGGAGTAAAGGATTGCAGTAATTGTATAAGACCACACACTCCCGAGTTTGTTAAGGAATATATTAAGAGGGCATACAAATGACATTGGCGTATAGTTCACTTTGTCTAATGGCGTGCAACAACAAAATTAAGAACATGGAGTGAAATTGTAATGAAATGGCCAAGCTTACACAATCACTTTGTTTATTCCAAATTGGATTCAATGCTTCAGGTAAAAGATGCAGTTAAAAGGGCAAAAGAATATGGAATGGAAGCCTTGGCTATTACCGACCACGGCGTTGTAATAGGAATCCCGTATTTCTTTCAAGTATGTAAAGAAGAAGGTATAAAACCAATACTTGGCGTCGAGATATACTTGACTGAGAATCATTTAATCAAATCCAAAGAGGAAATGCGACGTCTTGGGAACGAGGTTTATCATCTTATCCTTTATGCGAAGAATGATGAAGGTCTTTCGAACCTTTATCAAATCTGTTCTGAAGCAGGAAACAACGGTCTTTTTGATGGCTATGAAAGAATAGATCTCCCGTTCATTGTAAAGAACAATCTTGGTAAGGGGATTATAGCGACGTCCGCATGTCTTGGCGGACCAGTTGCATCATGGGTGCAAGATCAAAAGCATCGTTCAGCCAATAGAGAAAAAGCCGTTTTGTGGGCTCAAATGTTAAAAGATACTTTTGAGCATTTTTATATCGAACTTGGTTGTAATAGCATCCCGGAGCAACACAGGGTTAATAATGAATTAATATCAATTGCAAATGAGTTGGATATACCATTTATAATCTCTGGTGATACACATTATCTTGACAAAGAAGATGCAAAGATTCATGAGATACTATTGTGTATGAACACCAACTCTACACTTTCAGATCCGAATCGTTTCAGGTTCCCGACAGATGATTTCTATTTATTACACCCAGATGAGGTAGAAGCCTTTTGTAAAAAGCATAATATACCTGATATAGCTATTCAAAACACAATAGAGATAGCAAATATGTGCACAGCAGATCCTACTCCAAAAACAAAAAAAGGCTTGCTTCCACAATTTGATACTCCGAAAGAATATACTAGCGAAGGGTATCTGCATAAGAAAGCATATGATGGTCTGTTACAAAAGGCAATGAAGAAGAAGCTGGACTATGTAAAGTATTCCGAACGCCTTGCATATGAACTTGATATTATTAATATGCAGGGTTATTCTGATTACTTTCTGATTCTCTGGGATTTAATAGAGTTCTGTAAAAGAGAAGGAATAATGACCGGTCCAGGGAGAGGTAGTGCAGCAGGAGCATTGACTTCATATGTTCTTGGTATTACCAAACTTGATCCGGTAGAACATGAACTGTATTTCGAAAGATTTTTAAATCCGGAAAAGAGTGCATTTCCGGATATTGATACGGATTTTGAGTATTTGAGAAGACAGGAAGTTATTGAATATATCTTAAAGAGGTATGGCAAAGAGAACGTTGCACAGATAATTACACAGAATACGTTAAAACTTAAAAGTGGCACCAGAAGAATAATGAAAGTCCTTGGTTATAGTTTAAAAGAACAGGACGAAGTTGCTAAAGCTATTCCTGATAAGTTCCCGGATCAGTCCGAGGTTGAATATAGCAAGATAGTTGACATTCGTGATGATCCTGATAAATATAGACAAGAATTTGGTGACGATAAGTTCAGGAGCATAGAATCGAAAGTAAAACAGTTCTGGGAATATATGAAGAAATACCCTGATGTCAATATCGCTCTCGGGAAACTTGAAGGCTGCATTGCGGCATATGGTGTCCATCCGTCGGGCGTTGTTATAACAAACCCTGGCGCCTTAAAGTTGCATTTGCCGACAAGATATTTTGATTCAGCTCCGTTGCCGGTATGTCAGTTTGATATGGAGTCGTTGGATTTCTGTAAAGCACTCAAACTGGATGTTCTTGGCTTAAAAACGCTGTCAATTATAGATCTTGCTTGTAAACTTGCAGGAATATCAAAAGATGTTCTGGATACTGAAGATTTTAATAGCGAACCTGAGATTTATGAAATGTTGCGTGAAGGTTTAACCAAACAGGTATTCCAGTTATCCAGTCCAGGTATTACAAAAATGGTACAAGACATGAATTTGAGTAGCTTTGAAGAATTAACAGACGCGCTGGCGTTATACCGGCCAGGCCCTCTTGGTGCAAAAGATGAGTCAACAGGACTTACAATGGTTGAAACTTATATACAGAATAAAAACAGTGGAACTATTACATCAATCCATAAAGACCTGGATGCGATATTAAAACCAACAAAAGGATGTCTGGTGTATCAGGAGCAATTAATGAGAACTGCACAGATAATTGCCGGTTATAGCCTTGGACGAGCAGATAACCAGATAAGAAAACCAGTTGGTAAAAAGAAAATCAAACTCTTTCCAGAAATACGAAAAGAGTTTGTATATGGTTCTAATGAAATGGAATGTCCGTCATGTGGAAAGAAAGATGTATTTAATATGCCGGATACAACAGGAAACCTTAACTGTCCTAACTGTGGTGTACCAATGAAATTTATAAGGGAGATTGTACCTGGTGCAGTTAAAATGAAATATCCGGAGAACTTTGGTCACAGTCTTTTCGACATGATACTGAAGTTTGGCGGTTATGGATTTAATAAATCACACTCAGCTTGTTATGCCGTAATAGCATGGATGACTGCATGGCTTAAGTATCATTATCCAGCAGAATTTATGGCCGCTGTAATGACGGTACATTGTAACAATCAGGACGAAATAATTGAAAGTATTGTTGAGTGTAAAAAACTTGGCATTGATATTCTTCCTCCAGATATTAATAAGAGCAAGGAGGGATTTACAGTTGAAGTCCTACCTGATGGGGGAAAAGCCATCCGTTATGGGCTAATGGCCATTAAAGGGATAGGGGAAGCACCAGCAAGTGAAATTGTTGCACATCAACCATATGCAAGTTTTGACGATTATATGAATAAGGTTCACGATCCTTCAATTGTCAGGATAAAAGCTGATGGCACAAAGATGACAAACCCATTAAATAAGAGGAACGAACCCACATTGATTCTTGCAGGATGTTTTGATGAACTGGAGCCAAATCGTCACAAATTGATTAATCAATATTATGCCATCCGTAAAGATAAAGATGTACAGCAAATGGATGAAAAAGCATTCGACAGAAAACTCAAACTGGAATATGAGAAAGAGTACATGGGCATGTATATCTCAGACCATCCACTAAAAAACTATCCATTTACAAGATGGGCAGAAGTAGATGACGGAGATCTGATACAGCTCGGGGGCATTATCAGGAAACTCGAACCAAAAACAAGCCGTTTTGGTGGAGAATTTTGTACCGGTACTATCGAAACTCTTGAGGACAAACGAAGGTTTATCATGTATGATAAGGTATATACAGCTTACAAAGATAGGCTCAAGGTTGGTGCAAGAGTTGTTATCGAGGGTATAAAGAACGAAGAATATTCCAATATCAACGTAAAAAGAATCCTGTTCGCTATACCAAGAAAGAAACTTATGAAGCCAACAGAACCAGAGGAAGATTTCTCTGTAACAGAAGAAGATCTGGAGGCGAAGGAATATGCCAGACTATAAGAAAATAACACAGGAAGTCAGAGGATACACAAAGGTATATAAAAAAATTGCAGAAGTACTCGTTGAAGAAAAAGTAAACATTCAAACTGCAATGATTGTATTGTCTGCAATGTCAGAAGCATTATTCAAATATATGGTTAATCATCCAGAGGCGTTCGATGACGGGACGCCTCTGGATGAGATATTAGGTTTAAAAGGAGAGGATTTAAAATGACACCAAATAACGTAGTAGTTTTAACCGGGCGAATAGCTGCGAAACAGTTGCAATTATCCAATGCAAGTATTCCTGTATTAAGATTTCCGCTTGCAGTGGACAGGCCAGTCGCAAAAGCAAAGAGGAATGACCCAAATGTAAAAACGGTCGATTTTTTCCAAATGGTTGCATTCAATAATGAAGCGAACTTGCTTGTACAATATGCCAGACCTGGCTCATGGATTCAAGTTATAGGAAGAGCTTCAACAGAAGAGTGGGTTGATCAGGCAACTCAACAGAAAAGAACAAGGACTGAGTTTGTTGTGGAATCGTTCCATTTCTTGAATACCGGCGGTAATGGACAGGCGGGACAGAACGGGCAACAGACTCAAACACAACAGTATCAAACTGCACAACCACAGCAACAGCCAGCGCAACAACAATTCACAGATTTCTACCCACTAGATGATGACGATGATTTACCGTTCTAATGTTAATATAAATACTTAAGAGGGTGACAAAAGTCATCCTCTTATAGTCAAGGAGTGAGATAATGAAGTATTGCAAGTGGTGTCACAAAGTATATGACGACAGTATAACTAAATGTTCATGCGAACATGGAGCATATTATAATTCAGAGCTGTTACAGATACCCGAAGATGCACCAGAAATGAAATGTCGTTTATGTGGAGCTACTGAAGATTTATTGTATACGCCAAAGTTCGATGGGATACTTTCCGGTCTCGGAAATTATTTTCGCTGTGCTCCATGTACAGCAAAAATAGATGCTGATGTCAAGCGTGAAAATAATATGAAATACGCATTGATTAACAATGAAGAAGGAAAAGTAATTTTCTTCGAAAATAAGAATGAATTGGAGGATTATTTCTCAAAAGAAGTAGAAAATATATATATTTCAAGCGCAGATTACGATACAAAAGAACTGGAAATGTTTGTTATACTGAAGCTTGAAGAGTTTGACTTCAATAAAAATAACTTATCGCCCAAAGATTTCAAGACTCCAAAGAACAGACATCTCTTCATATACGAAGGGGAAGTTTATTATATCGAAGGCGCATTCACCCCGTCCATTCAGTTTGATGGGGAATACTATATCGTATTCTAACAGGAGGTAGATATGGTTATTGAGAATGATAGGGGTTTACCGTTTTCAAGAATTGAGAAGATAGTAAAAATATTCATTGAAAAGCGAAGAGAAGCCAATGCAAGAATCCGTGATAAGATAAGGTATTCTACAAGAAACGAAATGACACCGGAACTATATGAAAAATTTGGACTTCAGGAACATAAGAAGGCAATTGACGAACTCGATAAGCAGATAAATGAACTTAAGGAAAAGCGCAAGGAACACGAAGAGGCAATAAGAGCAAAAACACAGTGCATCACAAATCGTTATAGCGACTATTCGGTAATTACAAGCGGCAGCGAAATATATAACTACTTACACCAAAAGGACAAGGAAATAGAGTTCATCTGTAATAGAATCAAGGACCTCTGTGATGATACGGAAGAAAAACTTTGGCTTGCAGCAGATATAGAGCAGGCAAGGGCTATCATAGAAGAATTTAATTCTTCTTGCGATATGCTCGAACAGGAAATCAAGAAGCTTACGAAAGGATGATTTCAATTGTCAAATAAGAAAGATGCCATAAAGCAGGCGATGGTGGCAATAAATAAAAAGTTCGGTGCCGGTACAGTAGGTACTTTAACTGAAAAGATGAGTGAGTTTGAGATAAAATATATACCTACCAGAAGTGCCGCATTTAACTCTATGCTATATGGAGGGTTTGGTGTAGGTAAAATTGTAGAAATATTCGGTCAGCAGGATTCAGGGAAAACATCAATATGTCTCGATACAATCGGGTACAATATGCAGAAAGACCCTGAATTCACTGCGGGGTGGTTTGAAACTGAAGGCCACTTTGATGTCGATTACGCAGTAAACTTCTTTGGAATTGATCCGGATAGGTTTACCGTGTGGTCAATTGAAGACTTTGGCGCAGAAAGAGGATTGGATGTCCTTGAGTCTCTGTTACGGACAGGCGCCTATAATATGATTGTGGTTAACACGGTGGCTGGTCTTACTCCGAAATCTGAACTCGAAAGCAATATGGAGGACAGATTGGTTGCAGAACAGGCAAGAATGATGTCCAAATTAATGCGTAAAGTCACTGCTGTAGCCAGCAAGAAGAAGACCACTATGATCTTCGTTAATCAGGTAAGGACCAATGTCGGTGCGTATATGGGGGGTGACGTACCGGCTGGTGGAAAGGCACTTGCTTTCTGGGCTTCCCAAAGAATTTATATGCGTAGCGGCTTCATCGACGCAGAAGACAAGAAGAGGGGGTATGACGGCGACAATTTTAAAAAGATTGACGCTCTGGTAAAGAAAAATAGGTTGTCTGCTCTGCAGAACCCGTATCAGAAATGTACTTATTTTGTCGAATATGGAAAAGGAATCGATACCATCGGAGAACTTCCTTTAATCTGTGTTGAAATGGGTATACTCCAGAAAGCAGGTGCATTTTTTAAAGATATTGACGATAAAGGTAATATCAAAGTATTTAATGGTCATAAATTGCAGTTCCAGGGTGTCGGTGCATTAAGAGAATTCCTGCAGGCAAATCCTGACTATGTTGAAGAACTACAAAACAGGATTGCTGCTATTACTGGTAACAGAATAGAACAGAAGGCCCAGTTGATGACCGATGAGGAAATCGAGGAAGCCAAAAAAGAACAGGCCGAACTCGAATCTGGCCTTGAGGGAACGGACGAAGAGTAATTTTCTCTTCGTCTTTTTTGTTAACCAGTTAATGGAAAACGAAGAAGACAATTTTAAAACAGTGGAGACTGATGATGTTGAAAACAAGTATTAACGGCAATAAGGCGAATTTTACCCTAGAAATTAGAAGATATTTTAGGATGTTAAGAGGGGAGAGTCGTTAATGGATAAAAAATTATATTCGTTAAAGGTTAATGGCGTTAAAACCAAAGAGGAAATGGAAGAAACCCTCTATGAAATTAACTGTTGCGAATTCTGCAATAATGAAAGTTTTGAATTAAGCCTGTTACAATTTGAAAGACAAGGTTCCGTAGGAGTTGCTCTTGTGGAAGTAAAAACACAAGATGACCATGATGATGTCGAAGAAATGATGTATGAAATGCTCAACTGTGAGTTCTGTCATCCCGATATGTCATATCAGACAATGGAATAAAAATGTTATACTAAAATTATACAATATATAGAGGAGATAATATTATGAAAAAGTTACAGGAGAATTTTATAGGAACATTTGAGTTGACTAACGGAAGCGTTATGGTTTCTGACCCATGTTATAGCAAGGGTACTTGGTGTCAAGGAAAGTTGGAAAATGTGAAACCTGGGACATGGAATGCTATGACTTTAAAAGATAATGAGGGATATATTGCACAGTTGATTGCTTATCATTCTGATATAAAAGATTTTTCGGAGTATGAAGGAAAGAAAAGATGGAAAAAACAACCGTTTGATATTGGTGTAGATAGCGGTCAAGCAGGTTTTTTCCAAGAGGATAAATTCAGAAATGATAAAACTTCTCTCAATCTGCTAAACTATTTCAATAATGATGAAGAAGTAGAAAAAGAAGAGGGAGCAAGATGGTATGGGGTTTGTTGCAACCTCACATTATCTCCGCAAATGGCAGGTGTACTTGAAGGAGGAGTAGTCTCATCTAGCGGATACGGAGATGGAGGTTATACACTCTACACTTTGGAAGAAAACAAACAGGTTGTTGCAATGAAAATAAAATTCCTTTGGTAATCAGTTTTTTAATTTTATTTGGAGGGGTAAAATTATGCTTAAGAAAATCAAAAACATTATCCGTAATTTTGCAGAGAAGGTATTTTGGACAATACTTGTTTTAACAACCTACGCATTTATGAAACTTTCTACAGCAAAAGCATAAAGGAGGGATGTTATAGGGGAGAAGACAGTTCGCATTCCGTGTTCTTGGAGATGCCTGGCATTTAACTTTGAAGGTGGATTAACTGCAAAAACACGTTTTGATAAATAGTAACCCTGCGATAACTTTCAGGGTGGTTAGGAGGTTAGAAGATGAAATGGATACCAGTAAGCGAAAAGTTACCCGATTGTGATGATAAATGGGGCATATCAAAAATAGTGCTGTGTCTTGACGCCAGAGGAAGAGTAGGGTTTGGGATTTACCAAAATGGGGAAAAGCAGTTGTATCATGCAGGATGGTTTACTGGTGGTGGTGTAGGAGAGGACAGCGTTACGGTTACTCATTGGATGCCGCTACCTGAGTTACTAAAGGAGGATTGTAATGGAGGGCAATGGATACAACAATAAAATATTGAATACACCTATTGTATCTTTTCAAATCGAGACATTTGAAGTAATAGATAATGTATGGCTATTTAACTTTGAAGGTGGGTTAACCACAAAAGCATGTTTTGATAAATAGCAACCCTGCGTTAACTTTCAGGGTGGTTTTAATAGATAGGAGGTTTGCTTATGAGAGAAATTAAGTTTAGAGCATGGAACAGAATTGAGAAAAGAATGGAAAGCGTAAATTCTATCAGATTTTTTATGTACCAATACACACAAGTATCAACGAGATATCACGATGTAAAAAGTGGAAAATCAGTTGATAATCAGTCCGTTTATGGACATGAAGATGGTGGCGACAATATAATTCTCATGCAATACACAGGATTAAAAGATAAAAATGGAAAAGAAATTTATGAGGGTGATATTTTCCATCTAGGCGACAGAAATATCTTATACGTAGTTGAATGGCATGATTGCGGATTAATGGGCAGACAGTGCAGAACACATGAAAGTTACGTCGGATTAACTTATTGGCAAGATAGAATTGAGGTTATCGGAAATATTCATGATAATCCGGAATTACTGAAGGGAAAATCACGTAACGATTAGCTGAATAGCGGAAAGGAAAATGTATATGGATATGAAATGCGATGGAGTTGAAATTTTGTGCCTGCCTGACAGCGCGAAATGCCTAGTGGACAAGGAAGGAAGAAGCCCTCTCGACATTGATGAATGTCCGATGGGATACGAGGAATGCACGGGAGATTGCGAGTATTACGCGGAGTAAATTTACCCAGATACAGGAGTAACAGATAAGCTGGCTCCTGTATCACATAAAAGATTGGAGGAAGGTGCATGTACCAAGAAAATTGTAGTAACTGCAAGAGATATAAGTTAAATGGTGGCAAGTGTTTAGGAGTAAGAAGCCGCCACTGTATTCGTTACAAGAGACAGAGGAAAATAAAAATTTAGCCTATGAAGGGAGGTAGCCTATGTCGTTCATAATCGGATTATTTGCCGGAATATTTATCGGTATGGTTATATCTATGGTGCTTACAGAGGATGTAAAAAGAGACTGTAGCATGTGTCCCGATGAGGATACTGATAAGTGTAGGACTTGTGATAAGGGGTGATTACTTGACAAAAGAAGAACTTAAGCAAATATATTACCTTAACAAAGAAATTAAAATGTGGCAGAAAGAGCTTGAAAAGTTACAATGTCGCTCTCTGGTAAAAGGACAGGAAATTACCGGGATGCCGTTTGGGACTGGGACAAGTGATAAAGTCGGAAATTTAGCCGCTGAAATCGCTGACATAGAAGCAATTATCCGGGGGAAACTAGCAGAGATACAGATACAGCGTAAAAAGATACTAAACTTTATTGAAAGCATAGAAGACAGTGAAAGCCGTCTGATAGTTTATCTCTACAATGTATCAGGTCTAGGATGGTGGGAGATTGCCAATGAATTTGGAGAAGGGTATACAGCGGACTGTATTAGACAAAAATATTATAGATGTTTAAAAAAATACAATGTTACATAAAAGTGTCACAGCATGTCACAGTTTAATGTGATATTATAGTATCGTGGAAAGCAGATGGATTGTGATTCGTTTGGCTTGAACCTCCTTAACGTTTGCAGGACCGTAGACCTGATAGTGTATACCACGCACGACAAGCCACTCTCTTTACCGGTTTAGTCATTGACCGATATCGAAAGGGTGGCAGTGGTAATAACTAAATGAGAGTTATATTTCGCAAGCGCTTATCCAAAAGGGTAGGTGCTTTTTATATATGAGAGCAGGTGATTAACATAAAACGTAAGACATGCATGGGATGTATACATATAAGCAATAGGGATTGTGGCAGGGTAGTGAGTTTTAGAGGTAGTTCCGGGGCTATAGGGTTTATAAAAGTTCCGGACAACAGGTGTAAAGGTAAATAAAAATACAATAAAATTAATAAAACTATCAAAAATAAGCAGGGTTATATAAAAATAACATAATAAATATACAAAAATAAAGGAGTGTTGCATATGAGTAATTATTCACCACGCTCCGGCCGTATTATAGGCAAGGACGGACAAACATAACGATAATTGAGTTTTAAGCCTAGTGCAATGCTAGGCTGTTTTTGTTAGCAAAACAAAACAAAGTAGGCAGGTGAGGTGATGGATGGATGAAGTAAGAACCTATGAATTGGCTGAAAAAGATTACATGGCTGGTATGAAATATAAAGATATAGCCGAGAAATACGGTGTATCATTAAATACAGTTAAGTCATGGAAACAAAGATACTGGACTAAAAATAAAAAAAGTATGCACACCAAACAAGAAAAAGTATGCACACAAAGAGAGTATTCAAAGCCTTTTGATGATGGAACAAGGGAAACCATGTTGAATGAAAACCTTACTCCAGAACAAAGGCTTTTTTGTATATATTACAGTAAGATATTTAATGCAACACAGAGCTATCTAAAGGCTTATGGATGCAGCTACAATACAGCAATGGTTGAGGGTAGCAATCTCCTTAGAAATCCTAAGATTAGAGCTGAAATTCAAAGATTACAGGAGATAAAGCGCCAGCAGATAGTTGCAAACACAGAAGATATAGTTGATTTGCATATGCGCATAGCTTTTGCTGATATAGGCGAATATGTGGAGTTTGGTAGAGAAACGCTTGAAACCAAAGATGGTGAAGAGTATCAAATAAATAAAGTGCTATTGAATGAATCCTCCAATTTGGACACACAAATAATTCAAGAGGTTAAACAAGGTAGGGAAGGAGTTACAATAAAACTTGCCGATAAGCAAAAGTCGCTGGAATGGCTTGATAAATACTTCCTCATAAACCCTCTGGACAAACACAAGATTGAATATGAGAACAAAAAGCTTGAGCTTGAACAAAAGAAAATAGAGCCCGACATAAGTTCCGAGGGTGTTCGCTATACAGGTATTCCGGCGACAATGATTATTCCAAAGTTCGCACCAGTGGCTTTTGATATACAGAACAGAGAATATCTGGAATATGTTTTCCCTGGTGGCCGTGGTTCTACAAAATCTTCATTCATCAGCTTACAAATAATTGACTTGCTGATGAAGAATGAAGATATACATGCAGTCATAGCCAGACAAGTGGCTGATACACTCAGGACATCTGTATATGCTCAAATGCAATGGGCTATAGAAGCGTTAGGTTTGGAAGATGAGTATTATTGTACTGTAAGCCCGTTAGAAATTACTCGCAAGAGTACAGGCCAGAAGATATATTTCCGTGGCGCTGATGATCCAGGAAAAATTAAATCCATTAAGGTACCATTTGGATATATTGGCGTGCTTTGGTTTGAAGAATTAGATCAATTTGAAGGAGAAGAAGCTGTCAGAAAGATAGAACAATCTGTTATTCGTGGCGGTGAGAAAGCTTGGATATTTAAGTCTTTTAACCCGCCTAAGAGTGCAAATAACTGGGCTAATAAATATATAAAGGTGCCAAAGGCCACAAGACTGGTAACGCACAGCACATACCTGGATGTACCTAAACAATGGCTTGGCAAACCGTTCTTAGACGAAGCAGAGTTCCTGAAAGAAGTCAATCCGGTTGCCTATGAGAATGAATATATGGGCGTTGCTAATGGTACAGGTGGTAATGTATTTGACAATGTAGTTATAAGGGAAATTACAGATGAAGAAATTTCACGCTTTGACCGTATTTATAATGGAGTTGACTGGGGTTGGTATCCGGATTTATATGCGTTTGTTAGAGTACATTATGAGCCTGCACAACATAGGCTTTATATATGGCAAGAATATACTTGCAACAAGCAATCCAATAGAAAGACTGCAGATAAGCTTATAGAATTAGGTATCACATCAAATGATATTATCACTTGCGATAGTGCAGATAACAAATCTATAGGCGATTATCGTAGTTATGGACTATTAGCAAGGCCGGCTGAAAAGGGCCCAGGAAGTCGAGAATACTCATATAAATGGCTACAGTCATTAAATCAGATTATAATAGACAACACCAGATGTCCAGTAGCAGTAGAGGAATTTTTAAACTATGAATACGAAAGAGATAAAGACGGTAATGTAATAAGTGGTTATCCGGATGGTAATGACCATGTTATAGATGCCGTCAGATATGCAACTGAACCTATATGGAAGCGGAGGGGTCAGTAATGTTTGAAGGCATAAAGAATTTTGTAAGGGGGTTGATAAAAAGAATGTTTCCGGTAGAAACCCTACAAACAGTTATAGGTAATAAATTCGCCTTGTCTGATGTGATGATTAAGAAAATAGAACTTTGGTCTGCAATGAATCAGGGTAACGCACCTTGGGTGGATGATTATGTAAAATCTCTTAGATTAGAGCAAGGCATATGTAGAGAGTTTGCTAATGTATGCTTAAATGAGATGGAAACATCGGTATCCAATGAAAAACTCAATCAGATATACCAAGATGCGATAAAGGACCTTAACGAAAACCTACAAAGTGGTTTAGCGTTAGGGTCTTTTATTATTAAGCCACTTGGACAAAACAATGTCGAATATGTAAACGCTGACAGGTTTATCCCGGTAGAGTTCGACAGCAGAGGCAGACTCACGAATGTGATATTCATCGAAGCAAGACAAGAAAAGGAAGATAGTTATTACTTCCGATTTGAACAACATAAACTTGATAAAACTGGCCTTACAATAACGAATAAGGCGTATCACAGTACAGACAGAGCTACTATTGGCAGACAGGTGCCATTGAATACTGTAGAGTATTGGGCAAATCTTCCGGAACAGATTATGTATCCGGGAGTGGTTAAGCCTGACTTTGGATATTACAGAAATCCTATAAAAAATGATATAGATGGGTCATTTTGTGGTGTATCTATATTTGATAGTGCAATAGAGGAAATAAGAAGAGTCGACATTCAGGCCGCCCGGTTAGACTGGGAATTTGAAAGTGGAGAACGTGCAATACACGTTGACATAGCAGCATTACAAGCACAGCCGGAGATAGGCTCAAATGGTAAAACTAAATTTGTGCTGCCTAAGCTAAATAAGAGACTTTATCGAGGATTAAACTTAAGCGCCGGTACTAATGAGGAATTATACAAAGAGTATTCTCCAGAGTTTAGAGACCAGAGCATAATAAATGGCCTTAATGCTTACCTGAGGCGCATTGAATATAATGTTTCCCTTGCTTATGGCGATCTATCAGATACAACATATGTTGATAAGACTGCAACTGAGGCAAAGATAGCAAAAAAACGTAAATACAATATGGTAACCGCAATACAGAAAAACCTTAAGGATTGCTTAGAGGATCTTGTATATGCATTAGCCTTTTATAATGCCATGACCAAGTCCGGATATGAATTTGTATGTAACTTCAAAGACAGCATCCTTACCGACGAAGAAATAGAGAGACAGCAAGACAGACAGGATGTGGCTATGGGAGTTATGAGGCTTGAGGAATACAGAGCTAAATGGTACGGCGAGACAATAGAACAGGCGCAGGCTAATTTACCACAGCAGGCAGATGTAATTGAATAGGCGGTGATATCTTATGTATAAACCGTCAGAATTAGAGCAAATGCCAAAAGAGCTAGAAAAAATATTCTCGGAATTGGAACTCAGAATATTACAGGATATTATCCGCAGAATAAAAATTAATGACGAGATTACCCGATCTGCTGACTGGCAGATATATCGTTTAATTCAGATGGGTAAAAGCACAGAAGAAATCAAGAAATATATCCAGCAAGCCTTAAAATTATCAAATAATGAGATTGACAGGATATATGAGAATGTTATTCAGGAAGGATACGCAAGGGATAGAAAACTGTATGAAGCTGTTGGAAAAGAATTTATACCATTTAATGAAAACCAAGAGCTTCAACAATTAATTCATTCCATAATAGCACAAACAAAAGAAGAATTATTCAACATCACTCAGACAATGGGGTTTGTACTAGATTATGGCGGCAAAGTAGTATACACTCCATTATCTCAATATTTACATGACATACTTGATAAAGCTGTTTTTGAAGTAATATCCGGTACATTTGATTATAATACCACTCTTAAAAAGGTAGTCCAAGAAATGACTAAAAGCGGACTTAGAACAGTAGATTATGCAAGTGGATGGAGTAATCGTGTTGAAGTAGCAGCAAGAAGGGCATTAATGACTGGGGCAAATCAGGTTGTAAGTCATATTAATGATTTCAATGCCCAACAGCTAGAGACAGAATATTTCGAAGTATCATGGCATGCGACAGCAAGGCCAACACATCAGGTTTGGCAAGGCAGAGTTTATACAAGACAACAGTTGATTGATATATGCGGTCTTGGTACAGGACCGGGATTATGTGGTTGGAATTGTTATCACAGCTATTGGCCGTTTATACCTGGTGCATCAAAAAGACAATGGACAGATGAAGAGCTGGAAAAGATGAATGCCAAGGAAAATACACCGAAGAAATATAAAGGGAAAGAGTACACCACATATGAAGCTACACAAAGGCAACGTAAACTTGAAACTCTTATGAGAAAACAACGTCGAGAAATAAAGTTGCTAAAGGAAGGCGGTGCTGATGAAAATGACATAATAAATGCACAAGCCAAGTATAGGGCTACAATGGCCGAATATGTAGACTTCTCTAAAAAGATGGGCTTACCTCAAGAAATGGAACGGGTATATGCTGATGGATTAGGCAGAGTTAATCCCGGGGAAAATTGACAACTGCCAGAATTAGTTATGTATTAAATACCATCTATCAAAGCAATTTGTGATAGGTGGTATTTTTATAGTCAATTATTCAGTACATAATGTCGCAGAAATGCGGCTTATTTTTATACCTATCGGTCAGCTGATTAGACCTTAAATAGTCGGCTCTTGGTGGTTAGTTACACACCTAAAACAACTTATAAAGGAGATGATTGTATGAAAACTGAATTTTTAAAGGAACTTGGACTTAACGAGGAACAAATAAAGGCGATAATGGCTGAAAACGGCAAAGACATCCAGAGAGAGCAAGATAAGCTTTCAAAGGTTGAGGCAGAAAGAGAGAATTACAAGTCTCAGTTAGAAACAGCTCAGGCGGCTCTGAAAGAATTTGAGGGAGTTGATGTAAACAATCTAAAAAGCGAGATTGAAAAACTACAAAATACTCTCAAAGAAAAGGAAGAACAGTACCAGAAGGAGCTTGCCGACAGGGATTTCAATGCACTGTTGGAAAGACAAATTAATGAGTTTGGCGGCAGAAATGTCAAAGCGGTAAAAGCGTTACTGGACATTGAAACTCTCAAAGCAAGCAAGAATCAGGAAGCCGACATTAAAGCAGCTCTTGAAGCATGCAAGGAAGAAAATGATTATTTATTTGGGGCAAACGAACCTATAAACAATCCTGTAGCACCTACTGGTGGGAAAACACCATCTAGTGAAGATGCTCATTTGGCAGCACTTAAGGCGGCTATGGGATTAACAGATGAAAAAGAAAAATAGAAAGGATGATTAATTTATGGCAAATGTAATTGAGTTATCTAAAAATTATGTCCCTTTGTTGGATCAGGTTTATAAGAAAGCGTCTCTTACAACTGTTTTAAACACAAACGATGCAATGGCAAGAGCTGGAGCCAGAGCAAATGAGATTATAATTCCTAAGATTAAAATGGATGGTCTGGCTGACTATTCCAGAAATTCTGGCTATGTAAAAGGCGATGTCAACCTGACATGGGAAACAGTAAAATTCAATTACGACAGAGGTCGTAAGTTTGAGGTTGACTATCTTGACAATGAGGAAACTGCCGAAGTCGCCTTCGGAATGCTTGCTGCAGAATTTCAGAGGACAAAGGTTGCTCCGGAAGCAGATGCATTTACTTTTGCTACACTTGCGGGTAAAGAGGGAATATCTAAAGTTAGCACTCCAGCAGTATTGGAAAGCGGCGAGGACGTCATGAAAGCCTTGATTGAAGCCACTACAGTTATGGACGACGACGAGGTCCCGGAGGAAAACAGATACCTGTTTATTACCCCAACGCTTTACAATGCCATCAAAGGCCTTGACACCACGAAGTCCAGAGAAATCCTAGAAGCCTTTACACAGATAATAAAGGTTCCCCAAAGCAGATTCTATACCGCAATAGAACTTTTGGACGGGACAAGTGAAAATGAGCTTGAAGGCGGCTATAAAAAGGCCAACGGTGCAGCAGATATTAACTTCATGATCGTTCACAAATCTGCGGTCCTGAAATTTGATAAGCATATCGCAAGCGATATCATTACGCCGCAGGCAAACCAGAGCTCCGATGCATATATGCAGAAATATCGTAAATACGGTTTGGTTGATGTATACGAAAATAAGCTAGCCGGCATCTATCTGCATCATAAGCCGGTAGTTTAATATAGGAGGGTAGAGCATGGGGAAAATAGTCGGATTAATAATTAAAAAAAGGCACAATAAATCTGCTGGAGATAATAAAGACGAGAATAAGAAGCAGGAAACTAATCAGGAATAATAAAGGAAGGCGGTATCAATGAGCTATGCTACATATGAGTATTATATAAAAGAATATCTACAGGGCAGGCAGGCGGTAATTGATGCCGCCTCATATCCATTTTATGCACAGAAAGCCACACAGCTTATTAAACTACACACATTCAATCGGATAAAGGAAGATAATATCCCCGATGAAGCAAAGATGTGTTGCTGTGAGTTGGCCGAAGAAATGTACAAACATGATAAAGGAGATGTTGGCAATATAGCATCCGAAAA
>ENA-OWOZ01000993-OWOZ01000993.1-bioreactor-metagenome-genome-assembly--contig:-NODE-993-length-29230-cov-3.534010_pt1 | contig 29230 bp, 28 predicted proteins | sample MGYA00238140_ERZ651804 | MGnify/ENA primary metagenome ERZ651804 (study PRJEB26910, sample SAMN07631232) | bioreactor metagenome | isolation source: Switchgrass digestor | place: USA: Dartmouth... | reverse complement strand
CCATGCTTCATTATGATGACCCTTTTTATTTCTTAAAAAGACAGTTGATCTGGGCCAGTTTGGGCATTGTCGCTATGTTTTTTACAATGCATATTAACTATTACAAAACCAAACGGTTTATTGTTCCGGGTTTTATTATAACCTTGGGTCTGTTAATTTTAGTCTTAATCCCCGGTGTAGGTATTAAAGTTAAAGGTTCTACCCGTTGGCTGGGTGTCGGTTCCTTAACCTTTAGCCCTTCAGAGATTGTTAAATTGGCGGTTGTTTTCTTTTTTGCCAGGGCAATCAGTTTAGACCCGGAATACATAAAAAAACCTAAAGGTTTTTTATCCTATCTATTGATTTTAGGTTTAGTTGCTTTTTTATTGTTAAAACAACCGGATTTGGGCACCACCGTTGCTGTGGCCGGGACGGTTTTCTGCATATTTATAGCGGCAGGGGCCAGGGTTTCCCATTTGACCGGGCTGGCTTTTTTAGGTATTTTGGGAGTTGTGGCTTTAATAATTGCTGAACCCTACCGGATAAATCGAATTATCGGTTTTTTAAACCTGTGGGAAACTGCCAGTGATGAAGGTTATCAAACAGTACAGTCCCTTTATGCTTTGGGTTCCGGCTGGTTGTTTGGCATCGGACTGGGTAACAGCCGGCAGAAATTTTTATATTTACCGGAGAGGCATACAGACTTTATTTTCGCCATTATTGGTGAAGAATTAGGGTTTATAGGGGTATCACTGGTGATTTTACTTTTCTTTTTATTTATCTGGCGAGGTTACCGCATTGCCCTTTTCGCACCGGATCGTTTTAGTTCTTTGCTGGCAGTGGGGCTTACTAGCATCATTGCCGTACAAAGTGTTATCAATATGGGTGTAGTTACAGGTTCATTACCGGTAACGGGAATAACCCTGCCCTTTATCAGTTACGGAGGATCATCTTTATTGTTTTCTCTGATCGGAGTAGGATTTTTGTTAAACATCTCTAGGTATTGCCAAAAATAATTGCAAAGGCTATTGGGTTTGCAAAATTAAAATTATTAACCACGGATGAACACTGATGAACACGGATAAACAATAATAATTCGCCTGACGGCGAAGGTTAAGGTTGAGGTTAAGTATCGCGAGGTGTTTTGATATGCGCATCCTTTTTGCCGGTGGCGGGACGGGAGGTCATGTTTATCCTGCCCTAGCTGTTGCCAAGTATATACTGAAAAATTACCCCCAGGCTCAGGTTCTTTATGTAGGAACTAAGCAGGGGATGGAGGCAAAAATAGTTTCGGAAACGAATATCCCTTTTAAAACTATTGAAGTTGAAGGATGGCAACGTGGCTTTTCCTGGCAATTTGCCCGTGCCGGCCTAAAGGCAGTACAAGGTAGTATACAGGCTTTAAAGATTATCAAGAATTTTAACCCTCAGGTCGTTATCGGCACTGGAGGGTATGTATGTGGCCCGGTAGTTTTAGCGGCAAAGTTATTAAAAATACCGGCCATTATTCATGAACAAAATGCTTTGCCCGGGTTAACTAACCGTATCCTAGCCAGAATTGTTGATAAAATAATGATAACTTTTCCTGATTCGGCAAAATACTTTAAAGTAAGTAAAGATAAAATAGTTTTAACCGGTTTGCCGGTAAGAGAGGAAATTATTCGGTTATCGAAAAAACAAGGATTAGAATTTTTCGGTCTAAGTGAAGATAAATTTACTCTTCTGGTCAGTGGAGGCAGCCGGGGGGCTAAAAGCATTAATTATGCCATGTTAAAAGTTTATGAAGAACTTAAAGACTGTCCTAAATTACAGATAATCCATTTAACAGGTGAACAGGGATATTCAGAAATATTAAAACGGTTAGCTAACAAGGGAATAAATATAGAAAAAAGTGGAAACATTATTCTTAAACCCTATTTATATGAAATGGAATATGCTTTAGCAGCAGCAGATTTATGTGTGGCTAGGGCAGGGGCTACATTTTTGGCAGAAATTACCACTAGGGGATTGCCGGCAATTTTAATTCCTTACCCTTATGCTGCAGAAAATCATCAAGAATATAATGCCAGGTCTTTGGTGGCGAGAAATGCTGCTGTTATGATTTTAGACAAGGAATTAACCGGTGGTACTTTAATAAAAACTATTACGGAATTATTATATGACCGGGAAAGACTAAAAGAAATGTCTAATCAAGCAAAAAAAGCAGGAAATGCCTATTCACTGGAGAAGATAATTAGGGTTGTGAAAGAAGTAATAAATTAGTATTTAACTTTGGGGTTTAATTCTTGGGTCGGCATGACGGCTTACGGGCTATTCTGCATTTTTTTAATTAACGACTGATTGTAAAATAATTATTTATTTTATTTACTTTATCTGAGTTAATCTGTGTGTATCCGTGTTAATCCGTGGTTAATAATACTAGCCACCAGCCACTAAAAACTAGCCACTTATTCTAGTCACTAATCACCAGTCACTAGTAACTAATCAAGGGACAAGCTTTAGGAGTAACAAAATTTACATCTGTTGCATATAAAGTAGAGAACACAACTCGTTGCAAATGAACCAGAACTGCCGGGAAGGGAGTTGAATATTTTGAACTCAAAGAAATCAGAGTGGATACATTTTATAGGAATTGGCGGTGCCGGCATGAGTGGGATTGCCAAAGTTTTACTAGAATTAGGTTATCGAGTTTCCGGCTCAGATTTACATACATCTGAAGCCACAGAACGTTTAAACCAAAGTGGAGCGCAAGTTTTTATAGGACATAAAGCGGAAAATGTTCAAGAGGGTGTTGATACCGTAGTTATTTCTTCAGCAATACCCGAAAAGAACACAGAAATACAAAGGGCTAAAAAATTAAATATTCCGGTAATTCAAAGGGCAGAAATGCTTTCTAAATTAATGGAAAAACAGAAGGCAATTTGTATTGCCGGAGCCCATGGCAAGACAACTACTACTTCCATGATTGCTTCCGTCTTAGAAAAAAATAACTTTGACCCAACAATTGTGGTAGGAGGAGAGTTAAACGACATCGGTGGAAATGCTAAATTGGGGAGAGGTGAATATCTGGTAGCAGAAGCCGATGAAAGTGACGGTTCTTTTTTAAAGCTCAAGCCATGGTCTACTGTAATTACAAATATTGAAAATGACCATTTAGACCATTACGGGTCGATGGATAAAATTATAGATGCTTTTAAAGATTTTGTTAATCTAGGTAGTCCGGAAGGTTTTACCGTTCTTTGTGTTGATAATTTTTTTGTCCGGCAACTTTTGGAACATGTTCCTGGCAAATTAATTACTTATGGTTTAAAGGAAAAAGCCCACTACATGGCTAAAAACATTATCCATCATGGCCTAGGAACCAGAGCGGAAGTTTATTATAAAGAAGAATTATTAGGATTTTTGGAACTAAAAGTTCCCGGTAAGCATAATATAATTAACGCCCTTGCGGCTATAGCTGTAGGAAGGGAATTAGGTTTAACTTTTCAAGAAATTGTTGAAGTACTCAAAGATTTTCAGGGTGCTCAGCGCCGTTTTCAAGTTTTAGGTACAGTAAATAATATTCTGGTAGTAGATGATTATGCCCATCATCCTACAGAAATCAAGGCTACTTTAGAAGCTGCACGAAACAGTCATTCTGGTAGGATTGTTGTTGTGTTCCAACCTCACCGGTATACCCGGACAAAATTTTTGGCTGAAGAGTTTGCCCAAAGCTTTAATGAAGCCGATTTATTGATTTTAGATGATATTTATGCGGCAGGAGAAAAACCTATTCCCGGTGTTTCAGTTCAAAATATCATGGATAACCTGCCAGATACTGTTAACGCAAAGTACATAAAAGGCAGAGAGGCTATAGTGGAATATTTACTTACCATTGTTAAGCCTGGTGATTTAGTTTTAACTTTAGGAGCAGGCGATGTTTGGAAAGCGGGAGTAGAACTTTTAGAAGTGATTTCTCAACAGGAAAATCTCAAAGCCTCGGTCTAGAGAGGGAGTAAAATGGATTTAAAAAAGATAGCCAAAAGTTTACAAAGTCAAGTAAAAGGTAAAATAAAAATTTTAGAGGCCTTAAGCCGGCATACCACCTGGCAGATAGGTGGGCCGGCTGATTTATTCTTAATTCCCGTGGACAGAAGTGATTTGGAAAACGCTGTCAAATTTTGTAATCTTGAAAATATTCCTGTCACTATCATTGGCGGTGGGTCCAATCTATTAATTTCTGACCAAGGGGTAAGAGGACTTGTCATTAAATTAGCAGGCGGATTAAAAAAATGGGAAATAAATGGTGTAGAAGTAAGGGCAGAGTCAGGAGTGAGACTTCCTTTTTTGGTAAGACAGACGGTAAATGAAGGCTTACAAGGATTGGAGTTTGCGGGAGGTATTCCTGGTACTGTTGGTGGGGCTGTCATTATGAATGCGGGAGCTCATGGAGGTTCTATGGACCAGGTAGTTGAAAGAGTAGTAGCAATGGATAAAAAAGGACAACTAAAATACTTTACTAACGAAGAATTAGGTTTTTCCTACCGGTCCAGTAATTTAAAACATCGTGATGACCTTATCGTTCTTGAAGTTTCTTTTAAATTGACCCAGGGTAATCGTGAGGAATTAGAAGCTGCTTTAAAAAGGTATCTGCTTTCTAGGCAGGAGAAACAACCTTGGCAATTTCCTAATGCAGGCAGTGTTTTTAAAAACCCACCAGGCTATTCAGCCGGTTGGCTGATTGAATCTGTCGGTGCGAAAGGCTGGCAGGTAGGGAAGGCCCAAGTATCTACTAAACACGCTAATTTTATTGTCAATCTTGGGGGAGCTACTTGTCAGGATGTTTTAACTTTAATCGAAAAAATTCAGAAAACGGTTAAGGAAAAGTATGATATCGATTTAGAACCTGAAATAATTACCGTGGGGGGATAAGGGTGGAAAAGTATATTATTATGGGTAGAAATCCTCTTTCCGGTTCTGTAAGGATAAGTGGTTCGAAAAATGCTGTTTTGCCAATTCTGGCCGCATCTATACTTGCCCAAGACGGTCAAACAATAATAAAAGATGTACCCAGATTGAAAGATGTTCAAGTAATGAAAGAGGTTCTAGAGTTTTTAGGCTGTGAAATAGAATGGTCTGGCACTACTATGAAGGTAGATGCCAGTAAGGTGCAGTCCATCGAAGTTTCCGATTTTTTGATGCGGAAAATGCGCGCCTCCAATTTGGTAATGGGTCCCTTATTAGCTAGGTTTGGTTGGGCTAAATTAAGTTATCCAGGTGGTTGTGCGATAGGTTCCCGGCCAATGGATTTGCACCTTAAAGGTTTAAAAGCTATGGGGGCAAAGGTAGAAGAAAAATTCGGTTTTATTGAAGCAGTAGCTGAAAACGGTTCGTTAAAAGGAGCAGAAATCTGTCTGGATTTTCCCAGTGTGGGTGCTACGGAAAATTTAATGATGGCAGCCTGTTTAGCCCAAGGAGAAACAATTATTTCTAATGCTGCAAAAGAGCCGGAAATAGCTGACTTAGAAACATTTCTAAATAAAATGGGGGCACAAATTAGTGGTGCAGGAACGGATCTAATTAGGATTAAAGGTGTAGAAAAATTAATAGCTGTTGAACATAGCATTATACCAGATCGCATAGAAGCGGGAACATTCATGGTCGCCGGTGCTATTACAAAGGGCAACATTAAATTAGAAAACATTCAAGTAAGTCACTTAGAAGCTGTAATTGCCAAACTAAAAGAAATGGATGTTAAAATTATTAAAGAAGGTAAGAGCTTAAGGGTAATAGGTCCGGAAACATTACGAGCTGTAGATATCAAAACAATGCCCTTTCCCGGTTTTCCTACTGATATGCAACCTCAAATGATGGCTCTTTTGTCTACGGCTAAAGGCACAAGTATTATCAGTGAAAATATTTTTGAAAATCGTTTTAAACATGTGGATGAACTGCGGAGAATGGGGGCAAATATAAAAGTTGAAGGGCGTATTGCCATTATAAAAGGCAAGGATTCAGGAGGTTTAAGCGGAACTTTTGTTAATGCTTCCGATTTGCGTGCCGGAGCTGCCTTAGTACTAGCAGGATTAGCTGCCCAAGATGCAACAATTGTGGATTCCATCTATCATATTGATCGGGGCTACGAAAATTTTGAACAGAAATTAAGGGTACTAGGTGCCAAAATAATTCGGGTGAGAGAAACTTATAAAGAATGGGAAAAATAAATAAAGAAAAACGCAAACAGTTAAGTTTGCGTTTTAAAAAGTGAAACCCTTGGACAAGTTGTAGCTTGATTTGCTATAATTAGGAAAAGGGATTTTTTTATTTTTAAGTTCTTTATTAAAGGATGAACAGGAAATGAACAATGTTGTGCAAATAGATTCTTATCGGAAGAGAAAAACATCCCCCAAAAATCCTAAAATATTAACCACTGTCATGTATTTATTAATATTGGCAGTGGCTTTCTACTTTTTTCTCCATTCTTCATTTTTTAATATTAAAAAAATTTCGGTTACCGGTAATAAACTTTTAGAAAAAGAAAAAATACTTAATCTAAGTCAGGTGAAAACAGGACAGAACTTAATCAGTATCGATAAAGGTGAGATTAAAAAAAGGATACTTGTGCACCCATTAGTTAAAGATGTGGAAATTAAACGCAATTTACCTACAACTTTAGAGATTGAAATAAAAGAGAGGGAACCTATTGGCCTTGTTGTTTGCCCTGATGGTTTTATCCAGGTTTGTGACGAAGGATATTTTTTAGCGTTAATTGATGATTTAGGCAGTTATAATTTACCGGTAATCAGTGGTTTAAGTCTGGAACAGTTACCGGGTCCGGGACAGAAAATTGAAAATCAGGGTTTATTTAATGCTTTGGCTATTCTTAAAGAAGGTAAACAAGGATTTTTAGAAAACATTGTGGAATTAAATATAAGTAATGAAAATCATATTTTGGCTTATACAGTCCAAGGAATTGAAATAAGATTAGGAACATTGGAAAACATGTCAACTAAGTTAGAAAATTTAAATAAAATTTTAGAAGACGTAATCAATAAAGAGATTATGGGTAATTCAGTAGAGTACATAGATTTACGGTTTTCCGGTCCGCCAGTTATAAAGAAAAAATAATATTTTATCTAACGGAAATAAAGGAAAATCAAGCTTTGATGTGGAATTCATTCAGTAGACTTGTTTTTGGAATTAGGAAAAGAATTTCTTAATATAGAGTTGAAGGAAAGGGGTTGTATGGCTTCATGCTAGAGTTTGATGTAGATGTCCACCAATTTGCCCAGATAAAAGTTATAGGTGTAGGTGGTGGCGGAAGTAATGCAGTTAACCGGATGATTACCTCTGGTTTAAAAGGAGTAGAGTTTATTGCTGTAAACACCGATGCCCAGGCCCTATATATGTCCAAAGCGGAGACTAAAATTCAAATAGGTTTGAAATTAACCCGTGGATTGGGAGCAGGTGCAAATCCGGAAATTGGCCGCAATGCGGCTGAGGAGAGTCGTGATGAAATAGCTAAAGCTTTAAAAGGTGCGGATATGGTCTTTGTTACTGCCGGGATGGGTGGTGGAACCGGTACAGGTGCTGCTCCTATTGTAGCAGAGGTTGCTAAAGAATTAGGTGCTTTAACGGTAGGTGTAGTTACCAAACCTTTTACCTTTGAAGGTCGCAAACGTGCCCAACAAGCCATAGCCGGTGTAGCCAACCTTAAAGAAAAAGTAGATACATTAATTACTATTCCAAATGATCGTTTATTGCAGGTAGTGGATAAAAACACATCCATTAATGATGCCTTTAGGATAGCCGATGATGTTTTACGGCAAGGTGTTCAGGGCATTTCTGATTTAATTGCGGTTCCCGGTTTAATTAATTTGGATTTTGCCGATGTGAAAACAATTATGCAAAATACTGGTTCTGCCCTGATGGGGGTTGGTACTGCTTCCGGTGAAAACAGATCGGCGACAGCAGCCCGCAATGCGATTTCGTCTCCCTTGTTGGAAACTTCTATCGAGGGGGCGAAAGGTGTCCTTCTTAACATAACGGGTGGAAGTAGTTTAGGTTTATATGAGGTTAATGAGGCTGCGGAAATAATTGCCGAAGCTGCTGACCCGGAGGCTACTATTATTTTTGGGGCTGTTATTGATGAGAGTTTAGAAGATGAAGTTAGAATAACCGTAATTGCTACAGGATTTGACCAGAAAAAAAATGATGATGTTAAGGAAGATAAATTTAATCTAAAAACTTTTACTACCGATGAAATAGAGATTCCTGCTTTTTTAAGAAGAAGATAATTTTTAATAAAAAGCCAACCGCTAAGTGGTTGGTTTTTTATTTTTATTAAATTACATTAAATGTAAATTCACGCAAAAAATGACATTTTTCTGAATTTACATAAGCTATAATGGAAAGTGAAAGCAGAGGAGACGAGGTGGTAGGGTGTCGCCCTATACTGATATATATCTAGACGCAGTTTTTTTAATAAATTTTACTATGGACTTTTTTATTTTATGGGCGGCGGCTAAATTAGGAAAATTGCCCACTAATTTTAAGAGACTGATTCTAGGCGCATTTATCGGTGCCGGCTACGCAGTTATGATATTTTTACCTGCATTAAATTTACTGGGCACTTTTTTAGCTAAAATTTTGTGTTCATTGTTGATAATCATAATTTCTTATAAGCCCACAGGTATTAGGTGGTTTTTAAAATCTGCCGCCTATTTTTATTTAGTGTCTTTTATTCTGGGTGGGGCAGTTTTGGGCTCCATGTATCTGTTTAATAGCGACCCTCTGGTAATAGAAACCTGGAACGGGATCATTGTGAATACAGTAAGTTTTGAGGTTTTTTGGTTACTGGCGGGATTAGCCATGGCTATAATTCTGGGAATTTGGGGGGCTTCGTATATACGAAAAAACTTGCAACAAGGTCCATGGTTAGTAAAAGCGGAAATAGAGTTATTTAATACCCTTATCGAAGTTGATGCCCTTGTAGATACAGGTAACCAACTGGTTGATCCGATTAGTAAAGAACCGGTAATGGTGATTGAACACAAAAAAATGGTTAATATTTTGCCACCGGAATTAATAAAAATGTTAGATAATAAAAACTTGCCTCCTTTAGATAAATTAATAAATACCTTATTGGGGCCTCAGTGGGCTACACGTATAAGACTTATACCATTTACATCTTTGGGCAATCAGAACGGAATGCTTTTAGGAATAAAACCGGATCTGGTAAGAATAAGGGATGGTGATAAAGTCTGTACTAACCCTGCGGCTATTGTGGCTATTTATCACCGCAAGTTATGTCCCCAAGGTACATATCAAGCTTTAGTTCATCCGGATATGTTAGTTAGTGACTAGAATAATAAACCACGGATGTACACAGATTATTTAGTTGCTGGTTGTTAGTGGCTGGTATTACGACCTTCGGTCGTATGATTAAGGTTGAGGTTAAGGTTAATAACTTTAGCCTTCAGACAAAATATTAATTGAATCAGTGTTTATCCGTGGTTTAAATATTGACTGGTAAATAAGCGTTGTTCCTGACTAATAATATAGCCCGGAAGAGAATTCTGACCAAAAATATTACCCTAAAGAATATTCTGATCAATTATTTAGCCAAGAAGAATAAGTCTTTTTTAAAAAAGATACGGAGGTGGGCTTTTTGATCTTACAAGGTCAGATTGTAAAATTCAAGTGGAGCATAAGGAAGGCTTTGGCAAGATTACTTAGCCGTTTAGGTCTTAGTGAAGATATTTTTTATGTAGGCAGTAGTGAGGCCTTACCCCCACCCTTGACTCAAGATGAGGAAGAAGTTCTTTTAAAGAGGCTGGAAACAGGCGATAATAATGTGAAAACTGTTTTAATTGAGCGGAATCTACGTTTAGTAGTTTATATTGCACGGAAATTTGAAAATACCGGGGTTGGTATTGAGGATTTAGTTTCCATAGGAACCATTGGACTCATTAAAGCTGTTAATACTTTTGACCCAACCAAAAGAATTAAATTGGCAACATATGCTTCACGCTGTATTGAAAATGAAATTTTGATGCATTTAAGACGTAGCAACAAAACCAAATCGGAAGTAAGTTTTGATGAGCCGTTAAATATTGATTGGGATGGCAATGAACTATTGCTATCCGATGTTTTGGGTACAGACAATGATATTATCTACAAATCTTTGGAGGAAGAAACAGATAGGAAATTATTACATACTGCCATGAAAAAACTTAATCCCAGGGAAAAAAAGATAATGGAATTAAGGTTTGGTTTAAAGGGCGGAAAAGAAAAGACACAGAAAGAAGTTGCGGATTTTTTAGGGATATCTCAATCCTATATTTCCCGTCTGGAAAAAAGAATTATTAAACGCTTAAAGAAAGAGATACAGCGAATGGAGTAAGTAATGCTTTTAATAATTGCTTATTAAGGTTTTATTTTCTGAAAGTAGCAGTTTGATTTGAAAACTGCTACTTTTTTGATTGACTGCAAATTTCGTTTTTTCAGAATGAAAATACTTTAGGGAAGACGGGGCGTTTTCCGGTTTTTATCGAATAAATCCCCTTTTTGCAGGTTATAACTAAACTAAGCTTTGGAAGTCTATAGGGGGTTAACGTGATTGATTATCAATAAAGTAGAAATTTGCGGTGTAGACACATCAAAACTGCCTGTTTTATCCAATGCGAAAATGAGACAACTTTTTAAAAAAATGCAAACGGGAGATGAACAATCACGGGAAGAATTAATTTACGGAAATCTACGGCTGGTATTAAGTGTTATTCAAAGATTTACTAACCGTGGGGAATATGTAGATGATTTATTCCAGGTTGGTTGTATTGGATTAATGAAAGCAATAGATAACTTTGATTTAAATCAAAATGTTAAATTCTCTACCTATGCGGTACCAATGATTATCGGTGAAATTAGAAGGTATTTAAGAGATAATAATCCGATTAGAGTAAGCAGGTCTTTAAGAGATATTGCTTATAAAGCCCTTCAAGTTCGGGATTCCCTCGTCAATAAACACTCTAAAGAACCTACCATAAACGAAATCGCGGAAGAACTAAAGATACCCAGGGAAGATGTAGTATTTGCTTTAGATGCCATTCAAGAACCGGTTTCTTTATTTGAACCTATCTATCATGATGGAGGGGATCCCATTTATGTAATGGATCAAGTAGGTGATGAAAAAAATTCTGACATTAATTGGTTAGAAAATATTGCTGTAAAAGAAGCCCTGCGTAAATTAAATGAGCGAGAACGACTAATACTTACTTTAAGGTTTTTCGAGGGTAAAACTCAAATGGAGGTTGCCGAGGAAATCGGCATATCTCAAGCCCAGGTAAGTAGACTGGAAAAAGCCGCCCTCAATCATATGCGCAAACATATGTAAAAGGGGGTCTTAGGTGAAAAAAATTTGCTTTTTCCTTTTTGTTTGTATGTTTTTAGGAGCAGTATCCATATTTGTGCCGGTCTGGTCTAATAGTGAAAATCAAGAAATCCTTCGGTTGCATATAATTGCCCATTCTGATAACCAGAAAGACCAATATTTGAAATTAGAAGTGAGAGATGAGGTTTTAAGAGATCTCATTGCTCTTAAAGAGTTTAATGATTTTTCTCAAGTTATAGGTTATTTAAAAGAAAACTTATCAGCTATTGAAAAAAACGTAAATAAAGTAGTTGAGAAAAACGGTTTTCAGTATCCGGTGAATGTTGCCATTACTAAGTCCCATTTTCCTACTAGGTATTATGGGGAGAAGATATATCCGGCAGGTGAGTATTTAGCTCTTAAAATAGTTATTGGAGAAGGTAAAGGTAGCAACTGGTGGTGTGTTTTGTATCCTACCTTGTGTTTTCTAGAATTAGAAGAAGAGTCAGAGATTCTAAAGGTTGAAAAAGACAAACCACCGGAAAATGATCCAACAGCACTGCCGGCTATTTCCCAAAAATATGGGCAGGAAAAAGTTAAGGAGAAAGAAAAAAAGGGCTTGGCGAAAAAGTTATATATTCAATGGCAAGAGGTAGTTAAAGAAATGTGGACTGTTACCCGATCGCCTTAGGGCGATTTTTTTTGTCATGAAAAATATATCTTAACATATAAATATATTGTCCACACTAAGGAGGGGTTTTTATGTTGGCCAAGGTTTCTGAATTACAAGAAAGAGAAATCATAAATGTTAGAGATGGGCGAAAATTAGGTCCAATCAGGGATATAGATATTGATGTGGAAACAGGGAAAATCACAGCAATAATACTGCCCGGTCCTGGTAGATTCTTGGGATTACTAGGGCGAAGAGAAGAATATATCGTACCTTGGGAAAATATTATTAGAATCGGTGTCGATGTAATCTTAGTAGAATCTCATGATTTTACGGATATACCGGGAAGAGAAAAAAGATTTTATGAACCAGACAGGTAGTCACTAGTCACTAAATGACCGTTGACACCCAAAAAATTGTGGTTTAAAATTAACAAAATTAAATATAGCTACTGTTACAACAAAGGGGTGTTTTAATGCGGTGTCCTTTTTGCGGTTATGGTGATAGTAAGGTTTTAGATACTCGTTCCACTGATGACGGTAATTCTATCCGTAGGCGCAGGGAATGTGTCCAATGTGGAAAAAGGTTTACTACCTATGAAAAAATCGAAGATGTACCCTTGATTGTTGTAAAGAAAGACGGTAAAAGACAGGTTTTTGATAATACTAAGATATTAAATGGGTTAATAAAAGCTTGTGAAAAAAGGCCTGTATCTTTAAATCAGTTGGAAGCGGTTGTTAATGAGATTGAAAAGGAACTAAAAAACCGTATGGATAAAGAGGTTAGCTCTTCCTTAATAGGTGAGCTGGTAATGGACAAGCTGAAAGTTTTGGATGAGGTAGCCTATGTAAGATTTGCTTCTGTTTATCGAGAATTTAAAGATATTAGCACATTTATAAAAGAAATTGAAAATTTGTTGCGGAAAAACGGAAAAGAAAAAATAGATTGAAGATAAGTAAAAATCTAATTGACAAAAAAACCTTTAAATATTAAAATAAAGTCATTAAAACTTAATAACTTAATAAATAATCTTTTCATCAAGAGAGGCGGAGGGACTGGCCCTGTGAAGTCTCGGCAACCTGGTATCAAGGTGCCAATTCCAGCAGAACTTTTTTGTTCTGACAGATGAGAAGAAGATAATAAGTCATGACTAATTGTCTTCTCCATTTGTTGGAGAAGATTTTTTAATTTTTAGGAGGAGATGAAAATGAGTAAACAACAACCACTTTTAGCATTATTACCCCTTGGCGTGTTCTTGGTGATTTTTTTGGGGACCGGCTTATATCTGCATTTAACCGGGGCTGAGATGGCTTTTTATCAGCTACCTGCTCCTGTGGCAGCTTTGGCAGGTATTATTGTGGGAATGTTAGTATTGAAAGGTTCTTTAAACCATAAATTAGAGGTATTGGTTAAAGGGATAGGCGATTCAAATATCATTATTATGTGTTTAGTCTTTATTTTAGCCGGTGCTTTTGCTACAGTAGCCAAAGCCATGGGAGGAGTAGAGGCTACAGTTAATTTTGGTATTTCCATTATTCCTACTAGCTTACTTTTGCCTGGAATCTTTTTGATTTCCGCTTTTATTTCCACAGCCATGGGGACATCTATGGGTACCATTGCGGCTATAACCCCTATTGCTATCGGTATTGCTGATAAAGCAGGTTTAGGTTTAGCTATTGCTGTAGGTGCAGTTATCGGTGGAGCTATGTTTGGGGATAATCTTTCCATGATCTCTGATACAACTATTGCCGCTACCAGGACTCAAGGTGCTGAAATGAAGGATAAATTTAAAATGAATTTCTTTATTGCTCTACCTGCGGCTATTCTTACCGTTATTTTCTTAGCTATTTTTAGTAGCGGTACCGGAACTCTAGACGGTCATTATCCTTATACAATCATTAAAGTAATACCTTATCTATTGGTTCTGGGACTGGCTTTAATAGGTATGAATGTTTTCGCTGTATTAACTATTGGGATTATTACTGCCGGTGTTATTGGTTTGGCGGGTGGAGAAATCGGTTCCCTTTTACATTTCGGGCAGCTTATTTATGAAGGATTTACCGGTATGCAGGAGATTTTCCTACTTTCTTTTTTAACCGGTGGTTTAGCGGAACTTAACCGCCACTACGGGGGTTTGGATTATTTATTAAATTTTGTTGGTTCCCGGATCAAAAGTAAAAAAGGAGCCGAATTCGGTCTGGCCGGTTTAATCAGTGTGGCTGACATTGCTACGGCAAATAACACGGTAGCTATTGTTTTAGCAGGTCCAATTGCTAAAGATTTAGCTGAAAAACATGGTGTCTCCCCTAAACGTGCTGCCAGTATTTTAGATATTTTCTCTTGTGTTTGGCAAGGGCTAATTCCTTACGGAGCTCAAATATTATTAGCCGGTTCTTTGGCCGGTCTGTCACCCTTTGCTATTATCCCTACTTTATGATATCAATTTATCCTGGCTATTATTACTCTAGTTGCCATAGCTGTAAATTTCCCCAAGGAATAAACCTTTAGTTTAAAAGGCATACCCGGCTAATAAAAGCCGGGTATGCCTTTTGTAACCACAAATTACCTAAAGGATTTATTATTTTTATGTCGAATTTCTGCTAGAAGTTTATAAATATCTGAGAAAAGGAGCGGGGATAATTTGCTGATTAAGTTGATTTATGAAGATGAACAACTTCAATCTATTAAAGAGCAGATTAAAAACTTAGAGACAAATCAGTTATATTTTTTAGAAGAATTTATTCGCCGGGAAAAAAAAGAAAGAAAACAAAGAGTTTTTGCTGAGTGGAAAGAAACTTTGGAAACAGTTATGGAAGAAAAAAGAATAAATAGTGAACAAAAGTAAGAAAGTACATATCTGGAAACATTGACCAATTTAGCTCCTTATTTTATAATTTAAGAAAAAGTAAGGAGGTAGGGTAAAAATGAAAGTTATTTTTCATGGACACGCATGTTTTACCGTGGAAAGTGGTAATAAAAAGGTTATCATTGACCCCTTCTTGTCCGGTAATCCTCTGGCTAAGAAAAAGCCGGAAGAAGTGGAGGTAGATGCAATTCTTGTTACCCATGGTCACGGTGACCACTTAGGAGATACCTTGGCTATAGCTCAACGTACCGGTGCAGTAGTGATAGCACCTAATGAATTAGCCGTTTACTGTCAGAATAAAGGAGCTAAGGCTCATCCCATGCATATAGGTGGTGCCTATGAGTTTGATTTTGGAAAAGTGAAACTAACTCCGGCCTGGCATGGTTCCGCCGTTATAAACGGAGAAGAAATCATCTATACCGGTAATCCCTGTGGTTTTCTTTTAACCATGGATGGCAAGACCCTTTATCATGCAGGGGATACAGGGTTGTTTGGTGATATGGAGCTAATTGGCCGGTTACATAATATTGATATTGCTCTTCTCCCCATAGGTGATAATTTTGTTATGGGTATTGATGATGCTGTGGAAGCAGTAAAAATGTTAAAACCCAAAAGGGTTGTTCCCATGCATTATAATACATTTGATGTAATAAAGCAGGATCCTGATATTTTTGCTAAAAAAGTGGCCGATCTTGGTTTTACCTGCAATATTTTAAAAGTAGAAGAAGAACTAGTTTTTTAATAACACAAACATTTTTGTTTGTGTTATTTTTTTTCTTACTCTATAAGAGTCGTAATTAGTAAAAATTTCTTAGGGGTCTTAAATTTTTTCTATATTTTTGGAAAATGTAAGGTAAAATGGTTATGGTAAGACAGTTTAACAGTTAATCTCAGGAGTTTTTTGCCTTTGATAAAGGTTTTTGTGGTGTGTGTATGTTAAAATGCAGGAAAAAGTAGTGACTAAAAGGAAATAAAAATGTTATAATAGAGGTAATTTGTTAATTGAGGGGTAATTTATGCTGGATAATGTGTACTGGGCGATGTTGCATAAGCTATGGGGTACAAAGGGTAATAAAATCCTTATCCAGTTTTTACAAAATATCCAAAATATAAAAGGTATTGATTTTTGGCAATTAACAGAAAAAGAAATTTGTGAAAAGTTTCCCTTCATTTCCCAGGAAATGGCTAGGGAATTTGTGCTGGGTCGGGATAAAATAAACTTAGATGTTGAGGAGAACAAAATAAATAAATTAAATGTAAGGATTATCTCTATTAAAGATGAGTCCTACCCAAAATTATTGCGCCATATATTTAACCCGCCTCCTTTACTTTATGTACAGGGTAATTTGGAAGAAAAAAATTTGTCAATTGCTATTGTTGGTTCTAGACGTGCATCTCCCTATGGAAAAAAAGTCGCCTACAGTTTCGGACAGCAATTAAGTGAACAAGGTGTGCAGATAATCAGCGGCTTAGCCAGGGGTATCGATGCAGCCGGTCATGAAGGTGCCCTTGTTGGTGAGGGAGGGACAGTTGCAGTTTTAGGTAGCGGATTAGACATTATTTACCCCAGAGAAAACTATAATTTATATAAAAGAATTATTAATTCCGGTAAAGGGGCGGTTATTTCTGAATTTCCCTTAGGTACAGCTCCTTTAAAACTACATTTTCCTTTGCGCAATAGAATTATCAGTGGATTAGCTCAGGGAATTTTAGTTATTGAGGCGGGGGCAAAAAGCGGTTCTTTAATCACTGCAGAGTTAGGATTAGAACAAGGCAAAGATGTTTTCGCTATTCCCGGTCCAATAACCAGTCCTTTAAATCAGGGTAGTCATAAACTGATTAAAGAAGGAGCAAAATTAGTAGAAAATATAGATGATATCCTAGAAGAGTATGGGCAATTGTCTTTATTTAAGAACGAGAATAAGAAAAGAACCATTCAGCTCACTGAATTAGAAAAGAAAATTTTGGATAGTTTATGTATTGAACCTTTGACAATTGATGAGATTGCTTTTAAAACCGAATTATCTGTATCTTCGGTAATATCTACGCTAAGTCTTTTACAAATAAAGGGTTTGGTAAAAGAGACTGCAGGAAGGAAATTTATGACTTTGAATTGAGGTGATTGAATTTTGGCCAAAGCATTAGTTATTGTCGAATCACCTGCTAAAGCAAAAACTATCAGCAAATTTTTAGGGAAGAATTATATAGTAAAAGCATCGTTAGGACATGTGCGGGATTTACCGAAAAGCCAGTTTGGTGTAGATACAGAGAACGATTTTGAAGTGAAATATATAACTATTCGCGGTAAAGGCAAGATAATTCAAGAATTAAAAGGAGCCGCCGGCAAGGTTGAGAAAGTATACCTAGCTCCTGACCCGGACCGGGAAGGAGAGGCTATTGCCTGGCATTTAATGCATATTTTAAAACTAAATTCTCAAGAAAAATGTAGAATTGAGTTTAATGAAATTACTAAAAATGCTGTACAAGAAGCTGTTAAAAACCCCCGGGAAATAGATTTAAACCGGGTGAATTCTCAGCAAGCCAGAAGGGTATTGGACCGTCTAGTAGGTTATAAACTTAGTCCTTTACTCTGGCGCAAGGTAAAAAAAGGGTTAAGTGCAGGAAGAGTACAATCAGTGGCTTTGCGGCTTATTTGTGAACGGGAAGAAGAAATAAAGGATTTTGTACCCGTTGAGTACTGGTCTTTACTAGCCCTTTTAAAAAATAATACGAAAAAGGTTATTGAAGCCAAATTAATCAAAAAAGATGGACAAAAAATAGAAATAAACAATCAACAGGAAGTTGATGCTATTTTAGCCGACTTGCAAGGTACCACTTTTATAGTCAAAGAAATTAAAAAACAAAAAAAACAGCGTAATCCTGCGGCACCTTTTACAACCAGCAGTTTACAGCAGGAAGCTTATCGCAAATTAAATTTTACAGCCAAAAAAACAATGCGTATCGCTCAACAGTTATACGAAGGAATTGAGGTAGGTAAAGAAGGCAGTGTAGGTTTGATTACTTATATGCGTACCGATTCTACTAGAATTGCCCAAGCGGCTGAAAAAGAAGCTCGAGGGTATATACTGGATAAATTTGGAAAAGATTTTTTACCGGAAAAACCACGGGTGGCGAAAAGTAAAGGAAAAATTCAAGACGCCCATGAGGCCATTAGACCTACTAATATTTTTAGGGAACCTGAACAGATAAAGAGTTTTTTAAATAGAGACCAGTATAAATTATATAAGCTTATTTGGGATAGGTTTTTAGCCAGCCAAATGGCTCCCGCTGTTATTGAACAGACAACAGTATTAATTAGTGCGGGTGATTATGAATTTAGTGCCTCTGGTTCCGTTACAATTTTTAAAGGGTTTATGGAAGTTTATGTAGAGTCCAAGGATGAGGAAGAAACTAAAGAGGAACCTTTAGCTCAGGTTACGGAAGGTCAAGAGTTAAAACTCCATAAATTTGAACCGAAACAGCATTTTACTCAACCTCCTCCCAGATATACGGAAGCTACTCTAGTGAAAACTTTGGAAGAAAAAGGAATTGGAAGGCCCAGTACTTATGCACCTATTATTGATACTATTCTTTCCCGGGGATATGTGGTGCGGGAAGGAAAACAATTTTATCCAACAGAGTTAGGGACGGTTGTTATTGATTTACTAAAAGAATATTTTCCTGATATTGTCGATGTTAAATTTACCGCCGGTTTAGAAGATAAACTTGATCAGGTGGAAGAAGGCAATGTATACTGGAAAGACGTATTAAGAGACTTCTATGCCGGTTTTAGTAAAGAATTAAAAAACGCAGAAGAGGAAATCAGTAAAGTGGAAATTAACGAAGAAGTTTCCGATGAAGTTTGTGAGCAATGTGGGCGCAACCTGGTAGTTAAATTCGGACGCTACGGTAAATTTTTAGCCTGCCCTGGTTTTCCGGAATGCCGTAATACCAAACCTTTACTGGAAAGTATTGGCGTAAAGTGTCCCAAATGCTTAAAAGGAGAAGTGGTTATTCGCCGAAGTAAAAAAGGCAGAGTTTTTTACGGTTGTAGTAATTATCCGGAATGTGAATTTGTAAGCTGGGATAAACCCGTTGAAGAAAAATGTCCTCAGTGTCACAGTTTCCTAGTGGAGAAGAAAAGCCGCAAAGGATTAATAAGGGTTTGCAGTAATAACGAATGCAAATATGAACACTTAATTAAGAAGGAGGAGTAAATTGGTAGCGGTTACAGTCATCGGCGCAGGGTTAGCAGGCTCAGAGGCGGCCTGGCAAATAGCTCAACAAGGAATTAAAGTAAATTTATATGAAATGCGGCCAGTAAAAACTACTCCCGCTCATAAAACGGATTTATTTGGAGAATTAGTATGTAGTAATTCTTTTCGTGCTGCCGGCTTGGAAAATGCAGTAGGTCTTTTGAAAGAAGAAATGAGGTATTGTCATTCTATTTTTATGGAGTGTGCAGATCTGCATCAAATACCAGCAGGCTCTGCCTTGGCCGTTGATCGGGAAAAATTTGCCACCTGTCTTACTCAAAAAATTTCTGCACACCCTTTAATTACAGTAAAACGGCAGGAAGTTTCCGAAATTGACGGAAAGACGATCACGGTAATTGCTACCGGTCCTCTCACTGAGGGGAAAATGGCGGAAACAATCCGAAGGTTGACCGGTGAAGATTATCTCTATTTTTATGATGCAGCTGCTCCTATTGTAACAAAAGATTCAATTGATATGGAAAAGGTTTTTTGGGCTTCTCGCTACAATAAAGGTGAGGCGGATTATTTAAATTGTCCTCTGACTAAAGAGGAGTACGACAGGTTTTATCAGGAACTCATTAGTGCAGAAGTTCATCCCCTAAAGGAATTTGAACAAGAAATATATTTTGAAGGTTGTATGCCCATCGAGGTAATGGCTCGAAGAGGAAAACAAACTTTATTATTCGGTCCTCTAAAACCTGTAGGGTTAATTGATCCGCGAACTCAAAAGCAGCCATATGCGGTTGTGCAGCTTAGAAAAGATAATCAAGAAGGAACCTTATTTAATATGGTGGGCTTTCAAACACACCTGAAATGGGGCGAACAAAAAAGGGTTTTTAGTTTGATCCCCGGTTTAGAAGAAGCTGAATTTGTTCGGTACGGTGTGATGCATAGAAACACTTTTGTTAATTCACCTAAAGTTTTAAAGGAAACGGGTCAGTTAAAAAGACATCCTAATGTTTTTTTAGCCGGACAGATAACCGGTGTGGAGGGATATGTAGAATCTGCAGCAGCAGGCTTAATAGCCGGGCTCAATGCCGGTCGTTTAGCTAAAGGGAAGGAACTTTTGACTTTTCCGCCGGAAACTGCCTTGGCTAGTCTCTTTAGGTACATTACTCAAGCGGAAAGTAAAAATTTTCAACCTATGAATATTAATTTTGGCTTATTACCACCTTTAAAAGAAAAGATTAAAGATAAACGGCTAAAAAATAAAATGATTTCCCAGCGCTCTCTCCAAATTTTACAAAAATATATTGAAGAGAGGGGTATCTTTGACCAATAAAAAACTGGTAGAAGAGGAATTTCTTTATTACTTAGTGGCGGAAAGGGGTTGTTCACCTAATACCCTGGAAGCTTATAGTCGCGATTTGCAAGATTTTTTATTATATTTGGAAGAACAAGAAGGAAATAATCTGGAAAATTTAGACTTTAAAGAAGTGGATAATATAACAATAAGAAAATATTTAGTTTTTTTGCAAGGGAAGGGACTGCAAAAATCTTCTATAGCCCGAAAACTAACCACTTTAAGAACTTTTTTTAAGTTTCTGGTGAAAAACCATTATCTAACCACTAATCCTGTAAGTTTAATAAAGACTCCCAAAATTCCTAAAAAACTTCCTGTAGTCTTAACTCCAAAAGAAATAGATGCTTTTTTAGAAGAGGCTTTGGGGAAGGCTGATGTTTTAACAATTAGGGACAAAGCCATTTTTGAGGTTTTGTACGGATGTGGATTAAGAGTTGGTGAATTGGTTCACTTAACTTTAAACAATGTTAACTTAGAGTATCACTATATTAAGGTGTGGGGGAAAGGAAACAAAGAAAGAATCGTTCCTATTGGGAAAAAAGCTTTACAGGCTATTGAGGAGTACTTAACAATTAGTCGCCCTGAATTAGCTCCCAAAAATTCTTCAAATATTTTATTTCTCAATTCTAGAGGAAACCCCTTGACAACCAGGGGGGTTCGTTATATTGTTGATAAATATGTGGAAAAGGGAGCACTGCACTATAAAATAAGTCCTCACGTTTTTCGACATTCCTTTGCCACCCATCTTTTGGACAATGGAGCAGATTTACGAATTGTTCAGGAGTTGTTGGGACATGCAAATTTGTCAACAACACAGATTTATACTCATGTTTCGCAAACAAGGATTAAAAAAGTTTACTATCAGGCTCACCCCCGAGCTTAAGGAGGTTTACCTGTAATGTTTCATGGGACGACGATTATTGCTGTCCGTAAAGATGGTAAGACTGCTATGGCCGGTGACGGTCAGGTTACCTTTGGTCAAAACACTATTATGAAGCATAAGGCCCAAAAGGTACGCCGGTTGTATAATAACCAAGTTTTAGCCGGTTTTGCCGGGTCGGTGGCCGATGCTTTTACATTATTAGAAAAATTTGAAAGGCGATTAGAAGAGAGTTATGGAAATCTAAAAAGGGCTGCCGTAGACTTGGCTAAAGAATGGCGTTCTGATAGAGTGTTGCAGAAATTAGAGGCTATGCTTATTGTAGCTGATAAAGATACAATCTTAGTTATTTCCGGCAACGGGGAAGTTATTGAGCCAGACGATGGGATTGTTGCCGTAGGTTCCGGAGGTTCTTATGCTTTGGCTGCAGCCAAAGCCCTAAAAGAATGTACTGATTTGTCTGCACGGGAAATTGTGGTTAAAGCCATGGAAATCGCTGCTTCTATTTGTGTGTATACTAATAGTCATTTTACGGTGGAAGAGCTATAGGATAGGGGGTAACATTATGGAAAATCTTACTCCGCGTGAAATAATCAGAGAATTAGATAAATACATTATTGGGCAAGATAAAGCCAAAAGAAGTGTAGCCATTGCCTTACGCAACCGTTACCGACGCAGCAAACTTCCTGAAGAATTACAGGAGGAGATAACCCCTAAGAATATTATTATGATTGGGCCTACCGGTGTAGGTAAGACGGAAATTGCCAGAAGACTGGCTAAAATAGTCAAAGCACCTTTTGTTAAAGTAGAGGCCACTAAATATACGGAAGTAGGTTATGTAGGCCGGGATGTAGAGTCTATGGTAAGAGATTTAGTGGAAGTCAGTGTCCGCATGGTGAAAGAAGAAAAAATGGCTGAGGTAGAAGAAAAAGCCAAAGAACTTGCTGAAGAAAGACTTTTGGATATTTTAGTTCCTTTGCCTCAGCGGAAAAAGAAAATGTACAATCCTTTAGAGGCTTTTTTTCCTCATAGTCAAATAACTCAGGAAAAAAAGGAAGAGGAAGCAAATGAGGAAAAACTAATTCGGGAAAAACGGGAAATTATTAGACAAAAATTACGTCGTTTTGAACTGGAAGAAGAGTATGTAGAAATAGAAGTAGAAGAAACAAATCAGACTATGGCGGACATGTTCAGCAACTTAGGACTAGAAGAAATGGGTATAAACTTTTATGATATGTTTAATAATGTTTTACCTAAAAAAACTAAAAAAAGAAGAGTAAAAATAAGTCAAGCACGCAAACTATTAACACAAGAAGAAGCACAGAAACTGGTAGATTTTGAGGAGGTAAAACAGGAAGCCATAAAAAGAGCCGAGAACTCAGGAATCATCTTTATAGATGAAATCGATAAAATTATAGCTAAAAATGGGGGGTATGGACCAGATGTTTCACGGGAAGGTGTGCAACGTGATATTTTACCGATAGTGGAAGGAAGTACTATAACCACCAAATATGGCAATGTAAAAACAGACCATATTTTATTTATTGCTGCCGGAGCATTTCATTTATCGAAACCTTCGGATCTAATTCCCGAGCTCCAAGGCAGATTTCCCATAAGGGTTGAGTTAGAAAGTTTATCCAAAGAAGATTTGCGCAAAATATTACTGGAGCCGGATAATTCTTTACTTAAACAATATATTAATTTATTAAAAACTGAAGGTGTTTTGCTTGAATTTACTGAAAACTCTATTGATGAAATAGCAGAAATTGCGTATACTGTAAACGACCAAACTGAAAACATCGGGGCCAGAAGGTTGCATACTATAGTTGAAAAACTGCTAGAAGATGTTTCTTTTTCTGCTTCAGAAATGGCTGGTAACAAAGTTGTTATTGACAAAGAGTATGTTCAGGAAAAATTACGGGATATCGTAATCAACACAGATTTAAGCACATATATCCTTTAGATGAATTAATTAGGAGGTAATAAGAATGAAGACACTTTTAGAAAAAACCAGGACTTTAAATAAGTTGTTACAAAAAAGCGCAGGAAACCCAGTAGATTTTAAAGAAATTGCCGATGTACTATCCGAGATGATTGAATGTAATGTATACATTGTGGGCAGGAAAGGAAAGATACTTGGTTATTCTTTTTTAGAGGGTTTTAATTGCGAGATTATTGAAGAAATAATTAACGAATTTGAAAGGTTCCCGGAAGAATATAATGAAAAGCTTCTTACAGTTACTCAGTCTCAAGCTAATATAAAAGCAGAAAAAAACAAGTGTGTTTTTCAGGGTCCCCTTGGATGTGAATTTTCAGGTAAAATTTCCACAATTGTTCCCATTTTGGGTGGTGGAGAACGGCAAGGAACTTTGTTATTAGCCAAATTTGAAAGTGAATTTACAGAAGCAGACCTTATTTTAGCAGAGTATGGTGCAACTGTAGTTGGTATGGAAATTTTAAGGTCCAAGACAGAAAAAATAGAAGAAGAGGCAAGAAGAAAAGCCGCTGTTCAGATTGCCATCGGTACATTATCTTATTCCGAACTGGAAGCAATTGAGCATATTTTTAAAGAATTAGACGGACCGGAGGGCCTTCTGGTTGCTAGCAAAGTAGCAGACCGGGTAGGTATAACCCGTTCAGTAATCGTTAATGCTTTACGAAAGTTTGAAAGCGCCGGTGTTATTGAATCCAAATCTTTAGGAATGAAAGGAACCTATATTCGTGTTTTAAACGAAAATCTTTTAGAGGAATTAGAAAAAATGAGGTCATAAAAAACCAGCAAAGGCTGGTTTTTTTTAATCAAAATTTAGAATGTCGAAAAAGGGTTTTTTATCCAATATATCGAATATAATACAAGAACCATGGCAAACATTGTCTTTTGAGGTGAAATTATGATGAAAATTTTTCAGGAAGACCCTACTTTCCGTTTATTGAATAATTCTTTGAAAGCTGCAAGTTTAAGGCATAACGCTATTTCTAACAATATAGCTAACGTTAATACCCCTAATTACAAAAGACTGTTAGTTAGCTTTGAAGATCAATTGAGAAATTGTTTAATGAATGAAAAATCCCCTGTTAAATTGAGGCGAACCCATCCCCGCCATATTGGCTCCGAAATGGAGATAATTCAACCTCAGGTTATTCAAGATAATTCCACTTCTTTAAGGACTGACGGTAATAATGTGGATATTGATATGGAAGTGGCCTTACTTAACGAAAACACCATGCGTTATAATACTCTAGCTCAGACTATGAGTAAAAAAATGTCTCTGCTTAATAGTGTGATTAAAGGAGGACGTTAAAAATGTCTTTATTTAATACTTTTAAGATTAGCGCTTCCGGTTTAGCAGCTGAAAGATTGCGAATGGACCTAATTGCAGACAACATTGCCAACGCCGAAACTACTCGGACAGCGCAAGGTGGGCCTTATCGGCGCAAGCTGGCTATTTTTACACCCTACCGGAGTTTTGAAAATGTTTTACGGGGAGAACTTTCTTTACAAGGGGTAAAGGTTGAAAAAATAGTCGAAGACAAATCACCTTTTAAATTAGTTTATGATCCTGACCATCCCGATGCAATCCCAACAGGTCCTCAACAAGGGTATGTGCAAATGCCTAATGTGAATATAGTAGAAGAAATGGTAGATATGATTAGTGCTACTAGGGCTTATGAAGCCAATGTGACAGCATTAAATGCAGCGAAGTCTATGGCGCTAAAAGCATTGGAAATTGGTAGAGGTTAAGGAGGTTAAAACCCATGAATTTATCACCGGTTGATGGAAATTACAGCAATAGGCTATTGCTAAAAAACGAAAATCCTAAAAATAATGTTAGTTTTGGCGACCTATTAAGCAAGGCCTTAAAGAAAACAAATGAATTACAGCTCGAGGCCGATGAAAAAGCCCGGGCTTTTTCTCTAGGTGACCCTAATGTAGATATTGCAGATTTGATGGTTAGCATGGAAAAGGCCGGCTTAGCTTTATCTTTAACAATAGAGATAAGAAACAAATTGCTTGAATCTTATCAAGAAATTATGCGGATGCAGGTGTGAATAAGTGACTGGTGACTAGTTAATAGTGACTAGTAGTTTAGTGGCTAGTTATTAGTGGCTGTTGGCTAGCAGATTAGATTTATCTTCAAGGTTAGTCTTGTTGGGCAGATTTAATCTATTATTAAGCCATGAAGAGTAAGTCTTTGATGTAATGGCTCGTGGCTAGAATCACGCCCACTATTAGACTAAAGTTATTCGTGTTAATCTGTGGTTAAATAGCTTCAAGTCACTGCGACAAAGTGGAAGGTGAAACCGTAAATTTTACACTAACAGTCATATAGACTTTGACGAGGTGAAAGTAGTGAACTTAACTGAATTACCGAACCAGGCTAAAAATATGTGGACAGGTTTTAACAACAAACAAAAGATCATTATAGCTGGCAGTGCTTTAACGGTATTTATCCTTTTAATTTTATCTGCGTTTTTTTTAGGGAAAACAACATATGAACCCCTTTATCCTTCTACTTTGAGTATTAATGAGTCAGCTATGATTACTGCTAAATTGAAAGAAATGAATGTAGATTATAAATTGGCTGATGATGGAACAACGATTCTCGTACCGGCTGCCTTAAAACATCAATTGCGGTTGGATTTAGCCAATGAGTTGCCTAGAGGTGGTGTAATCGGGTTTGAAAGTTTTGAGGAAACTAAGTTCGGAGAAACAGATACGGATAAAAGGATACGTTACTTGGCTGCACTTCAAAATGAATTAACTCGAACCATTCAGGAAATGGCAGAGGTAGATTTGGCTAAAGTGCATATAGTACTACCTGAAGAATCTCTTTTTATCAGCGAAGAAAAACCGGCTACAGCTTCTGTATTGCTGAAACTTAAGCCATACGCCACGGTGGATAGACAAAAAATACGTTCTATTATTTATTTTATTAGCAATAGTGTGGAAGGTCTCAGTCCGGAGAATGTAACTGTAATTGATGTCCACGGTAATCTTTTATCAGAAGGTGTAATTAATGATAACGGCGAATTGGCCACGGCTAATTTAACCGTAACCCAGTTGGAAATAAAAAAACAGTTTGAAAATGACTTATCTAAATCTTTACAAACTATGCTGGAAAAGGTAAAAGGTCCTGGCAAAGCCGTAGTTAGAGCCAGTGTAGAGTTGGATTTTGACCAAGTGGAGACTAGCAGTGAAGAGTATGGAGATCAGGTTTTGCGCAGTGAACAGGTCAAAGAAGAGTATACAGAAGGTGTAACCACCGGCAGTAACCCTCCTGTAGGTGTGGAAAGCAATTTGCCTCAGTTAGACAGTTATCAAGGGATGGACAATAGTGAAACAAGTTCGGAAAAAATTGAAACCATAAGGAATTATGAAATAAGCAGAGTTTTGGAGACCAGAAAGAAGGCTCCCGGAGAAATAAAACGTTTGTCAGTGGCAGTTATTATTGATGGTGAACTGACTGCTCAAGAACAAGAAGCGATTGCGAGTATAGTGAGTAATGCTGCCGGCATAAATGAAGCCAGAGGTGATTCGGTAAGTGTAACAAGTTTGGCTTTTTCCGGGGATAGTTTCGCCGCTCTCCAGGAAGAATTGGAACAAATGCAGGCAGCGCAACAAAGAGCTCAGTTAATAAAATACGGTATCTGGGGTATGCTGATTTTATTATCGGTCTTAGCCGTGTTTTTAATTATACGGAGAATGAGGACCAAAGCAGAAACAGAGGTTGTCTCTCCACCTCAAACTGTAGGCAGTTATGAAGAAATGCTGGCCAGCATCTCGCCAGAAGATCAAGAAAAATTAGAAATAGAAAAACGAGTAGAGAAAATTGCGAAAACACAACCTGATAACGCAGCTAAAATAATCAAAACATGGTTAGCGGAAGATTCGAGGTGATTGGTTTGCCACGTGGTGAAAAAATAACCGGCAGACAAAAGGCAGCTATTTTTTTGATTGCGGTAGGTCCTGAACGTTCTGCCCAGATCATGAAAAATTTAAGTGAAGAGGAAATTGAGAGACTGACCCTAGAAATCGCCAATTTTCGCAAAATATCCAATGAACAAAGGGAAAAGGTTTTTGAAGAGTTTTATCAATTATATTTGGCCAATGAATATATCGCCCGGGGAGGTATTGAATATGCCAAAGAGGTATTGGAAAAAGCCCTGGGAAATCAGAAAGCAATCAGTATAATCAATAGGTTAACTTCTACCCTTCAGGTAAGGCCCTTTGATTTTGTTCGCAAAGTAGATCCTACTCAATTACTTAGCTTTATCCAGGGTGAACACCCCCAAACTATTGCTCTGATTTTAGCTTATTTAGACCCGGAACAGGCGGGTATAGTCCTCTCATCTTTGCCTATGGAACTACAATCAGAAGTAGCCAAAAGGATAGCTCTTTTGGATCGGACTTCCCCGGAAGTAATTAAGGAGATTGAAAGTGTCTTAGAAAAGAAATTTAGTAATTTGGTAACAGAAGACTATAGTGTTGCTGGTGGTATCTCTTCTATTGTGCAAATCCTTAATCGGGTTGATCGCAGCACTGAAAAAACTATTCTGGAAACTTTGGAAATACAGGATCCGGAATTAGCGGAAGAAATTAAGAAACTTATGTTTATTTTTGAAGATATAGTTTATTTGGATGATCGTTCTGTGCAACAAGTCCTGCGTGAAGTTGATCAAAAAGATTTAGCTTTGGCTCTAAAAGGTTCCAGTGAAGAAGTGAAAAACAAAATAATGAATAACATGTCTAAGAGAGCAGCACAAATGATCCAGGAAGAAATAGAATTTATGGGGCCGGTTCGCATCCGTGATGTAGAAGAAGCCCAACAGCGTATAGTAGCCGTAATTCGACGTTTAGAGGAAGCAGGAGAAATAATAATCTCCAGAGGCGGGGGTGATGAAATAATTGTCTAAAATTATTAAAGCAAGTCACTTAGTTGTCATCAGGAATGAAAACAAGATTTCCAACAGTTCGACAGATTTTTTAACTCCCCAGGAAGCACGCGACTTATATAAGGAAACCCGGGTTCTTGTTGAAAAACTACTTGATGAGGCGAGAGTAAAAGCTGCAGCTATTTTGGCCCAGGCCCAAAAAGACGCAGCTGAATTAGTCCAAAACACGAAGGAAGAGGCTGAGCGCAAGGCCCAGGAAATCATTGACCAGGCTTTTCTTGAGGCAGAAGAAATTAAAGAAAATGCTTTTCAGGAAGGTAGAAAGCTAGGTGAACAAAAAGGACTGGAAGAAGTTGATGAATTAAGAGAACAGGCCAGGAAAATTGTGCAAAAAGCTTATGAAGAAAAAGAAAAGATCCTGGCTAACTTGGAAAATGATATTGTTAATTTAGCCGTAAAAATAGCGGAAAAGGTTATTAAAAAAGAGTTGGAAGTTAACCCCCAAACTTTTCCTCATATGGTGAAATCAATTTTGGAAATTATCAAAGATGCGAAACAGGTAACTTTAAAGGTTAATGAAAAGGATTGTTTACTTGTTAAAAACTCTTTTGATGAACTCAAAGCAATAATTGCCCAGGGCGAATTGAAAATTGAAATTGATAGTTCTTTAAATTCCGGTGATTGTCTGGTAATTTCCGAAACAGGAATAATAATGTGTGAGCTAGATAATCAATTAGCAAAGATTCGTTCTGCTCTATTGGAAGTGAATTCAGTTGTATGATTTTGCTAAATACTTTCAGGCATTAGAAAATATTTCACTTTTAACTTATAAAGGTTATGTTACGGAAATCATCGGTTTGATCATTCAAGCTGAGGGTCCCCGTGCATCCATGGGGGAGTTATGTTATATATATTCCGGTGACAGAGAGATTCCTGCGGAAGTGGTAGGATTTAAAGAAGGGAAAACCTTATTAATGCCTCTAGGTAATTTTACAGGGATAAGGCCCGGCTGTGAGATAGTGGCTACCGGGG
>ENA-OWOZ01000983-OWOZ01000983.1-bioreactor-metagenome-genome-assembly--contig:-NODE-983-length-29535-cov-4.059678_pt1 | contig 29535 bp, 28 predicted proteins | sample MGYA00238140_ERZ651804 | MGnify/ENA primary metagenome ERZ651804 (study PRJEB26910, sample SAMN07631232) | bioreactor metagenome | isolation source: Switchgrass digestor | place: USA: Dartmouth... | reverse complement strand
AAATAAAAAAACCTGCGGGGCAGGTTATCAAAACATATTTCAAACATAAAAATATTTAATTTTTTCAGCCTACATGGTCAAAAAGCTTGTTCAAAAGAAAGTTGAATGTTTCCAGCTCTTCTTCCGTATAACAGCAAAGTGCATTCTTTAAAAACTCATAATGCTCAGGTACGGTCTTTTGATAAAGTTCCTTCCCTTTCTCAGTTAATTCCACTCTCACTACTCGCCGATCCTTTTTATCCTGAATTCTTTTTACTAAGCCTTTCTCTTCCATTCTGGAAATAATTGAAGTAATATTAGAATTAACACAAGCAGCTTGTTTGCTTAATTCAGACATAGGTGTAGACTCTTCAATTGATAAGTTCCACAAAATATTAAATTGACTTGGAGTCGTTCCGTGCTTCCGCAAATCCTCTTCCGCTACCCTTTGCACCTTAGCAAAAGTTCTCCGTAACAAAGCCCAAGTTTCTAATTGTTTATTCATAATTCCTACCTCCCTTCTTTAAAAGTTTCTTAATATGTATATAGTTTCTTCATGAATATTTTTATTCCTGCCATTATTCTGAAAAGTGTAATTTTAAAATTTGTCGGCATAAAAAAGCTTAGACAAAACTACATTTTAAAAGAGGAAACAATCTCAATAAGAAATCGTGCAAAGGAGAATAAAATGTTTTCTGTTCTTATTAGTAGTTTATTAGCAGGACTAGCTACCTTTTTAGGTTCCCTAATTGTAATTATTCTGGGAAAACCAGGGCAAAAGACACTGGCCTGGCTTTTAGGTTTTGCTGCGGGAATAATGTTAACTGTAGTAATTATTGATTTAATTCCTTCCGGGCTGGCTTATAGCAACCTGGTAATTACCGTTTTGGGGTTTTTCTTAGGGAACTTGCTCCTTTTCTTTTTAGATCTATTAATCTCCTGGCTTCCACCTGTTAAAAAAATGTGTAAAACGCAAGAAACAGGTCATTTATTAAAAATGGGTTATTTAATTGCAACGGGTATCGCTTTACACGATTTACCAGAAGGAATTGCCATTGCTGTGGGATATAGTGCTACAGAAGATTTAGGCATAATCATTGCCCTGGCTATCGGTTTGCATAATATTCCGGAAGGGATGGCTACTACAGCACCTTTTAAAATGGGAGGTATGAAAAACCTTAGTATTATTCTCTTAATTTTGTTGGTTAGCCTGGTAACACCTTTGGGTGCCCTATTAGGACTAATTTTGGTCTATATTTCTCCTTCTTTAATCGGCCTCCTTTTGGCTCTTGCCGGCGGTGCCATGACTTACATAGTTAAACGTGAGCTTTGGCCCGAATCCCGCCGCCGCCATCCCCATTACGCTTATTTAGGCGCCTTTTGCGGAGTGATTTTGATGCTTTTGGCCGAAAATTTGCTTTGATTTTAAACCACGGATAAAAAAGTGGGCGAGTCTAATACTTACGGGATATTCAAGATGTCAGTGGGCGTGGGGCGAGAATTAAACTCCCTCCGGTCGTAAGGTTAAGAGGTAACTAAAAGATAATTGAACCACAGACATGCATAGATTTTGAGATGGCATTATGGCTCACGGGTTAAAATGCCAGTTTCTCGCTCACTCGCTCACTAATAGACTCGCCCACTATTTTTAGTCACCAGTCACTAGTAACCAGTCACTAAGTTGTATATTTTCCCTTCCTCTAACAAAAACTTAACCTAGCAAAGGCTAGGAGGCTAAGAATGAAAAAATACTTACTACTGGGGGGAACCGGTTTAATAACCGGAATAGTCAATGGATTACTAGGCATTGGAGGAGGCACTATTTTAATCCCGGCCATGATTTTTTTATTAGGCGAAAAACAGCACCAGGCCCACGGTACTTCATTAGCCGTTATTTTACCCACTGCCCTGGTTAGTACCTTCATTTATAGATATAATGATTCTTTAGATTTAAATTTAACCGTCAAAGTAGTTGCCGGTGCTGTTATCGGCGGTTATCTGGGAGCTAAACTGATGAATAAAATCCCTGCTACGACGCTGAAAAAAATTTTTGGTATTTTTATGGTAATCGCCGGACTAAGGATGGTGTTTTAGTTTGCTTATTTTTCTTATTGGTTTTTTAATGGGGATTTTAAGCGGATTAGCTATTGGGGGAGGTACTTTATTGGTTCCTGCCCTTATCTATTTAGTAGGGACAGAACAGCATGTAGCCCAGGGAGTATCTCTGGCGGCTTTTATTCCTACTGCCGTTGTGGCCGTCATTACCCACTACCGGCAAGGAAATGTAAAAATTAAATTAGCCTTTTATTTAATAATCGGCAGTGTAGGAGGAGCAGTCATCGGCTCATTCTTAGCCCACAACCTTAATGCCCGGATATTAAAAAAAATATTTGGTGTCTTCTTAATAGCCATGGGTATTTATGAATACATGGGCAAAAGTAAGCTGGCCAGGATAAAAGAAATGGAAAATAATAAAGGAAATACAGATTTAGAATAAGATTCTGACCAAAAAAATTGCACTGAGCTATCTCAGTGCTTCTATTATTATACCTTTAGGCAAAGGCACATTGAAAAATACACCAAATACAATATAAAAAATCACAGTCACGAAAATGCCCAGTCCAGTAGATAATTCTCTGGTAATATACATTGCTTTTCGGGTAGCCTCAGCGGTAGCATTTAGCACTCCCCCGGCATCGCGAATATTGACTGTTTCTATTAATTTCCCTGTTTTTGAAATCTCATGGGCCATATCGTCAATGTTACATAACTCTTCCCGGAAATGGTCAATGATTACCACACCTCCTACATTGGGGTTTTTAGCTAAGCCGCAAAGGACATCAAAAGTCATTTTTAGGTCAGATTTAGTTTGACAACGACCTAAATGGTGAGTAATGGGAATTGCACCGTAAATAGTATTGGCTACCCTTTCCACGGTACTGTTGGCATAAATTGTAGCTGAGAGAATTAAAGTATAATTACGACAACCTACCTGACCGTCCGGACGACGGAAACCATACCATTTAGTCATTAAAATGCACATCCTTTCTTTTCAGAATGTAGATCCCCACGCCCTCTCATGGGTTCAATATTATGAACATGAACATGATCTCCTACCTCAATATCACATAAAGCACGCCCAATACTTAAACCATATTTCCAAATTGTTTCACCTTGCTTAATTGGACGAATGGCTACCTTATGACCGTAAGGGATATCGCTGTTTACGGTCACAGAATGTTCCTTACCGTCAAAGGTAACAGGAATAGTCATCCCTTTTTTAATGTCGTTGGAGAGAATAGTAGCCACATTGTCCTTAAACTCATCAACTACATAGGCAACTTTTACACTCATTTGGTTTAACCTCCTTTATCTAAATAAATTTAAATTATAGTGGTATGTGGTATGACCTCTTATGATTATTTTTTTAATTCTCTATTCTTTTCCATTTTCCTGCTTTCTCTTAAGATAATTTTTAAAAATCATAAAAAAAATTAATATTTATTTCTTATAAAAACATTTGACTAATAAAAAATATATGTTCTTGCTTATTTTAAAAATTGCCCTTCCAAATATGCTAAAATAAATATACAAAAGGATTTAAGGTGAGTAGGATATGCAATTATTACAGGAGATTGCCCAAAAAATAAAGGATCAAGGCGGTCAGGCTTTTCTGGTAGGAGGCTGTGTGCGGGATAAACTCTTGGGGATTGTCAGTAAAGATATAGACGTGGAAGTATATGGTTTAAGTCTTGACCGGCTTAAAGATATCTTATCTTTATTTGGTCCTGTGGACCTGGTAGGCAAGTCTTTCGGAGTTTTAAAAATCAAAGGTACCAACATTGATTTTGCTTTACCCCGTCAGGAAATAAAAGTAGGAAAAGGGCATAAAGGTTTTAAAATTACTCTGGATCCCTTTTCTTCTTTTAAAGATGCTGCTAAAAGACGGGATTTCACCATCAATGCGATATTAGAAAATATCTTAACCAGTGAAATTATCGACCCTTTTGACGGTCTAAAAGACCTAAACAGGGGGTTAATACGTCATATAGACACCAATTCTTTTCCGGAGGACCCATTACGGGTATACAGGGCAGCCCAATTTGCAGGTCGTTTTCAGTTTACTATTCACCCGGAAACAATTGAACTTTGCTCAACTATTGACTTAAACGACTTGCCTAAAGAGCGGGTATTTGCTGAGTTAGAGAAACTATTAGTCCAGGGAACCTGCCCTTCTCTGGGTCTAAAAGCTCTAGAGAAAATGAACGTTATTCAAAATTATCATCCACTCCTGAATGCCCTTATCGGTTGTGAACAAGATAAAGTTTTTCATCCGGAAGGAGATGTTTGGCAGCACACCTTACTGGTGGTAGATGAGGCCGCCCGCCTGCGCCACCTTTCCCGTAAACCTACAGCACTTATGCTTGCCGCTCTCTGCCACGACTTAGGTAAACCCTATAGCCGGCAAATTTACCAAGGGAAAATAACCAATTACGGCCATGCAGAAAAAGGCGCCCAATTAACTGAAGAATTTCTCTTAACCATAACGGATAACAAGAAACTAATCAAGGATACAGTATCATTAGTATTAGAGCATATGATACCCTATGCTTTATACAAACAAAACGCCTCCCTTAAAGCACTGGGCAGACTAATCCAACGGGTAGATGTTCATGAACTGTTAATCCTAGCTGAAGCTGATTTTAAAGGCCGTGGTTCCCATAACCTGGATTTTACTCCCGTTAAAGAATGGTTCCAAGAAAAATTCCGAGCCCTGGAAATGGACTCGGAACAGAAAATAAAACCTTTAGTAACTGGAAAGGATTTAATCGCTTTAGGATTGACTCCCGGTAAGCATTTCAAAGTAATCTTAGACAAAGCCCTAGATTTACAGTTAGAAGGTTTATCAAAAGAAGAAATTTTAAAGAAATTAAAGACTTAACAACCACAAAACAACATAGAGGAAGTTATTAAAATCCAAGACCATTTATAAATACTCGCTTTAGCACCGTTAATGCCTCCGCTCGAGTGAGAAATTCATCTGGCCTAAAGGTGCCGTCTGGATAGCCTGCAATAACACCTTTAGCCAAAGAATTTCGCGACCAATCAGGGATATCCTTCGCATCATTAAAAACTGATAAATCTAAAGGTTGATGTTCTTTAAATAATGCTAAAGCTTTACTGGCCATAACAGCAGCTTCCACTCGGGTAATAGGTTCATTAGCTATAAATTGTTGGTTTCCAGATGCTGTTAAACCTTCTTTAGTTAGTGCAGCTACGTCACTTACTACCCACTCTGGAATTTCTCCGGCGTCTAAATAGTATTCAGCCAATATATTCCGGGCTTCCTGTAAAGTATATTTTTCTAGAATGGGCCTATCAGGGTTAATATTTAAAATCCTATATAAAAGACTGGTAAATTCAGCTCTGGTGATATTTTGGTCTAATTTTATATATCTAAGCAAACCATCTTCTGGATATCCTTCCACAATACCCAAACCATTCATCCTATTCACAACAGGTTCAGCCCAGTGATCATTAACGTCTAGGAACTTCGGCTCAATTATACCAAATACATTAAACCAACCTTGATATTCTCCGTCATTAATTGCTTCTACTTGGCCATTTTCTTTTTCATAAGATGCTAAAGCAATCCATTTTTCTATTTCCTCATTCCAGTAATAAACCCGTGGTACCCGCTTGGAATTTGGTTGTAAAACTTCCTTATCATAAACAAGTGTTATTTTTGGGGTAGCTTTAGTCAAATATACAGGCTCACTTAACGAAATATATCCGAACATTCTGTCTATTAAGGCGCCGTCTAACAGTTTTATTTTATCTATAGAACTACTATAAATAATCTCCCCTGGCGTACTGCCGTTATTGAAATCAGAATCATCATCTCCATCATCATTATTGTCACCGTTATCTTCCGGTCTATCAAACAGGATGAATAAAGTACCCTCAATAGTTTCCAAAGTAGCTTCAGCAGGTATTTCAAAATATACTTTTATATAAGTTTTTCCCTTAGCATTGATCGTAGCCCATTCTTTTTGATTTTCGCCATTAATTATGAACGGAATTCCCGTTGTTCCATCCTCTACACCTATATACTTTAATCCTTGATTCATAATTTTATAATCAAGGGGCTTGTCCTCCAGGTTTTCGATATAAAACAAAGCTGCCCATTCATACCTGCTGTTAGGTTGGAAGCCATAACTTTTTCCGTCAACACCCCTAGAGAAATCAAAGAGCATACTTCCATCACTATTAAAGCTAACTACAAAATCGTCATATCCCAAAGTACCAGGAGGATTAAGATGAAACTTTATAAAAGGTGCATCCTTAGGTATGGCTACCCGTATCTCTCCGGCAACTACACAATTTACCGTTGAGATATTAACCGAAAAAATAAATAAGCTAAAAACAAATAAATATGCAAATATTACAAAACTTTCCGTTTTTCTTTTGTTTTTTTGTTTCAGATTCAATTTCATTTCCATCCCTACTTTTACCATAAATTGGTATTTATATTATATTGTATTAGGGATTACTTTTCTTGGTACTTTGGAGGTATGTAAGTACCATTTTTAAACCACAGATAAACACGGATAAATCACCATGCGTGAACATTGTTATTTTACAAAAAATGGCTAAATGTTTGTAACTAGTATACTTGCAAAAAACAAAGGGATAAGTTGCTTATCCCTTTGTCCCTTAAGATTTACCTTTATTTATTCAACAACCTCTCTTATTGCCTCAGCGTGAACTTGTAACGTATAACTTTCATCACCAAAACCGCCATCAACACCTTTGAAATTCCAATCAATACCAACTGATTCACCTGGTCCCAATATAACATACCTTTTTTCATTCCAACCACTTACAAATCTGTTACCATAACCATGCATTAATGCCTTAGGATATTCCTTACCAGTCCATTCAGGAACTTCACGGTCACTAGAAACAGTGTGTAATCCCCGCATCCAAGTATCACCAGGATATACACAGTCAAATCTTAGTCCAACCTTAATACTTGTGTCAGTTAAGTTATTTTTAATAAAGAATAAATCATTAAAAAAGTAACTACTTCCCGGCTGGAATCCTGAATTAGAAACCCCACCAGTAAAATCAATTGTCATTTTACCATTTTCACCTATCTTTGCAAAATCTGTAAATGCCGGGTTTTCCACAATAGCTAATAATGCATCATCAGTTGGTACTACCGATAATTTTGCATTATTACTTACAGCGGCACTTGTATACGCCATGGCTGCCATCATACTGGCCATACATAATAATGCAACTACTAAAATTAGACCTTTCCTCATCCTTTCTACCTCCCGAAATTATCTTATTTTTTTGTGCTGTGCACCGCACTTTCTGAGTTAATTTTATAACCGGTCACTCTCAATTGCTTCCCTCCCTAGTACACTTCTTTTTTGGAATAGGTCTACTCTACTTAAGTGCCTTCGTATAATAAAGCCTTCCACCTTTTTCTTGATTTCTTTTCATAAGTACCATTATGATGGTATACTTTTGTCCCATACTGTTTTCTACCCTGGGTTAATTCCTCTAGCCCTATATAATTACTACAATAAAAGGAAAGGAGGAATATTTTTATGAAGTTACTATCACGAATTTTAGTTGCCTGTTTATATACCGTCACCGTTATAGTGCTAATAGCCTCTGTGGGTTCGGCTATCACTCAAAAACCCTTATTAATGACTGCCATTCGTTCTAACAGTATGTACCCACTTCTGGAACGAGGAGATATGGTTTATATCAAAAATTTATCCCCGGATAGTCCTCTTAAATATGGTGATATAATAGCCTTCACTACCCAAAACGGAAGCTTAGCTTCCCAGGGTTTAATCATGCATCGAATAGTTGGTGGGAATGAAATTGATGGTTACATCACTAAAGGTGATGCCAATGATTATACTGACCAGGAATCCGGAGGAACCGGTCCTATTAAAAGAGAATGGATTACCAGTAAAGTCCCTACAATTGGCAAATACCCTTTAAAAATTCCTTTACTAGGTTACTTACCCCTTTGGATGGAAAACTTTAAAACAAATTCCTATACCCTACCAGGTATCGCTCTCTTTTTAGCAATCATCATTGGGATAAGTGAACTTGTTGAAGGAAGAAAGAAGAGGAAAAAGAAAAAAAGCAAATTAGAACTCCAGTTAATATATTTCTTTAGCGGCTTAACCATTACCATTATGTTAAGTACATCCATGCTAGCTGCCAGTCAGCATCTATCCCTTAGTTATGAAGTTTCTGAAGCATCCCAAGGAGTTATCATGGGTAGTAGTGTAGGTATCCTTAAGGTGGGCGAAGAAGTACAACGGCCTCTTTCTGATCTTAGTAATAAAGGATTTTTCCCTATAACCGCTACCATTACCAGTAAAGATAAGCAATTATCCTTTAGCCATGTGAGTTTATCCCTAAGTCCAGGAGAAAAAATCAAAGTAACTATGGATGTAAAAGCCACTACCCCGGGTAAATACAACTCTACCATTTGGGTAGGCATGTTCTTTCCTTTTCTCCCCAAATCTCTTATTTACTGGTTAAGTCAGCAAAGCTTTTGGTTAGCTTTATTCGTAGTTTCACTAATCCCGGGATTACCTGTTATGCTTTACCCCTTGATTGATTCTCACTTGCGCCGAAAAACTCTAAAAGAACTCCGCCGACTTAGACAAAAAGCATTTATTTAGTTACTAGTGACTAGTGACTAGAAATTTTTGTTCAGTGTTCGGGCAGGACATAGTAACAAAGTCACTCGTCGTTTGATTGTCTTGTTCTCAACCTTAACCTAAAATAACAACACCGTGGATAATTTGAATCCCCGGTGTTGTTATTTTTATATTAACCCTTTAGAATTGGCAAAAATGGCTGCTTGGGTCCTGTCGGACAGCTGCAACTTATCTAAAATCTGACTGACGTGTTTCTTTACTGTGTATTCAGTTATAAACAATTCACGAGCAATTTCCTTATTACTCAAACCCCTGCCCAATGCCTTTAGTACTTCCAATTCCCTGGGAGTTAGTTCTTTCAATTCATCATCTTCATCGTCTTTGGTGTCAGCTAACATAAGTTCCATTAGGCCTGGATCATAATACTTCCTACCCTTACCTACAATTCTAATAGCCGATAATATTTCTTCCGGTAAGGCTTCCTTGAGTACATAACCATCCACTCCTATTTCTCCGGCTTGTCTAAAGTCGTCCTTATCTACAGAAGAAGTTAAGATGATAAACTTGGACTGACAACCCTCTTGCCGAGCAACTTTAATTATTTCCAAACCATTATCATCAGCCAATTTCAAATCCATGAGAGTTAAATCGGGATCTTCTTTATTTAATAATTGTAAAGCCTCTTCCCTATCCCCGGCTTGTCCTGCTAACTCTAGCATTTCATCAAGAGAAAGGATAGAAGAAATTCCCTGTCTGACAAGTGGGTGATCATCAACTATAACTATTCTCATAGCCATCCCCCTTTATTAAACTACTATTTCTTCTATTTTATTTAAGGGAAATACCACCCTAACCTCTGTTCCTTTTCCAGGTTCGCTGTATAAATTTAATTTTCCACCTGCACTAATAGCCAAATTCCCCATATTAGTTATTCCTAGCCCTCTATTTACCGAAACTGAATCATTATATTTAAATCCTACTCCATTATCCTTTACTAATAACCTTGCCTCTTTAGCATCAATAAATAAATTTACGGTAATTTTTTTACACCTTCCATGGCGAATAGCATTTCCAGTAGCCTCGTAGATGATTCGATATATTGCTTTTTTATGGGAAACAGATAATAAATCTTCATTACCAATAATATTAACGTTTACTTTAATCTCATTTAACTTGGCCATATTTTCCAGATAAGCCCTAAGATTAGCTGTAAAGAAGTCCTTTTCTCCTTTTTTTCTAGCACTTAACCGATAAATAGAAGAACGCAATTCCTGTAAAGCTTCATTTGCAGTTACTCTGGTGAGATGTAATCTCTCTTTTAAAATTTTCTCAGATAATTCATCCCATTTAAGATCTAAATAATATAATGAACTGGAAATACTAAATAACCTCTGAGACACCTTATCATGAATTTCATTTGCTATCCTATTTTGTTCCTCAGCAATTAATAAGTCCTCTGTTGTCTTTTGAAGGTATAACCGTTCTAATATGATCGAACTTAATTCCGCTAAAAATGAAAGATGCCTAATGTTTTCTTCTATTGTAACTACTTCATTAGAAAGTTCCTGAAATCCTAATATACCATAATATTTTGAAGGTGTACGTACAACAGAAATGTAAAAAGTCTCCTTATCTAAAAATAACTTTTGCACTTGAGTAGTTTGCTGAAGTTTATCCCACTCAGCCAACAGTTTATTTTTAAAGTTAATCATATACTGGCAATTAACTTCTTGACTAAAAATTACTTCAGCCTCTTTTCCTGGGCCAGGAGCTAACCAGCAAAAAGCCAAGTCAGTATCTGTTAATTTTACCGTATAGTCAACAAAACTCTTAGTTATATTATCCAAGCTATCCATAGTATTAAAGGTTTCTACTACACGATACAAGTCCATAAGCCTGGCCATAGTACTTTTAATCTTGTCATTTTTTCTTTTTAACTCTTCACCTTGAACCTGCAAAACTTCGGCTTGTATTTCCAACTGCTTAATAAAAATAGATAATAATCGTACTACTAAAGTAATTAATAGAAATACCAGTAAAATATCCGCCTTTTCATAAACCGTTTCCAAAAAGCCGGAATTATTTATATTAAATAATCGATAGGTAATTACCGAAGAGCAAGTTACATAAAAAAACATATTAATTAAGCTAAAATATGAAGAAAGAAAGCTGCCGGCAACAAGAACCGGGTTTAAAGCATACCAAAGAAAGGGACTATCTAACCCTCCGGTGGGTATAAGTAATAATGCAATACCCAAAGTTTCTACTAAAACAATCGTTTTTAAAATCACAGGGTAATCTATATGTTTAATATATAAATCAGTTACTATCTTAGCCGAGATAATTACAGTGACTACTACCCCTATTTTAAAAATTAATGATGCTTGAGGTGGACCTGTTAAATAAAAAACTGAAGTAATTATTAAAGACAAAAAACGATATATACAGACAATAGTTTTCCTATCTAGTTTGGTGATATTAAAGTTATTTAGCATGGTTAGGGTCACTTCCCCAAGACTTAATACCCACCTTAGGAATATTTTTTTCCCTTTTCGCCCTTACTTCAGTTTTATAGATATAATCGCCATCAACCACATAATAATGAGCTAAATCTTGGCTAGCTAATTTTCTAAAAACAGGTTGTTCTCTCTCGTCAGCTATTTTAAGAAGTGACTTAAAAGAATCAATGGTTATGCAGATTTTATCTTTAACATCTAATTCTCGCTCTAAATTAATAATTCTGCCCTTATATTTCTTATCAATCTTCGTGATATTGGTAACCATTAGTCTTTTTATTCTTATTTTTTTAACTAAATTGACAAGTATGAAAATTAGACTACCTAAAGATATAACAGAAAAAGTATACCTTGCCGCAACCAAAGGATATTCTTTTCCAAATAGAATAAAGCTTTGTTCAATTATATCGCTCATAATAATAGGCGTCTCTTTAAAAAATTCCAGTTGGGCGTCTTTATTCAACCTAATCACACTATCGGTATAGTCAAAAGTAAGTTCAAGTTCCCGATCTAATTGTATTTTTTCCTCACCATAGATGACTTGCCCCTCCAAAATCGGCCTAATCCGTAATAGATAGCTACTAGGCTGTAATTTCAATTCCCCTGCTACTTGTTCAATATAATTCCTTATATCTACAAGGTTTATAGAATACTCTTTATTTATAATGGAATTAATTGTTCCCTCTAGATTAATAGGAGTATCCTGTTCAAGAATAAAACTTCTTTCCCAGTATCTATCAGCAGTTAGAGTCAAAAGTACTTTCTTAGTTCCATCAACCTTAACCGGCTTGTCCGCTTCCACTGTGGAATTCACTTTAACTAAAAGCTTGTCCGTAATATTGGAAAAAATAGCTTCATCAGGTACTACAATACCTCCTTGAGGATAAAGAGTACAGGGCTGGACAGAAGCTTTATATTCAAAAGTTGTCTTAAAGGAGATGTTATTTTCTTCTACCCTTTCTTCTATTTGTAATGGCTGCTGGAAAGCCTGCAAAGCAAAGCCGGTAGATATGATAAATACAAATATTAGCAATATATATGCTATCCTTTTTTTATTTTCACTCATCACCGTCCACCCCACTATCTGAACTACTATTTTGAGTATTATCCGTTTCATCGTCCGGATTTGCAGTGCTAATTTCAGCACCATCACTTATATTTTCATTATTTTCTCCGGTATCCAAACTATCCAGTAATCCACTTAGGTCAGGAATATCATTTGGATTGCCACCACCTGTCCCCTCAAGGATTTCTTTTTCAGGTTTCGGCGGTGACTTTAGCGTCAATTCAACGGAACAACCTTCTATTTGGGCATTACCACCAGACCAATTGGCAATATAAGTAACATTAAATCTTTGAGTTACACTTGTCTTTTCGCTATTCCATAAGTTATTAATATATTTATCACTTACTTCAATTTTTGCCTTTATTGGTACGCAAACTCCTGGTTCAATTCTTGTTTCATCCCAATAAAGAGTAACTTCATCACCATAGGCCTCTCCTTTTTGAATTATTATAGGAACAGACATATTATTTGTTATCCCTTTTTCCATATACTTATCATAATAGTTATTTTCCCCTAATTCTAATTCTATGGAGTCTATTACACAATTTTCCGGGACTCCGATTAGTGCATCCTCTGAAGCCACAATCTTCAAAGTAGCTTCACTGTTCACTTCGGCACTGGTATAACTGGTAACCCCTTTTATTAAACCGAAAGAAAATATAAGCAAGAGACCTAAAATTAAAACCTTTTTCGTCAATTCAGACCAACTCCTTTTATTATGTTTTAGGCTTGGACAATTTTTTCCCGAAAAAAAAATACGCACCCGTCCCTAGGTTGGCCGGGTGCACTACTTGCTCCATGTGATCCAAGTGCCCAAATAAAGATCACACTTCAACACATCCAACTAAACCAAAAATTTCTCTTTTATTGGTACTAATTTCCTATTTAAGTTAATACTAAAGTATTATTTAAAATTGCACTATTATAATTCCATCTTTTTGTGGTAATTCCTTCCAAAATATTTGCTATATATTGTCGTATCCCAGGACTTTTTTATAGGCTTTTTCTACAAATTACAGCAAAATAATTATACTTAAGGACATTAAAAAATGCGGTGGGAAATTAATCCCCAGCCGCATCTACCTATATAATTATTTGTTTTATAACCCCATACCTATGATAAACAACCGCATCAACACAGTTAAAGCTTCTGCTCTAGTTATGAAATTATCTGGTCTAAAGGTACTATCAGGATACCCCTCAATAACATCTTCAGCTAAGGAAGCTTGAGCCCAATCAGGAATATCCTTTGCGTCCTTAAATTGTGTTAAATCTATGGGCTGATATTGTTCCAATATCTTAAATGCTTTGCTAACCATAACTGCAGCTTCTAAGCGGGTGATAGGTTCATTGGCTAAAAATACACCTTCACTTGCATCAACAAGACCTGCTTTTGTAGAGGCGGCTAGCACTTCTACAACCCATTTGGGAATCTCTGCAAAGTTTTCGAAGTACTCCTCTAAAATTGCTTGTGCTTCATCGTAGTCATAGGTTTCCAGAATAAGATTATCCGGATTAATATTTAACAGCCTAAATAGTAAAGATATGAACTCCGCTCTGGTGATATTCCGATCTAATCGAGCAGTACGAACTAGGCCTTCTCCCGGATATCCCTCAATTATACCTAACCCGTTCATTCTATTGGTGGTAACTTCTGCCCAGTGTTCATCTATATCTATGAATAATGGTTGAATTACTCCGTAAACATTAAACCATCCTGTGTACTGTTTTTTGCAAGATAAAATTCCTCACTCCCAGTGGGGATTTCCTTTTGCAACTCTGGCCAATTATATTCTGCAATAAATACATAATATAATTTATAGAATCTTTTATTTTATTATTGGCTAGAATTAATTGTTGATTGGTTGCATTAAGTATCGTGTTTTTACTTTCAATTTTTTGGGAATAATCGATAAGTAACTGAATTGCATAAGTGATTAGAATTAGACTAAGTATTAAGTTTTTACTGTTAGTAAATAGAGTAAGACCTTCTGCTTGAAACAGAACAAGAAAGAGCCCAGTTGAACCAAATAGATAAATAAATAGATTTAACCAGACAAACTTTTTACCGAATTGTACAGATGATATGAGCAAAGTATTTAGCGAATACCAAACATAGGGACTGTTGATACCTCCAGAGGGTATTAAAATTAAGGTGTTACCGATGGTTTCAATAAGGATTAATAACCCGACCTTTGACCTACAGTCCCAAATGCTAAAGTAGACATAATTTAGTACAATAGCAGCAATAGAAATGGAAGTAATAATAAAAGCTTTAGTGTATATGCTTTGGGTAATATCCCCAAATAAGAAAAATAAAGACGTTACTACCAGAGAAATATACCGATAAATAATCAAAACTTTTATGGTTTCCAATCGATTTTTGAAAGTCAAACCTTTCACATTTAATTTTTTGATAGGCCCCTCAACCCCTTATTCTAGAGGAGGTAAAAAAAATACCCACCCTCTATAGAATTTGGGTCGAAGGAAACCCTTTATGCTCCATAAACATAAAAGGTTTCCCATCAAATAAATGCCACACGCACATTTTTTACTGTCTATCCTGGGTCTGGTATATTCACCAACTTCATTAAATTTATATTCCTTTTTACTTTTCTAACAACTTTTTTCCTTCGATTATAGCTTTTTTCACCTGTTCCGGTGCCGGGCCGCCGGTTACCTGCCGTTTTTCCACACAGGTAAAGACAGAAATGGCTTCATAAACATCTTCTTTAATCAGAGGGCTAAAGCCTTGGAATTCTTCTAACGTAAGATCATCCAGATTTTTAGTATTACTTAAACAATATGCCACCAGTTTACCCACTACTTCATGGGCATCCCGGAAAGGCAAGCCTTTCTTAACTAAATAATCGGCTAAATCAGTAGCATTAGTAAATCCGCCTTTACTGGCCTCCAGCATCTTCTCTTTATTTACCTGCATAGTAACTAGCATGGGAGTAAACACCAATAGACATTTTTTTAAGGTATCTACAGTATCAAACAGCCTTTCTTTATCTTCCTGCATATCTTTATTATAAGCCAGAGGTAACCCTTTCATTATGGTCAGCATAGCCATCAGGTTACCATAAACCCGCCCTGTTTTCCCTCTGATTAGTTCTGCCACGTCCGGATTTTTCTTTTGAGGCATGATGCTAGAACCTGTACTGTAGGCATCATCTATCTCAATAAACTGGACTTCCTGGCTGGACCAGAAAATCAGTTCTTCACAAAAACGGCTAAAATGCATCATGATAATAGAAGCCGCTCCTAAAAACTCCAGTACAAAATCCCGGTCACTCACTGCATCCATGCTGTTTAAGGAAACACTGCTAAAACCTAACTCCCTAGCCACCTGTTCCCTATCTAAAGGAAAGGTAGTACCGGCTAAAGCTCCTGCTCCCAAAGGCAATACATTAACCCGCTTTTGGCAGTCAGCTAACCTCTCTAAATCACGAGAAAACATCTGGAAATAAGCCATTAAATGATGAGCCAGGGTAACAGGTTGTGCCCTCTGTAAATGGGTATAACCGGGTAAGACAGTATCTAAATGTTTCTCTGCCAGCTCTAAAAGGGCAGCTAAAAGCTTTTTTAATAATTCACGGAGATTATCAATTTCCTCCCGTAAATACAAACGGGTGTCCAGTGCCACCTGGTCATTACGGCTGCGGCCTGTATGTAATTTCTTACCTACAGCCCCGATTTTTTGGGTTAATAAAACTTCTATATTCATGTGAATATCTTCTGCACTGACATCAAATTCTACTTTCCCGGCTTCTATATCTTTTAATATTTCTTCTAACCCCCTAATTATCTTTTGGGCTTCTTCCTGAGTAATTATCCCCTGTTTCCCTAACATCCGGGCATGGGCTATACTCCCCTTAATATCCCAATAGTAAAGCCTTTTATCAAAAGAAATGGAGGAATGAAAATCCTCCACCAATTCATCTGTATTTTTACTAAAACGTCCACCCCAAAGCTTTTTCAAGGTTACTCAACTCCACTTTCAATTAATAGTTCAACTTACAAAAAAGCATCTACTTTAAGTTAAAAATAAAGATGCATCTGCTCTGCAGTAACTTAGCTAAGATGCATCTACTAATAAGTTTAACTTACGGGATGCATCTTTTTATTATGCAATAATTTGATGCATCCCCAAAAATTACTTTCATCGGATGCATCCCAATAAATCGGCTCTCGTCGGATGCTTCAGCCTATATATCCTAAAATATAAGATTCTGACTAAAAACATTATCTATAAGCTTTAATGCGACCTTAACCTTTAAGGTTCTTTTCCATCAACGCTCTAACCTTTAATGGCAATCCAAACAAATTGATAAATCCTTCCGCCTCTTTTTGATTATATACCTCTTCTTCACCAAAAGTAGCCAATTCTTTATTGTATAGGGAATAAGGAGATTTTGTACCGGCAGGAGTGCAATTACCTTTATAGAGTTTCATCCGAACGGTCCCGGTAACTGTCTCCTGAGTAGAGTCTATAAAAGCATCCAGGGCTTCTTTTAAAGGAGTATACCAAAGACCATCATAAACCAACTGAGCGTATTTAATAGCAACTATATTTTTATATTCCATTGTAGCTCTGTCTAAAGTTAAATATTCCAACTCCTGGTGAGCTTGATGAAGTAAGGTTCCCCCCGGTGTTTCATAGACACCGCGCGATTTCATGCCTACCAAACGGTTTTCGACAATATCCACAATACCTACACCATGCTTGGCGGCCAGTTCATTGGCTTTTTCCAATATGCCTAAGGGGCTTAATTTTTCACCGTTAATACTGACGGGTACACCTTTTTCAAAATCGATTTCTACATATTCTGGTTGGTCTGGGGCATCTTCCGGACTTTTACAAATTAGAAACAAGTCTTTTGGGGGTTCATTCCAGGGGTCTTCTAAATCTGCACCTTCGTGGCTTAAATGAAAGACATTGCGGTCCATACTGTACGGACGATCTTTAGTTACAGGCACAGGGATTCCCCGAGCTTGAGCATATTCAATAGCATCTTCCCGCGATTTAATATCCCACTCCCGCCAAGGAGCAATTACCTTTATATTAGGGTTCAAAGCCTTAACAGTTAACTCAAAACGGACCTGGTCATTACCTTTCCCGGTAGCACCATGAGCAATGTATTCAGCACCTTCTTGTGCAGCAATTTCCACCAAGCGCTTAGCTATCAAGGGGCGCGCAAAAGATGTCCCCAGTAAGTATTTACCTTCGTACTTCGCTCCTGATTTAAGTACCGGAAAAACAAAATCACGAACAAATTCATCTTTTAAATCTTCAATATATATTTTACTGGCTCCTGATTTAATTGCTTTTTCTTTTAAAGGAGCAAGTTCTTCACCTTGTCCTAGATCTGCGGACATACAAATAACCTCTAAATCGTAATTTTCTTTTAACCAAGGAATGATTATTGAAGTATCTAAACCACCTGAATAAGCTAAAACAACCTTTTTCATCTTTTTTTCCTCTCTTTCGTAAAATAGCAACTGACTAAAATACAATCATTACTGAAATTATTCTTATGATCGCTAGCCCCGATGGGCTTAACGATCTCAGAGGGGCCTTAAATCACTTAGAGAAGTGCTGCTAAAATGGCTTTATGGGCATGAAGCCTGTTTTCCGCCTCATCAAAAACTGCCGACTGAGGTCCATCCATAACTTCATCTGTTATTTCCTCACCCCGGTGAGCCGGTAAACAGTGCATAACAATGGCCTTCTTATCAGCCAAAGCTAAAATTTCATTATTTATTTGAAAACCTGCAAAATGATTTTTCCGCTCTTCAACCTCTTTCTCTTGACCCATACTGGCCCAAACATCAGTATATAATACATCTGCCCCTTTACTTGCTTCCACCGGATCATTTCCTAAAACAATCTTACCACCATATTCCTTGGCAAAAGCTTTACTCATTTCAACTATTTCTTCTAAAGGCTCATAGCCAGGAGGACTGGCTACCCTCACTTCCAATCCTAATTTGGCACCGGCAATCATTAAAGAATTAGCAACATTATTTCCATCACCAATAAAAGCTAATTTAATGCCTTCTAACTTCCCTTTATGTTCTAAAATAGTTAACATATCAGCTAAAGCCTGAGTTGGATGATATAAATCTGTTAAGCCGTTGATTACAGGTACATCAGCATACAGAGCCAATTCTTCTACCTCAGCTTGTTCGTAGGTTCTAATTAATATCCCGTCCACATACCGGGATAACACCCTGGCCGTATCGGCAATAGTTTCCCCCCGGCCCAATTGTAAATCTTGTTTGCTTAAAAAGTGAGCCAGACCACCTAATTGAAACATGCCTGCCTCGAAAGATACTCTTGTTCTGGTGGAAGATTTAGTGAAAATCATAGCCAAAGTTTTCCCTTTTAAAATTTCATGGCGAACACCCTGTTTATATTCTGCTTTTAATTTCAGGGCCAAATCTAATAAAGCTTTAATCTCCTCCGGTGTAAAATCTTTTAAACTAAGAAAATCTTTACCTTTTAATTTTGCAATCATAAATTTTCCCTCCTTGATGCGTATAATTATACAAGAATATGTATATTCATGCAATAGAAAAATTTTAAAAAACCCTTGCCAAAGGGTTTTTTTCACCAAATTATATGTGGGTTCGTAAATATCTCCTGCACCGTTAAAGCTAAAGCCTGGGTGGCCAGTTTCATCAGTTTTTCTCCTTCCTGCCCACCGGCTTTCTTGGCGAATTCCAAGGTATGAGCCGGAATATCTCCAGCCCCCAATGGTAAATAAGGATGAATGGCAGGTACCTGCCAACTCACATTGCCCATATCCATAGAGCCCACAATTTGATAAGGCTTTTTATCCATTTTAATCCCCAAATACTGGGTTTTTTCCAGAAAAACCTGGGCCAGTCCTTTATGAGTCCTTAGAGGCAGATAACGTGATTCATACTGACGTATTTGTACTGGTGTTTTAAATTGTCGGGAAAACCTGTGGGCTGTCTGTTCGAAATGTCTAATGACTTCTTCTAATTCAAATATAGTACCGGCCCGTAAATAAAACTTTCCTACCACCTTGTTGGGTATTAAATTTGGCGTAGTTCCTCCCGAAGTAATTACCCCTTGTATCTGCCGGTCAGGATAATAATTATCACTATAGCTTTGGCTTTCTTGCCAAAGATTTACCAGGGCTCTTAAAGGATTACCCTCACCGGGGCCTGCACTATGACCGTAATTTCCCGTAAAAGTAACTTCCAGGGCTTCCAGGGCCTGAGAGCTAATATTTATCACCGCCGTTTGACCGGGATGAAACATTAAAGCCGCATCACACTCTCGAAAAGCACCTCTATCCACTAAAACAACTTTTCCTCCAACCGTTTCTTCCGCCGGAGTCCCCAAAACCACTAATTTCCCCTGCCAGTAATTCTTCAAAAGTGCTAAAGCAATTGCCGCACCTACACTGGCCCCGGCAATTAAATGGTGCCCACAACCGTGACCAATTTCCGGTAAAGCATCATATTCAGCTAAAAGATAAACCGCAGGTTTCCCTTTTCCCAGTTCCCCGTAAAATGCGGTAGCCATACCTAAATAAGGAGAAGTAATTTTAAACCCATACTTCTTTAAAAGGTTAGCCAGTACCTGAACCGCTTTAAATTCCTGCCCGCCCAGCTCCGGGTTATGGTAAATATACAAAGTATTTTCCCAGATTTCCGGCCAGATATTATCAATTGTTTTAAGTATCTTTTTCTCTAACAATGTAAGGCCCTCCAATTTTTAAGGTGCCTTACATGTTATGCGAAATTTTTCTAGTTAGAACTGTGCTATAATGAAATTAGAAATTTTAAAAGGGTGTGGGTATTTTGTTTAATTTAGAAATAATTAAAAACAGAAAAGCTAACATTCTGGACCAGCAAAACTATCATCAATCAGCAGTCATCGTCCCCTTGGTCAATGATAATAATGTAGACTACCTTTTATTTGAGGTTCGTTCAGCAAATTTAATCGTCCAACCAGGTGAAATATGTTTTCCCGGCGGTGGTATCGAATCGGAAGACAAAAACCCCCAGGAGGCGGCCATCCGGGAAACTTGTGAGGAACTGGGAATAAAGAAAGAAAATATTGACCTGATTGGACCCTTGGATATCTTGGTTACTCCTTTTGAGTCCATAATTAGCCCTTTTGTAGCCAGAATCCACCGATATCAAGATATTCGCATTAATACTGAGGAAGTAGAATCATTCTTTCTGGTACCTGTACAGTTCTTTTTAGAAAACCCACCTCAAACTTTTTATAATAATATCGTTATTAAACCAAGCCCTGACTTCCCTTATCACCTTCTGCCTAACGGCAAAACCTACAACTGGCGCGCAGGTACCTACCCTGTTCATTTTTACATTTATAAAGACAAAATCATCTGGGGCATTACTGCCAGGATTGTAAACCACTTCATAAAGTTAATCAGCGGTTCCCCTAACGAGTAGTGCCTGTCTTAGAACCTCTATCACGTGGTCAATTTCCTCTTCTGTGACTATTAAAGGCGGTACAAACCGCAAAATTTTTCCTCCCACCGCGTTTATTAACACCTGCTGTTGTAAACAATATTCCACGACAGAAGCCGCATCCATGCTTAGTTCACAGCCTACCATCAGGCCTATACCTTTTACCTTGGTAATCTGGGGAAAATCCTTTTGCAATTCAGTCAGTTTTCCTTTTAAATATTCACCTTTTACAGTAACTTCTTTTAAAAATTCCTCATCAAAAAGAACGGAAACAGCGGCTAAAGCAGCCTGGGTTGCTAAAGGGTTACCTCCAAAAGTGGCCGCATGGTCCCCTGGTTCGAAAGCTTGGGCTACTTCTTCTTTAGCCAGCATTGCCCCAATAGGAACTCCTCCACCTAAAGCTTTAGCTAGAGTAATGATATCCGGACTTATGCCAAAATTTTGGTAAGCAAAAGGTTTGCCCGTTCTTCCTAAACCCGTTTGCACTTCATCGACGATTAATAATAGGTTATTTTCCCGGCAGATTTTTTCTACCCCTTGCAGATATCCCGGCTCAGGTACGTTTACTCCTCCTTCCCCTTGAATACACTCCAACATTACCGCACAGGTCTGAGGAGTAAGTGCTTTTTCTAAAGCCTCTAAATCATTAAAAGGTACATATTTAAACCCTGCCGGGAGAGGCCGAAAGGCTTTTTGGTATTTTTCTTGTCCCGTGGCCGTTAAGGAGCCTAAAGTTCGACCATGAAAAGATTTTTCCATGGTAATAATCTCATACCGACCTTGCCCCCATTTCCGGGCAAGTTTTATTGCTGCTTCATTAGCCTCTGTGCCGCTATTACAAAAAAACGCTTTATCACAACAGGATTCTTCCACTAATTTTTGGGCCAACTTAATCTGAGGTTCAATCCAGTAAAGATTGGAACAATGTATTAATTTTTCCGCCTGCTCCTTAATCGCCTCCGTTACCGCCGGAGGACAGTGGCCCAGGGAATTAACGGCTATCCCGCTGACAAAATCTAAATACTTATTGCCTTCACTATCCCAAATATAAGCACCTGAACCTTTTACAAAAACTTTGGGCAAACGTTTGTAAGTATTCATCACGTATTTTTCGCCTAAAGCGATCAAATCTTCCATCTATTAATCACTCCTTTACCACCATGGTCCCGACACCCTGGTCTGTAAAAATTTCCAGTAACAAAGCATGAGGCAAACGCCCGTCAATAATGTGAGTGCTTTTTACCCCGCCCAGTAAGGCCTGCATACAACACTCAATCTTCGGAATCATTCCCCCGGCAATGACCCCTTCATCGATCAAACGGCGTGCTTCCAAAAAGCTTAAAGAAGAGATAAGATTATTATCCTGATCCAAAACCCCTTCCACATCAGTAAGTAAAACCAATTTATCCGCTTCTAAACTTGCAGCAATACTTCCGGCCACATAATCAGCATTTATGTTATAAGCTTCTCCATTCTCACCGCTTCCAATAGGAGCAATCACCGGAATATAATCCTTTTCCATTGCCGTGTAAATTAACTGAGGGTCAATCTTTTCTATTTCACCTACAAAGCCTAAATCAACCGGTTCTCCGTTATGGTAGGTCTTTTTTTTGCTGACTTTAATCATTTCCCCGTCAATCCCGCTTAAGCCCAAGGCCTTCCCTCCGTTTTTCTCCACAAGTCCTACAATCTCTTTATTCACTTTACCTACTAAAACCATTTGCACAATTTCCATTGTTTTTTCATCGGTAACCCGCATTCCATTGACAAATTGGGAGGTTATTTCTGTCTTTTTCAACCAGTAGTTAATTTCCGGCCCTCCTCCATGAACAATTACCGGATTAATACCTACATACTTCATTAAAACAATATCGGTAATCACCTTATCCTTTAACAAAGGATCTGTCATGGCATGACCGCCGTATTTAATAACTACGGTTTTCCCGTAAAACTTTTTAATATAAGGTAAAGCTTCAATCAGTATCTCCGCTTTAGCTAACGGCTCCATCACATTTCTCCTTTCGGGTTATTATTTAGATCGAAATCAGCTTTTTGGTAAACTTTTTGGTCAGAGTTTTCTTCCGGGTTAAATTTGTTGGTCAGAAAAAAACATTCCTGAAAAATAATCTAAACCCGAAAGACCAGTCTGACAAAAAATTCTCACCTTATAGCTTATTCTGACAAAAATGTTTAACCTCAAAGCTTAATCTAAAAAACAATTTAAACCTCAAAGATTTTTCTGACCTAAAATCTCAGCCCAATAGTTAAGACCTATATTCCGCATTAATCTTCACATAATCATAAGATAAGTCACAGCCCCAGGCTTTAGCCTGTGCTGAGCCCAGGTTTAAATCAACCTTGAGTTTAACTTCTTTCTGGTTAAGGATTTCTTTCGCCTTTTCCTCATCAAAATTTAAGCCGGTGCCTTTTTCAGCCATTAATAAATCACCCACATAAACATCTACTTTTAAGGGGTCTACCTCCGCTCCCGAATAACCAAGAGCCGTGATAATTCTTCCCCAATTGGCGTCTTCCCCAAAAATGGCTGACTTAACTAGATTGGAAGAACAAATAGCTCTGGCTCCTTTACGAGCATCTTCCAGGGAAGTAGCTCCCACAATTTCTACCTCAATTAATTTAGTGGCTCCTTCCCCATCAGCGGCAATCTTTTTGGCCAAATCGATACAAACTTGCGTAAGGGCATCTTCAAATAACGGTAGTTCATCACTCTGCAAAGTTAACTGAGGGTTTTCTGCCAAACCATTGGCCAAGATTACTACCATATCATTAGTACTGGTATCACCGTCTACGGAAATCATATTAAAACTGGCATTAACGGCTTTTTGTAAAACTTTGTGTAAACATTTACTCTCAATATTGGCATCTGTCGTAATAAATCCTAACATGGTAGCCATATTAGGATGAATCATCCCTGAACCTTTGGCCATAGCACCAATAGTTACCGTTTTGCCTCCGATTTCTAATTGACAGGCAACCTCTTTTTTGACAAGATCTGTAGTCATTATGGCCTGAGCTGCATCAATTCCCCCCTCTTTGGCTAAAAGAGTAGCTGCTTCTTTTATGCCTTGGGTCAAAGGTTCCATAGGGATAGGAACACCGATCAGCCCTGTAGAAGCCACAACAACATCTTCAGTTTTTATCTGCAAATTTTTTGCAGTTATTTCTGCCATTTCTTTAGCAGTTTTTAATCCCTGTTCACCCATACAGGCATTGGCTACACCGCTGTTAACAACAATAGCCTGGGCAACCCCGTCTTTTAAATGTTCTTCGGTAATCTGTAATGGTGCCGCTTTAAATTTATTCAGGGTATAAACCGCTGCAGCTTGAGCCGGTACCCGGGAATAAACCAAAGCCACATCTTTTTTGCCTTTTTTTCTAATTCCCGCAGCTACCCCGGCAGCAGTAAATCCTTGAGGTGAAGTGATTCCACCGTCTATATATTTCATTTGTATATACCTCCTTTAATTAGTGGCTAGTTGGTAGTGGCTAGTGGCTAGTATTCCGACCTTCGGCCGACAAACGACCTCCGGTCGTAGTATTAAGGTTGAGGTTAAGGTTAAGAAAATATTTTACTTGAGCGGCTATAACGGAGAATAGGCTAAATAATCTTAGCGAAGCCGAAGTAATAAAATAGATATTTCATTCATTAGACGCATCCTAATAAATTCACATTCTTCGGATGCATCATGCAATATTCCCTAAATATTTAACGCTGACCCTTAAGCTAGACCTGAAAGCCGTCATGCCGTCATGCAGACTAGCCCTTAAGCCGTCATGCCGACATGCAGTACAACCTGTTAGTCGTAATGCTGACCTAAAATATGTCCATCCGTGGTCTATTATGGATACATCCCCGCTATTCCCAATCCTGCCGTCTCTTCCAAACCAAACATAATATTCATATTTTGAATAGCCTGACCTGAGGCTCCTTTAACCAAGTTATCGATTGCGGAAAATACAATAATCCTCCCGGTTCTTTCATCATAAACAGGTGCAAGATCACAGTAGTTAGACCCTTGAACCCACTTGGTTTGAGGCAATCTGGTTTTGTCTCTTAACCTGATAAAAGGACATCCCTGATAAAATTCTCTGTAAAAATCAGCCAACTCTTTTTCCGTTATGCTCACTTTAGGTGTAACATAAATAGAACTTAATATCCCCCGGTTCATAGGTACTAAATGGGGTGTAAAATTAACGCAAACTCGGGACTGTACCAATAAGCTCAATTCCTGCTCTATTTCCGGGATATGGCGGTGATTACCGACTTTATAAGCTAATAAGTTCTCATTAATATGGGTATAATGAGTTATTTCCGTTAAGGTTTTACCTGCCCCGCTAACGCCGGATTTGCTGTCAATTACAATAGTTTCCGTGTCAATAATCTTGTTGGCTAAAAGGGGAGCCAGACCTAAAATAATACTGGTGGGATAACACCCGGGATTTGCCACAATCTGGGTCTTGCTTATTTCTTCTTTATAGATTTCCGGTAAACCGTAAACACTTTCCGGCAATAATTCTGGACAGGCATGTTTTAATTCATACCAGAATTCATAATCATTAGAATCTTTCAGCCGAAAATCAGCCCCCAAATCAATAACTTTAACCTTTTTCTCATATATTTCTTTTACTAAAGGGGCTGATTTGCCATGGGGCAAAGCCAGAAAGACCAGGTCTAAACCTTCTAAGAATGAGGCAACTTCAAAATCTTCTTCCACTAGGGAAATTTCTTTTTCTAAATGAGGATGCACCAGGGTCACATCATTTCCCGCATTGCTTCTGGAGGTGGCCTTTTTTATTTCCACATACGGATGATTTAACAATAATCTAAGGAGTTCTCCTCCTGTATAACCGGTTACTCCTATAATCCCTACTTTGACTTTCATTTTTCTCCTCCCCATCAGGGCAAATTATTGTTTATAATTATACATACTCTAGTATAATTATGCAACACCTTTTTACGCTTAAAAAAAATAAAGCTTCAATCAAATTTGATTGAAGCTCATCTCATATACCTAACCTTTTCCTTTCCTGCTCGGTAATTATATCCTTGATAAATATTGTTTTTTCTTCTAATAAATCTATTTCAGGAAAAACGTTTTGTAAACCTCCGAACTTATCTGTAACTACCTTAATTATTGGCCGGGTAGGATAATTTTCATGGAGACCTATGACAACCCCCAGATGACCCGTATTCAATCTTACTAAGCTGCCAATAGGATAAGGAGCAATATTCCTGGTAAAAGCCATCACCACCTTGGGATGAAACATCCGACCGCTCTCTGCCACAACCCTTTCAATGGCTTGATAGGGAAAAAGCCTTTTATTCATATCTTTAGGCGCCACCAGGTTATCATAAAAATTGGCAACACCAGTTATGGCTGCAAACAAATGGATCTGTTCGCCTCTAAGTTGTCTGGGAAAACCCAACCCGTCATACCTTTCATGATGCTGATAAGCTACATGGGCCACAGTCAGATTAACCTCTTCATTTTGCCGGAGCAGATCAAATCCAATGGTGGTATGCTCTTCACCTGGATCGATTCCTTTACCGATGTCATGTAGGATTGCACCCATTCCCAGATGCTTGAGTTTCAACTGATCTAATTGTAAAACCATACCCGTAATAATTGATAATACAGCTACGGAAACACTGTGGTTATACAGGTGAAGGTTTTGGGAACGAATATCTAAAAAACTAACCAAGAGACCAGAGGAAGAAAGAATATCATCAATTATTTTATTTACTACTTCATGAATTTGTTTAAGATCAATTTCTTTGGTTATAATCGACTTTTCCACGGTATTTTTAATAATTTTGATAGCATGTGTTCTCACTGAATCATGGATTAATTCTTCTGCCTCCAAAGGTCCTACTAATTCATCTTCAATATAAACAAAGGGTATGCCCAGCTCCCTTAACCTTGCAATATATGTTTTTTTGATCGTTGCTCCTTTATGTAATAATATTCGCCCTGCTTCATCATAAACCGGTTTGGCCAGTTTTTGTCCTTCTTCTAAATATTCTATGTCGATAGCTCTCATCTAACCCCATCCTTATTTAAAAATTCGACAAAATCTTATATTGCCTGGGAAATGATTCGACACCCTTTAACACTTTTCAAACTCTACTTTAACTTTTCCGTTGACTTTTTGCAAATAAAAATTACCTTTAAATTTTATATCCGTTTCAGGGAAATCCGACCGATAGTGTGCACCCCGACTTTCTTCCCGGCAAATTGCCCCGGTAGTAATTAACTCAGCGTTATTTAAAAGACTTATAAGCTCATAAAAACGTATTTGGTCCCCGACACAGCTTAATTTAACATACTTTAAGCTTTCTTTAATTTCTTTTACCTGGTCTTGAGCCTGCAATAAAGTATCTCTACTCCTGATGATGGAAGAATACTTCCACATAATTTCCCGTAGTGCTTTTTTTAGTTCATCTAGGGTAATATCTCCGTCCTGTAAAGGTTGTAGCTGAATTTCTTCTAATAAGGGGACATTTTGTACCTTTTCTACCCTTGCGCCTACCAAACTGCCAAATATAATAGCCTCCGCCAGAGCATTTCCTCCTAGCCGGTTAGCACCATGAAGGCCACCCACTGCCTCACCACAGGCCCACAACCCTTTTACGCTTGTTTCCCCTTGCTCATTTATTGCTATGCCGCCCATACAAAAATGGGTTCCCGGAGCCACCGGTACATATTCTTTTCGCAAATCTATTCCGGCTTTCTTTAAATAATCGTAAAACTCTTTATATTTATTTACCAAAATCTCCTCCGAAATAGCAGTACAATCTAAAAAGACACAGCCTTCTTTCCCCCTGCCGGCGGTAATTTCATTAAAGATAGCCTGGCACATAATATCACGAGTAGCCATGTTCCCGGCAGGGTCATAGTTAACCATAAAAGCTTCCCCTAAAGCGTTTCTTAACACAGCCCCTTCACCAAAAAGAGCGCTGGTCAAAGCCAGTTTAACCGGTTTGTACATCATAGTCGGGAAGAATTGGATATATTCCATATCCCTAAGCCTGGCCCCTGCCTCATAGGCTAAACTATAAGAATCACCTGTTACATCATTGGTATTATTTGTTTGAGCAAATACTTGACCATTTCCTCCCGAAGCTAAAATAACGACACCGGTCTTAATAGTAAAAAATCTTCCGTCTTTTTTGGCCAAAGCCACGGCACCACAAACTTGGTTGTCTTTGGTTAAAATTTTGACAACAGAACACCTCTCCATTAACTTTATGCCCATCTCTTTCGCTTTGGCTAAAAGAGGTAAAGTTATAGCCATGCCTTTAGACATTAATTTTACTTTTTCCGTATTAACGAAAATGTTCCTAGCTTCCGAATGACCAGGGGCTTTACCCCGAACATAAATACCATTTGTTTTCTTTAGGTTTACTCCGTATTTTTCTAAAATCTTAATAACCTGAAAAGAATTGTCCACAAAAAGTTCTACCAGTTGTAAATCATTAATTTCTTTTCCTGACTTAAGTATATCTTCAATAAACAACTGCCGCTCCTCATCCCCAAAAACTTCGGGTTGAGCGGCAATAAACGCATTGGACACCAGGGTATTACCACTTCTCCCTACCTTACTTTTAGAGATTAGCAATACCTCCAAACCTTTTGCTTTAGCCTCTAAGGCAGCCACCAAACCTGCCAAACCACCGCCTATAACTAAAACATCTGTTTTAATTATTTCCATATACGTCCCCCCTGAATAGCATCATTAAATTCCCTATAAAATACAGCTTTCAAAATCAAAAATAATTAGTTCTAATTACCTCTTCCTAACCCATATATTGTTTATGAGGTGAGGTAAAATGGTGTTTAATTTCTACAGGTTAAGAAACTATACTGCAAAATTAAGCATTTTTTTTGCTTTAATCTGTGTTTTCGGTTTTACTTTTTGGTTTTACCAGATCGGCCTGGAAGATGAATATATTCAAACCCTTTCCTGGGTGGTATCCAGCAAAAAAATAGTGATTGACCCCGGTCACGGCGGCATATTCCCCGGTAAGGTCAGTGCTAATAATATAAAAGAGAAAGAAATTAATTTAGAAATCGCAAAACAATTAGCTGAGATTTTAAGTGAATCAGGGGCTATGGTTGTGATGACCAGAAATACAGATACGGATTTAGTGGGTACCGATGTTCAGGGGAGTTTATTACAAAAGCAAAGAATCGATTTACAAAATCGAGTAAAACTAGCCCGTGATTATAATGCCGATATCTTTATTTCGATTCATTGCAACAGTATCCCTTCTGAAAGATGGTCGGGGGCTCAAACTTTTTTTGAACCTGGCGACGTCGAAAGCGAGCAACTGGCTAAATGCATCCAAAATGAACTTATCCAACAACTTAAAAATACTAAACGGCAGGCCATACAACGTAAAGATACCTTTTTGTTTAACGAACTGGATATCCCTACAGTTATTGTGGAATGCGGGTTTCTCTCCAATCCCAAAGAAGCACGGTTATTAACAGAACCGGAATACCAGTACCGCTTGGCCTATGCTATTTATTCAGGCATAGTAAAATATCTAGCCGATAAACATTGATTATTTTATCCGTAGAGAAATATAAATTCTCATAAAAAAACCGTCAAGGAGTGTTTCTCCCTGACGGTTGTGTATTTGCAAAAAGTACCCACAAATCCTATCTCTTTGAGAATTGGGGTGCACGACGAGCACCTTTTAAACCATATTTCTTTCTTTCCTTCATTCTGGGATCTCTTGTTAAGAAGCCTGCCTTCTTAAGCG